>Ga0163179_10000230_pt1 | contig 39605 bp, 52 predicted proteins | sample AtlANTMetagenome_FD_109643 | JGI IMG/M metagenome (GOLD analysis project Ga0163179, IMG submission 109643) | Marine eukaryotic phytoplankton communities from the Atlantic Ocean - Atlantic ANT 2 Metagenome | ecosystem: Environmental > Aquatic > Marine > Oceanic | place: North Atlantic Ocean... | reverse complement strand
GATGGTAAGCCTGCACCACACGGAGTAACAAATGAAAGTTAACGTTCCAGACTGTGATGTAGTTTATTTGTCATACGACGAACCTAATGCAGAAAAAAATTATGCAGATCTTCTAACAAAAGTTCCTTGGGCAAAACGTATACACGGAGTTGAAGGATCAGATGCGGCACACAAGGCATGTGCAGAAATATCAGAAACACAGCGTTTTATAACTATAGACGGTGATAATATGGTTAAGCCAGAATTTATAAATCAAAGTGTAGAGTTTGTAGCAGGTTCAGATATTTCTAAAAATGTAATAAGTTGGACAGGATATAACAAGATTAACGGATTGATGTATGGCAACGGCGGAATAAAATGTTGGGATAGAGATACTGTGTTAAACATGAAAACACACGAAAATGCAGATCCTGATAACATACAAGCACAAGTTGATTTCTGTTGGGATTTAGAATACATTCAAATGGATGATTGTATGAGTATTGTTGAAAATAACTATAATTCAAAACAAGCATGGAGAGCTGGTTTTAGAGAAGGTGTAAAAATGTGTTTAATTGAAGGAGAAAAACCTTCCTTAGATGACCTTATAAATGTTCATTGGAAAAATATGCACAGACTATTTGTTTGGACAATGGTAGGGGCAGATGTTAAAAACGGGCAGTGGGCAATATACGGTGCTCGTGAAGGATTTTACAAAACGATGCTAACAGATTGGGATTATATAAATGTAAGAGATTTTGAATACCTTAATGAATATTGGAAAAACAAAATAACTACTGAAGATACTGTATATGACAAGATAGAAGAATACGGAGAAGAACTTATTAACCAGATACAGGTACCTATAAGTCAATTACCACTGGACGAAGGTGGTAGCAAATTCTTCAAAACATTATATCAAAATCCTCCACGTATAACACATCATACTGTATTACCTAAAGATAGTGGACAGTATGATATTATAATGTTATCGTATGGAGAACAAAATTCTAATGAAAATTTTGCAAAACTTAAACAGCGTTTCCCTCAAGCAAAACGCATACATGGAGTAAAAGGTATTGCAAATGGACACATTGCTTGTGCAGAAATAGCAGATACAGATATGATGTGGATTGTAGACGGAGATGCAGAAGTTTTAGATAATTTTAATTTTAATTATGTAGTACCAGAGCATGAAAAAGATGCTGTCCATGTATGGAGAAGTGTAAATCCTGTCAACGACTTAGAATACGGATACGGTGGAGTAAAACTTTTACCGGTAGAGCTAACAAAAGAAGTGGACACAAGTAGTGTAGATGTAAACACCAGCATTAGTACAAAATTTAAAGTCATGAAAGAGGTAAGTTGTGTTACTAAGTTTAATACAGGCCCGTACGAGGCCTGGAAAAGTGCATTTAGAGAATGTTCAAAATTAGCAAGTAAGGTAATAGATCGACAGAAAGAGGATGAAACAAATGCCAGACTTAAAACTTGGACGACCGTGGGACACGATAGATTATATGGTGAATATGCTCTGGCAGGCGCTACCGCTGGTATGGAGTTTGGCCTTTCTGGGGGGTCTGATCTTCAGTTGATAAACGATTTTGATTGGTTAAAGGAAAGATTTGATGAACAATTCTGAATCGACATTACAATGGGTTAGAGGTTTGTCAGAATATCTTGACTTTGTAAAAGACGATAAATCTAAAATGTTTATTGATTTTTTAGAACAAAGTATGTATGCAGATAATCCAGTTATTGATAATACTAATCAAAAAGGAATGATAGAATTTATAAGTATCCTTAGAAAATTTGCTCCTAATGAGATTTTTGATATATTCCATAAGTATTATAGATTAGGTTTTGATCCAAAAGCACTTCAAGATGCATTTAGTAGAGGACAAGTATTAAGTAAAATCTGGTTAGTAAATGAGCTTGTAAAAATACAAAAAAACTTTGATATGATTCATGTACATGCAGGTTGGTTTGGGCAAATAAGATTGTACTTAGATCAGATGCAGATAAAGTATAATAAAATGCGTGTGTTTGATATAGATAAAACAGCAAATGAAGTAAGTGACAAAGTGTTTAATAATTTGTTGTTAGAAAATTATTATGTTAAAGCTTCTATTGCAGACGTAGATAATCTTGCAACACTTTATAGAACAGGATTTGAATATCCAATTACTGAGGACAAAAATGAAAAAACAGAAGCAGACTTGATTATAAACACAAGTGCAGAACATTTTCAAGAAAATTGGTTTTTAAAATATAGAAATAAACCACAGTCTACAGATCCTTTGTTTATTATTCAGACAAATAATTTGCATAGTCTACCCGAGCATGTAAATACTATACACAACGTAGAAGAAATGATAAAAAAATATCCTATGTCTCGGGTAGAGTATAGTGGACAATTAGAATTACAAGGATATACTAGATATATGTTGATAGGAAGAATATAATGTCAGTAAGAAAAATTGAAGCTGGTGAAGATTGGGCTCTATGGAGGTCAGACGTAGTAGAAAATAATATTGAACAAATGTCTGCAGAACTAGGCAGAGCATATAGGCTTTTTACAGAAACATTTACAGGTATGAATTCTTCGCTTACAAGTTTAGATCCTTTTAATAATACTTCGTTAAAAGATTTACCAAATATATTCCAAAATGTAAAACGAGAAGAACAGGAAGATAGAAATTTTTTAAACACTAATCAAGATGTATCAGGTTACAGATTTTACAATGTGTTTGCCTTAACTACACCGAGTCCTCTTTTTTGGGAACTATTTCAAGAAATAAAATATATTGTTGAACAACAGTTTGATTATCACGGACCAAAATGGATTCAGTGCTGGTTAAATTATCACAAGCAAGATGAAGTTTTAGATTGGCATAACCATGCTTTCCCTATGCACGGGTATGTATCTATTCGCCCTCATTATACTACAACTACTTTTGGTGATTATGAAGTTAAAAATGAAATTGGAAATATATACATTGGTCCTGGCCATAGAGATCATAAAGTAATTGTAAACAAGGAATGGAAAGATGATATGCCTAGGTTAACACTAGGATATGATATAATTACAGATGTAAATATCCCAGACAATCAATTTTCCGCTATACCGTTATGATTGAAAATTTAACTTTACGCAAATTACAGTTAGAATGTGCTAGAGCTTTACAGACTATGCAAGCCACTAATAATAACATACATCAATTTAATAAAAAGGCCCACCATAATAGCCAAGACTGGTATAAGGCAGTAGTAGAATGGTATATTAATTCATATGGTGGATTACCGAGCAAGGTAGGTCCTGGCACAAAAGTAAAATTAATTATGGATAGTGAAGAATGAAAGATATCACACCAAAACACAACCAACACAAACAAAACAAAAACAAAATTTTTGTTAAAAAAAATAAAGTTTATAAAACTTTACGAACCGGTAAAGTATATGGACCTGATTGGTTAAAAGCCTATCGTAAAATATATGAACGTAATAAAAATTTGGTTAAAGTTTATGATGTTTTAGAAGAAGGTACAATGATATTAATGGAGAGGCTAGACATAATATGTACTTTAGACCAACTTTTTAGTAAAGATTCTAAACATAAAAATTTAATAACAAAAGATTTAATATGTGAAATAATTAGTGTTATAAGTAGGTCTTGGGCAATAGATTTTGAATATTCTAAAACACTTACAGGCCATGAATATTTTATACACAATGACTTAAAATTATCTAATTTAGCTTTGACTAGCGACTATCAGATTAAATTCATAGATCCTGACTCATACGGATTTACTTTTGAATTAGATGGTGGATACACGTTTATTCAAACACATATAGAACTAATGCATAGAATACAAAGGTATTATAATAATATAAAAGATGTATAATTACGCAGATATAAAAACAATTCATTTAGAGATTACGCAGAATTGTCAAGCGGCTTGTCCTATGTGCGATCGTAACATGAATGGTGAAGGAATAAATCCTCATATAAACTTAGATGAACTATCTCTAAAAGATTGTATGGATATCTTTCCTCCAAAATTTATTAGTCAACTTGATACTATGTATATGTGTGGAAATTTAGGAGATCCTATAATTGCAAAAGACACATTAGAAGTATTTGATTATTTTAGACAAAATAATTCTACAATGTGGTTAAGCATGAATACAAACGCAGGAGCAAAAAATGTTGAATGGTGGAAAAAACTTGCTAAAACAATTGGAAAAAAGGGTGCCGTTATATTCTCTGTTGACGGTCTTAGTGACACTAATCATCTGTATAGGCAAAATGTTGTTTGGAACAATGTAGAACGCAACATGCGAGCATTTATTGAAGCTGGAGGTAGAGCTCGTTGGGATTTTTTAATTTTTGAACATAATCAACATCAAGTAGAAGAAGCACAAGACCTTGCAAACAAATGGGGTTGTGAAAAATTTGTTGCTAAAAAAACAGGAAGGTTTATTACACAAGATTCACAAAAGAAAGAATCACACCAAGCAGTAAGTAAGAAAGGACAAAACACAGCTGAATTAAAAAAGCCTGATCCTAAGTACCAAAACAAGGCATTAAAAAAACAAGATATTATTATAAAAAAATATGGTAGTATGGATGCATACTATGATGTTGCTCCTATTAAACCTAAATGTGTTGACAAGAAGGAAATTTACGTAAGTGCAGAAGGGTTAGTACTTCCTTGTTGTTGGACAGCAGGTAGGATGTATAAATGGTGGCATAAAGATCCTTATGTAGAACAGATATGGGATTTCATAGATAAAGATAAAATTAACGCTAAGAAAGGCTTAGAACAAGTTTTCGAGACAGACATATTTACAAATATATCTAACAGTTGGAATAAATCCAGTTGTGCTGATGGAAAATTAAAAGTTTGTGCAATGAAATGCGGAGCAGAATTTGATCCATTTACTGAACAATTTAAATAAGATAAGTACGTATATAAAATGAATATAGATAGTATACGTAAAATAGAGCTAGAGATTACAAGCGATTGTAATGCGGCATGTCCAGGTTGTGCTAGGACACAACATATAGATAAACTTGAAATTAAGAGTTTCATGTTATCTGATCTGCTTAGATTATTTCCAGACACAAAACATATTAAAGATAAGCAGTTTAAGTTTTGTGGTGTACTAGGAGATCCTGCACTTAATAAAGATGCTGTTAGTATGACAGAACATCTTACAGATCATGGCGGGTATTGCCAATGGAGTACTAACGGCGCATATCAAACTTCTGATTGGTGGCATGCATTAGGCGAGATAAGTGCTAATACTAACCTTGTTGATGTAAATTTTTGTGTAGATGGACATAAGGAAACTAATCATATCTATAGGGTAAACACAAACTGGAAAGTATTAGAACGCAACATGCAAGCCTATAGTGACGCAGGTGGAAAAGCAACTTGGATTTTTATTGTTTTTGATCATAATGAATTTGAATTGGAAACAGCTAGAGAACATGCAAATAAATTAGGATTTACGTTTGCAACTCGTACTGGAATGAGAAACAGTTATGACGACTGGGTTTCTCAAATAGGAAAGAAAAATGAAAAACAAAAGAAAGTCATTACTACTACTGGAAAGAAAGAACATAGTAAAAAAGATCAGGTATTGGAACTAGACAAGTTTCTTGCTAACGAAAATAAAACAAATAAAGAAACAAAAGAAATACTTACAACAATAAAATGTAAACTTGTACACGAAGGTGAAATTTTTATTAGTTCTAAACAAGAAATGTGGCCTTGTTGTTTTTTATGGGATAGTGCATTTAAAAATAAAGAAAATATTTTAAATAAACTTAGTGAATACCAAACTGGTTGGAACAGTCTTAAAACTAACAGCATTGATACTGTTTTACAACATCCATGGTTTGACAAAATATTAGGACAAAGCTGGAACCCTAATCACGAGAAACATCTACCAAGATGTATAAAAACATGTGCTTATCATAAAGCATATCACAATGAGATAAACATAGATGTCACAAGCAATTTGTAAATTACAGTCAACAGGAATAACAATTGATGGTGCTGAAGGTCGTGTGAAGCCATGTTGTCATTTTGATTCAAATAAAACTTTTAATATTCCTGACGTAAGTGACATAGAAAATTTTGAGCAAGTGTTAGATAGCAAACTTTCAAAACGTATAAAAAAGTTAACAAAAAAAGGAATTTTATTTCAAAAGGAGACAGAGATAATACCTCAGTGTAATACTTGTTGGGATAGAGAGAGAAATAAATTACAATCACGTCGTAATTGGTATAACACAAAATTAACCGGAACTGGTGCTACGGTAGAAAATTTGCAAATAGCATTAGATTATACTTGTAATCTCATGTGTAGAATTTGTGCTCCTAAGCATAGTAGTAAATGGAATAGTGCCAAAGATGTAATAAAAAAATTAAGAACAATTTATCCCGAACATCCAGTTTATGAAGCAAATCCTATAAAACAAAATTATTCTGAGAATATAAAAAGAGTCATACAAAATAGTGATTTAACTAATTTAAAAACAATAGAACTGATAGGCGGTGAACCTTTTTACAGTAAGCATTTTAATTGGTTTATAGAAACTATATGTGAGAAATGTAATCCAGAAAATATTGAATTTTCTACAATTACCAATGGGACTATTATACCTCCTAAAGATATATTAGATAAATTACTTAGGTTTAAATGTGTAAACATAAAATTAAGTATTGACGGGTTGGGTCCTTTAGCTGAAAGCACGAGACACGGAGTTGATTGGAATACAATAGATAAAAATATTCACACGTGGGCCAAATTGCATAACAAAGCTAATACAAGACAGATAGAAGTCAGAGCCAATCCTACAGTAAGTATTCTTAATGTGAATAAATTACAAGAAATTATTGATTATTTTGATGACTGGAAAAATATTACAGTTGCTCCACATGGCTTGGAAGGACCTAGTTGGTTGTGTTTAGAGCAAATTCCTATTAAAATAAGAAAAAAATGGGTACCAACTTATCGGCATCCGTATCAAAATCATCAATTTAAAAACATTGTACTAAATGATAGAGTGGTGGAAAATAAATTACAACGGTTTTTAGAAAGCACATTAGTTTTAGATAATCATTACGGCATGGCTTTCAAAGATTGTAATCCAGAAATGTACGAAACTATAGAAAGGCTTGTCAATGTGGAACAGTGATACACTAGAATGGATTGACATTGAACTTACAAGTTTTTGTAATATAAGTTGTAAAGGTTGTTTTAGGGTAATATCTAAGGAAGCAGATAAAATTCTTAACAAAACATACCTTGATTTGAATGTAATTAAAGAAAAATTTAAAAAAGAAATGTTTCCTAATATAAAAATTATTAATTTTTGTGGAAGTGTAGACGAACCTACAACTCATCCTCAGTTTTTTGAAATAATAAAGCACTTTGCAACATGGGATTGTCATATCAATGTTGCAACAAATGGTAGTTTAAGAACTGCTAGTTGGTGGACTAAACTTGCAGAGATAATGCCTGAAAGCCATGTTGTAACTTGGGGCATAGATGGTAGTGATGAAACTAGCGAGTTATACAGACAAGGGTCTAATTTTAAAAAAGTACAGCAAAATTTTAGGGCGTTTATAGCCGCCGGAGGCAGAGCTCATTGGCAATTTATTGTATTTGAACACAACGAGCACCAATTAGAAATTGCAAAGAAAATGGCAGTAAATGAAGGCTTTAAGGAGTTCAAAACAATCATTAGTCATAGAAAAGACATAGGTGGAGTGAAACATAAAAAGCTCGAAGTAGAAGAATCTCCTACAATAAGTTGTAAGTATGGTAATCAAAAGCGTATATTTGTAAATCATATGGGAAATGTAATTCCTTGTTGTCACCTTAACAGCAAAATGTTAGAATTTTCAGTTAACGATAAACAAAAAGATAGATTTGAACAAATATTAGTTGAAAACAACTATATGTCTGATATTAATCTTAAAAATGTTTCATTAGATGATGCTATACATGGTAAAGTTTGGACAGATATACAAAAAAGTTGGAATTCAAACAATAGAATACCAAGATGTGAAAGTGTTTGCAAACAAAACATGCGAGATAAATTTATAAAAGAAAAGTTATAGTATAGTATAGGTTACTTTTTTATCATATCGTTCTACATACCGTAGTATATCATTACTTTCATCTTTTAAAACAACATTACTGTGGAAGTTTGTATTTGGATAACCTATTCCTAACATTGTTATAATATTTGAGTCAAGAGTATACCCTATACTTTTAAGATAATTTTTAAGTAATTCGGTGTTATAACAACAACAAAATCCTGTTCTCATGCCCAGCTGATTTGCGGCTAGTGCAACAGCACCAGAGCTAATACCTGCAGATAAAGTAGCATTAAAATTGTGTACATGGTGTTGTTGCTGTATACTATCCTTTTTTTCATGGCCAGCATATTTAAAATTATCTCCTGTGTATTCATTTTTTAAATATATGAAAAGTAAAGGACTATCAACTTGAGAGTTTCTGTCCTTAGTACCCTTGTTTTCTTCGTCAATAGAACATTTATATATATTTTTGTTGTAAACAGGATTATCAGAAACCAATAGATGATAATACGCTTGATTTTGCTTTGTAGGAAGATCTATAGCTATATTGATCAAGGTATACTTTACAAGTTGGGATATTTTTTTATTTCTATCCCAATTACGTTGACATTGATTTGCAGTTTTACTAGCACTTACTAGTAATTTTCTAACACCCATGTGAAACCCTGTTTTTCAGCTTAAATAAATCCATACTAAGTTTAATATAAATATATTTATGTTCATTAAAGTAGTAGTTAACTATGCATAGAAAACCTCCTTCAGAAACGTTTTGCTTGTTACCATGGGTGCATTTAAGCACTAGACCAGATGGAAGTATGCGAGTATGCTGTACTGCAAACGCAAGTTCAGTAGGAGCTACTAATGACCGAGAACACGGTGGGCAAGTGGGTATTTTAAAAACAGAAGATGGTAAACCAAACAATTTAAATGTAAGTGACTTCGAAACTGCTTGGAATAGCACATATATGAAAAATGTACGTAAGCAGATGCTTAACGGAGAAAAACCGCCTAGCTGTTTGAAATGTTATAAAGAAGAAGCGGCCGGCCACAAAAGTAAGCGTATGTGGGAAACACATTACTGGGGACAGCGTGTTGATTTAGATAAAATACTAGCTGACACCAAAGAGGATGGGTCTGTTCCTCCACAACTAGCATACATAGATTTACGTTTTGGTACCAAATGTCAGTTAGCTTGTGTTATGTGTTCTCCACATGACAGTTCTGGTTGGATTAAGGATTGGAAAGCTGTTTTTCCTGCTGTAGAAAATGCTAGTCTGAAAGAAACTATGCAATGGAAAGACAAGGGTAGTTTTAACGGAAGTAGCTATAACTGGCACAAACAAAATCCTACATTTTGGAAACAGTTTTATGAGCAGATGCCAAGTATGCAACAGATATATTTTGCAGGCGGCGAAAGTTTAATTATTGAGGAGCATTATGAAATACTTGAACATGCTATTAAAATGGGATATGCTAAAAATTTAGAGTTACGATATAATTCAAATGGTGTTGAATGGCGTGACGATTTGTTTGACCTTTGGAAGCATTTTAAATTAGTGCGTTTTCACTATAGTGTAGATAGCATAAAACAAATGAATGATTACATACGTTATCCTAGTGAGTGGAAACGGCAAGAAGAAGTTTTCCATATTTTAGATAATGAAACAAGTGATAATGTTGAAGTAACTATAGCTTGTGCAGTACAGGCTTTAAACATTTATTACATTCCAGATTTTATAAAATGGAAACTTGAAAAGAAATTTAGAAAAATAAACATGTGGCCGTTTGCCGCAGGAGCAATAAATTATCATTTTGTTTATCATCCGCCACATCTTAATGTAAAGATATTACCTACATGGTTTAAAAAAGAATGTAGATTAAAGTATGAAAGATTTTATCCATGGTGGGAAGAAAATTGGGAGTTAGGTGTACCTAGTTGGCATAAAGGTAAAGTAACATATGAAGAATGGCGTAGTGCAGAATACGGCATTAAGAGACTAAAAGGTATGCTTAAATTTATGGAAAGTGAAGATTGGAGTAGGCGTCTACCTGAGATGAAGGAATTTCTACAACTTTGTGATAAGCAAAGAGGCATAACTTTCGAAAAAACTTTTCCTGAAATGCGGGGCATATTTAATGATTTCTAATACAATGTGCCCTTATCCTTACATGCATCAGTTAATTAGTTCCTCAGGAACTGTTACACCTTGCTGTCATGTTTATGAACCTCCTGGTACTCCTTGGAAAAAAGTAAATTTTAGAGATGGCATAACAACTGACTTACATAAGTTAATGCGTAAGCAAATGGAAAGTGGTAAATGGCCTGGTATTTGTGTAAAATGCAAAGATCAAGAACTTAGGGGAGATATTAGTCATAGACAACTTGCCCTTGAACAATTTGGGAATACACACGATATTAAAATAAAATCACTTGACGTGGCATATACTAATAAATGTAATTTAGCATGTAGAATGTGTAAACCTTCAGATAGTAGTTTGCTAGACGAACTTTATATAAAAGCAAAAGAAGATGGCATAAATGAGATTCCTAGTTGGATTAAGATTTTTGGACATTCACCTACTTATGAATACGAAGCCATAGAAAAGGTTAAGTACACGAAGAAACTTATTGCAGAAGGATTAACTAATTTAAAAGTAACTGGCGGAGAACCTACAGCGTGTAAACATTTTATGGGACTAGTTGAATGGATATTACAAAAGGGCCACGCAAAGAATATAGCTATACAAATTACAACAAATGGTACAAAACTTAATAAAGTGTTAATTAAAAAATTACTACAGTTTAAACAAGTAAAGTTAGTATTAAGTATAGACGGCACTGGAAATGTATACAACTATGTTAGACATCACGGTTCTTGGGATAAAACATATAGTAACTTACAGGAATTATCAAAGCATCCTAGTATAACAGTAAGTGTAGCATGTATTGCTTCTTTTTTTAACACTACTAATATAATAGATTTAATATACCAATGTGCAGAACTTGGCATTGCAGTTCATGTTGATCAAGATCTTAAACCAAGAAATTCAGAAATAACACCGTACAATCACGATAGTAATATTTCAAGTATCCTATTAGACCAAGCGACCCAATTAAGAAAAGATTTTAAAAGTTGGAAATCGTATAGTGGTGAAGACACAAAAATGCCGGTTGGATTTAATAAAATTATTTGGTATGCAAATAAGTCAGCAAAAACACTTGAAAATATTGCTAATACTCCACGTCCTAAAGGACATATTAGAGATCGATTACAACAGACAATAAAAATACAAGACAAGTTATATAATACCAACTTTGAAGATTTTCTGCAACCTGAACAAATAAGATACCTAGGTGGTAACTATGCCCAGTGAAGTTAAATTACCTTGTTACTATGCCCACGGAGGGTTGAATTATAAAAACGGATTTGCAACAGTATGTCCTATTAGCGGAGCTAGGTTAAAAGAAATAGATGAAGAACTTCCTAGTAAATTTTGGAATAATAATTATTTTACAGAATACAGAAAATCTTTAGATAGAGGCGTCTATCCTCCTGATTGTAACCTATGTAAAACTAACGAAGAAAATAATATAAAAAGTATGAGACAGGATTACCCTGCAGATTTATCTAATTATGATCCAGCTACTGGAAAAGTAAACTTTGCAGGATTAAAACATGTAGAACTAAGATTTAGTAATGCTTGTAATATGGCTTGCTTACATTGTAGTGATGTTTATAGTAGCCAATGGGGTAGCAGGTTAAAAGATTATGTACCAGATGAAATAGATAAGGAATATAACTTAGAACAATTACTTAAAACACAACACCGAGTATGGTGGCCGGAAAGAGATGCTAACTGGAAAGTAGGAAATAAAGATCCGGGACCTGCAAAGTTTTTTGATGTAAACATAAGTTTAAAGACAGCCCATGTACTAGAAATTGTAGAAGATTTAATTAAAAATTTTCCTAATATAGAAAAGATAGATTTTGCAGGCGGAGAAGTATTATATCAAAAACAATTTTTTCCATGTTTACATAAATTAGCTGAACACCCTAATGCTAAAAATATATTAATATTTTTCCATAGTAATTTTAATGCTGACTTTGATGTTCAAGATCTAAGTGATGCTTTGGAACCTTTTGGCAAAAGTCAAATTCAGATTAGTGTTGATGCAGGAACAAATATATATCCTTACTTTAGAGACGGCAGTTGGAAAAAGTTAAAAGAAAATTTAAAAAACTTTAACCAAGTAAATAACTTTACTGAGATAAATGCAGTATGTACTACTAGTGCATACCAGATAATGGATATAGAAAATGTAATAGAATCTTTACTTGAATTAAACTTAAATGCTATAAATTGTAGTATTGTTTATACCCCAAGATACATAAATCCAGCTATAATGATGCGACATTTTTCTAAGGAAGTAATTGAAGATTTAGAATCTACTAGAGAAATAATTAGACATATTGAATCAGTAAGATATTTAGATGATCCGAAAAAACACAGATCGTGGAACGGACAGATATTTAGTGACATTAGATCTGCACTTCAGGGTATAGACAATATAGAAGAATATGTTACTAATTACAAACATACAGTAGAAAAAGACTGGGAAGGGTTTTTACACTACAGTAAAAAAATGGACAAATTGTGGAAAAAAGATTTTAATAAACATTTTATAAAATACAAAAGAAAGGATGGTAAAATGAATAGAATAAACATAGTAAAAGCTCACGTACTTACATATGAGTCAATTCCCTACAAGGAATCAATAAAAGTTCCTGTCAGTAACAATCATGTAGACGCTATCCTTGAGAAACAGAAATTACTTAAAAATGTCCCCCAATTAAGAAAGCGATCCGACGAAGTTGATGTTTGGAAAGAAAAATTACAAAAATTAAACGATGAAAGAAATTATTCTGAACATGTTAAGGATTTAGGCCCTGAAGAAAAGAAAGCATTTGCAGATGCAAAAAATGATAGTGAGATGTATGAGATTATTAGAACACATCATCAAGATGAAATACGCAAACGTCTATTAGATCGACAAAACCTAAGCAAAGTAAAACTTGTAACAGAAGAAATAAGAAAAATTATTTTTTTAAGAGAAGAAGAAAATATTAGAAACTTAATTAGGCGTGGAATAAAAACATTTGATCAAGACGGAGTTGATATACCTTTGAATCCGTGTTGGAATAAAATAGCAATTATGCTAAGTGGTGGAGCAGATAGTGCTAGTCTTGCTTACATACTCTGTGCAGAAATTGAAAAAAATAAACATGAATGTACTGTAGATATTTTAAGTTCACATAGATGTTGGGAAACCAGACCATGGCAGGCAGATATTAGCTTAAGAGTTTTTAACTGGCTAAAAGATAGATTTCCGAATATAATTGGAGAACGTTTTACAACCTTTGTTGCACCACAACTAGAACACGGTGTATCTGGAGAGATGTTTGATGGCAGATCTGGAGAACAGGTTCTAATGTCAGAATTTAACAACTATATGGCTCATGCTAATGGATACAATGCTGTGTATAATGCAACAACTGCTAACCTACCAGGATATACTGGGCAAAGAATGCTTAATAGAGATGAAGGTGCTGAAAAGTTTGTAGGCATAGCAAAAGAAGGAGGTTGGTGGAATTTACAACCATATTCACATGTTCCAAAAGATTGGGTAATCAAGCAGTACAAAGATTTAAATATACTGGACTTCTTAAATTTAACACGAAGCTGTGAAGGAGATTCACAAAAAGAACGTACCCATTTTGGAATGGATGCTACGTGGTACAAGTGTACTGGAGAAATACCAGACGAGTGTGGTATTTGTTATTGGTGCAAAGAAAGAAAATGGGCTATGGAAAAGAATGAGCTTTGATACAATTGACTTATTAACTGGAAAAGTATTTCAAGTAACCTGGGATACTGGTAGAAGATGTAACTATGATTGTAGTTATTGTCCTGTACATCGACATGACAATTTTAGTAAACATGCAACATTAGATGAACTTAAAGCAAACACAGATTTTTTATTCGAGTATATAGATACATACATGCAATACAGAGATTATAAGTATGCTAGTATCAGTTTTACAGGCGGAGAACCTACTGTAAACCCCAATTTTATTCCTTTTATACAATACTTAAAAAATGAATACAATACAAGATATGCAAATAAATGGAATGCAAATTTTGCATTGACAAGTAATGGAGCCATGGGAGAAAAAATGGCTCAACGTGTAATGGAAAACATGAGACATATAACAGTAAGTTATCATGCAGAAAGCGATATTAAATTAAAGCAACAGGTTAGAGATAGAATATTACAGTTTCATACAGACGGACCGGCTCACAAAATGACTTTAAGTATAAATGTAATGTTTCACGCAGAGCATTTTGATGAATGTAAAGACCTTTGTGAGTTTTTAGATGAGCATGGAGTAAAATATGTACCTAGAATAATAGGCGAGGAAGCGGGCAGTAGGAATAACTTTGCTCATCAATATACAGATCAACAACTAGATTACATAAAAAATTATTGGAAATATAAAAACGAAAAACTTAATAACACCAGAGAAGAAGCTAACATTTTAAGTGCCGCCGGAGAAAAAACTACAGAAAAGAAAAAATTAGGCTTTACAGTAGGTAGACCATGTTGTGGTAGCAGAGAAATGTGTTTAAGTATGAAAGGCAAAAGTAGAAAAGCAACCTTTGTAGATATGCGTGAATTTAAAGGTTGGAATTGTAGCGTAAACTGGTTTTTCTTACATTTAGAACAACAAACAGATAGCATTTATCATCATCAAACATGCCAAGCTAGGTTTGATAAAACTAGAGGACCTATTGGAAAATTAAGTGAAGGCAAAAAATTAATTGCAGAACTAAAAAGTAATTTAAAAAATAATACAATGCCGACTGTAGTATGTCCTAAGCATACCTGTGGATGTGGGTTGTGTGCGCCTAAATCAAAATATAAAGAAAATTATATGGAAGTAATGAAAAATCACATAGATACTTCTGTATTAGGAACCATAAGTGGATAAGAAATATGCATGTCCTCTACCGTTCAATCATATGGCGGTAAGACCTGATGGTCAAATTTTTCCATGCTGTATTTTTAGATGGGACGATGTTCCTGAAGATTTAAATATCTATCATAAAGACCCTTTTAACCATAATTACATGAAAAAACTTAGACAAGACATGTTAGAAGATAAACCTATTTCAGGTTGTTCGCATTGTTATGATAGGGAAAAAAGTAATGCTAGTAGTTTTAGATTAGAAGCATGGAACGAACAGGAAAAGTATGGTACGACAAGTTTGTCTACAGGACAAGAACCTCAATTACGGTATGTTGACCTAAGTATTAGTAACACTTGTAACAACAAGTGTAGAATGTGTGTTCCTGCTTTAAGCACTCATTGGTATAGTGATGCAAAAAAATTAGGACTACAAATTCCAAAAGGAATAGTAAGAAATCCTTTTATAGAAAACACAGATTTTTCAACATTAAGTTATATAAAATTATTAGGCGGAGAGCCTTTAATGGAGCAAAATGTATTAATAAAGATTTTAAAACAATGTGATTTAGAAAATCTAACAGTACATTTAATTACAAATGCAACTTTAAGACCTAACGAAGAATTGCTTAATTTATTTGAAAAATGTAAACAAGTAAAGGTTACATTAAGCATAGATGCATATGGAGATTTAAATGACTTTTTACGTAAAGGAAGTTACTGGAAAACTACATTTAAAAATCTGCTGTGGTTTTTAGATATGTTTCCAAAGTCCTCTGTTCATAGTGTTCTAAGCATTTACAATATAAACAAAGCAAAAGAATTTGTTTATTTTTGCAATGAATTAAAAAAAGGCTGTCAAAAGTATTTTCTTATAGATGGACCCGATTATATGATGCCAAGACATTTACCAGAACAAGTTAAACCAAAAATACTAGAAAGTTTACAAGGTATAGAAAGTTTTGAAGTATATGAAAAAGAATTACATAAAACGGGAGATTTTAATATATTTGTTAAACAAGACAAAGTAATGAATAATTTGCGTAATGAACATTGGAAAAATGCAAATCCGGACTTGCATAATCTTGTAAAAGAGTATATAATATAAGTATGACCGAAGATTTAAAATGGAGTAATTATGACTTTTCTAAAATACCATTTGACGACATTGTTAAGGTCGGCCAAAGGACGCTTCTATACAGAGATCTGTTTACTGTTAGTTGGCTTCTTGGTCGCTTTTGCAACTATCGTTGCAGTTATTGTTGGCCATACGCCAGATCAGATAAAAAAGATCACAGGCCCACACAGCTCGCTTATCATACAATCGATGAGATAAAGAGGCAAGCACGTGACAATAATTTTAATTCTTTTCATTTTAGTCTTTCTGGTGGCGAGCCTACGTTTCACCCAGGATACCTTGACATCCTTAAATATTTGGCTGATGATGTCGACAATACTAATTATACTAGTATACACATGACAAGTAATTGTTCGAGACCAATGAAGTGGTTTCGTACGTATGTAGATTATGCAAAGCCGTTTCATCGTGCCAGCATAACTGCAAGCCTACATGTTGAACATGTAAATACAAAAGATAAGATGCAAGACTTTGCAGACAAGTTAAATTTATGTCAGGAGTACGATGTTCAAGTTACAATTAATCAGGTTATGGTTCCAGAACATTTTGAAAGAGATTGGGAAAATGCTCTTTTCTTTCACGAACAAGGAATCAACGTTACCCTTAAACCTCAGTCGGATCCGACTGCGTCCAGAGTGGTTGATGGATACAAAGACGAAGATCTCAAAAGACTCTACAACGGAATGCCGCAAAGAGCCTTCACCGAAACGAAACGTATTTGGAATAACCGTCCACGACCACAGTTTCAAGTTCCCGCAGGAATAACAGGAAAAAATGATGCTAGTGTGCCTTGGCATATGCAGGTTGAATTAGAAGATAGCAAAGGTAAAAAATGGTATATGGACCAAGCAGAACGGTTTAATGCCTTTAATTTTAACAATTTTGAAGGATGGGCATGTAACGCCGGTTACAGCGGAATAATAATACGGGAGCCTGACGGTTCGGTAAAAAGGAGTTATTCGTGCCATGATGTGCCCCTTGGTAACATCGAAACAGGTTTCGAGCTATTTAAGGCACCTAAACCTTGTATTACAAAAAGTTGCGTAAGTTCCGCCGATTCTAAAATACCAAAAAACAAGTACTAACAAGTTAAATATTAATATGAGTCTAGTATGTGAAGAAATATTATCCTTAAGCACAGCAGTACGTACAAACGTGTTAGAAGATGTTAACCGTGCTGTAGAGGGCTTAAAATGCGATTTAGACGGTGTTTTAAAGTACTCTACTAATATAGTTGAGTGGTTAAAACCGGTTGTAGATCTGTCTAATTTCCATGTATATCCTATGAATGGAATAACGCAAGGACTAGATTGGTGGTACGATAAAGAGTCTAGATGCGTGGTTATGAAGCCAGGAGATTACCAATGGATATCTCCAAAAGGTGGATATGGAAGGGTATGTTACATCAGTGTACCGAGTGCTATTGATGGTAACTTTGTTGATATTCCAAAAGACAATCCTACAGTGGTTGACTTAGCTTATGTTGGAAGTACAAAAGTTAAAAAAATAAATATTCCAGAAAATACACAATTTGCATTTTATAGTTTTAGTAAACCGTTTGGCATTAGGAATGTAAGAACAGGATGGATTTTTACAAAGAAACCCGATCTTAGATTAGAAGCACTTACCCATAGTGCAAAGTACTACAATTATCATGCTCATAATATTGCAGAAACTATAATTAATAATTTTGATATTGATTATGTTTGGAACCAATTAAAAGAAAAACAAAAAGTCGTATGTGAAAAATATAGCTTTACACCAAGTGATAGTGTTTGGTTAGCATCTACACAAGATCCAGCTTACGATAAATTTAAAAGAGGGGAACGTGCCAGGTTATGTCTCGCACCGTGTTATTAGGAACTATCTCAAGTGTATATCACGACTGGGTACCATACCCGGTTGGTTGCCTAATCTCTCACTGTCTAAAAAATCCTAAAATAAAAAAAGAATACAAATTTCTTGAACCTTTATATAAGAATAAATGGGATAATCAAGAAACCCACGATAAATTAAAACAAGCAGATATATTAGGTTTAACCTGTTATGTTTGGAATCAAAATGCAAATGATGAAATAGCTCAAATATTTAAACAGTACAATCCTGCAGGTATTGTTGTGTACGGAGGACCTAACGTACCAGAAGAAAATTTACAAGAATTTAAACGTAACTATGTAGATCATTACATGACAGGCCCTGGAGAATTACAATGGGAAAAATTATTAGATCCTGCTAGTGATAGCGAATATGCAATACCAACTCCTTACACTGACGGAATATTTGATAATATTTTAAAACACGAAGATGATATTGCTGTTGCATTTGAAACAAACAGAGGATGTCCATATCACTGTGCATTTTGTGATTGGGGAGGAGTCAGTCGTAGTAAAATTACAAAACTTAAAGATGCCGCAGTAAAAGAAACTATAGAACACGTATTAAGTTTTGACAAAGTAAAACGTTTAGAAATACTAGATGCAAACTATGGTATATTTCCAAGAGATGTGGATTTTGTACAGCATATAGTCGATAATAAAAAACGTGATGATATGTTATTAACCTTTGCAGGATTTGCTAAAAATGGATCGCCATACCTTCCTGATATAATGAATTTAACAATGGATAATTTTAACGACAAGTTAAGGAATGTAAAAATAAGTTTGCAGACATTAACGCCTGATGTGTTAGATACAATACAAAGAAAAAATATTTCTACAGATAAATTACTCCGTATCATGGATCAGTTGAGAGATATAAAAGTAAATTCAGAACTTATAATAGGCTTGCCTGGAGAAACAGCAAGTAGTTGGGCTGATACTTTGTTCAAACATCCTGAGTTAGGAATAGATTTTGCTAGAGCATACCCGTTATACGTATTGCCTAATACGCCTATGGCTACACAAGATTATAGAACTAAACACAAAATAAAAACTAAAAAAATTAATTTGCCTAATAAAGAAACGTTTGAAATGATATATGAGTGTAGTAGTTATGATTTAGATGAAATTACACAAATATATTTAAACTGGTGGTACTTTAACACTTTTTATAATTTTGGTATAGATAAAACTATTACAAAAGATACTATGAATGACTTTTTTGCAAATTTAAAAGATACGCCTTTTATGAGTTGTTGTGTAGAAGAAGTAAGAAATATATTACACAGAATATTCAAACCAGAGGACGAAATGTTGTTAGAAGGATATGATTATAACTTTTTACATAAACAGCTAGGCAGAGGAAAAGAATTGTTATACATGAAGAAACACAACAAGACAGTACAACAAGAACTAGGAATAAAGTTTGACATAAAAAATGATGATAAAGAACTAGGGAGCGCCTTTGCGTATATAAAATGAAAGACGTAATTTTTACACCATTAGCAATTCCACCAATACCAGAAAAACAAAAAGTATTAGATAGATTTAATGCTCCAGATTTTTATGTTTGGTGGGACGAAGAAACACTATTAGGAGAAAAAGAAAATAACAATCCATTAGGACATCCTCAACAATGGACAGATAATGCAAGAAATAACTATCCAGAACTTATAGATTGGGTTGAAACTTACATTCCTTGCGACGAATGGTATTACATACGTATAGCAAGAGCTAAGGAAGAGATACCTCCACACGTAGATGGCAACTCTGTAAATCCTACACATAAGCACCATCTTGCAATACTTCCAGAAGCACTAGAATATAATATGAAACACGAGCCAATAGGATATAGATTTGTTATAGCAGGTAGCAAAGACAAAATGTACATGTGTAAAGAACATGATTACTCTAAAGATATGACATGGCAGGAAAAACATATGTGTATTGTCCCTGAAGATACAGATGCATTTGTTATTAGAAACCAAGACCAAGCACATGGTGTTGAAGCTGATACAGATGATCGATTAATAGGTTTTATACTAGGAAAAGTAAATGCCAAAAAACATTGGGACCTAATAGAAAAGAGTGTAAGTACATACAGCGATAAAGTGATAAGGAAACAAGATGTATTCAATGCATGATGGTATGGACACAAGCATACATTTAGAAGTAGCTGAAAGGCTTAATCCTAGCACCTGTGTAGAAGTAGGCACTTATTACGGAGGTATAACTTACAAACTATGTAAAGCATTACCCCATTGTCATTTTTTTGCAGTCCAGGCATACCACGATCATAAACTTAATCACATGCCGGATACAATAAGAGGAGAATACAGCCAAGGAGTAGCTGATAAGACAAAAAGCATTAATCTAGATCCTAGCTTGAAAAACCAAGATTGGAAAAGAGCAGTAGCACAAAATTTTCCTCCTGAATATCATGATTATTTTGATTTTAATTTATTAGTAAAAACATTCCAAGATTGTAACAATGTAAGCATAATATTAGATACAAGTCCATTTAAATGGCAGTTTCCTGAAGTAGATTTAACTATTTTTGATTTATCTCCATTACTAGAAGAGAATATAAAACAGTATGAATTTTGGAAAAATAAAAGTAAAAATATTTTAGTAGGAGCATATAATCATCAACAAGAGTTTATTGATTATGCAGGCGGAGCAAAAATGAGAAAGGATTATGTATTGGTATGACAAAGAATTATCACGAAGCAGTTGGCTTTTATCAAACATATGAATTAAATGTAGATTTTGTTGAAAGAGTAAGAGAAGAGATTACACCTTTTTTTGAAAATTATGTTGTTGATGATGTAGCACAAGGAGGATGGGGTAGCGGTTATGTGCCTTTTGAAGATTGCGGTCCTTGGACACACAAGTTTATAGATTTGTTTAAAGGCAACTTTTTAAGTAATATAAGATTAAGTGCTTTCAGTCCAACAAATAGTTATGATTGGCATATTGGTATAGAGAAAGAAAACAATAAATGGAAACAGGGTGGTGAGAACGAAGAACCGGAAATTTATCCTTATCAAGTTAAATGTAGCACACTAAATGTTTTTTGTAGTCCTTCTATAGGTGATAGAACATTGTTTGCAACCGATATGGATATGCCTCCTTATAGAGGATATTATATTGGATATGGCACCAAAAAGAAGATGCTTGTAATAGATGAAATGGTTGTAGATAGAAATCCTGTTATTTTAAATACAGGGCTATGGCATAAAATAGATGCAAGTGGAGAAAGAAACATGGCTAGTTTTCTGTTTACTCCTTATCTTAGTTTTGCAGGATTAGTAGCATATTGTAGAGAAGTAGGATTATTGATCGAAAGGACTAATCCTATTATACCTTATTACGAAGAAGATTGGGAAGACAAGTATATGCAAGGAAGAAAATTTGACTAATTGTGCATATAATTTAAATATTGATGTTACTGATCTTAGAAAAGAATTATTAGAGTATCAAAAGACACTTTCTTATACTAAAGAAGATTGGGGTAGCTTATTTGTAGAAAGAGAAAAATTAGGAAAACATACAGAAAATTTTTATAAAATACTTCCTAATTGTTTTTTAAGTAAAATAAGATTTATAGATTATACACAATTTGACGAAGAAAATCCCCATTTATATCATATAGATGTTGATGTAGCTAATCAAGGTTATTATGATGGTGAGATACATCACATGCAGATTAGACAAGCATCAATTAACATTTTACTTTCAGGCAATGAGAATATAGAAACATTATTTGCTGTAGATCTTGAAAGTGAATATAGTGACAAGCTACATTATTTCAAAGAAAGAAATATGAAAGTTGTCGATAGAAAAAAAGCTACTAAGTTTCCAATGCTTATTAATACAGGAATGTGGCATAAGTCAGATCCAATTGATAACACAAGAAAGCTAGCCAGTTTTATATTTCATCCTTTTGTATCATTTATTGAAGCAAGAGAAAGGTGCAAACATAAAGGAGTATTAATAGAATGAAAAAGAATCAATTACCTAGTATACATAATTTAAATTTAGATATAGATCTAAAAACATTGCAAAATGAATGTGATAAACTTGCAGAAAAATTTGTTGATGTAAAAACTGCAAATCCAATGTTGTGTGATAATCATATGGAATTGGTTGCAGATGTATATGATAATTTTGAACAAATAAATCTAACAACTCCGAGCGAAATACTGCCTTATACTGCTAGTATAAAAGAAAGACTAAAACGTAAGGAAGAACACTTATACAATATTCCTACAGAAGATTACACAGGAAGTTATTTTGAAAAAATTGTTACACAACTTAAAGCACCTGCAAGTAGAATACGTATAACAAAATTAGCACCAGGAAAAAATATTCCGTTTCATGTTGATTATGATGTCAGTTATGCTGTAAGATGTATAGTTCCAATTTACGGAGATAAGCAAGTAATTAATTTATTCAAGCGTGACGGAAAGTTAGAAGCCTATAATCTAGATAGTGGAAATGCATATTTTTTAAATATCGGATATCCACATGCTGTTATTAACATGAGTACAAAACCAAGAATTGCACTTATGTTTAGTTTAAATGGTACTGAAGATCTAGAATCAATATGATTATATTTCCAGATAGGATTTTTATTCTTATTCCTAAGTGTGGCTGTAACAGTATTATGAGTATGTATGGTGTAAATCCTTGGGCAAAACATAGACAACATATTGAAAATAAAGAGGAAGCAGTTTTATATTTAAAAGGAGATTATCCCCATATGCCTGTTAGTCAGATTCCAGAAAGATTTTCTTATCTGCCTACAGAAGCGATAGTCAGAAACCCTTGGCATAGAACTGTAAGTAGATATTTTTATCTACAAAAAATGAACGACTTCGAAATGAGTTTTGAAGAATTTGTAAAAAGTAAGTATATACATCCTATGTACAAACAAGATCCTGATTATGCCAAATGGGGTAGTGTAAGTTGGACACAACAGATTGAATGGATTGACGATAATACAAAGGTACATAAATTTGAAGAGTATGATTTTACGTTACATGAAAATAAATCACATAGTCGAGATTTTGAAAGTATGTATAATAACGAGTTATATAAAATAGTAGGAGATTATTACATAAAAGATGTAGAAAGGTTTAATTATGTATAAAAGTTGTTATGAAGTAGATGTTAAATTGCCAGATGATTATGTAGATAAGGCATTAAAAGCATTTCACGAAAGATTGCCGGAGGCTTATACAGATAGAGCACCTGATGCCCATATAGATGAGTATCCCGAATTGTTTGAAATATTTGGAGATATGAAAGGTTGGTTTGCACCAAAGGTTAGATTGCTTAACCACACTCCTAACGAACTAGGGACAACGGCACCACACTTTGATGTCAATGAGCATTGGCAATATGAAGATATGGATAGATTTATTAAAATTGAAGCAAGTTTGAATGTTCCATTATTTGCCCCAGAAGGCGTTGTTACACGTTGGTATCAACAAAAGAATCCAGATGTTATACACCCATATGACTTTTGGGAAGGTAAAAAATATGAAATGCGAACAGTAGATGAATTTGAAATTACAAATAAGCCTGTATTGTTTAGAACAGGTATTTGGCATGCTGTAGAAAAATCAGACAGCAAACGCACTATGCTAAGTTTCAGTGCAAGATATGGTATCGATTGGGATACTTTTGTAAATTGTTGGAGAGACAGCGGATTACTTATTGAGCGTTAGACTCGCCCTTCCAGCGTAAAAATGGTTCTTCACTTGCAAAAGGCCAACCACTAATATTTAATCTATCACCAGTACAGTTATCTACTTCATGTAGTATGTCTACATGCATACATACAAGCCTATTTCGTTTAGGTAATATGCTTATACCATCGACACGTAAAGCACCATCAGTTTCGTCTGTCAGGTATAACATGTATGTCCAATCACCGTATATTTTATGATCCTCTATGTGTGGAGCACAGAAACTTCTTTCTGGTTCAAACTTTTTTGCAAACAGTTGCAGGGGATTAAGTTTTTCTGTTGGAAGATCTAAACCTATTACATTGCCTATTTTTTTCAACAAAGGATAACGCAAGTCACTTCGCCTAAGTTCTGTGCGTAGCATATACCAATCATAGTCTGTTTTTTCTTCCATTACATGATTACAGTCTTCATTGTTTAATGAAATAGTTTCAGCTCCGGTAACTAACTTTGTAAGATCTGTAATTAATTCTTCTTCTAAAAAATTATCACAAATTATTAATGTATCAAACTCAGTTCTTAGCATAATTTAATTCCTTTGTATTCCAATTTTTTCCATATCCACTACTGTATTCAAATTTTTGCCCACATGTCCTTCCACATGTATATATTCTTTTATATTTGTCATCAGGATTATTCCAGGATCTTTCTAAATAAGTTTGGAAAAATTCGTTTTGTAAAACATTCCAACCATATTTTCTCATATCATTAAAATCTTCGCCATACAAGTCTAAAAAATATTTAAAACTTTCCCATTGTTTAGTATGCCTTTTGTCGGCAAAATATTTAGGACCACCAAACCAACAGCATGGCCATAGGCGCATATCCATATCAATAAATAATCTAAAATCTTTTTTAAACTTACAAGTGATATCTGTATTTGCAACATAATCATCAAAGTTTTTGTATTGAGAAAGTACAGAAGAAAAGTCTTGTGTTACGTGACTGTCTTTATTTTTTACCGTATTGCCTTTTCTAGTTTTAACTTGCGTTTTTGTATCTTGAAATCTAGCAGTATATTTTACAGTAAAATTGGTAAATCCTAATTTACTTGCTAATTTTTCTGCATCATCTATTTGATGATAATTATGTGCAAACTCTATAAATTGCCATTCTGCTTTCCCACCAGCTTTTATATAAGCAGTTGCATTTTCAATAATTTTTTCGAAATTACTTCCTATTCTATACAAATGATTAGTATCTTTTAATCCGTCTATTGAAAATACTACAGATAGTTTTTCTTTGCCGTTATTAGCTAAGTCAGTCCACCACTTAGGTTTCCTAGCACTACCATTTGTTTCTATTCTCATTGTTCTTGTAAAATCTAAACTGTATAAAAAAGTTTCTTCAAAGGTCGGACTTGCTATTATATCTCCAAAGTTTCCACAATGAATAATTTGGTCTAATTTATTATTTGTAAAAGGTTCTAATATAATTTTATAATCTTGTAAAGTTAAATCAGTGATTGGCATACCTGGATTTACTTTTTGATCTTTACTTACCCTGCCACATTGTGGACACATTAAATTACATCTGCTTGTATGATCAAGCATTAATTTTTTAATGTATGAAGTATTAGTAAACATTATTTTATAAGTGCAAATTTCTTGCAGTCGTCCCAACTTTCAGTATCGTAAGGTATATGGGCAACTACTCGCCAATGATCAGTAGGATTCACAACCTGATGAAACTGATGTCTATTAAAGATAGCAGGCTTTTCGTGTAAACAATATTCTACAGCAACTTCTTCGTCTGGTATTTCTGATAATTCTGGCCTGCCTTTAATATAATTATAGCTGTCTATATATCTATTATCTTCTGGATCGTGCCAATGTGCATACTTTGTTATGCTTTGTTCATCAGTGCCTATTAATGGTAACATTAAGGCACCTGCATGCCAATCAGGTGAAGGAGCAGGATGTCTGTGCGGGACAAATATAGGAGTTATTTCTGGACATGTAACAAAAAACATAACATCAGATACAAGATGAAACTTAGGTATTAATCTTTGCCATTCGTTGTATTCAGGTAAATGCATAATTTGTCCAATACGAACTTTTGTCCACATTCTGGCTCTATAAAATGCATCATTGCGTTCAAAATGTTTTTTAAAGTAATCGGTTCTTGGTTGGTTAGTGACTAAGCTAGGACATATATTAAATATATCTCTACACATCCTTTGCATTAACGTATAATCTTCACTCCATTCAAGTTCTATTATAAAATCATCCATTTATATTCCCTTGCATTTTCTATTACTGACTCGTAATCTATGTAATCTCTCATTTTAGCATATTCAGTAGATAAATTCATTTCCTCATAGTTAAATGTTTTAAGTTTATTAAATTTTCTCAAATCTAAACTGTTATCACGGTTATTAATATCTAACCATAATTCTACGTCAGATTTATCAATTTGTATTTTTTGTTTTTTAATTTTTTTCATTTCACTTACTTTAGGATTAGGATGCTCCCAACCTGTTTTTTGTTGATATGTATGACTTAAAAACTGCTCCCATTTGTTTTGTCTTTGTAAATAGTATACATTTTTATCTTCGTAAAAACTATATAACCATTCTCTATGATCTTCCCAGTTATATATCTGACTTGGAAATAGTTTTATACAATAGTGCCTGTCTTTTTTTATTTCTGATTCAATAAACTTGGTTTTTGAAGCAAGATTGTCTTTATCTAACTGGTCAAACATTTCTAATAGATGTTTATGGTTTCTTCTTTTAATCCAATATAACCAATCTTTGTTAAAGTATTCTCCAATGTAATTACTAGGTTTATCCAAGTAGCTATCTATAAACCAAGTGCTTCCACTTCTTGGACTAGCTATTAGTAGTTTAGTATCCATTTTGTTTCTGCCAGTCACTCCAATCAAAACTTCCATCTTCTAGCCACTGATTATTATGAGTATCACCCTTGCTTTGCAGACCGTGAATACTACCTACTAAGTGTAATCTTTTATAATCTGTATATGGAACTTGATGAGGGCGAACAGTATTAAGTAGGAATGCTTCTCCTGGATCACACATAATAGGCCCAGCATCAGTATCTATTGCACTTACTTTAGGATCATTTTCTAATACATGATGATATCTAAATCCAGTATCTCCATCTGTATGCCATTCAAAGATACATTCATTTTCCATATAGCTATACCAATAATTACTTCGACCCATATTATTACAATATTCATTTAATGCCTGATAATGATGTTCGCCTAGTTTTTTCATATCATTATGTAAAAAACACCAAATATCTTTTTGTGTATAGTTTCCTAGTCTTGCATTTTCTTGGCGCATCATTATCTTATATAGTGTTCCTGTTTCAAGATGATGTTCTTCAGTGTAATCTTCCCAGTCTGGTTCATCTTCTATTACAAACCCACGTAAGCTATCAACAAAATCTTTTTTATGCATAAGTTTGTCACTACGTTTTAGATATACATTCATGTATGTTTGGTTGCCAAACTTAATATCATCAAAAAATTCTTCAGTCATCTCATAGAATAGATCTGTCATTTCTTTTGTATTACTGATAGGCGGAATCTTTTTCCAAGCGTCTGTCATATGTGGGTCAAACATTCGTATACTTCCTCTATTGGTTCTGCAAAACAAATTTGAAAATTTGTCCGCACATGGTTATTATTATTTACAAAATGTTCCTTTTGTGTATTCATTAGCACAGGAGTTTCATGTGTAACAATAGGACCATCTACAAATTCACAGTTAGCGTAATCTTTGTGCCAATAAAGTGGAACAATCAATACTGTGTTTCTATCCCATTTGTCGTTGTCTATATGGGGAATAACTTTTGATCCAGGCGGCTGTTGAACAAACATAGTATAACTTTTTAACGGAAACCTATTATACTTTTCAATGTTGTTATCCCAACATAGGTTGCCGTCATATGCTCCACCTTTTGTTGGATATGATATAAAATTACTCCAGTCTAGACTTAGTTCTAATTCTTTAACTTCGCCATCAGAGATAACATTAGGTATCGCTATCCAATAAGGTAGCATTATGTATATACCGCAAATTTTTGTGCTTGTACAGCTTCTTCACAAACTTTAACATTAAGTATTAGCCATAAGCTATCACTGTTTACACTATTATTAAATAGGCAATGCGGTTTATGTGTGTTCATAAAGTATGATGTACCTTGTTGCCAATAGATAGGTTGCATGGTTGCTCCACCACCAAACATAAAATGAAATGTTGGAGGGTTTACATTTTTAATAGGAGTTATAATCCTAAATACTTCCGGATCGTTGATTCTGTCACCGTCACAATGTGTGGGAAAATAACCTCCTGGCGGCAGTTTAATAAAATGACTTCTTGCTATCCAATCCTTCCAAGGGTCAACTAATTTACGTACTTCCTCGCACTGGTGATAGACAGGTGTAAGTGTTGTATAACTTGCTTCGTAAAAAATTTCGCCTGTTCGTTCCATTACGTCTTTGAGGCTATCTAGGTCGTTACCATCAAAACCCCCATCAATACTAGTTACACTTAATCCGTCTCGTAGGATATGTGGTTTACCAGGATTAAATTTTTTCCATTTATCTTTAAATGGCTCTAGTTCTTTTTGTAATTTACCTGTATTACATTTAAATTTTGTTGGTAGTAAATCACCATAGTTACACATTATATTGTAAAGATGCCAACTCATTTATAACCTCCTGTACTGCTTCTTCTAGTGTTGTTTTTGTTATTAGATTAGGATTATCTTTTGTAAGTTCATGATTTTTTAGAAATCCCCATGTAAGATACTTTTGATTAAGTGTAGTACTTATATTCCTTAATGCTAATTTATTCTGTTTCTTGATTTTATATTCTTCATCTATAACATTAGCTTCAGTAATATTACTGCCTATATTGATACAAGGAATCTTTTTTTTATTTGCTAGTACACTTATATTTACTTGTGCATTTCCAACTTCTGCGTTGTTTACAATTACATCAAACTTTGTTTCAAAAATAGCATCAGCATTGAACAATAAATTATAACCATTTGTTCTACTAAATCCTACTACCTCGTATCCTCCTTGAATACATTTTTCTTTAATATGTTTGCCGAAGCCTTTCGTATGCCCGGTTATGCCAATCGTAATACCCATTGCAGGCCTCCTCGTGGTATATCTTCCTGTGTCAAATTCCAGTTATAAAAGTTATGTTTTTGAAACCATTCCAGTAATTTAGGATTTTCTTCTCTGCTTATCCAGATATCTTTATATCCTAATTCTAATGCATACTTTGTACTTTGTTCTAACGTTTCGTTTCCTCGTTGCAGATCATCGTTCATACTCCCCCAATCATAATCTCTATCTCTTGTATGTCTACTCATAATACGTATGCTACCATTATATTCAGGACGTTCTATGCCTGCACTATAATAAATTAGATGGGGATCGTATGCCATACGGGAAAATTTAGTATGTTCAAATAATGGCCATTGTACATAATTAGATTCATGTTTATGACCTTTTGTTTTTTTAAATAGTTCTTTTATATCATTTAAATGAGGATTAATATCTTCTAGTAACCATTTCATGGAATGCTTTCTTCGTGATGATCTTTATGGTTACCTTCAAAGGGTGCAATAACATTTACCCATAATCTGTTTGCAGGACCTTCTGCGTCGTGACCAAACAAGTTTAGCACACCAAAACCTAAGTATGCAAGAAGAAATTTTATTGATAAAATTACTAGAGCATTTACACCGAAAAGTAAAAACCATAAAATAGTGTTTGCAATATAGATTGTATATCTATGTTTATGGAAAAATACTACTCTTGGATTCTTTATCATGTCTTTTATATATTTCCTTGGTATTGATTCAATATGCCATAAACTAAAAAGTATATTATACCAGGGTTGGAACTTAGCACTATGGGGGTCTTTTTCAGTATCAGCAAATTCGTGGTGCATACGATGTACGCCAACCCATCCTAAAGGACTTCTTAGCCCACATAGCAATCCGCAGTAAAGCATTACAATTTCTTGCCACTTATTTGCCTTAAAACTTTTATGTGAAAAATACCTATGATAACCATAAGTAACACCTATTGTTACAACAACCATGTAACAAAAATAAGATAAGAGTATAAGATATAGTACTTCCATACTAATACTTATCTCAATTATGTTGGGTATAAATTAATGTGATTAGTTTAGGTTTTCCCAAGCACCACCATTGTATCCTTGGAACTTGGCTCCTGCTGTATTAAATACAATCATTCCTGCTGAAGGGCTTGAAAGTGCGGTATCACGTGCAGAATCATTTGCATATACAGGTAGCATAAATGCACCTGAAGCTTTTACATTACCTACTACTTCAACTGCTTCTGTAACTGCACCAAAACTAGTATTTGCAGGATCAACTCTAAGTTTAACACCACCACTTACCATGTAGTCATTAAATAAACTTAAACCTTTACCGCCACCGTTTGAATTAATAAACATAGCTGTTTTTGATGCTGATATATAACCATATGTAGTATTATTATCATTAAATTTTACTGAACCTAATGTTGTTGAAGAACCTGCTCCTGCTGTTCCATATTCTAATCTTAGTTCTGCGTCTGTTGCATCAATTGTTTTGACTGTAACTTGTTTTGTTTGTACTAATGCATTGTCTACGGTACCTACAAGTTTTGATAATATACCATCAACAAGTATTGTAGAATCATCTGAATAAACTGATCCAGTTAGTTCTCCGTCTAATGTACCGTTAACTGCTCCACTAAATGTTCCTTTAACTATACTAGCTGATATTTGTCCGTTGACAGCATCAACCAGTAATGTTGAATTATCTGCAAATACTGAACCGCTTAGATCACCGTCTATTGCTGTTGCATTTACTGTTGCGGCAGTAATAGTTGTAACGTTAGTTATTGCCTGGGTATTCATATTCAATGCGCCACTGCCCATTGTTAACCCGTTAAGGTTAATAATAGTATTGGAGTTTGCATCAATATTGCCTGACATTGTTAAGCCAGATATACTTAGAGTGCTTGTCGGTGCCCAATTTGCGCCGCCCCAAGCTAGTAATTGATTTGTACTAGGGGTTCCTATAGCTACATCACTTAGGTCTTTAATTGAATTATTTGTTAGGACAATTTTACTATTAACAGCATCTACAAGGATAGTAGAATCATCGCCAACAATACTACCTTTATAATCTCCTACGAAGTTAGTAGCAGTAACAGAGCCAGTTATATTAATATTACCATTACCAGTAATATTTTTACTGTTCATATCTAAATTTCCGCCAAGTTGTGGAGTAACATCTTCTAAAAGATCGTTCATTCCACTTACAAGGTTTCCACCTAATGTAGTGCCGTCTCCAGCATACAGTTTTTTCGTATCAGTAGTGTATACTATTTCGCCTTCTGCTGGCGTTACGCCCGTTCTACTAGCATTAGTACCGCGTCTAAGTCTTAAAGCCATGTCTTTTAACTCCTAGTGAATTACTATATGTATTTATACATTTAGCCATCTAAACTTACCTGCGTTTTTTTAAGAAACTTGCTGTTCGACGTTGAATATCTTGCTTTATTCTTTTGGTATCTAGTCTAAAATCAATGTGCTTTATGTCGTTTTCGTATTCAGCAAACAAATCACCCATTGACTTCTCTACAGCCTCCGGACTGTCTTTTAATTTAGACTTTGCAACATCTATATCCCATATCTTTCCATCACTAAATTGTACACGAACAGAATGAAGATATTTAATTGGCACAACATTTAATTCAACATCTTGAAATATTTCCGGCCAATGCGATATAACGTCTTCTGGAAGCTTCTTGGTCTTTTTAGGCACTTTCGTTAGCAACTTTTTTCTTCTTGGTAGGCGCTAACTCTTCTGCTTGTTCTCTAAGTTTCTTTGCTTCTTTGAATAACCTATCAGCTTGTGATCTGTACCCAGAGGCAATTTGTTCATCGCTTAATACACCATCTTGTGGAGCAGTTAAGTTTGTAGTTGCATCGTCTGCAATTGGTTGTGCAGGCGGTGTTTTAGCAGGTTCTGTTGCTGTTTTAGGAGCATCTGAAACTTCTGCTCTTGGATCTTTTAGAGCTAAATCATCAATGCTAACTCCTTTTTGATCAGCAATAATTTTGTTAAGCTCATCTAAAGAAACTACAGTCTTATTGTCAGGAGTCATTTCAACATCAGATGTGTTAAACTTTACCATCTTTCCTGTTGTATGAAACCTTGCTAACATATTACTTCCATCTGAAAGTTGTGTTCTAGCCATTACTTCAGCTAGTTCGTTAGCACTCTGAGCGGCATTAGATTCAACAAGACTAATCAAACTATCATGATCAGCCGCTTCTAAGTTTTCAGTTGTTACACATACACACTGATCAGATTCACCTGGTACAGTTCTATATGCAACTACTAGTTTTCGTTGATTGGTTTTCAATCTTCCTACATGTTTAAGCATTTTTTGCTCCTTCTTGTGCCTTCTGTTGAGCGGCAACGGCTGTTAGAAAGGCTTCTAGTTTGGTATAAACGGTGCCTACTACAGTCATTTCGTTTGGTTTAAATGCACCTCTGCCACTTGCAACATCAATAATTTGTTTCAAATTATTTAAATCGGCAACGGTTAATTCAACTGGTCCTTCTGCTCCTTCTGGTGTAGAAGTTTGTTCTTCTACAGGTGCAACAGACTCAGCTGGTTTTTCTTTCTCGTCGGTCATACAAGTTTCTCCTTATATTATAATTATGACTTAATATTTACTTATATTTTAAATGTGGACAAGCTAAAGTGAAATACGATAGCTCTTTAGGTTCTTCAAAACCTACCTTTAAAGACTCTGACATGGTGTTTGATGTATCAACATGTATTCCTCTTCCTATGTAAAACCTACCTTTAAGGTGGCTTTTAATCCATTTACCTATTGTGTGATCAAGGTTATACCTCATAGGAACATGTATGTATTCAAAATGAGGAGGCGGATTATTCGGAGTTCTTACACCGAAGAAGTCTAAACGATTAGGTTTTTTAATTGTTAATTGCTTCTTCATAATGTGCAGTTATCCCAAATGGTGCTTCGAAATTTTTATCATGATATCCATGTATAATGAATACAGTATCGCAATACTCTTCGTCACCCCAACTATCCCAAGGATAGCCATCTGTAAACATAATAAATTTCTTAGGTTGAATGTCGTTTTCTTTCATGTATTTCCAATTACACATGAAGTCTGTACCACCTCCACCTTTGATGTCGTAGTTTAATAAATCATCACTATTGTCAGATGAAAAATCTTGTTCATTATAAACTTTTGTATCAAAGCACCATACTTTAATATTAAAGTCTTTGTATTGATCCATAATGCCTTTTAGCTCAGACATCATTTCCTTAGCTTGTTCGTTACCAATTGAACCGCTCATGTCAAGTCCAACGGCAATGTCAATTGTTTCTTCAAAATTCATTCCAGGAAGAACTGCACCAATGTGCCAACCTTTACGTGAAGGCCTCATAAAAGTGTAATCGCTCTTTATTACAGATTGAATCTGTTGCTGAATTATTTCTCGCCAATTCATTTTAGGTTCTGTAAGTTCTTTTATCATTCTTTCTATTTCACCAGGAACATTACCAGCACCTGCGGCTTGTGCCGCCGCCATCATACCTTCTTTAATTTCTTCTTTAATCTTACGAAGTTGCTCTTTTGAATACTTAGGAGGTCCTTTTTTCTTATTTCCATTAGCACCTTTTCCTTGATTATCACCGTCTTCACCCCAGTCGATATGATCATCTAACAATTCACCTAATTGATCTAAATCAATTTTTTCCGCATTTTCATATAAGTGATCGTATACTTGTTCTGACGACCAACCTTCGTATTTGTAGTCTTGATAGATAGGTATTTGTGTAACTTTTTCTCCTATCTTTTCTCTAACAAGTAAGTTGTTTACAAGATAGTCACAAGCAATATTATATAAGTGAGGATCTCTATCTACCCTTCGCTCTAAATGATCGAATGCACAATGTAATATTTCGTGTGCAATTACAAATTCAATTTGTTTTTCTGTAAGGTTATTAAAAAATTGTGTGTTGTAATATAAATGTCTACCGTCTGTTGCGGCAGTAGGACACCAATCATCACAACTAGCTATTTTTAATCTTGTAGCCATGTTGCCAAAGAATGGATGTCTCAATAAAAGTCCAACCCTTGCTACAATAACTTTATCTAAAACTTCTTTAGACATTTTTTCAAGAACTTCTGGATCAATATCTGGATCTGGTTGCCAATTCTTTTTGCCAAGTTTTTCAGGTAAAGTTGATCCTGGAACTGGCATATTATTAACGTCTGCAACCTCACCCATAATGATGTCGTTCATATGTGCTTGGAATTCACCTTCTGTATTTGCTTGTGATATTGTCATGTTATGTTCCCTATTCAGTGCCTTATTATGTATATACTATACTATATTTAATGAAAGAAGTCAAGAGAAATGGGCATTTTTTGTAAGAGAAATGCCCAAAACTCATATATTATGCCTGTTGTGCTTTGGTAATATATCTACCAAAACGATCATGAAACTCATCAAAACACTTAACTTCATCTGGATCAATTGGAAGAGCATATTGTGTGAGGGCCAACTTTACACCCATAACAACCAATTCAGTTTCGAAGTTGTCCATCATAAAACGTAAAAATCTATCAACCATATCATCGAAGTCTTTATCGTTTTTATCAGATGCTTCTTTAAGTTCATAACAGAGTGAGACCGCTAAGGAATACATGGCACTGATTTCTTTGGTCTGCAACTCCTTTACCTTGCCGTTTAATATGTCGGCTGGGTTAGGCATTTGTGATGCTACCTTACGGTGAGCAACAAACTTGAGAGCCAGGCCTTCGCCTACTGAACCACTAACAAGATCTGTTGTAGTTTCCTCGTCAAGTTCATCTTCAAGCAACTCACTAACAAAACTCCATGAACGCGGAGTTGCAAATGATCGGCTTGGAGATTTCGGATCAAAGTCGTATAGGTCCTTTTTGCTAAATTGCAAATAACCTACAACGTCTTTATGAATTTTGTTATCAACGGCCCATGAAAACCAATCTGGAAAATCAACTGAAAGTTCTAAGTGAACAAACCTGTTTGCTAATGGAGCCGGCATTCTATAAACAACACCTTTATCTGCTTCTCTGTTACCTGCGGCAACAATATAAACATTATCAGGTAGTTCATAAGTGCCAACACGTCTATTAAGAATAAGCTGATAAGCCGCCGCCTGTACAGCCGGAGCCGCAGAATTCATTTCGTCTAAGAAAAGGATAATTGCCTTATGTTTCTTAGCCATTTTAGCATTTGGAAGTTCAACAGGTGGTGCCCATTGCATAGTATTATCGTTTGCTGAATAATACGGAATTCCTTTAATATCTGTTGGTTCCCAAAGTGATAACCTAACATCAATTACGTGAGCTTCAATAGACTCACCAATTTGATGAACGATATCTGATTTACCAATGCCTGGAGGTCCCCAAATAAATACGGGCCTCTTTTTGTTCATTGCATGTAATATTCTTGATTTTGCCGTATTCGGGCCTAGTGTGCGAACTGCTACATTTTCCATTTTGTACTCCTTTTTTTCGTCAGTGCCTAATTTCTAACTATATATACAGTATAGCATCACTAGAATAAAAGTCAACCTTTTGTTTACCAAAAAGTTTAAGATTGTCGTTTCATTGCTTTAACAAGTCCATATTTACGTAGATCTCCTGCGAAAAGATGCAGTTCTAATGACTTCTTTTCGTTCGTAACGTAAAGACTATCTTTAGCCATAAAATATGGACAAGTTATAAACTTGTCAAGGAAAATTATTGTTTGAGTTGTAATTGCTTTGTTTTTAGGATAAGGTATTTGATAAAATCTAAGATCAAGTGTTTCTTTCAAAAAGATAAATCCTGATTCTGTAAGACGTAATCCGCCTTCTTTTTTATCGCGAGTGTTTTGCCACCATAGAGGCATGTGTTCTTTTAGTGTAGCTTCTGATATACTAATGTTTGCTTGTTTTAGAAATATTTTTGTATATGTTTCTTTTAAGTTCATTCTTTCACTTCTTCACCTGAAGTTAGCTTTATTACCTTGAAGTCTTTAGAATCAAACATGTCGTTTAATTTTTCAGCCAAGTTATGAGCATGTCCAGGATTAGAAAATGAAACCTTTTTATATTTAGGACCGGGATAATTTGTTAAAGAGTTGGAACTTTTTAAATTAAATGGTTTGTTTTTGTAGAAAACAGCCCATATAGCTTCTGCGTCTAAAACTTGCTCTGCTCTATACGATTTTTTGTCAATAAATTCTAACAATACATTTGGCTTTGGTCTACTCATATACGTTCCTTAGTTATATACGTATATATTTATCTTTTAAAAGCCTCGACCGCCGTCCATTTGTATTTCTATAGGTTGATCTTCTTGGGTATTTTTTTGAATAAGTTTTTCTAAATCGCCGTTTAACCTAGCTAAAACAATACCTAAAGTAAATGCTAACGTTTTAGCTTGAGAAATATCAAGTCTTACTTCATTAGACCTACTCTGATCTGCACCTTTTACCTGTTTTAAGAACTGTTCTAATGGTGCAGTATTAATTGGTTCTTTTTCCATTTGCTCTTCCTAATGCTTCTCGCATTTCTATTTTTGTTTTGAAAGGCCCTTGGTAATCATAAGTTTCTAAAGTAATAAGTTTAGGACAAAAACTTTTCACCCAACCTTTATCAAATTTAATTATATAAAATCCTGCACAATATAAACTTTTTGACTTGTAACTTTTTGTAAATAATGGCAGTTTATTTTTTACATCATACAGTGGATTATAAGGAACAGTAGTTGTAGGAAATCCGTGGCATTCTTTGGTATCAATTACAGTAATTTGCAGTTTATTCCACTTTATTGGTTCCCCTATTGCTCCAGTTACATCTCCTTCGCTATCAAAAAATCTTGTACCATTTGAATCGCTAAGTAGATATTTTTCATCTGAAAGAGTTAATGTTGCAACTTTTTGTCCGTTCTCTTCTAATATCCAAAATTTGCCATCAACTATTTCTTTTGCAGTTATACTCATTATGTTTCTAACTCCTTTTCTATTATTCCTTCTTTTGTTAGTTGTTTTACTACGTCTTGATCCACACATGAAACCATATGTGGTCTGTAGTCGCTTCCAAACTCTTCGTACAATTTAAATAATATTTTATTTCCGTTTAAGGTTGCATATCGCTTACATTGATCTACTGAGGTGAAAGTTGGTTCGGTAAAGACATATGCCATTGGCGGTTCAACTCCTTGTAGTTGACTGTTTAGCAATGTCATTAGTGCTACAATATAGACTGTCATTTGTATCTTCCATTCAAAGGTTCAGCATATAGTTGTGCTTGTTCGCTTACTCTTTGTAAGTCCCACTTAGCACAGAATTTCATTAGTTTCATGCCTACTTGTGTTACTGATTTAGGGTTCTCTGTAGCATCTTCAACTACATCATTTATAATCGATCTAATGTTGCCAGGTTGTGCAGTCAAATCACATAGTATTACATTACGATTGTAGTCATCTAGTACACGATGTTCTACACCTTCGTGATCAACCCACCTTTGTAACATCATATTATTCCAGTTATAGCCTTTTGTATCTTTATCTTCAAATGCCTCTTGTAAGCCTACTTTGTTTCTTGTGCCTTTTTTACGTACACCAGGAAAAGCACTAAACACATTATCACTAGTATCTCCTCGCATACACTTTTCAAATAACATATATGCAGGATTAGGTGCAGGCTTAGGTTCTCCTGTCTTTTTGTCAAGCACGGGTTTCTTTTTCTTATCGTCAAAGTAACCTTCATGTGTAATAATTGTATTGCTAACACCGTTATATTGTTTTACATTAGGTGCAATAAGTTGTGCAAAGTCTCCATCAGTTGAAATAATAACATGATTATCATTTGGATGTGCTTGTACCCAACCTGCAATTAAGTCATCTGCTTCTAGTTGCGGATTTTGTAATACAGTACAGTTTGTCTTTTCTTTTACAAAGTCTTTAAATAGATCAAATGTTTCCCAAAAAGTTTTATTTTCTTCTTGCTCTGCTTCTGTCAGTGCCTCTCTAGCATCTTGTCTATTTCGTTTGTAAGGCTCGTAAAAGTCTTTACGCCAACTACGACCTTCTAAACAGAATACAACATGATCACCATCAAAGTCTGCCCATGCTTTTTTTACACCACTAAGTGAAATGTGCAAAGCCATGCCAATCTTTGTGTCAAGGTCTCCCCTTACTACATGTCTTGCACGAAAAAATGTATTAGCAGTATCAACTAGTATATATGTGGCCATTTAACTCTTCTCTTACGTATCGTTGCAATTCGTGATCTCCCACGTCTTCGGGTATTTCGTTCTTGTAAAAAAGTCTATAACTATCAGAACCATATTTCCCAACTCCATATAACATAGTAGCATCTTCTCCGTCCCATGTCAAGTAACTTTGGGTCATTTTTCTTATAGAATTTTCACGCCTGTTATAAAATCCTAAACTTCTGATAACTTCTACAACATCTTCTTTTTTACTTTTAAGAAATGATTCAGCAGTAGGCCATTTTGCAAAGAATACAGGTAGTACACGTTTCACTTGAACTCTACCTGTTTGATTTAGACAAATTACACCTACAAAGTGTTGCCATAAATTTGCAACCTGTTGTTGCACCATTAGATCTTCTCTCATTAGTCTTCTCTTTTATATACAGGCCTTTGACCAAGTACCATAGGAACATCTAAATTAGGTGTAATTTCCACTTCTGCACAACTAAGATACTCTATATTAACATCGCCAAATTTCTTTTTGCTATGGTCTAATAATCCATTAAGCAATTTTGCTTCATAGTCGTTATAAAAAATTACACATTCATCGTATGAAGGAAACTGTAGTTGATAACTAAATAGGTTTTCAGTTTTATTAGGGTTATCTATATAGCTTACTGTAGCTAAAAATATTATAGCAAAAAATTTCATGTTAGCTAACCTCTGATTTTTCTTTATCAATTGGCTTCACATTGATATATCCTATATCTCTTTGTGTGTCAATGCCATCTTCTTCTAGAATTTGAATTGCAATAGTTCTAAACCAACCGTTCACAATTTCTTCATTAGTTTCACCTGAGTAACCTGCATCAAGTAGTTGTTCAATAAACTCGTTATTCCAATCGAGCTCGAAGAATCCGTTCTTGATGTTCTCAGGATTTACTTGAGTATCAAGAACACCTACCCAAGGTTTACCTTCTTTTGTAGCTTCATCTTTTTCTTTTTGTAGAATAGCTCTACGTTGTTCTTCTGAACTAGTTTCAGGTGCAGTTTTTTCAATCTTAGGTGTAACTCCTAATATTGTTTTTAACTTTTGCCATTTATTTTCCATATGTTTTCCTTTCATTACCATCCTGCCTTTCTTATTCTATCTGAAGGGTCTTTATCAACCTTAGCCTTCATTGCTTTTTGATGTTGTTTGTTTTTGTATTCACGTATGTTTTCAAGTTCGTATTCTGGATACGGTGGATGGTAGGGCTTGTTTGCTGGCTTACTTTTAAATAGATTTTTTATAAACTGTAACATGTTAAGTTCCTATTGCATTACCAAACAAGTATACATGTACTCTTGCCGCTACATTATATCCACGTTTAAATGCCTTTTCAGCAACTTT
>Ga0163179_10000229_pt1 | contig 39629 bp, 33 predicted proteins | sample AtlANTMetagenome_FD_109643 | JGI IMG/M metagenome (GOLD analysis project Ga0163179, IMG submission 109643) | Marine eukaryotic phytoplankton communities from the Atlantic Ocean - Atlantic ANT 2 Metagenome | ecosystem: Environmental > Aquatic > Marine > Oceanic | place: North Atlantic Ocean... | reverse complement strand
GTCAAACGCCTCGCCTCATCACACTCCGATATTGGTTTTACCCTTATTAGCGGCGTGCACACATTGTTAGAATACCCGCCGGTATCGCAAAAAGAGCGACTTATTTCTATTTTTGGAACAGAACTTGATGGTGAAATGATAGAAATCAATGGTTCGGCAGAAGGAATGAGGCTTTGGGGATTGGTTGGGACACCAGATACTGCTAGGCCAACCTCTAGACATATACGAGTGCATATTAATGGCCGATCAATTCAAGATAGCTCCATTACCCATGCTCTAAAAGAAGCTTACCGCGGGTTTATCCAGCCAAAGCGCTGGCCAACTGCGGCGCTATTTATCGAAATAGAGCCTGGTCTTGTTGATGTAAATGTACATCCGCAAAAAAATGAAGTTCGTTTTCGAAATAAAGATCTAATTTGGCGACTTGTAAATAAAACGATTGCTTCCGTGTTACTCAAAGGAGAGTTTATTCCTGCCTATAAGCCTGTTGAGGGCTGGGGCATGAGCACGACTTCGAAGATGGGGCATCAGGCCGAGTTTGGAAGTGGTGTGCCTTTTGGTTTTCAAGAGGTTCTCCAGCCTCCAGAAGAGCGTGTAAAAATGGAATCTCCACTGCCAAAGTTATTGCACAGTGATGCTGTACTGCAAGTTCACAAATGTTTTCTAGTGACTCAGGATTCGGAAGGTATTCTCATAATTGACCAGCATGCACTTCATGAACGACTTATGTTCGAGGAGTTTATGCAACGTCTATCTGAAGGCAATTTAGAATCACAGCGCTTACTAGTTCCAGAATCAGTCCACGTCGATGCTGGGCAACTTGAAGCGCTTGAAGAGCAATCTGATTTGTTTCAGAAATTAGGCATTGATTTATCTGTAGCTGGGGCAACATCAATTTTAGTACATGCATTGCCAACGCTTCTTGTCTCTCGTCGCGTGGACGGCTCAGTATTCATTCGGGAACTTCTCGATAAACTTGGAGCAAATGATTTTCCAAGTAGCGAAGAAGAAGCACTGGCAGAGATTGTTGACATGATGTCATGTAAAGCCGCAGTAAAAGCAGGGGATGATCTTTCGACTCGAGAACTTAATGACCTTCTGAAGAAACGAGAAGAAATAGAAAGAAGTGGGAGTTGTCCGCATGGCCGGCCCACTACAATGCGTTTATCTATTGAAGAATTGGAAAAACGTTTTGGCCGAAGATAAAATAACTTGCTCCATACTGTTGTTTGCAGCAGCCGCTGAGGCGATTGGTTGCCGCAAAATGGAGCTAGAGATGAGTAGCGATTCGACTGTGGGCGACGTGTTTGATGATTTAGCCGGTCAATATGCTGCTTTCGCGAAATTAAGAAATACGTGTGCAATCGCTTTGAATCAGAAAATCTGTTCACCTGATACTCCTCTTCAAGAAAACTGCACCCTTGCATTTTTGCCACCTGTGAGTGGTGGATAATGGACGAACTTCCTAGCTACGCTATAGCTCTGCGAGAAGCGCTCGCGATTATCAAACGTGTGTGCTCGCCAGAAGTTGTTCCCCTCGAAAATGCATTGAATCGAGTTTTAGCGGAAGACATTCTTGCTGATAGGGATATCCCTCCGTACAACCGATCGCAGATGGATGGATATGCTGTTAAATCAAGTGATATTACAAAGGGAGTATCGCTTCGAGTCATTGGGGGAGTAGCTGCAGGCACATTTTTCCACGGTGTTTATGAGCAAGGAACTTGCGTTTCCATCGCAACTGGAGCCCCAGTGCCTGATGGCTTTGATGCCGTTATTCCACATGAGAAAACAGATTCTGGTGCGATCAATGTTGTAATTAATTGTGAAGCTCCAATTGTCGGTTCTTGTGTGCATTCAAGAGGGGTCGATGCAAAACAAGATGCCGTTTTAGTTGAACAAGGGACACAGATGAAACCGCAACATATTGGCCTAGCAGCAAGCATTGGTAAAAGTAAACTTGAGGTCATGAGAAGGCCAAAAGTAATCTTGTTTACAAGTGGGGATGAAATTGTTGCATCAACTGATACGCCACTCCCTCATCAGATACGTAATAGCAATTGCGCGATGATACGAACAGCTTTTGAATTGATGGGTTGTGAAGTGATAGAAAGTAAACACATAGAAGATAATGAAGATGAGACAATAGCCTGCGTTTCTAAAGCCTTAGATGGGCAGGTAGATTTACTTGTCACTGTTGGGGGAATCAGTGCAGGGGAAAGAGATTTCTTTCCTGTTGCATTTGATAGCGCCAAAGTTTCCTATGCCGTAAGGGGTGCAAGAATTCAGCCAGGGAAGCCAATAATTATTGGAAGGAATGAGCATTCAGTAGTATTAGGCTTGCCGGGCAATCCAGTTTCAGCCATGGTTTGCAGTTGCATCTTTGGATGGGCAATTATTCGTGAGTTGCAAGGGAATACTATTCCGTTGCCATGGCAAATTGCTCCACTAGCTGAAAATGTGAAACCCAATCAATACCGAAGCGCCTTTCGACCATGTGTTTTTATGGATGGTGAAATTCATATTCCAGCATGGCAAGGTTCAGGAGATTTGACACACACAGCATGTACTAATGGATTAGTTCAATTGCCAGAGCATAATGGTGTGCTCGAAGCGGGGGCGCCGGTTTCTTATATGGCGTATCCTTGGATTTAGTCAAGCTTAAATTTTCTGGGGTCGTAGAGCGAATTGTCTTCACTCAAAAAACCAGAAATAGGATCATCATTACACGTATTAAATTTCGCAGTCTGAGATGACACATGGCCATCAAGCCATGCCACAATGGTGCTTCCGCTGTGTCTGAATGATTGCATCCCTGCGCAACGTGTAGCTGGATCTGTGTAGGGGTCAAACATGGGGTCTGAAATTGGTGCACGCATAAATTTGTTTTTGCTACTATCACCGAACATTGCGCATTTTGCGGGATGCGCACATTCGGAATTCGGTACGCCGCGCACAATAAATCCTGTCATATAGCCTTCATTACCAATGAAGGAAGTGTTGTAGTTATAACCAGTTTTAGAAAATTCAGAATGAATATGCTCAGGGCAAGCCAGGTCCTTTTTCCCCGTATCAAGGTATTGCCAGAGTATAGATTCATCATCCCATGATTTAAGCGAAGACGTAAATGCAGGAGGGTTCATTCCATAATCATTTCGATAGCTTACAGCAGCAAGTGCAAGTTGCCGTTGATTATTTTTACACTGCGCACATTGCCCGGCTTGCTGTGCACTATTAATTGTTGGAATCAGCAACGATATGCTGATTCCAACAATTGCAATAACAATAAGCAATTCAGTAAGAGTGAATGCTTTTTTCAAGACCAATTACCGATCAATGCAAGTAGATCGCTGACATCAACAAACATATCGCTGTTAAAATCAGCTGGAGGTCCACCGATAGGTAATGGTCCAAAGCTCGCGATGAGTGCTAATAAATCGTTAACATCAACAATACCATTTAGATTTACATCTCCAACTATTTGCGGAGCAACATCTGCCATTGCATCGATTTCAGGGGATAGTTTAGTGTCTATATCTACGGTGATACGAACATAAGAGATTTGACTTAAACCAGTTTCTGATATGTCAATCTGTATGCCGCCGCCAGATGATTGGTAGAGCGCACAGAATGCATCGTTGTCAAGATTCATGACGTGATCAATTTCAAGGCGGGGGTCAACTGGAAACATGAAGTTAGTTGTCAGTGCTCCCTCAACATCATCATATGGCTGACTGTCTATAAAGCCACGAGTTGGCCATAATCCATCAGCAAGTTTCTTTGTAATGGGATACCAATTCTTACCGTCTGGAGAAAGTTCGATATTTCCACCATCATCGCTGAATACGCCGCCAACTATTCCTGCTGGCCAAGCATTATCAATAACTCCAGTGTTCCCGAATAAAAGCAAGTCAATACCCCATGGATTTGCGGGATCATCTACGACTGGCTCATCAAATGCCACTACAAGTGAGCCACCCGCGCCAATCGAAACAATTTCATCTGCAAGCCAAGGTGGATTAAAGGGGCTTACTACGCCAGGCCATATACCTTCACCTGTGAAACGAGTGGGCTCTCCTAACACGGTGTTTGCAAGGTTATACCCAGGAGATCCGCCAACTCCCTCATCAAATGAGATAATAGAATCCGCCCAAGGGTTGCTGAGAAAAGATAAAACAATAATTATTAATGGCGACATGCGCGACCTCCATTCTGAGCTGCGCAAGGGTGTTAATGTGATGACTTGGAAGTCAGCAGCATTGTGGCCCGATTCGCGCAGGCAACACTGAATATCAGAGGAGGTGTCCCGGCTCCGAGTGTGCTTCCAACCTTCATACTATGCTGCTTCAAAGTGAATCAGTAAGGTCTTGGGTTTGAAGTGCCACAAAGGCAATCTCGTTACGGTGGCGCGTCCGCGGTGGTTTTTCACCACCTTCCCTTTGGTGATTCTTCACCAATTCTGCATTACACATGCAAAACGCCCTGATTCGAAAAGTATAGCTACTTTTGTGCTTCCTCGGTAGTCAAAAAGGGGTAAGATATTATCACATATCTTGTACGGTTATTCTGACCGTGTTTTGACTATCTCTACGGAGCAATTTAATGTTCAACCTCGGAAATCGTTTCCTTATTATTATCCTTGCATTAACCACTGCGTTTGCGTCGTTAAGTGTAAATGCTCAAGATTCCAGTGCAAAATCGGATCTTGAAGACTTTATTCATTATGCACTTGTGGCGAATCTAGAGTTTGCTGAAGCATATGCGATCAAGCTAATTCGAAATGAGATGTCTGACGAAGACTTTTTTAGGATGGTTACTGCCACGAAGCAAACTCATGAACGTTTTGATCGGGCAATTGGTTGGGCAATGTATGTCGATGATTTAGAGCCTCTTGCCGCGCGACTTGAAACACGATTTGAAACGGGTCGAACGGATTTAATCCGAAATGCGGAGCGACTTAATGAATCTATTGAACTACTCGGTGGAACAACTCGCCAACGGATTCTTGCAGAGAAACGATTGCAAGAAGCAGGTGAATATGCTGTTCCAGCACTTTTAGCCACGCTTCAAGTTTCTGACGACGCAGCAACAGCTCGCACTGTTCGGGAAATGCTTATTTCAATTCAGCGAGATGCTGTTTTGCCATTAAGTGTTGCTTTGCCACATCTAGATGATAATTCTAAAGTACTTATCGCGAAAACACTTGGCGATATTGGTTACCCGCAAGCGGGTCCAGCACTCCTCGAGCGCTTAAAAGATTCAAATGAATCACCAGCTGTCCAACGCGCTGCTTCTCAGGCACTAGGCCAGATTGGTGTAAATGAGAATGTAAACAATTCAGTTATTAATACGGTTGTTGCAAAACAATTCTTTGACCGTGAGGTATCAGTGCTACCACAAGCTATTGGTGGTACGAACTTGTTCTGGCAGTGGGATGATCAAAATCATCTTGTTGCGCTTGATGTGCCAGAGGAAGCATTTGCAGATGTCATGGCAATGTTCTTTGCATCACAAGCTCTTGGGTTGAATGCTCAAAATGATCAAGCAATGAGTATATTTGTTGCCGCTAACTTAAGGCGAGACCGAGCGCTGGGCGGCCAAGGCGATCTGGTATACGGCAATCTTCCATATAGTCCCGCATTTTATGCGACTGTATTTGGACCAAACGTTGCCCAACTTGTTTTGGCTGAAGCACTAGGCAATGGTGAAACGACTCTCTCCTTAGAAGCAATCTCAGCACTTGCAGAAACAGCAGGAGCAGAGTCGCTGCTTGCTGGCGATAAGCCTCTTATGGCTGCCATGTACTATCCAGATCGACGTGTCCAGTATGAGGCTGCCCTCACCCTTGCGTCTACGTTGCCAACTCAGACATTTGCGGGCAGCTACCGAGTAGTTCCGCTTTTAGCATCCGCAGTTCGCAGTAACGGTGATATGTATGCAATTGTTATTGGGGAAGATGAAGATGCTCGCAGAGATGCCGCAGATTTACTTTCTGAAAATGGTTGGACTGTTGCAGGACAAGGCTCAAATTCATTAGATGCTATTGATGCAGCGGGTATTGTCCCGGGTATTGATCTTGCTGTTGTGTTTGCTGATAACGCTGATCAAGGTGCAGCAATAGCAAATGAATTAGCCCAACGTTCTGAAACAACAGTCACTCCTGTCTTTGTGATGACCTCAGGTGGAGACTCCCAAGTTCTTGCGAATATGGTTGCTGCGAGGGATATGGTTGAGACTGCTGACTCAGGAATTTCTAATAATGCAAAACTCAGCGTTATTGAAGATTTACTCGCAGAAGCATCAGGCGGTCGACTTGGTTACGAAGAGCAACTTGCATTTTCGAATCGGGCATTGCAAGTGTTACGTGATATAGCACTTGCAAATACAGTTCTCGAAGTAGATGACGCAACAGGTACACTTATCGATGCACTAGCGATTGCAGATGCAGAAAATCGTTCCGTTATTGCACAGACTCTCTCAATGATTGATGATGTACAAGCTCAGCAGGCACTGATTGATGCAGCTCTCGATAGTGCAGATTTAGATAGTCGTGTGATGTTGCTTGATGAATCTGCAGCATCGGTTCGCCGATGGGGAAATATGGCTGCTGATTGGCAGGTCGAGATGGTTGTAGATCTTGCGGAGAATTCCAGTGGATATTTGTCAGATGCAGCAGCTCGCCTAAATGGCGCTCTTGATCATCCGCATACTTCAGTAATGATTCTTTTGCCATGATATAAGTCAGATAAATAAAAAAAGCCCCGCTCAAAGAGCGGGGCTTTTTAAATTGCAGTGTATTATCAGTTACTCTTGTGATTTGCCAACTGCGCCTCCGAGAAGCGCGCCAGCGCCAGCGCCAAGAATCGTTGCGCCTGTATCGCCACCAATCGCTTGTCCTGCAAGTGCACCAACAGCTGCGCCAATGCCTGCGCCTTGCTCTGCTTTAGTGCAACCATTCAATGAAACTGTTACGAGAGCCGCCAATGTCAGTGTTGTGAGTAATTTTTTCATAACGAATCCTTTACTTGTATCGTTGTTCTTGTTCCTGGATATAGTTGCCTTGCTCGATACGTTCTTCTTGCATGGCAGCGTCTGTAGCAAATGTACCATCGATAATCGATTCCATGTTCGACTTTTTGCCGTTCGATGTTGTTTTTGTGCAACCTGCCATAGTCAAACAGACTATGGTGATGCCAATTGAAAGCACTGTGAATCGATTAATCTTCAAGGCCAGTGTATCCATCTGATGTTTGACTGGATGTAGTAGTGGTTGTGCCTGTTCGGATGACATTCCCATCAGCATCTAGCGTCTCGTGGATTGTTGTGCGACGAATTGTTGAGCCATTTGCAGATTGTTGCTGTTGTTGACGTCTTGCCTCTTCGTCTTGGCTATTGCCAATTGCGCCACCAACTAGTGCGCCAACCCCGGCGCCAATCAATGTCCCCCCGGTATCACCTCCAATAGCTTGGCCAGCAAGGGCTCCGATACCTGCACCCCAAGTTGCGCCTTCCTCGGTCTTTGAACACCCAAGTAAAGATGTTGTTGCAATTGCAGTGAGTGTTAATCCTAGAATTGTTTTGCTCATGGTAGATCTCCTATTGAATCTTTGTAATCTTAGACAAAAAATGTTATACCTCAATATAACGCTTTAAAACATAGATTGTTTCGTAGAAAGTTGTGTACTTTGTTTTCTTTTTCAAATTTCTCCACTCTCTTGCTTCCATTTAATGTTGCAGCCAATAGAGGGTTTTTGATGTGCTGGGGGGGAGTGGCCTTGAAGCAATGCCTTCAGCGCGTTTTTTATATCGCGGCCAGTTGAAATACCCGAAGACGGTCGCGATTCATCGAATTGTCCTCTGTAAAACAGAGTATTTTCAGCATCGTATAAAAAGATGTCTGGCGTGCATGTGGCCTCGAATTTTATTGCTACTTTTTGAGATTCATCATAAAGATAGGGGAAGTTCCAGTGGTATTGCTTTGCAGTTAAAAGCATATTTGGTGGGCTATCACCAGGATGTGCCTCAATATCATTCGAATTGATGCCATAAATATTGATATTGTTTGCTTTACAAAATTGACCAATTTCACCAAGAACGTTAGCTACATGGATGACAAAAGGGCAGTGGTTGCACATAAAAACGATTAGTGTGCCATTCTCCGAAGATGAATTCGTATACTCAGACCCATTGGCATCGGGCAAAGTAAAAAGTGGCATTTTTGATTTTAATGCGATCATTTTTGAAGGTGTCTCGGACATGGCGGGTCTCCTTTAGTTGCTCTATAATAGCCGATTCTATGAAAATACATGAATATCAAGCACGACAATTACTCGCAGATGCTGGTGTGCCAGTTCCTTCTGGAACAATGGTTCGCTCAATTGAAGAGGCAAATGCAGCTGCCAAAGATCTTTTTTCGAATGGTGCAACTCTTCTTGTTGTGAAAGCACAGGTGCACGCGGGTGGCCGCGGCAAAGCTGGATTTGTAAAACTATGCCGTTCTGCTGAAGAAGTCGATGAAGCTTCTCGTTACATGCTAAGTAACAAGATGGTTTCAGTGCAGACTGGTCCGGAAGGACTTGAAGTAACAAAGTTGCTCATTGCAGATGGTGTTGATATCGATAAGGAATTTTATCTTGCAATTACAACAGATCGTTCTAGTGGGTCGAATGCAATAATTGCATCAAGCGAAGGTGGCGTTGAAATTGAAACCGTTGCACATGAAAATCCAAATGCAATTAAAACGGTGCCAATTTGTCCACTGACTGGTCTTGAGCCATTTCAGGCGAGGCAACTTGCTTTCGACTTAGGATTTGTTGGAAAACAAGTTAGTCAAGCTGTTAATATCATGATGAGGCTCGCCGAAGTAGTGTCTGGGACAGATGCTTCGCTTGCTGAGATTAACCCATTGATTGTAACTCCTGCAACGGAAGCAGATCCTGATGGGAAAGTTTTAGCTATTGATGCAAAATTTGACTTTGATGACAACGCTCTTTTTAGACACCCTGATATTAAAGCAATGTTTGATTCAACTGAGGAAAACCCTTCAGAATTGAGAGCTTCTGAGTTTGGCCTAAACTTTATCGCGCTTGATGGCAATATTGGTTGCCTTGTGAATGGCGCTGGTTTGGCCATGGGTACTATGGATATCATTAAATTGCACGGCGGCAATCCTGCAAACTTTCTTGATGTAGGCGGAGCGGCTACTTTAGAAACTGTAACTGAAGCGTTTCGAATCATTCTTTCAGATGAAAAAGTAGAAGGTGTGCTCGTAAACATTTTTGGCGGCATTATGCAGTGCGACTTGATTGCAGAAGCGATTGTCGCTGCGGCAAAAGAAGTTGGATTTGTTGTGCCACTCGTAGTTCGTCTTGAAGGGACAAATGTTGAGCCTGCTCGCAAAATTCTAGAACTGGCGCAATCTGAACTTCCAACTATGCAGACTGCTACTGATTTAGAAGATGCTGCACAAAAAGTTGCTGCCGCAGTTGCAGCTACCTGTGCTTGATGCTCATTCTTTTTGATATAGATGGCACGATGCTTTCTTCAGAAGGTATTGGTGTCCGTTCGATTAATGAAACAGTTTATCGTTTACATAATATTAAATTTGCGCTTGAAGGAATCCCAGTTGGCGGTCGTCTCGACCCATTGATTTGGGATGACATATGTAGGAAGTACGATATTCAGAATTCAATAGAGGTGCATGAAGAATTCCGCCATCATTACACCGAAGTGCTCAATAAAAATATTAGTGATGTTAGGGTTAAGCTTTTGCCAGGTGTTTTTCGGATTCTTGAACAATTGAGTAAGCAACCGAATGTTACGCTTGGCATAGTTACCGGAAATTATAAAGAAACAGGAATAGCAAAGATAAAAGCATCTGGTCTTGATTGCTCCCTATTTACCGCTAATGCATGGGGGACTGATGGTGGAGTGCGTGCTGATTTGCCGCCAGTTGCCATTGCACAAAGCGCTAGTCATCAAGAAGTTGTTCTGTTTGGGGACACAATTCATGATGTAACAAGTGGCCAGTCTGCTGGTTGTAGAGTCATAGCAGTCTGTACGGGTTCGCATGACCGTGATACACTTGAGGCATCTAAGCCAGATCTTCTCCTCGATGATTTGTCAGATACAGAGGCGGTGCTTCATTGGATTTATCACACGCAAACCCGGTAACAGTTAATGAGCGCATCGATTCTCTAGATGTTCTTCGTGGCGTGGCTGTATTGGGCATTTTGCTGATGAATATCGTGGCCTTTTCTATGGTTTCGAGTGCTTACGATTTGCCATCCGTATACGGTGATTTGCACGGTGTTGATTGGTGGACATGGCTTACCCTTCATTATTTTGCAGATACAAAGTTCATGTCTATATTCTCCATTTTATTTGGTGCCGGAGTTTGCATATTTATGGAGCGAGCAAGCTCGAAGGGGCATTCTGCATGGAAGTTGCAATTCATTCGAATGGCCTGGCTACTTATATTCGGCTTAATTCATGCGTACGGTATTTGGTATGGCGATATTCTTGTTACTTACGCTTTTTGTGGTATCGCAATAGCGTTTATGCGTAATTGGAAACCATGGACTTTGTTTCTTCTTGGTTTTCCAGTTATGTTTTTATTACCTATCTCAATTATGCTCTTACTCTATTTAATGCTCCAGTTTGGATCAGAGGAAGATATTTTGAACATGCAGCAGGCGGGCTTATTAGCCTCTTCAGAGATGCAGGATGAAATAGCAGCATATACGGGAAGCTACCTCTCGCAGATCAAGCATCGAGCCGTCTTTGTGCTTTTTATGCATCTTTTTATGGTTCCTTTCTATCTCTTTTGGCATTGTCTTGGATTAATGATGGTTGGGATCGCAGGATTTAAGTGGGGGATTCTCTCGGCTAAATGTTCGCGATCTTTTTATGTTTGGCTATGCATCATTTCGTGCTGTATAGGATTTTCACTTATCGCTATTGGAGTTTGGTTCAAGCAACAACATGGTTGGGATCCTATTATGACTCGTTTCGTTGATGCTCATTGGAATCTTGTTGGTGGGGTATTTGTAGCGTTTGCTTGGATTGCCGTGGTTATGTTAGTATGCAAAATGGGCATATTTAGCGTTTTGCAAAAAGCAATGGCCTGCACAGGACGGATGGCTTTAACTAACTATCTTATGCAAAGTATCATTTGTTCATTGCTTTTTTATGGGCATGGTTTTGGTTGGTATGGTTTATTTGAACGGCATGAACTGCTGTATGTTGTGACATCAATTTGGGTGTTTCAAATTTGTTTTAGTGCCTGTTGGTTATCGCTTTTCCGTTTTGGACCATTTGAATGGTTGTGGCGTTCACTCACTTATTTAGAAATTCAACCAATGAAATTGAACAGTAAGTTGGTATCATGACGCATGTGATTAACTCATTTGCTAGCTTGTGTACGGATTTTTACATTAACCAAAAGGTCATGTTGAGCATGGATCTTCCGAAGATGAAGGAGCTGTCCTCCGAATTGTTTGATCGGATACGAAGAGAGGTTCCAGAGTTTGAACGAATTCGCCCATTTGAGGAAGAGCTTGCACTAGAAACATCAGAAGTAGAAGGGCAGTATCAATGGGTGGGGCTTCGGCCAAGATCAATTTCCTCTGGCTACGTAAACCCGAATCATGCTGAAAAGGCTTACAGTCTTCATCGGTTAGTTCTCGAGTTAGCTCCTTATTATTTGTCATTAACTCCTCTTCAAATTGAGTGTGTGGAACTCGTATTTGGTTTCGATTTAAATGCGAGAGAAAATCGTAACGCTGTTGTGATGCGCTCCCTCCTTAGTGGTTCACCCCTCAGTTCACTTGTAAACGACGACATTGAACAATTAATTGATGTGCAACCACGAATTGGCTTTGCCTTAAATGAGGCATGTGATTTACAGGCTTTTGTGGAAATTAAGACAAGGACAACTGCAGCGGAAACATCTACCCAGATGTACCGTGACGATCCAATTAGTGTATTCCTAACTGTCCGCAAGAATGGTCCTATTCAAGATCTTGATGATTTAGACGCCACTTTTAGCAGGCTTTCAGGCCATATAGAACACATCGCAGAGAATAGGGTAATTCCAGATGTAGTGGTTCCATTGCATCAGTCCATTGGCATCTAAGGTGGCCTGTATTTTTTACCGTGTTTACAACAGGTTTAGATGATTTCTCAGATTTTCCAATTAAAACATTTCAAGAACGCGGCTCGGCAATTCGGCAGAACCGGTTAAACAGCTTAGTCGGGCGGCTTCGCATAATGCTAGTATTCTTGGAGCATCCGCTGGGGTGGATTCACTTGACTGGATGTCATCGCATATAAGCTGGGCGAACGAAGTGTCATGATCTCCGAATGTAAGGGAGTGTTTCTGGCTAATCATTTGTAGTTCGCGTTTCCAGTTTGATTGATCGCTTAGCAGTAGCGTGGCGCAGCGGCTTCCCGTGAACTTCATATTGACGGTCATGTGTCCAACTAAGTCGCAGGGTTCTTCAGGGATTTTTGTACTTCGTAAATATGCCTGTACGAGTTCTGGCGTTCCAAATAATGTATTTACGCAATGCATCGCATCGAATAATCGTGCCCAGAGCGTACCTTCTTCATTCGAACACGTCATCGTGCAGTGAGCGGAAATTGGTTGGCCGAACTGTTCAATATCATCACTCGCCTCACCATATCCAGCACTTCTTCGAAAAAGTGGGACATATTTTGCAGCTGGTGATTTGTCTGCTTCTTGGACAAGATCATCCATGTTTCCAGAGAGCGGCGTTGTTGTAATTGTTTTCATATTCCGATTGCGGAGGAGTTCACATAGTGATACATCAAAGGCTCCTGGTTCAGCAATCCAAAAAATGGCGTCTTCATATTTCGATACCATTGTGCGGATATCACTGCAGGGTTCTGCCTTCAGAGTCGAGCTTATATCCGGCAACGCGGATTGGTTAGATGTTCCAATAGCTTTGATTCGCAAATTGGATAGCTTGGCGACTTCTTTGACTAATTTGATTTGATTTGCCGCTATCCATGCGACGAGAGGTTTACGTACTGGCATGCATTCAGTGTACCTAAGCGTTACAATGTATGCGTGGACAGACGGTTGCGGGTTTCGAAAGAAACGCGAGGAAAGTCCGGACACGATAGGGCACGGCGGTGGATAACATCCACCGACCTTTGATTGCAGGTTAGGGAAAGTGCCACAGAGAATAGACCGCCGATGGCTTCTTTTTTGGAGCACAGGTAAGGGTGAAATGGTGCGGTAAGAGCGCACCGCATACTTGGCGACAAGTATGGCATAGGTAAACCCCGCCGCGTGCAAGCGTAAGCAGTTCTCGATTCACTTTTGTGAATGTCCTTGCCTAGGGAATGAGAACGGGTAACGTGCAAAAGTTTACTGGTAACAGTGAATGTAGATGAATGACCGTTCACGACAGAATCCGGCTTATCGTCCACAAGCAATCAGCTAACAAGCCCTCGAACGGAAGTTCGAGGGCTTGTCCATAGGTGCTTTTTTACTGCAGATGAGTGATGGTTAATAGAAGTTTTATGGTGCTTTTAATGTGACCTTTACAATGATATTTTCCCCACCTCGTTGAACAGTCAATTCAATATTATCTCCTGGTGCTGATGCTTTGAGAAGATCCATGAGTTTTCTTCCTCCGGTAAGTTCTGTGTCGTTCCATGCAAGCAAAATATCATCGGCTTGTAGACCAGCCTCTTCTGCACATGTACCTTCGCTTACACCAGTAATTTGGATGCCAGTCTCTAAAATGGCTGTGTAGGATGGTTGAACACCCAGTCTTACGGGTGAGGGCATACGCATTGAGCGATTTGTTCCGCCACGTGTGTCCGATGTAAATGTTAAGAAGTTTTCTGTAGCAAATCGTTCCGCAAATTTTTCAGCAATCTCTGCAACTAGAGCGCCGCCGAGTGGATTGATGGTGTACGCTTTATCCGCTGGGGTGTGGTATTCATCGGTCATTCCAGTGAAAAAGAAAAGCACAGGAATATCTTCTTTATAAAAATTCGTATGGTCAGAGGGCCCAGTGCCTCCAGGGCTTAAACTTCCTTTTAGCGTAGATGATTCAAAAACGGGAGGGATAATGGTTTCAAATTCCGTAGCAGTTCCTGTACCTCCAAGCATGAGCGTATTATCTCGTAGGCTTCCCACCATATCAAGATTTAGCATTGCATTGACTTTTTCCAAATCAACGCTTGGGTTTTTTACATAGTGAGCAGATCCGTATAATCCTGCTTCTTCACCGTCGAAGAACAGAATGAGCATCGAACGCATCGATTCCTCTTGACTGGTATCGTAGAACTCGGAGAGCAATCTGGCTACAAGCAGAACAGCTGAGCTACCAGAAGCATTGTCGTCAGCACCTCTGTGAAGAACACCTGGAGTAGATGTGCCTGTATATCCAAAGCCAACGTGATCATAATGGCCTCCAACAATTACCCATTCATCAGCGAGTGCGCCACGCCCTGGAATGACTCCTCCGATATTCGCAGCTTTAAGTCCTGAGTATTCAACGTCTGTTTGAATACGTGTTTTTCCAAGTTCAATGGTATTTATTTCGCCAGAATCGGCTAGTGTTTGAAGTGAAAGCAAATCACCATTAGGCAGCAATAATTCAGCACTCTCATGGCTGAATTGAACTACTGGGATATCTGTTGTGCCAAAACGGTTCGAACGAATCTTTTCTAGACCTCGTTTCCCGTCTCTACAATTAGGAGGATTCACTAAAATCACACCGGAAGCACCACGGTCGATTACCGCTTGCATTTTATTTTGGATATTGGAACTTGGGCTAAATCTTCTTCGAGCCCATTGGCTTGCACCATTTTCATCTAAAGGCTCATATCTAAGCATGAGTGCAATTTTTCCATCAAGGTTGTTTTCTTCTGGAAAGGAGGTGTATCCATTTTCGCCTTCTTCAATCGCATATCCCACAAATACAACTGGTGCGGTTATATCACCACTTCCGCTGTTGCCTAGTACTACGTAATCTTGATCTGGAATAAGTACCATATCTGCGATAACAACTTGAGAATCATTAACCGTAGCCGCTTCATTGTCAATTTGAAAATTGAACGGCTGGTGCCAGGAAGTACCTTCATTGAAAGCCGGTTTAATGCCATAATTCTCTAAGTTCCAAATGATATACTCACCCGCTCGCTTGCTACCTTCCGAACCTGGTTGTCGCCCACCCATCCAAGGATTTGAGAGAAGTGTGAGGTGTTCGTAATACTCTATAGCCAGAGGTCCAGCATTTTCAAAGTACGATTTAATAGCATCATCATTAGCCGTGGTCTCTGGCTGGAAACCACGGATGGACGCTGGGCCAGGCACGACTGAACCCGTGGGTTCAGCAAATGAAGGAAGTGTGAAAAGAAGACCGATTCCAATTAGTTTTATCATGCCGTAGAGTTTATACTTACCACTCTGAAACAGCGAGTACCCAAATGGATTACACCCAATTAAATTCAACCCATCGTGAAGAAATGTTACAGGCAATAGGGATAGACTCAGTGGAAGCGCTTTTTGAGGCCATCCCAGACTCAATTCTATGTGCAGAAGGATTGGATCTTATGCCCGCTTTGAGTGAGCTAGAACTTCAGCGTGCGCTTAAAGAAATGGCTGATCATAATCATGGGGCTCATGACATGGCATGCTTCATGGGGTGCGGTGCATATGATCATTTTTATCCAGCACTTATTGATCAGCTTATAAGTCGCGGCGAGTTTTTGACTTCATATACTCCATATCAAGCAGAAGCATCGCAAGGTTCATTGCAAGCATTCTTTGAATTTCAATCCCAAATCGCTCGACTCACTGGGCTCGATATTGCAAATGCAAGTTTGTATGATGGTGCAACTGCTGTTGCAGAAGCGGCACTCCTTGCTACGAACACGACTCGAAGAAGTGAAGTCCTTGTCGCTGCAACATTACATCCTGAATATATAGCTGTTTTGAGAACAGTGCTCGCAGATTTGAATATTACTATTACTATTCTCGAGGCAACAGATGGGAAAATTGATCCTAGTACTGTTGAAGCTAATTGCTCTGAAGAGACTGCGGCAGTTATTATCCAATCGCCAAATATTTGGGGGCAAATTGAAGACTGGGAAGGTTGCTTTGGCAGAGCGCACCAAGTGGAAAAAACGGCAGCAATTGCTGTCTTTAACCCGATTGGGTGCGGTGTTCTTAAAACTCCAGGCGAATGTGGTGCAGACATTGCTGCAGGTGAAGGGCAGTCTCTAGGCAATGCGTTGAATCTTGGTGGACCATATCTTGGTTTGCTTGCGGCAAAAGAATCATATACACGAAAGATGCCAGGCCGTCTTGTTGGGTTGACTAGCGATGGCGACGGCCGAAGAGTTTTTTGTTTAACATTGCAGACACGTGAACAACATATTCGTGGCGCAAAAGCCACAAGTAATGTTTGCACAAATCAAGGTTTAATGGCAATGCGGGCTTCGATGTTTATGACAACTGTAGGAAGTTCTGGATTGAAAGAAATGGCAGAGCAATGTTGGCACAAAGCGCATTATCTTGCAAGAGAGCTGTGTAATCTTGATGGCTGGGCAATGAAATATACTGGTTCATTCTTTAACGAATTCACCATCAAGTGTCCAATTGATGTAACGGAAGTTGTAAATAAAGCAAAAGCCCGAGGCATATTGCCAGGTGTAGCCGCGAAGGGGCGGCGAATGCAAGGTCTATCTCAAGGCAATGAGTTGATTATTGCAGTCACTGAGAAGCGAACGAAGCAAGAAATGGATTTATTTGTTGATTTTTGTAAGGAGGTGTCATCATGACAACTCTTGAAATGATTAAAAAACTATCGCGCAGCGATAAACCTGTTGAGCCATTGATTTTCGAAAAACATGTCGATCAGCAGCAGGGTGTTGATTTCCCTCCGTTAGATGTTCCTGAAACCGAAATTCCAATTAGTCTGATTGGAGCTGGAACAAAATTGCCTTCCTTTGGTCAGCATGATGTCATGGCTCACTATACACATTTGTCTGATAGAAACTTTTCTGTAGACGGAAATTTTTATCCTCTTGGTTCGTGCACCATGAAGCATAATCCTCGTATTAATGAATGGGCTGCGGCACTTCCTGGATTTAGTTGCTTGCATCCGCTTCAAGATGATGACACGATTCAAGGTGCGCTACGTTTGTTATACGAAACCCGCACGATGCTGGAAGAAATTGCAGGCTTGCATGAAGTTTCCCTGCAGCCTGCGGCAGGAGCACACGGCGAGTTTACTGCACTCAAAGTGATCAAGGCCTACTACGCTGATCATAATCAGCCTGAGCGAACAGTAGTGCTTGCTGCAGACACAGCGCATGGGACTAATCCAGCATCTTGCACAATGTGCGGAGCATCAGTGCAAACGGTTCGCTCGGTAGAAGGCCAAACAGATTTAGATCATTTAAAAGAAGTAATTGCACAAGTTGGTGCTGAAAACATTGCGGCATTTATGATTACAAATCCAAGCACTGCTGGTCTATTTGATATGCACATCCAGGATATAGCAGATATTATTCATGAGGCGGGCGCAATGTTGTATCTCGATGGTGCGAATATGAATGCAATGGTCGGTCGAATTCGACCAGGTGACTTTGGTGCTGATGCAATGCATTACAACACGCACAAAACATTCAGCACGCCACACGGCGGCGGCGGCCCAGGTAGTGGTCCTATTGCTGTAACAGAAGCGCTCGCACCATATTTACCTGTACCGCAAGTGATGATGGCGGATGATGGTAGCTTCTATCTTGATCGAGACAGAGAGAAAACAATCGGAAAGGTTCGCTCTTTTATTGGTCAATTCGGCGTGCTTGTTCGTTGTTGGACCTACATTTCAGCATGTGGTCCTGCTGGGCTTCAAAATGTTTCAGGTACGTCGGTGCTGAATGCGAATTATCTTGCAGCACGTTTAGCCGATTTATACACCATGCCATTCTTTAAACCCAGCGAAGGCAAGTTCTGTGCGCATGAATTTGTGACTGTCCCTAGAGATCTGCTAGATCGTGGCGTCACGCTTATTGACATTGCAAAGCGGATGATTGACTACGGTGTGCATCCACCGACAATGCACTGGCCAATGCATGACTGTCTTATGGTTGAACCGACAGAAACAGAGTCGAAGCAAGCGCTCGATCATTTTGTTGATGTAATGCGTGCGATTGCGTCAGAAATTTTAGAGGATATAGAAAAGGTTCAGAATTCGCCACTCGAATCAGACATTGCTCGTGCTGATGAAGTGGGAGCCGCTCGGAAACCGATTATTACATTTAAAGATTAAATGTATAGATATTTATTTGCTTTAAACACCGCTGATAAAAACGGTTCCATGGGACCAAGCAGTTAAAATGGCTGCAATTCCAACAAGAATGCCCGAGAAGAATCCCGCAATAATATCATCCATAAGCACCCCCCAGCCATCTTTAAGATGTTGAGATTTGTCGATAATCCAAGGTTTCCAAATATCTAGAAGTCGAAACAAGGCAAAAGCAAAGAGGGCAAGGCCAATCCATCCTGAATTAGAGACATGGTTTTCTGGTCCAAGCCAAGCCATACCAAGGAGTGCAATTGATTGTCCTGCAGTTTCATCGCAAACTATTTGTGCTGGATCTTTTTGGCCAAAATATTTTGTATACCAAGGTGCTAAAAGAATTGTTGCAATAGATGATGAGAGGATGATAGTAATGAGGATTAGAATCAGCCAATCTTGCACAATTCCAAAGTGACCACAGATGAGTACAACAAATAATGGTTTAAGTGATCCCCAAGTTCCAGGGGCCTTAGGCAACAAGCCAAGACCGCCTGCAGTGCACCACATTAATTTTAGCCAGTTAGTCATGTTTTTTTCGCATTACTGCAATAAGACCTCTGATGTAAGGCAAGCCTGAAAATACAGTTACAGTGAGTATGAGCCATGCAAGTAGATTTATTGTGAGCATCACTCCAGAGTTATATTCAGGATTGAAGTTCACTACTAGAAGCAAGATAAGTGGGGTGGCGAAGGATTGCAAAATCATTTTGAGTTTACCAGCCCATTTCGCACCACCACTGTGACCCATTGACTCTAAAACATCACGAATAGAGGTCACAAGTAGCTCTCTCGCAATAATAACAACTACCATCCAAGGGTAAAACCCTGAGGCCATTGTAAAGAGTTGGTCGCTCTCGACCCATGCATCGACAGTAAAACGTGGCCCAGCAAGGTAGATAAATGCGCCCAAGACGAGAACTTTGTCGCAAAAAGGGTCCATGAGTCGACCAAACATTGAGATTACATCCCACTTTCGGGCTAGGTAACCATCAATAAAATCAGTTGTAGCTGCAAGTGCGAATAAGAAAATAGCTATATTTCCCCAGATAATTCCTTGATCTGGGAATCGATAAAGACCTAGCACAGCAAAGAATGCTGCGGCGATAAAGACGCGCAATATAGTGATTGCATTTGGGATTCTTTGCTTAATTGATTTGTTCACAAAACCATTCTACCTTTAACCTCTAAAAGTGGTTGCGAATCGATAGTTTTGAGCATATCGTGCCATTTTTTAAGCTACTTATTACACCTTAAAACGAGCCAGAAAACCCGCTGTATTTATGGATTTATTCCTTCCTTACATTGCCTGCCTGATATTTTCCCTTGCTTTATTTGTCGCATTGCGTCCAGCACGACTGCAAGTGAAGGCTGTGTTTATTGTTATTGGAGTTGCTGCTGCTGGCTGGTTGCTCGGATTGGTTATTGGTTCCCTTTCTGCTTTTTCATCAGCAAGTCAGGGCGTCTTTTTTATTATCTTTAGCCTTTGTGCTATCGCGGCAGCATTAAGAATGGTGACTCATGGGAAGCCGGTGTATAGCGCTCTATACTTTGTCTTAGTTGTTCTCGCAACCGCGGGACTTTTCCTTTTACTGGAAGCAGAGTTCATGGCGTTCGCACTTGTTATTGTTTACGCGGGTGCAATATTGATTACGTATATGTTTGTTTTGATGCTTTCAAATCAAGCGGCAGATCCAGACCAGCCAAATACACAGCCGGCATATGATCGATTGCCTCGAGAGCCTGCGGCAGCCGTCGGGGTGGGATTTTTACTTCTATGTTTGGTTTCAGGCACAGTGATTGGTGGCGGAAGTGCTCTGCCAGAAAATAGAACTACTTGGGCAGAATGGTCAACCCTTGAACACTTAGAGAAGCAATTCAAAGAGAGTGTTCTGAAACTGGATTCAGAATTTGCTTGGCCGCCGGAGATTTTAGAAAATGGCAAAATCATTCATCTTGAGGGTGATGAAGCATTTATAGTTTCTTCAAATGGGCAGACACTTGTACTGCCTGATGAAATAATGCCAAGAAATACACAAATGGTTGGCTGGTCACTAGTGAATGATTTCCCAGTAAGCCTTGAACTTGCAGGTGTGATTCTGTTGATGGCAATGTTTGGCGCTGCAATAATTGCAAGGCGAGCTATTGAAATGAACGAACAAGAAAAAAATGAGGTATTTGGTGTAGAACATAAGAGGCACGAGTCATGATGTCCTTTGGTGCTCTCTCCGGTTATCTCCTTGTTAGTGCACTTTTGCTTGCGATTGGTCTTGTAGGGTTTCTTGTCCGCCGAAATCTCATTGTGATGTTTCTCTGTACGGAATTAATGTTTCAGGGAGTAGCAATTGCATTCATTGCAATGGGGAAATACCTCTTTGATTATTCGGGGCAAGTGATGGTGATCTTTGTATTGACTGTAGCAGCAGCAGAAGCAGCGCTCGCGCTTGCCCTTGTTGTGTTGTTGCACAGACAAAGTGAAACACTCGATGCAGATTCATTTGGAGAATTGCACGAATGATAAGCGCGCCATTAATTATTCCAAAAATGATTGCAATGCCCGCGGTGCCCGTTGATCAGGTGCTTGATGCAGTCAACTTAAGTTGGGCGGGCTTTATTCTTTGGATGCCATTATTGTCATTGGTGCTTTGCGGACTGTGCGCATCATTTAAAGTAAAAACAAAAGCGCCTGCGGTTATTACAGTAATCTGCCTCGCGACTTCGTTTGTGCTGACATTATTCCTCTGGCAAGGATATGAACAGCCAGAAACAATCCACTTGTTTGACTGGTTGCAGGTGCATTGGGCGAATGATTCATTTATTGCGAACTTTGCACTTTATATCGATTCATTGACTCTGCTTTGGATGCTTTTCGTTACAGGTCTTGGAACGCTGATTGCGGTGTATGCGTCAGAGTACATGGAACATGATGTGGGCAAGGGATACACTCGTTTTTTTGCTGGTGTAAGTGTTTTCTTGTTTGCGATGAGCTGTCTCGTAATGGGCGACAACTTGCTGATGCTCTACCTTGGCTGGGAAGGCGTTGGTTTTGCTTCTTATTGGTTGATTGGATATTTCTATCAAAAACCATCAGCAGTTGCTGCTGCGAAAAAAGCATTTATTGTCAATAGAATTGGCGATGTCGGGCTCGCACTTGCAATATATTTAATATGGGTAACTTTTGGCACCGTACAGTACGATGAGATTTCTACGGTACTCGCTTCAAATTCTTATGAATCCGAATTCGGCGGTTGGTCAATTCAAGCAATACCGTACCTGCTTATGCTTGCTGCGTTTGGAAAATCAGCGCAACTTCCGTTGTATGTTTGGCTGCCAGATGCAATGGAAGGACCCACGCCTGTCTCGGCGCTGATTCATGCAGCGACGATGGTCACCGCGGGCATATATCTCATCATTCGAACCTATCCCTTATTCCTCCTAGATAGCCATGCACTTGAAGTTGTTGCATGGGTTGGTGGTTTGACGGCATTCTTTGCAGCAACCATTGGAATGGCTCAATATGACATTAAACGAATAATGGCTTATTCCACAGTTTCTCAACTTGGCTATATGTTCCTTGGCCTAGGTGTTATAACTTCCTATGGCGCTGCATATCATGTCTTTACGCATGCTTTTTTTAAGGCTGTTTTATTCTTGACATGTGGAGCAATTATGCATGGTTTTGCTGGACAGCTCGATTTACGTCGATTGTCGGGGCTTCGAAAAATGAGAGGTTGGAAAGTGGTGAGTTACACAATGCTCATCGGTTGTCTTTGCTTAGCGGGTTTTCCTTTTACAAGTGGTTACTTCTCCAAAGACGCGATTTTGGCAGAAGCATTTGTTACACAAGGAGCAGGGTTTAAATTTTTAGGATGGCTTGCAATTTTTACTGCTGGTTTGACTGCATATTACACATTTAGAGTATGGTTTAGGGTTTGCGCTGGCCCAGTGCATTACGAGGCAGGCGATGATTTGCATGGGGAAAGTCCTGATTCATTCCATCCGCATGCGCCACGCTTTGCGATTAATTTCGTATTAATTACGATATCAGTTGGTGCATTGCTGGCTGCAATTCCATATTTTATGCCAAATCAAACAGAAGGACTTCGCGGTGGTTGGATTGCAGAAATGGTGAACGATTCACCTGCTTCTGCAGGTGTGCCTGGTTCTTCTGAAAGCGGAACACACATGACGCATGGCACTCTGCATGATGAATCGGCAACTCATGGAGATATTTTAGGAATGAATCCCCACAAAGCTATGTATTACATCTCTGGTATTGTGGGCTTTATTGGAATAGGTATAGCGTTCTACTTCCACTTGCTTTCACGAACATCGGCTGATTATATGCGTGGCAAATTGCTTGCAAGCCGTGCAACGAGGTGGTTGCCTACGGCAATGGAAAATAAATGGTATGTAGATGAAATCTACATTGCACTTATTCGGTCACCACTTTGGATTCTAGGCAAGGTATTTTCGATTTTTGATAAATACATTATTGATGGCGCAATCGTTAATGGTATTGCGCACATTCCGCGTGGCGTTGCTTCATGGTTTTCGCCATTACACAATGGTGCAGTGCAAAGTTATGCCGTGTCAATGCTTGGCGGAGCAATTTTGATTGTACTCCTTATGCTATTTATGCCTGAAATTATAGAATTTTCACAATCCCTTTTCACGCCTGAAGTCCTTGATCAGACAGCCCAAGTTCCAGGAGGTGAGAAGTGAGTCTTTGGTACCTCATTATTCTTCCCCTTGTCGGTGCAGCGGGTGTCTTTGCACTACGCGCATCCTTTGCAAAATGGATTTCTCTTGGAATATCACTTGTTGTTTTCTTGCTCAGCATAATTATGATGTTTGAATATCAGCAGTGGGGAACAGCAAGTAATGGTTTTGTTTCCCATGTTCCTTGGCTTACAAGTTTGGGCATTACTTTAGATCTTGGTGTGGATTCAGTCGCAATGCTATTGGTTCTATTGACAACTTTATTGACCCCACTTTGTATTTGTGGCTCGTTTAGTGCAATAATAAATCGGCGCAAAGAGTATTACGCATGGCTGCTTATTCTTGAAACAGCAATGCTTGGGGTATTCTGTGCGCAAGATTTAGTATTATTTTATGTCAGCTTTGAGTTAACGCTTGTTCCTATGTTCTTTCTAATTGCAATTTATGGTGGAGCAAATAGGGCACATGCAAGTGTCAAGTTCTTTATCTACACTTTTACAGGTTCGCTTTTTACTCTTGCAGGTTTAATCTATGTCGCGTGGCAGTATCAGGTTGCTTCATATGGCACTTGGTCTTTTTCGATTGCTGAACTTAGTCAGTTTGCTGCAACAATGCCCCCTAGTGAACAGGCATGGATTCTTTTTGCCTTGCTTGCAGGTTTTGCAGTAAAAATCCCAGTCTTCCCTGTGCATACATGGCTGCCGCTTGCTCATACAGAAGCTCCAACAGCCGGCTCTGTAATTCTTGCTGGTGTTTTACTTAAACTTGGGACATTTGGCGTATATCGATTCGTGCTGCCGATGGTTCCAGAAGCACTTGTTGTTTATGCTCCTGCAATTGCAATACTTGCAATTATTGGAATTTTGTATGCAGCGCTCATCTGTTGGGTGCAAGATGATGTCAAAAAATTGGTTGCATATTCTTCTGTAAGTCACCTTGGATTTTGCGTCCTTGGTTTAGTCGCTCTTAATCCGCTTGGGCTCCAGGGGGCTGTCATGTACATGATCAACCATGGTCTTTCGACCGGTGCACTTTTCTTTTTAATTGGCATGATGTACGAGCGATATCACACTCGGGACATGAATTCCATTGGTGGACTTGCTAAGAAAATGCCAGTATGGTCGACATTTATGGTCTTCTTTGTTTTAGCAAGCGTGGGTTTACCGGGTCTAAATGGCTTTGTAAGTGAATTTATGTGCTTGATTGGCACATTCATTTCTTCACCATCAAGTATTGACTGGCCTGGCGTTCTAGGCCCTGAGTATGCGGCAATTGCAGCTATAGGTATGGTGATAGCAGCTATGTACTTACTCATTATGGTTGGTAAAGTTGTATTCGGTGAATTGAAAGAACCAGACTGTCACGGTGAACCATGCGAATTACCGGCTGATTTGTCAACGAGAGAAATTGGAATACTTGTTCCATTAGCAGCACTTTGTATTTGGATTGGTGTGCAGCCAGCAGTGCTCACTGATGCCATGGAAGGTTCGATTGAAAATGTACTTTCGCCTTATCCAGAAATAGTTCAAATTGAGCAATCTGTGGATAGGCCTGAAATTGAAGTAGAGGATGGTCGTCATGGCTGATCGACTTTGGTTCTTAATACCTGAATTCATTCTTCTTGCAGGCGCTGTAGTTTGTGCAATAGGCGGTCTTTCTCAAGCAGCTTCTATTCGAAGGCGCATAGGATTTATTGCAACAGCCTTTTTGTTTGTTTCATTTCTTTCAGTTCCGTTGGTGTATGCAAATGGCACGCCATCGAACGTGCTATTTCCTTATTTAGGCGAATATATTAAAATTTTTGTAGCACTTATCGGTATTCTTCTTGTGATGACATCTGGTGGTTTAATGGATCGTAGCTATGAGCATGCGATTGCCTCGGGTAAGGATTGGTTTAGTGCATTGCGTTCGAGCGCTGGCGAATATCACGCTTTGCTATTGTTGAGTATCACTGGCGTCATGCTCATTTGTGAAGCAAATGATTTGATTTGGTTATTCCTTGCGCTCGAATTGGTTTCATTACCTACCTACGTCATGGTAGCACTTAGCCGTTGGTCTAAAGTAGGCCAAGAAGCAGCAATGAAATATTTCTTCCTTGGCGCAGTTTCTGCAGCATTGATGTTATATGGTTTCGCGCTCTTGTATGGTGCTACAGGTACGTTTAATTTAACGGAGATGCAGTTGGCATTAACTGCTCAAAAAAATAGCGCTTTAGGCGTGTCATTGTTTGGTCAAATGGGGCTACTCTTAGCAATTGTTGGGCTCTGTTATAAAATTGCAGCGGCGCCGATGCATTTATATGCTCCTGATGTTTACCAAGGTGCTGCATCGGCAGTCACTGCTTTTTTAGCGTTTATCCCAAAAGTTGCTGGCATGATTGGAATCATCATGCTTGTTTCGCTAGTGGGTTGGGAACAAGGATTGCCTTTTGGAGTTGAAATGACGCTTTGGGTGATTGCAGTCTTGACAATGGTTTTAGGAAATATTGGTGCACTGCTACAAACTTCTGCAAAGCGCATGCTCGGTTACAGTTCAGTTGCACACAGTGGATACATGCTAATTGGTGTAATTGCCGGGCCGCCACTTGGAATAGTAGCAGTACTTATTTACATTGTTATTTATGGGGCAACAAATACGGCAGCATTCTCAACGCTTGCATCACTTTCAAGAGATGGTGATTCCGTTGACTCTCTTGAAGATCTTTCTGGCTTGTATAAACGAAGCCCTGTTCTAGCTAGTTCATTTGCTATTTCATGTGGTTCGTTACTTGGTATTCCACCGCTATTTGGATTTTGGGGGAAGCTTATGTTATTTGCAGCGGGCATTGCGGCAGGTCATTTGATTCTTGTGCTTATTGCCGCCGTTACTAGTGCCGTAAGTGCTTGGTACTACCTTCGTTTAATTGGGCTAGTAATACTATCACCACTTACGCCACGAAGTGAGTCAGTATTGGTGACACTAAAGTGGCCATTAATCGCGGCTGTGCTATCAGCAATTATTGCGCTTGCAGGGCCATTTGTACTAGATTCACTTAATACTAAGGCCCAGCAATCTATAGTTCTGCCTGAATGATTATTCTTTTGTTTGAATCACTTTCTTCTTTTTTCGTGACATTGTAAGTTGTAGTCCTAAACCTGCTAGGGCTATTCCAAATGTTGTAAGAACTAAAAATGTCGGTGTAATGTTTGAAAGTTGAGTAGGATTCCAAATTGCTGCTGCAATTGTGCGTACGCCTTCGATAATGAGAAAGCTACCTCCAACTGAGGTAACTAGTGCGGCTGAAAAGTAGGGCAAGAAAGTTGCAACAAGTAGACCAACTAGTAGTCCAACAATAGATGATCCAACAAGTATGAGTCGCGGACCAGTTGGAATAGCGTTCCAAGCAGAATTGGCTCGCTGGATTCCAGATCGAGTGGCAATAGTGATGTCATTCGCCACCATTTCAATAGTGGAAATTAATATTTGTTCAGTAGAACTCAAATTGTTTTGAGACTCTGTTGGTTGGTCATTTAAAGCAACTTCAGGCGCTGTAGCCGCTTCGATGACATTTTCAACGATCTGTTCGCCATTTCCAAGGTCTGCAAAATGCCAAGTGATGATAGGCCCTACGACAGCGAATGAAATCGCCAGTGTGATAAGAATTGCCAATCTTGCAATATAGACTGCTAAAATTGCTGAAACAATTCCAAAGATGAGTGCAATGATGAGTGGGGGTATTCCAATGGAGATGGATGGCGCAAGAAGAAGTCCTCCGCCCGCGCCAAACAAGCCACATCCAAGCCCAATAGCAGATTTTAATAGACGTCCACCCGCACAAAGGAGAATAAGTCCTGTAGCCAGGCAGAATGCAGGAATAATGTATGGTGCAATTTGTTCCATGCTCTCTATTTATCGTCATCGTGAGAACTCAGCATTGTATTTTCACCAAAATAAATCAATGTATCCACAAAAAGGGATAAAACCATTTGCCTTGAACGTTTGATAGCATATGCAAATGTGTGAAATATTGAATAAATATCTCAGCCTTCTGGCTGCTTTAACAATAGGAATAACGATGATTTTTGAAAACGTCCAGGCGCAGTCAGGAGAAGGCGTGAATCCTCCAGCAGCGGATACTGAGGGTCATAATCGACTGGGCCAAACCACTAGCCCTTACCTTCTTCAGCATCAACATAACCCTGTACATTGGTACCCTTGGGGCGAAGAGGCATTTAAAGCTGCTCGAGAGCAGAATAAGCCAATATTTTTGAGTATTGGATATTCAACATGTTATTGGTGTCATGTGATGGAGCGAGAAAGTTTTGAAAATCAAGATGTCGCTGATGTGCTTAATGAATATTTTATATCTGTGAAGGTAGATCGAGAGGAACGTCCTGATGTGGATGAAATTTATATGGCCGCTGTGCAACTTTTAACTCGAGGTAGGGGGGGGTGGCCAATCTCGCTTTTTCTTGAACCAAATACGCTGCAGCCATTTTATGGAGGAACCTATTTTCCAAAAGAAGATAGTGCTGGTCGTCGTGGTTTTATAACAATGATGAGATTTGTGAATGAAAAGTGGCAAAAGCAGCAAGATGCAGTCGTTAATCAAGCCAATATTGTTGGTAAAGCGGTAGTGAATCGTCTTACAACAGAAGCAATTCCAGTGCCATTGAATTCTAAAGTGGTACAAGACGGCTTAATGCAATTACTCACACGGTTTGATTCATCGCTGGGTGGTTTTTCGCCGGCGCCAAAATTTCCTATGCCAAGTTATTTAGACTACCTCATGGAAGCGGGGTGGGATTTGCCACAAGTGCGTAAGGCAGCAACGAAAACATTAGACAGCATGTTGATTGGTGGCATATATGACCAGGTAGGTGGCGGTTTTCACCGTTATTCAACAGATGAGAATTGGTTAGTTCCCCATTTTGAAAAAATGTTGTATGACAATGGTCAATTGGTTTCTACATATGCGAAAGCGTATGAAAAAACGGGAAATCCAACATACGCTAAGTTGATTGAAGAAACATTGGCATATGTTGAGCGCGAGTTGAGCGCTGAAGAGGGTGGTTTTTGGTCAGCTCAAGACGCTGAAACAAATCATCTTGAAGGTGAAACATATCTTTGGCGACCTGAAGAAATTAAGCAAGCGCTCACAAGTGCTGGTTTAGTAGATGAAATTGACTTTGCGATTGAAGTTTATGGATTGGATCAAGGTACAAATTTTCAAGATCCACATCATCTGGAAGTTCCAGCTACAAATGTTCTTTTTCTAATAGATCAGCATCAAAAAATAGCCTCCAAATATGAAATGACTTATGAAGTATTTCAAGCTAAGTTAGGTGTAATTAATGCAGTATTATTAGATGCTCGAGGCACTCGTGACCAGCCTGCAACTGACGATAAGATTATTACAGCGTGGAATGGCATGATGATTGCGGGCTATGCGGACGCTGGGCGAATATTGGAAAAGAAAGAATGGGTAGAACGTGCTCAGAAAGCAGCAGATTTCATTATTAATGAGATGCGCTCTTCTTCTGGGAAACTGCTTCGGACTTGGCGACAAGGTAAGGGTGGCGCTGAAGCATTTTTAATCGACTATAGCTCCTTAATTTATGGATTGATGTCAATTTACGAAGCAAACCATTCAGCGCTCGCATTAGAGCAAGCCAAGAAGTTGTATTCTCAGGCAAAATCCCTATTTTATGTTAATGGTAATGGCTGGTTTGATACTGAAGACGGGAAGTCTGATTTATTCGTTAGAACAAAAGCACTTGCAGATGGTGCAATGCCCGCTGCAAATTCGTTAATTTTACTTGATCAAATTGCATTGGCTAACGCGACAGATGAGATCTCCTACCTTAAAGACGCAATGATAACGCTTGAAACTCAAAGCCAAATGATGCAATCATCTCCATTGTCAACGGTTGTTGCAACGCGTGGATTGCATCAATTGCTGACACAGTACCCAGAAAAATTTGATGAGGAATTTGAAGTTGATATGTCTAATCCTTCGCCTGTTCGATTGAGTGTCGAACCAAAGAAATTGACAATGCAAGTTGGCGAAACAAAAATTGTAAATGTAAAATTAAGAATGGCTATTGGTTGGCATGTGAATTCAAATGAGCCTATCAACGAATATGCAATACCGATTTCAATTACAGCAGTTTCTGGGAACGCATTAGTTGAAGTAGCTTGGCCAGAAGGAGAAATGATTACCTCAGCAGGTGAACAAGTAGCAGTTTTTGGGAAATCTGTGGTTTTTCCAGTCTCTGTAAAAGCAACAGCGCCTGGTGCAATCGCTATCACAGTTACATGGCAAGCATGCAACAATGATTCTTGTTTAGACTCCGAAACATCACAGATTCCGTGTACGATATTGGCGGAGTAAAAACGAGTGAGTAAACTATTTTCCGTTGCGCTGATTTCAACTGGTGGAACTATTCTTAAAACTTATGATGAGCACGAGGGCATTCTCTCAAATGGTGTTCCTGTGCTGGATACTATACTGAACTCGATTCAACTTGATGGGATTGCGGTTGAGCATTTCGAATTAATGAATAAAGATAGTTTGCATATGACAGAAGAAGACCATGTGCAAATAGCGGAAGAGGTCGAGATGAGATCGCATTATTTTGACGGTATCGTTTTAATCCATGGTACAGATACATTACAAATCACTGGCGAGCGTATTATTGGTAGAAACCCATCACTCAAAGTGCCCTGTGTTTTAACAGGTGCGATGAGGCCTTGGGTTATGCGCAACACAGATGCGCTGCAAAATTTAGTTGAGTCTTTTGCCGTAGTGCAATTGCTTCAAGCTGGTGTGTATGTAGCAATGCAGAATAAAGTGCTTCAGTTTCCTGGAGTTACAAAAAATAAAGAACAATTGTGTTTTGAAAAATGTCATACGTGATGTTGCGTAGAAAGAACGAATTATGTCAAATGAATATTTAACAGCCCCGGCGCGAACAAAGAAAATGCCAAAAGGTATTCCTTACATTATTGGAAATGAGGCAGCGGAGAGATTTAGTTTTTATGGGATGAAGGGCATACTTGTCATTTTTATGACGCAATACCTCTTTATGCTTCCAGGATCAGGTGGAGAGCCTATGCCAAATCCTGTTGCAATGGAGAATTATCATCTCTTTACGACAGCCGTATATTTCTTTCCTATCTTTGGCGCTTTAATTGCGGATATTGTTCTCGGAAAGTATCTCACCATTATGATTTTAAGTGGTGTGTATTGCGCGGGTCATGCTGTTTTAGCACTTATGGGTTCAACGGCTTGGTTAGATTTATCCCCAGGGATTGTTCTTGCAATTGGTTTAATCCTCATTTCAGTAGGTTCCGGCGGAATAAAACCATGTGTGTCTGCACACGTGGGCGATCAATTTGGGCAGCAAAACTCGAATCTGCTTGAAAAGGTTTTTGGTTGGTTTTATTTCTCCATTAATACAGGTGCATTTTTATCAACTCTGCTCACGCCCTGGTTACTTGAATGGTATGGTCCGCATTGGGCATTTGGTGTACCTGGTGTACTTATGGCCATCGCGACTATTGCGTTTTGGATGGGTCGAAAGGTATTCATCCACATTCCTGCAGGCGGTACAGATTGGTTCAGAGAGACCTTTAGTGGTGTTGGTCTTAAAGCAATAGCCAAGCTCTCTATTATTTTCGTCTTCATTGCGGTTTTCTGGGCTCTTTTTGACCAAACAGGTTCATCATGGGTTCTCCAAGCAGAAGATTTAAATCGAAATTGGCTGGGTATGAATTGGCTCTCATCTCAAATTCAAGCAGTTAACCCAATCATGATTTTGCTATACATCCCATTGTTCCAATTTGTTGTATACCCGATCATAAATAAATTTTGGAGACTAACGCCAATGCGCAAAATTTCTCTCGGCTTGTTTGTTATGGTCGCTGGTTTTGCAATGGTTGGTATAGTTCAAAGTTGGATTGATTCTGGGCAACGACCTTCAATTGGTTGGCAAGTGCTCGCCTATGCAGTTTTGACCGCTTCGGAAGTAATGGTTTCTATTACGGGGTTAGAATTTGCCTACACACAGGCGCCAAAGAAAATGAAATCTGTCATTATGGCATTGTTTTTGATGAGTGTTTCACTCGGCAATTTATTCACTGCTGGTGTAAATCACTTTATTCTTATACCCGATTCACTTGGTGAGGCAAAAAAACTTGTATCCAATTGGAAAGCATCTGAAGACAAGGGGCTTGCCGTGTCACATGCTCAACGTAAATCTGAAGCAGCTAATTACGGAATGGGATATCAACATGCTAAGGACGGAAGTTTTGAATTGTTTCTAGAGGGTTGGGAAGAATCTGTTGGAGATGATGATATTCGAGTTGGTTATGGTCCAGATCTTCAAAGACAGTCATTGGTCAGTGCTGAAGTTGATGCGATTAAACATGCGACAAGCAAGATAGGCACGTTCTGGGATGAACATGATCGTTTGCCGTTTCCAGATGAAGGTGCAAATGCGATCCGTGGTTTAGAAGACCCTTGGGGAAAATCATTGCAGTACAAGTTAGTTAATAGGCGGAACTTTGAAATTGTTAGTAGTGGTCCTGATAAAGAATTTATGACACAAAACGATGTTCGGGCAGAAGTCTATGTTGAATCTCATACTGTGGATCAGCAGCAAGAAATAGTTGCTTCTTCAGGGGGATCAGACATGCTTGCAAGTATTCATCCTGCTCACTCTTGGATTGTCGTAAGACAAGCAGAATTGGATGTTCAAGAGGCAAGAGAGAATGGCAATATGGATGCTAGTATCGAGCAATTTTTGCCGAATTCCAAAGGTATTAATCAAGGAGAAGTGGTAAAACAGAATCATAGTTTTTCTACGGTATGGCAGGTTGGCGGGGCGACGATACTCGCCGGAGCTGCCTATTTTGAATTTTTTACATGGCTTATGCTTTGCACAGCAATCTTATTCGTTGTTGTGGCCTTCTTTTATAAGCCGCAAACCTACATTCAAGACGAGGCATAATTTTAATAGTATTGATAATAACTCAAGAGAGATTTCTCTGAAGTGGTATTTAGTTACTTAAGTTGATTGCTCTGACTTCAAGCCTATTACTACGAGGTACAAGGATAAGGTGTGTCCATTTCGAAGATGTCGTTGCAATTGGGATAGCAAATCGATTCCGAATATGAACACCATCAACACTTCCTACGTTTTGTCTAACCATTCGGTCTTGTGTGGAAACAAGCCAGGATCCATCTTGGACTGGAGCAGCAGCGACACTTTGTGGAAGAAGTGACGCAAGTTCAATAGGCTCCCCAGGTTGCCAAATGACCATCTGCTGGCGCTTGGGGTGATAGAACGCGTGACGCTCGTTTTCAGAGGAAGTAGGATTTGTGGTTGCAATTTGCCAGGCAAGCTCTCTTGTCGCACCATTTCGGATGATGGGTAGATAGATAGCAGTAAGTAGTGGGTTTTTTGTAAGTAAGTCAAGTTCTACAAGATCTAGGGAGCCATCTTCTAATCGAAATATCCGAAGGCGATTAGTGCCGAGAAATGAAGGGAGCAGCCAATCGCTTTTGCCGTCATCAATGATTCGTTGCTCACGAGCAGTTTTCAAAACTAAATGAAATCTGTCTTCATCAGCCGAAGTGCGTGACCACGCAATATTGCCAATTGCATTTATTGCGGGGAATGCATTTATCATGTTATCTGAAGTAACCCACGTTAAATTGCCTGTTGCCCAGTCTATTTGTCCTATCCAACGTCCAGCTTCGCCTCGAGGGGACTCAACAAGTACACTGGTATTGTTTGCCGAGCGACCAAGGATGAGTCCTTTTTGGCTGACATTAAAGGGCACAAAAGTTTTGCCCATATCAGGGTCAAGTAGGTGGAGTTCAATGCTTGTTGAATCAATGGCCGTATTCGAATTGCTTGAAAGAATATTGGTCGAAGGGGGGCTCCCCAGTTGGACTGCTGCATGGAGTCCATTTGGAGAAAGAGTTGGAAGTGTATAACGGTCCCAAGGCAAACTCCCCGCGCTCCAGTCAATTTCTGAAGATTCAGTTATGGTGGCATTGATAGGTTTCAGTTCATTTTGTAGTGTTTGGATAGCGGATAATCTATCTTCTGTGGACTTCGAATTTGTTTTTTGACTACTACATGCTTGTAGCATGGCGCTAGCACAAAATAGTGCTAAGCATTTTGATTGCAACTCAGAAGAAAACATATATTAATTGACGTTTGGCTTGTAGTCTGCTGCTGGATTTTTAAGACGATTTGTTAAGAAGTCATCTCCATTGCTTTCATTCACATTTTCGACTTGTTCATCTACCGGAAGTGAAATTTCTTGGAGCCGTTCTAGATAGTCTTCATTGTAATTCCCCGAGCCATTGCTCGTTGAGTCAACAATAACTGGAGTGATGAAAACAAGAAGCTCTTCGCGAACAGTTGTATCATTGACAGATGTAAAGAGGGCGCCAATAATTGGAATGTCACCTAGCAAGGGGAATTTGCTTTTTACTTTCGATTCACTTTCCTTAAGTATCCCGCCTATAAGCACTGTTTCACCATCGTGCAGTTGCACCTGGCTGCGCACTTGTCTTCTGGAGAAAACAGGGTTTCCTCCAGCGCCGCCGCTTTCTGCGAGTACGTCAGATAGTTCGACATTGATCGTCAAGTCAACATCTCCATTTGTTGTGATCCTTGGTCGAACATTGAGTAAGACGCCGACGTCCCGATATTCATAACCACCTTCCACACCCACATTAGTAGCAGTTGTAGTTGTTTGTACAGGAACTTCAGAGCCATTGAAGAAGATAGATTCTTGATTATCAGAGGTAAACGTTCTGGGTTGCTGAATGATCCGTACATTTGTTAAACGATTTAATGCGTCTAATGCAACACCAACATTTGTGAGTCCAATTAACGTAGCACCACCATCAAAGACTCCGCTGAATATGTCAGTGATTGTGCCTTCCATCTCGGCATTCATGCCAACAGAATTCCCGCCACTTGAGGCGTTAACCCCTGAACCCCAGCGTAGTCCAAGTTCCAGGTCATCTGTAAGTGTTACTGCAGCAATTGTTGCTGAGATCATAACTTGGCGTGTTGCTCTATCAAATCGATCAATTACGTCTATGATTGATTGAATATATGCAGGAGGCGCAAGAACGGCGATGGCATTCTGTCGAACAATTGGTACAAGTCGAATTTTAGAAATTAATGAAGATTCTGGAGATTGGTCATCAGAACTCGCGCCACCTTGCTGCCAAGGAAAAGTCATTGTCCCGCCAGTTTCACTATCTGTTCCAGCAGCAGCTTCCCCAAAGCCTTCTCCAGATAATCCAGTGTCAGGTTCATTAATAGTGGCGGTAACGCCAGATGGCGCAAGCAAAGCGTTTAGTTCCATGGTAAGTGAAACGGCATTAGCATGTTTTAATTCAATAATTCTTGGCAGTCCAACGTCTGTTGGCTGGTCAAGTGAATCTATGATTGAATCAAGAAAGGCAAAACTTTCTTCAGTCTTTGAGAGGACCAGTAGTGCATTTTTGTCGGGGTATGCTTCGAAACGATAGACACCACTAATGGCCTGAGTTACATCTGCTCGTTGCGCTTGGCCACCTCGAGCACCACCACCACCACCACTTGTTGATCCGTCGCCTAGAATTTCTTGTAAAAGATTCCGCACTTTGATGGGGTCACTGTAATCAAGCACATACATTTTGCTTGTTTCAGTTGGTCGCGGCAAATCCCATTCGGTTGCTATGAGCTCTTCAATTTCCTCCATAACATCTGGTTCTGCTTGAACAGTGACAGAGTTTTGTTGCATATTTACAGTCAAGCGTAATTCAACTTCATCGCTTCCTGTTGTTGCTGTTCGATTACGGTTGTTCTGATTACGACCGCCTTGATTTGCTGGTGAAGAGCCAGATTCATCAAATAGATCTAGGATATTAGAGGATATTTCAGAAGCGTCAGCGTATTTCAAACGAAATGTTTTTAATTTTCCACTTCGCCAGATGCGATCAAGTTGGTAAATCAAATCTTGAATTTGTTGACAAAGACCAATGTCGCCAAGGAGAACGAGCTGATTGGAATCAGGATAAACAGTTAGTGAGCCGTAGTCCGGAAACATCTCATTAATTCGATCTCCAATTACTTGCGCTTCTGTAACCTCCACGGAAAAGACTTTGATTACAAGTGTTCCGCGATCTTGTCGAAGCAATACATCATCGTCGACGCCAAGTACAGGGATATCACCAATATCACTTAACATTGAATCAAGAGGGCCAATGATAATGATGTCATTGCGCTCGATTACACCAACCTGATTAAGTCGAAATGCTTGAAAGAGAAGATCTAGAGCCATCCCTCGGTCAATTGGCTCATCATTACGAAGGGTAATTTTCTTTGCACGGAGCGAATTAGCATTTACAGGTATGACAACTTTGCCAGTTGTCTGAGCAATGAAACCCAACGTTTCATCAATTGAAACATCATCGAATGCAAGGATTACTAATCCTTCTGGGATTGACCGTCGTAATGGGGAGCGCGTGAGTTTCACAGGCTCACTTCCAGTGACGATTTCTATTTCTTCAGCTAACTTTGGTTCTGCAACGATTTCTTCAATGCTCAGAGGCTCTTCGAGGAGAGATACTTCTTCATCAGTGATCTCTTTTGCAGCGACCTCAGAGGTTGCGTCAGGAAGCGTGATTGCGTTAGCTGGCTCTGGTTTTGGGCGATCTTGACCATTTGTGCTCGTTGCTAAAATTGCAATGCTTGCGAGGAGTGTACACTTGGTTAATGTCTTGAAAATCACACTTGATTCCTTCTCTGCTCTAAAACTCTTGAACTATGTTGTTCGTAAGAGTAACGCGATGAAAGGGGGAATATTACGAGAAATAGTTTACGATGCGTAAAGAAAATAGTATCGGACTCTCATCGGCAAAACTCGCTCTTTAAAGACAGAAAAGAGCGAGTTTTAAGGTTCTATTAACTTTTCATTTGCTGGAATTAACTTTCGACTTCTTCAAAGAAATCATCTTTTGCCGCTGGTGGTGGTTCTTCCCTGAAAAAGTCTTCGTGTGCACTAAAAAGATCAAGCTCATATTTGCCATTTCGGTGTTCAACGGACACAAGTGCGGGCTCAAGGGTTTTAACAACTTTGAGTCCATCTTTGGCCTCTCCGACTTTAATCCGGATGACTGCATCAGGTCCAGAACCTATGCCTCTGAACCATGCTTCTTCTCCAATAATGGCAATAAGTTTGGGACCGGTATACGTTGCTGGAGGTGGTGGGGGGCCTGGATCTCTCACTTCAGGAATAATTTCATCTTCTGGTTTTGGGGGTGGTGGAGGTGGAGGTGGCACATGCTTTACGATACGAATTGGTTTGAAGAATGCTGAGCGACCATTGAATCGTTCGATATCAAGCTCTGCGTACTCGTGGTGCTTCTCGATAAGTCGATTTGAACCTGATGCTGCGTCATCAACATTGACTGAGTTGAAGAGGGGGCTTGCAATTGTCGCTATAGCGTATACAAAAAAGGCAATGATTACAGCAATGGAAAGCATGCTCCAGCCAAAGGGTCCGCGTATCTGTTCACTATTCATTATCTTCTACCCCTTTTTTGAGATTTTGAAATGACCCAAGCTTCAACAGAGAGGTCGACGCGAATCATGCGACCATCTTGTTTCGTAAAACGAATATTTGAAACTGCGTCAATCCAAGGGCTACTTTCTAATGCGGATATCACAGCAAGAGCATCTTCTTGTGTTGCCTCAAAGAGGATGTCTCCAATGACTTGTTCTAATTGTTCGCCTGAAGTGGTTATTCCTGGGAGTGAACCCGATTTCATTCTGCTTGTTTTTGTACGTGTGTACTTATCTTTTTCAACATTGAAATTGCTCAGTATGTTATGAACTGCTTCAGTAAGAGCTGTTGCGCCCTTGGCTTTTTCTCTAGGCAATTCAACTTCTCCAAACGATGAAATTGCAGTTTTTACTGTAGAGGTTAACGTTGTTGGGCGGCGAAGCTCAGCAATTTGCGTTTCTTTTGAAGCTGCTGCTGCCGACCACTGTGCGCCAAGTTCTGCGATGGTTGCATCCCAAATAAGGAAGGCGACGGTAAGCGCGCCTGCCCAAAATGACCATTGCATTGCACGTGACCATGTAGATATTTGTTCGAGAAGCCGTTGAATAGATCGCATTACTCTTGAACCTCCTTGAGACGATTGAGCAGGAGTCTCATTTCACCTCTGAGGCGCGTTTTTGTTTGATCATCTCCACGAGAAACATGTTGAAGCCCTTCGGTAACATCTGAAAGTGCCACTCGTGCTTCAGACTCCGTCATGAGTTTAATCTGTTCAGGATCAAGCGGGTCAGGTACTCTAGCACTTGAGCCAGCGCCAGCGTTTCGGTCATCTCCTCGTGAGCTTGCACCGTTACTACCTCCAGAATTCACTGGTCGAATAGGAGTGTCTCGTACTACAGTGTCGCTTGCGTTGCCAGGTGTCGGTAAATCCCTCTCATTGTCACCCATGCCTTCGTTGGCACCTAAAAGGGGAGAATCATTGCTGATGTCTTTGCCGGGTATTTGCGCAGTCTCAAATTCTTCTTTCGTATCCGGCTCAATTCCAGCTTGGCGCATTGCCAAAGTCCAAAGTCCAAAATCATTTTCTTTTGTATACCGATGTCGTTTTAATGGATCAACAACAGTAGCCCAAAGATCAAATTCTCTGTCTCCATAAGTCCCGGCTTCGTCATAAGAAAATTGTATGTCTTTGAACATCCCTGTTGCTTGCAGGTTGCTTTGCATTTCTGCGATAAGTTCGGCAGCAGTAAGCCCATTTGTCAAAATTGCTCTGCCACGAACTGAAACAGGCTCACTTACATTTACTCGTACACTTTCGAGTTCAATGCCAATTGGAACGTTGTTAATGACATCAGCTGTAATTTTCGTCATTGGCCATGCTGATTTGCTGAGTTGTTTATAGACAACTTGCTGTTTCTTAGATTCAATAGCAGCTTCGTATTGTATTTCTAACTCTGGATTCATCAAATCTAGCATGGATACCTTGATTCCAGTAATTAATGTCGGCCCAAAAGCAATGAGCAGGACGGCAGCAAGCACAAGTTTTAGAGCAAATGATTGATCGTTGCATTTTGTAACAAAACGTTCGCTAGCAGAGGGGTGGAGTTCTGGCATCGAATGTTTCATTGTCGTAAGGGTGCACAGTGTGTCCGTAGTCGCGAGTAATCCTCCCACGGCTACGCCCCACTTGGACCACCATGTTTGGTCGTCTAGAGGCGTTCCAATGAGGCGCTTGGTTGTGTTTTCAATGATGACCTCGGGTAAAAGGAGGACAGGATTTGAATCCATGTCTTGTTGCAAGGAATACTCTACCGATTGCACCATCGCATCTGTAAAGGTGGATGTATGGCTATTTGAAAGAGCGGTTTCTCGAGCGATTTGAGCGATACCTTTAATAAACGCTTCTTTGCTGCTGGAGTCTTCGCGAGTTGCACGTAGAGCAGCGCCATTTGCATGAGCAAGAGCGAGCGTTATTGTTCCATCGTTAGGATCCGCATATAAAATCGGTTCTGTTGGTCGAAGACCGTTGAGTAATGCTGCAATAGCTCCAGCATCTGGTATAAAAGATGCAGCCTCTAGGCAAGCGGGGATGTTGAGTTCTGATGATTCTGGCCAAGCAATAATTAAACCGATTCGGTTTGTTTCACCTGGGGCATGGTTAATTGGCGCCATTGCTCTACGATGTTCCGGGGTGCCCCCAAGAAACTTTGACTCCGCTTGAAGTCGGAGCGCTTGTAAAATTTGTTCAGTATCAACATCGGGTAATATCGTGGTACGACAAACAGTTGCAGAGCCTGGCAAAATCACAAATAAATCTGCAAGTTCATTCGATTCAATAAAAGCATCTAGTTCCGCTTCAGTAGGAAATTCGATTGTTTCTAGAATCGTTGGCTTTACATGTTCGTTTGATGATGCAACAAGGCAACGCCAGAGTGCACCATCTTGGTGGAAAATGGCAACTTGTCGCGCCTCTGTTCCTTGTTGTATAGTTGTATTCATTGCTCTCTGTATTCCAATATCGTTACGGGTATTGTAGAACGATCAACTATTGCAATAATTTCCTGTTCTACGCCACTTCCGTTAGATTTTCCTAAGCTTGAAATTGTGTAAACATTGCTCTTAGTGTCAAAAAGTCCATATAGGAAAGAAACCATCGATGACTGGATCCCTGGAATCTGTAAGTAATCAATCGGACTTGTAATGCCTCCAGCATTATTCGCTCTTAAATAAAGAAGTTCTTCAACAAGGCGCTCATTATCAGGCAAAATTCGGTAAAGCAATTCTGGGGAGATTGTATTGATATTAAGGCGTCCAGGAGGCGCTTCATGGGGGTCATAAAGGGCTGTTTCTGCAAAAATCAAGCGTAATTGATCGTCAGTTAGGTTTGTTACACCTTCAGCATCTCCAGAGATTGATCGTAGGGTTTGGGTCAATAAGGTAGCTAAGCCAGCACCATCACTCTGAGCAAATGTTAACAATGCATCTGCTTGCGCT
>Ga0163179_10000225_pt1 | contig 40064 bp, 39 predicted proteins | sample AtlANTMetagenome_FD_109643 | JGI IMG/M metagenome (GOLD analysis project Ga0163179, IMG submission 109643) | Marine eukaryotic phytoplankton communities from the Atlantic Ocean - Atlantic ANT 2 Metagenome | ecosystem: Environmental > Aquatic > Marine > Oceanic | place: North Atlantic Ocean... | reverse complement strand
TGCTGCAGTTCGGCAAGAAACTAGTATGTAACCTAGACCCTCTTCTCTTCTGAGACCGATAGCACGAATTGATGCAAGATCATTTTGCTGAGGAGCAAGCATTCTTGGAGGTCTAGCTACTTTGCGAACGTAACCGTTAACTCCAATAGGCTCTTCATTCACTGGCGTCACTGCTAGCTTTCCAGCTAGCGTTCCACAAAGTGAACTGCGATAAGCTGAACCACCATCATAGCTATTGCTAACTATCGGGTGGTCGTAAGTCACCAAAAGGTGTCTTCCAATATCAACTGGCCTGCCATTCGCATCTTCAGCCTCGTCATCATCATTGATACCGTAAGGTAGCCCATTCGGAAGACTGCCACCTTTAGTAAGGATAAGTCCACCGTAGCCGAGACCTTCTGTAGTAGCATCATCGATCATTGCTGTTCGATAGCCATTTTCGCCTGCAAGGAATTTACTTCCAGCAATTCCGACACCATCATTAGCTGAGCCATCAATACCGAGAGTACCATTTATGTACTCATACGAAGGAAGCTCTCCAGCCCAAGCTGAAACAGTAGTTCTATCGTAAGCTTTTGGCCCGATAAAGCTAATGCAACCAATCATTGTTCTCCAAGTTGTTGAAGCATGATGGCAGAAAGAAGCTAGTTGGTGACCAAAGTTTACTTCACGAAGTTCAGCATCTTCACCGGCACCAAATTTGACTCTAACACCAGCTGGAGCTTTCTCACCAGTAAGCTCTTCATGAGACAATACTTCTTCAAGGCTGAAAGGCTCTCCAAGTTCATCACCATCTTCAGCAGTGCCATGCACCCAGTCAGCAGTTATCGCTATAGTACCTGTAGCACTTGCCAAAACACTTGCACGATTAGTGAAGGATACACCAGTAAGCACAGTTTCAATGTTCTCCCAAGTTGTGGTTCCGGTTTCTACCTGAACTGCAAGGCGATAATCGTAGCCTACGCCCAGGTAGTCAACAGTGCTTAGTACTGGCGAAGCACCTACTGCGGTCCCATCGTCCCAGAAGAATATTTCAAGCATTTCGCCTTCTGTTCCAGGTGATATATCAGCACCATTACCTTCAAGCGACAGGCTACCCCCAAGAGTACATTTAGCAGTATAGGAGCCGCTAAACAAGTCAGATACCTCTGACATGTAGGTGTACTTCTTTCCACGGTAGATATATTCCCAGACATATCCCAAGACATCGCCGCTTGATCCAGCCGCTGGTGTTCCAGAGCCATAATCAGGTGTCGATCCGTCAGATACGTTTGCTGCGTCGAAATGTACTCCAACGGGAAGAATGTAATCTCCATCTCTATAATCTAGAATTTGATATGCTGAATTTAAAGCTGCATATCTTTCTGCAAGAGACATTGATGTTCCATCATCTCCAGCTTCACCACTCATAGCTGAGCAGGTACCACTAAAAGCACCAAATGCAGTAAAATCTCCAACAACAACTGTGCCGTCAGATATTTCTGTAAACGTTGGAGCACCCTCAGGTGCGGTAGAATCGAATGTATCATCTATCGTGTCTACGTCCCCTATTGACAACGCTCCGAAGTCATTGTTTTCTACAGCTACAATACCTGTATCAAGTACTTCAATTTCTTCTGAATCATATACATAGTTCTGCTTATCAGCATCGTATACAAGGATTCTAAGATCTCCGTCTCCATTGTTGAGGAGTACTAGTTTATATTTATCCAGAATCTCATCATCTCTGTGTTCTGGTGTGATCTTGAGTGATCCGCCCTCACTGTCTACAATTTTTATGTGGCCTTGCTGGCCACCAATTCTCATTACTGAGATATTGTCTGAACCTTGAGTTATTGCTTCGTGAAGTGGCTTCATCATTTCTGATGTAGATCCAAATTCATTTTCTGCTGCAGCAACTGAAGTTACGGAATAAAGCTCGTTAGTGAGACCTTTGGATGCAGTACCAAGAATTAAAATTTTTGGCTGGGCAGAAGAGTTTGATGTGCGAAAGGCTCCATCAAGATAAGTCGCTCCTACTCCAGGTATGCTATCATAAGGCATATTAACCTCCTAAAGTTATTCATAATTACTTGTTTCACTTATTTCAGATGAAATTGGGCTTTCACTTGCAGAAAAGCTAACGATAATTTGCTTAACAAGTGGATTGCTTTTAATTTCAAATTCTCTAAAGCGAACAAAAAAGTTTATCGGTCTATAAAACAACCGTTGCCCACCAGTTGTGGTGAACGTATCGGGTCCACGGTCTCTCCAAAAAAATCTTTCTACACCTTGCGTTTCAAAAGCCCAAGCATGATTAACGAATAATTTCTCTAACCAAAGTGCTCTATTATTTGCAAGTTTGTTAGTTTTAGCCCAACAAGTAAATTCAATTATATGATCTACTGGACGAGATTCAACAACAATAGTTTTATTCGGATATTCCGGTGACATAGTTTCATAGTAGTAAGTGCTTTTTCGGTGAGGTCTGGCTGTACCTTTTGCATTCATCCTAGCGGGTTCTCTTTTGAGAACCCTGAATGCAATAGCCTCGTCACCGAGTCTAGCAAAGTTATCAGGTGGATATTCTTCAACAAGTTCTACAATCTCGTCGTCAACTATACCTGCTCTCGATTGAGCATCAGATATAAGCTGACTTGCGATTTTAAAAAATCTTGGTAAATTCATCGGGGTTGTATTTGGAAGAAAATGTGAAGGATCGAATATATATGGATTATCCAATTCTATCCTTAATTCTTCTTTATACTTTATTTGACCACCATCAGTTATGATGAGAGTCATAACGTTGTCGTCAAGGAGATCCCCCTTGATTTCTTCCGTTATTATTGAATCACTTGATGACATTATAAATCCAACCTAATTGCGTCATTTTCCCTGCAGTAAACTGCAAGATATTCTAATCTTCCATAATCTGACCTATACTCTACTATAGATTCAGGCTTGTATATCGCTTGTCGTATATATGGTACTACTGGATCCCCTTCGGTATCAAGTTTGATTTCAACTATCTTATCAGTGTATGCGAAATCAGTGTCATATCGAAAATAAAATACTTTTGAATCAACCCTAACGGTACCTGGTTGAAACGGAATGTTCCTTCTAGTCAGACCTCCATCAGATCCAACAAACATAGAATACGTCACTGCCCAGTCTTCGTCCCAAAAATAAGCTTCACCGAGACAGTAAGGGCAATCTGGATCACCTTCATTTGTCATTTCATCCCTACAGCTGCATGCAGATAAATTGTTATCATCATCAACTCTAAATTTTCTTATTATTACTTTTTTACCATGGGGTATCCCACCGCCCGTACCATATATGATTTCATCAAATTCAGATCTCAAATCTATCTCATTTGATAGAGAAGAAGTGGTTATTGAATTTTTCTTACCTTTCTTGCCATAGAGTTTTCTTTTGAATCCCATTATTCGCCATCTCCATCTGGAGATATGGTACTCCTACTTCTAGATGCAAATCCTTTTTTATATTTTCTGGACTTGCCATCTAGCTTTATAAGCTTAGTGTTTGCAGCTGGTTGCCTATATGGGTAATCTTTTGGACTCCACCAACCTCTACCCATTCTTCTACGATCAGGATCATTGAGACCTTTAACTGCAAAGGTCGGATCAAGTCCCTGTCCTGGAACAATATTGCCGCGAGCATTAACGACTCTAAACCACTCTTCCCTTTTATTCTGTAGTTCAACTATAGTCTTTGAAAAGTCACTATCATACTTGATCATCAAATCTCCAAGAGATTTGCTCTTGCCGCCAGTATCAGCTGGTAACAATAGCAACCTTAAAGCTGCATCGTATATTACAAATTTAGTCAAAGCTACGTCAGCTAGCGCTCCCTTAGAGAGGCTACTTGGAGAGATTGCATTAGCTTCAATTGAGGACCAGTGTATCATAAGGCTTATTGTGTCGTCTGGGATTTGATCCACCCAGCCTCCACATTCCAATCTTATTAATTCTGGTGAAGCGTAATACGGGTTGTAGGTTGTCGAGAAGCTTAATGAAGTTTCCTCTTCAAGAGTGTTGCCATCAGTATCAGCAATCGTATCCGAAAGAACGATTGCGATTAAGATGTTATCACCTATAGACTGAAGTCTAATAATTCCTTCATCAACAACCACGATACTAAATACTTGGTATACTTGTGCTCCATCAATTTCAGCAACCCAAACATCTGTATAAGTTCCACTGTCAGAACCAGACGGGACTTCCCATTCCAGTTCATAGAATCCAGTAGCAACTGCCGTTACATCGCCTGAGAGATCGCCAGCAAAAGCACCACTAAAATCTGAAGCGTCTACAGCGTCATCTATATCAGACGAAGTAGCATCTGGATCGTAAACATATACGGCAAGACTGCCGTCATCTACTGCAACGGGTTCACCGCAAGAATCTGTAAATACAACTCTAACAGTAATGCTCTTACCGGTAGGTACGCAACTTCTATCATAATCAGCCATGGCAATCCCCTATATTTCTATAATAAGCTTGTCACCATCTACTGTTAGCTTTTTAAGAAGCTCTTCAGGGTTATCCGAATTGGTGCCACTCGGCCCATCGAAAATACCTGAAACAGGCCACTTGTATATAGTCACGCTATCATCGTCTACAGTTTCTTCATCTATGTCTGCTGAAAAAGTAATAGTTATCTTTTTTGTACTATTGTTTTGATGAGTTGCACCATCTTCAGGATCCATAGACTCTATCTCAAGATAAGAGCTGTCGCTCGTCAAAGAGGTTTCGGTACCTATTACGGATGTGCTGGCAGTTGAGGGTATTTCTGAAATCGACCCATCACCTGCACTGAAACTGAAAGTATAACTTTCTGCTAATAGTTCGGTAGGTTGAACAGCTATTGTATATTCGTCATCTGCTATGAAGTCAGAGCCGCTGAAACGGATTTGTACCCCATCTCCAAGCTTTCTGTATCTTCTGCTTGTAACCTTGCCAGTGGTTGCAGATGCTTCACCATCGCCACTGTACCACCATTTATACTTAGCGGTACCTATATCACCAGCTGTAGTTACTTTTATATTAATTGTAGTTTCTATCGTACCGGTGTAGCCACCGTACGCATAGACAACACCGTCTGTAGTTGTTGCAGAGGAGCTGTCTACATCGAAAACAGTTCTGCAAGAGACACCCCTGCTTGTACCATCTTCGGCATCCCCAATTACATATACTTTATATTCTGCATCAGGCGCAAAGCCTTGCTTGGGGGATATTTTTATTTTATGCCTGTAGGCATCAGTTCCATCACCTGTCTCTTCTTCGTCGACAGTAGTAACTGTTGGATCTATCTCTTCTCCATCTCCATCAACATAAACTAATTCGTAATCACAATCTACGATACCTTTAAATCCTGGTGATTTTAAAAAGTGCGGATTGTTACCATTTTTATCTTTTATCCAGCTTGCGCTTTCAGGTCCTGATGTCACATCAAAGTCTGGACCCCAGACTATAATATTGTTTTTTGCTGTAGATAAATCAATACCATTACTAAAAGTAATGGCTATATCTGCCGCAATCGGCACTCCAGTAGCTTCATCATTCGGATATATCGCTTCTATTTCTGGCGCTGCCATTTTCCTCTCCTTCTATTGTGCCTTTGTCGTCCTCGAAGGGATCTACGGGTACTAAGTTGACTCCGTTCTGTATTGATACAAACTCGCCTTCACCCATTACAAAATCCTGAAATGGATTCTTCTTGCTGAAAGTTGAAGTTTTTTCATTTTCGGTTTGTATTCTTTCTCTAAACCAGCCCATTTGCTCTCCTGGAAAAAAGGGGGCGAGGCGCTGGGCCTCGCCCCCAAAAACTATATCTTTCAACTTAAGCTGAAGCTATTATAGATCGGCAATGGCATCGCTTGCTGTATGCTCCGTAATGGTAGCAGGTGCAGCAGTAACTGTACCGTCCCAACGGTTAGCAGCAACCTTGACGTTCTTAAAGACGCCAACGCCCTGACCTTCGTGAGCAACAGCAAAGCCGTAACGTTCACGAATCTTAACCTTAACAACTTCGACGCTTTCATCACGCCACTCGACAGTGTTGGGCTCTTCATCCACAAGGTAGTAGCCGACGTTTCCGCTTGAAAGCAGGAATACATCACCAGTATTAGTCTCAACATCATATGGGAGAAGAGGTGATACGACTACCCTTAAGTTGAATGGGAAGTATGATGGTACTTGTGGAGCAGAGCTTGCTCTTACACTGCGACCAGCAAGTCCTGTTGCGGATTCTCCAGAAGGAGCACCACCAGGAGTGATAGCATGGCCAGCAGACGGACCCATTCCACCCATAGCTCCATTAGCCCAAGGATTTTGAGGTCCTGGGTTTCCGGTATATGGATTGAAGTAAGAACCACCGCCGTGAGCGAGCATCATTGCTCTTAGCACTGGGTCCTGAAGGAAAGAATAATAGAAAAGAGGATGCATAAGGAGGACGTCTGGAGAGAAGCCTTCCTCTGACATATGTGCCATACCCCTCATAAGATCTTCCATAGCAAGGGAACCATTGGGGGTCATCTCAAGATCTCTACCGCTCATTGAGCCGTAAAGAGAATCGCTAGGAGTCACATTGTCGAAAAGAGTTGTGCCTAGTGCTTTCAAGAAAGCGACAGCCTTTTGCTCCTTATGACGAACAAGAGCTTGTCCCATAAGCTTAAGGTTCATAGCCATGATATCCCATGTGGAATAACGAAGTGCTTCGTCGGTAAATGCAGCTGCAATACCACACTTCCCGATCCAAGCAGTGCTGACTGCACCACCGATCTGGAAGTTAACTTCAGGATATGTACCATGCTCTTGAATATCTTGAGCATAGACGGCACCCATAGCACCGGCAAGAATTTGTGTGTTTAACCCCTGTGACTGAACTCTGTTATAGAGACCTGTAACGACTGCTTCAGCCTCTACAGGTTCGCGAATCAGAATCTCAGTTGCTTTTGCAAGCAATGGAGTGATTTCGGATGAACGGACTAAGTCTGTATTCTTGGGAGAGATTGTTTCTGCAAAACTCTTCCAAGAGACTCTTTGGTCGCTATCTGGCAGGTGACCTCTATTGAGGAACATGTCTGCTACATAGCGAGCAGCTGAATCCTCATTTGAAGGTAATGCCAGTTCTTGACCATCAGATAATTTTATACTCATGATAATCTCCTTATTGTACCTTTACGTTTATAATTACAACAGAATCAGCCACCTGCTCGTCACTTAACGTAATAAGATCAGTAAAGCCCTTGGTTGCGGTACCTGGCATCTGCATAGTTGAATCAAAACTAGAACCGCTAAAAGCAGTTGTAGCTCTCTCTAATAGTCCCTTTGGCTGCTGAATAATTTGAAGTACTCGACCAACGCATTCCTCGTCTGTGGAATCGGTTGAGCGGTTACCGTCGCTATCAAGACTTATGACAAAGTTGCTGTTGGCATCGTAAGTAACGAAGTCACCTGGAAGAACGTTAGTTCCATCGCAGTGAACATGCTTGTCAGCATCTGCACCTTCTGTTCCATACTCGTAGAAAGTAATAGTATCGCCTGCACCAGCAGGGTTTGTGGTACTATCAGCTCCCATGATGAGTAGAACGCCTACGCTGGCATCAAAGAACCAGTCACCCTCTGACTTGAGGTTAGCAATTGAAGACTTTTCTGCAACGAGTAAGTCGCCAGTACCATTTTCTACAGGTGTTCTATCAGTAGAGGCAGCAGGTCTAACACTTTCGACAGCAAAGCCAACGATATCACTTGTAGCGCCAACGCTGTCTTCGTATCTAGCCAAGCCGTTAAGCTGTGCCGAGTTTAGAAAGAGTTCAGCACCCGCTTCTACTGCAGATGGGAAATCTGAGCCATCAGTACCATCAGTTTCAGACCAAGCACTAACACCGTTAAGTGCATCACTTGTAAGCTGGTCAGCTGAAGCCATGCGAGGAACCTGCATCTGAACGTCAGTAAAGAACTGAACGAGATGCTGCTTCTGGTAATTCACATGAATAAGTTCAGCAGGTGCATCTCCAGCCCAAGAGTAAACGTCATAAGCGCAAACTCCAACGGGAACTGAAATAGCTTCTCTAGCTAATTCTAAAACATCAGCAGACTCGCTTGCATCGTAAGCGGCCCCACTCGTAAAAGTAACAGTATTAGGTCTTAAAAGACCTCTTGCTACCCAGTTGTCAACGAGGTCTTCAATGGTAACAGAGTCACCGCTTGCTGCAGCATCTCCTGTAGCCATGTTTTTTACACCAGCTTCCACATCTGTAGCATCGTAAGATATGATCTCAGTTGTTGTTGCAGCAGCGTCAAGAATAGCTCTACGAAGTCCTGCAGGAACTATACGCCCCGTAACGTCCATAGAAACGACCTTGCCGCTTGATATTGTAAAATAGTCCTTGCTTGCACTCCCCTGCCATACTACTGGCAAGTAGTCCGCGGGCTTCCACTCGCCGGCTGGTACTGAGACTCCACCGCTAGGGAACTGGACTACATTATTGGGAGTGATGTTATCAAAGACATCATCCCTGGTTCTGAAAGAACCTGAAAATCTTTTAATAGTCATTTTATTGTCTCCTAATTATTAATATTAGTTATTATATTTATTTGGATGAAATCCGCGGGGAAGATAGCGTTGCTTGCTAGCTAGGTACTGTTCTGCAACTACTTGCCCATCTTTTTGAAGAATTAGATTGTAATTGTCTAAGACTTTACTTTCAAATTCTCCTAAAGAGTTCTTTGGATTCACTAAGTTATCCGATGAATTTACCGATGGGCTTTCAACCCTCTCACTAACAGAAGGATTAGAATCTTCTGTTACACTGTCAACACTCTCTGTATCTTTAACTTCTTCTTGCGCAGTATTAATCAATTTAAGCAAATCAGTAAGATTGCTTTCGAGTTCTTCTATTCTGTGTAGAGCTTGAACAAAATCTTTCTTCATATGATCTTCTACAGACAAATCTTTATCGCATCCTAATGAGGCTGCTCTTTTATCAACACAATTTTTTACTTTTTCTTTCTGACTTTCTGAAAGCTTAGCGCGTTCAATCAGTCTGCGAGCGGCAGCAACATGTGCTGCATCAGCAATAGGGAAGCTTCTTTGCGGGCCACAAAAGACCTCATCTAAAAGGTTTTCCCTCTGCTCTGCAGTCAGGCTGTCTGCCCCAACTTCTATCTGAAGTGCAGCATCTAGAAGGTACCAGTCAACATCAGCATCATCGTTATCAGCTTGAACTTCTTCTACCACGCTTTCGTGTACCCCGAGTTCGCCGGTCCCGTCTTCGCTTTTTTGGACTTCCTCTTCTTTACCGTCTTCGTTGGTGTTGATATTTTCTTCTTCTGCTTTTTCTTGGGTTTCTTCTTGGACAGTGACACCGTCTTCGTTTTCCAAGCTGACAGTATTTTCATTTTCAACTCCTACTTCAGTGGCTTCTTCTAAGCCAATTTCTTCATTACTATCGGCTACTACCGCAGCGTCTTCAGCGGTGGCAGTGTCCTGCTCTTTTACGCCTTCTACTGTTTCTTCGGTAGAGCCTTCTGTATTAACTGCAACTACTTTAGTTGCATCTACTGTTACTTCAGGCATTGTATTCTCCATTTTATATATTGAATCAGTTATATAAAGACTTCTCGAATCAAGTGTACAGGACTTATCTCTTTTTAAGTCTTGTGGCATATCATCAGAAACTTCCATTGATAAAACTTGTGATAGGTCGTCTGCTGGCGAATTGACAACAGAACCTTCTAACACATCAAAATTGCCGGTTATAAATACACAAACTTCACCGTCGTATATTTTACCATGTCTATGTTCGCAAAAATCTCCCTTAGCCCAATCTTCCATACAGATGCTGCAAGTATGCCTATCTGTAGTTGAGCCAGCAGAGAAAGTAATATATCTGCCATCAAGAAACTTCTCGATTGCATCTTTGTCTGTTATGCGAGCAGATACTCTCATCCTTCCTAGTCCAGGCCAATTCTTATTAGTAAGCAGGCCAGAACTTTTTAAAGACTTATATATTTTTTCAGGGTTATCTTCATCAAATGCATCCAATACATCTGAATATGCATTCACATCAACAAAGAAGCTCATTGCTTCTTGATTTAAATCTTGCCATTCTGCAGCAACAAACCTGCCAATTGGATCGGTCTCTTGATCGTGATGCCTTAATATTGGCTTCGGATATGGATTCAAAATTGAATCAACTCCTGCTTGCTGGCCTTTCACAGAATATATTCTATTATTTATTCTTCTTCCAGAATGACTTAAGTCCCAGCTTACTAGCAATCCCTTGCTAGGTGAACTTGAGCCCATGTGGAAATCTATAAGATTAATCTTCTCACGCTTAGATAGCGTTGAGAGAGAAGGGTCTGGGTTTATCCTTACATAATCAACCAGCTTTAATTTACTCATTGTATTCGACCTCCTTGAGGCCAGAAGTACTAAATGCTTCTTTAAAATCTTCTTTAATATTTTTTGATATATCTTCTATCATTGTACTTCTAATGTCGCTGCCTCTTTTCTTGGAAACCCAATCGTCTTCGCTTATAACATAGGACCCTATATAAGCGCCACAATTATATGCTATATCGCAGTATTTATTACTAAGCTCCTCAAATCTCCAATAAAAATTATTAAATATAGTCTTTTCAGAAATAGAATGACTTTCAAGGAAGTTTAATCTATTTCTAAATGAAGATGCAAGCTCTTCAAACTCCCCTTTGTATTCATTCATTAAAAATAATACTTTCTTATCTTCTAAATCAAGTTTCTGAAAAATATTATATTCTCTAAGGCCTTCTAACAGTTTGTCTTTAAGCAGGCGGCTTACTTCATTTTCATTGGATTTGGCGAATTCTTTGAAGTCAAATTTCGGGGCGGCTCTGGTTCCATGCTGGTTTGATGGAGTTGATTGAGATTCAGATTGCTCCTTTTGACCATTGCCAAGTGCATTGGCTTTGCTTTCTGCCAGAGGCTTTTCATAAAGCTCAAAATAAGTATCTTCTTTTTCATTATCTTCGAGTGGCTTTAGCCCTAAGGACTTTCTAGCTTCAGTTTGTGTTAATAGTTTATTTGCAAAAAGCTGAATTGCTTGATTCTCCAGCTTAGTTCTTTGCTCTTTATCAACTGTTCCAAATCTAATTTCGACTTTATCTTCTATATCCATCAGGTCTACATTCATGCCACTTTCTAGTATAAGCTCATTGAACATATAAAATTCAATGAACTTCTTCATAATAAGCTGCATAGCTTCTATATCTTGTATAGCACCTTTGGATAGAGTCTGTGCTGTTGCCCTATTTGCTGTATCCCCTTCACCCATGTCAACTCCTGACATTCCGAGACCGGCAAATACACGCTTCTTAAAGTAATCCAAGTAGCCTTCGACTCTAAGGGCACGACCTTCAGATCCAATTGCTTGTATTTTATGTCTGTGGTCAGAGATATAAATACCTCCAGCTGGCATGTACTCTATAGTAGATCTTACGATATCAGTTTCTTTTTCACCGTCAGGGCCATAGCGCTCTGGCATATTGTCAGAACCAACCTGATAATGGAATAAGGGATATAGATTTGATTCAATCAATTCTTCTATATTCTCTTCAAGCCTTCTCAGAAGTGCGATATCATCTAATACTGGGGCCATCTCTGGAGTCCCCATAGCGAAGCCAGGCTTTCTATTAGTATAAAAATGTATAACATCGTCTGGTGAGAATTCTTTTGTTGCTCCGGTAGGGGTTTTTTGAAGAACTTTCTTTATCTCTCCATTTGCTTTCGTCTTAAAAGATAAGGTTTCGAAAGGGAGGATGAAATAGCCTGCAACAGGTTCGAGCTGCTTCCCGTTTATATTAGTTCTAATAACACCGGAAGAAGCGCTATCGCTTCTAACTTTTACCCACATGCAATTTGAATATCTGAATAAATCGTGTACTGTTTGAACGAGGAGGGTCGCAAAAGGCTGATTGGAAGATAATTCTATTTCTGCCAATCTATTCTTTAGGTATTTTACAGTCTCTTCATTCTTGCCTACGATTTCCCAGCCTGCAACAAGGAATTTATTTGTCTTCTTCTGTAGGGCTCTAAACAGATAAGAATCTGTATCCTGGGCAATTTGTATTTCTTCCAGATCATATTCTGGTATAAACCATTGTCCCCTATGCCTTTCTGTATACGAGATAGCTCTGTTGTTAATCTTTTTAACGCCCCTAAAAGAAGAAGGATTTCTTTTCTTCTGATCTCTAAATGAGCGAGTACCAACAGCATCTAATGCTAATGAAAATAAATTAGACTTCATTTTACACCTTTGTTGCTAATGCTTTTGAGCCAGCCTTTTAGTTGTGCCATATCTTGTGATGGTATGAATGTTGCGCAGTCCGTTCCGGTTAGCGGCATTTCAACTTCGTAGGAGCCTCTAGTCATTTTAATATATTCTGGATTTCCTTCGTCTAAATCGACTTGATAATCTGGGTAAACTTCCCTTAAAGCACCGGCAACTGATTGTGGATCTTCACCCATCTTTGATGTGTCACAGCCAATATTTTTGAGTTTAATTAACATTATTACAAAAGCTATAATATCAAGTATCATCATTATTGCGCCACTTGCATTAAGATTAATGCCGAAGCCCATACTTAGAAAAGCGTTCAAACTTTTAATAGCATACAATAAGTTGGAAAAAATAGAAAGTACCCACTGTTTAGCGTCTCTTACGACAAGTATCAACATCTCTACAGGGTTAGCCCATTTGATAAGAGGATCTTTTAGCTTCTCCTCCAAGTTGTCTTGAGCTTTCAACTTGAATCCCTTTGGTATCAATCCAGCGCCACCAAGCCCCAGCGTCTTTCCACCGCCAGCTGTACCTCCGCCTCCACTGCCTCCAGAAGAAGAATCAGTTGATGTAAAACCTGGGATCTTTAAGTCTCCAAAGCCTTTCGGTCCGCCACCTCCGCCACTCCCTTCTGCAGTGATTCCTCCTTTACCAATACTAATATCAAGCCCTTGACCGCTTGAGTTTCCACCGCTTGAGTTTCCAGGGCCAAATGGGTTTAGCGCTTGAAGCTTACCCCCATTCCAACCAACAGCACCTCCGGGGGCAGTCTTCCACCCACCGAATGGTCCAAAATTTTGAGTTCCATCATCGTCTTTACTAAAGTCTGTTAACGATTGTGCAGCTGCTGCAGTATTGTTAACTAGATCAACTGTTGCTTTATAAAGCTCGTTTATAGTTTCCAGAAGATTTAGAACGCAATCAAAAGGAGCTGCAATTATCATCATAAGTTGCTGTATTAACTGTTCGAGCAAGTCCAATATAAACTTTAGCAAAGGTCCAATAATTAATGTCCAGTCTAAAGTTATTGACAAGCCTTGCATGATCCATTTTCTTAATGCTAGCTTTAAAGCGATCAAGAGAGTTATCCAATCAGTCAGGCACCAACCTATATCTGCAAAAAGATCTAAAAATTCACACCATCTAGCGTGCATATTCTTTGGATCAAGTCGCTCTTTAAACATAGCAACTATATCCATTATATCATCTATGAATCCATCAATCTCTAAAAGCAAGTTAGGCATTTGAATTTGAAGTTTAATCTTAGCTTTTAAATCACACTTAATGCATTTTTCAACTTCTTCTTTCATCTCTTGATCTGTAAGACCAAGCCACTCCTGGACATCTCTATTGTCTCTGACAACAGCATCGACTGGATCAATAATAATTGGAGGGTCCGTCGCTCTTATCTGCTCTTCAGGCTGACCTGCTGCGCTTCGTGCTAATTCTGGATCAATTGCACAGTCGTCTTCGGTCGAGTCCAGGGAGGTTTTAGTATTTTGCTTAGAGGCTGCTTGTATTTCTTTTTTGAAATGGTTACCAAATCTCTCAATAGACTTCCTATGAAAGTCTATCATTTCTTTCATAGTCGCAAGAGAACCTAAAACAAAAATCTGTGCACCACGATCAGACATCGTTTCTGCACAGCTATTCAGCGCAGCTTTTTCATAAGCTTGCGTGATCCTGCATACATCTGCATAAGGTTCTGCGGCTGGTCTTCCCATTAGCTATCCATATCTATTAAGTCTTCGTATATTCTGGTTCCATCATCTCCAGATTGTACAACATCCTTATATTCTACTGCTTTAGTTCTTGCAAGTATATCTGATTCAAGAGCTAGCTCTGGCCTGTCTATCCCGTGTTCTTGGAGGTGATCAAACAAAGACTCCATTATCGATATGAAGTCTTCCTTATAGATAAAATCTCTGCCAATTTTAGCAAACATTTTTTCATATTTTTCCTCTACTTGCTGAGGCCCTTCTTCTAGTGAATCTTCTTCACCATCCATAGATTTTCTAAAGAATCCCATAGCTACCTCAACAACCCTTCTTGCTGTCACCACTCTTGGAGCCTGAAGACGACGAGCCACTGCTATTCGCTCCTCCAACGGTGTTCTCAGCTTTAGAAACATTATCAGGATTGTCTGCGAATACTTCAGCGACTTCTTGTTTTTCCATAGCCTTTTTCATAGATAGAAGTTTTTTATAATCTTCATAAGTTATTGTAGTCTTCGATATACCAAAAGTTCTTAAAACTGATTTAAATAAAACAGGCCTGCATTTAGGGTCAAAATTAAAATCAAATCCTTTGTCTGCGCCTATATTCTCGTCAATTCTTTCTTCTACTTCTTGTATCATTTTTTCAGCTTTATCAAGCTTTGCTAACACTTCTTCTTTTTTAAGTTGTGTAGCAATTACCTCTTCATTTGATAAGGGCTGATTTATAATACTTTCACCAGTAAGCTCATCGATCACTCTAACGCCGAACATACTGTCTATATCTTGTTCCGCTTGCTTCTGAGCTTCATTATGCAAGGTTTGCAAGTTCACAACTTTCTGATCGAATTCTGGATTGTATACAGACTCCAACATCGATCCAAGCTGCTTCATGATTCCTTCTATATCTGGAGAATTTTGATCCACTAAGCACCAACCTTTCTTGCAAAATAAGTAATCTTCAATTGCATATTTTCCCTTATTTGAGCACTAGCATTACCTGGACAGAAAATCCTAATCCATATCGGATGATTGGTATAAGTGTCTGCAGCTTCTGTTGTTCCAATATCTGGTATTTCTATACCGTCTCCCGATCTTACTAAATCCCATTCCGCTTCTGTGGGTCGCCTTTGACCATACATAAGCTTGACTCCCCAACCAGTTGTTCCGAACTCGCCATAGTCGCCATAAGCACCTATAATTTCAGGAGTTATTGTTATCTCCTGGTAGTAAAGGGATGCGTCCTCGTTTCTCAGGTAGAAAACTTGTTCATGAGCCCCACCAAGGTAGCCATTATGAAAGCTTCTCATAGGGTCATCTGTAAAGAGTTTAAAATCTTTATCAAAAAGACTTAGTGACATTATATTCTTGCTCCTCTGTGGCCATTGAAGCCTCTGCTGTGGCTTCTTCGATCACCGCCAAAAGTCATTCCAGCTAAACCTGCCCCTGCCAATGTAGCATGTTTTCTATTATTTGCAAGACCGGAAAATACAGCCATACCACCCATTCTTGTACCGCCAGTTGCTCCCGCAGCTTTTCCAGCCATATGAAACGAATTTGGCCCTTCGGGTCCCATCATTGGTGGTCTTGACATACGCCTCCCGAACATGCCAGAAACGGAATCTCCACCAATTGCTTTGTTCATTGCGCTGCCTTCATAGCCAGTCTTATTTATCATATTGCCAAGAAAGCCTCGCTTACCTACACCGCCACCAGCTATAGATCTGCCAGCCATTCTAATGCCGCCACCAACTACAGCTCCTGCTGCTGCACCTTCCCAGAAGTTTCCTCCAGTAGCATAGTTAGCAGCTCCACCCAATCCAGCCATCATCGCATAGCCACCGACACTGCCACTAGCGGCAGAATGAGCAGCATCACCCCAGGCTCTACTCATAAAACCTTGAGGTTTAGCTCCTGAACTCGATGCAGCTTTTGATGCAGTTTTTGATGCACCTCTACCCATCATCCTGCTGATTCCTGCTGCTCCGCCTCCTATAAGACCTGTCGCTAGGGCAACACCCATAGCCCCTACTCCAGCAGCACCTAAGGCCGCACTTCCTATGGGTGCGTCAACTTGTCCAGACATAAGTTGATAGCCTGGATCTTCCCCACCCGCTCCAATACCACCAAATTGACCAATACTGTTAGCAACACCAACTCCGCCAGCAACAGCAGCTGCAGTGCCTGCAAAGCCCAGGCCAGTAGCTTTAGCTAATAAAGACATAATATACTCCTATTTCCAAGATCTCTTCTTTTTGTTTAATCTCCTCACAGGCTTTCCAGCACTTCTGTGTGGCTTCTGTAAGGTTTTTACAGTGTTTATTTCTTCTAAATCCATTTCGTGGCCTCTTGTGTGATTTGATCTTTTAGCAAGCCCTTCGAAGATAGATTCTGACTCTCTCTTCATATGCTTACCTATATCACCCCTAGATCTTCTCACAAAACCACCTCTTTTTAATAGTTCTGCAGCGCGATATTTTTGTTTTACAGCTTTATCTTCCTCTTCAGAACCCCCTCTCATTATTTTTAATATATTAGTCTGCCCAGGAATTCCAGACTTTTTCACTGATTTTAGTATTCTATCAGCTTCATCTCCGGGGGAGTTATATGAACCCTTATTGTCAGTGCCGGAAACAAACCTCGGCCTTGTTATAGGCAGGTTTCTTCCCGAGTAGACAGACACCTCTAAAGCAAGGCCGGCCAGAGAGAGCATCATTGCATCTAATCTGTGATCGCCCACCCTATCGTTATCCGCTCCAAAGACTGGCTTGCCGGTCAGTTTGGAAACTTTAGTTACAACATAATTCATCATTTGTTTTGTTAGTATATCATCACTTTCTGGAAAAATAAATAAGCTATCCTCAAGAATCCTGACTGCATTCTCGACTATATAGTGCTTTCCAGATTTCTTAATAGTAGTTCCATCAACTGGATCTTTCAATTCTATATTCCTAGAAAAGTTAAAAGATATTAGCCTTTCAGAAAGTTTTACTGTTTGCTTATCTATGGCCGACAAGTTGTTACTACTCTTCAATCTATGTGCATGAAGGTGCAAATCTTCTATAATAGTATGCCCATATCCTTCATCAGCATATATCCAGTCTGGCTTCCACTTGTAATTTAGACGTATTACTTCCTTCATCCACCTTTGGCCAGAATATTCCGAAGACGGTATATTGATAGCATCGAGGCCAATCCACAACCCAGTAGCTGGTGAATAGCCTGATACATAGAATTCAGTACCAGCATTTTTATTCCAATCGATACCCATGCATATAAGCATATTGGCTGACTCCTCAATACCTAATTTTGTATAAAGGAACATATTGTTTGAAGTCTGCTCGTAAGTGTAATCTCTTTTTGCACCATATATATGAGAGGGTTTAAATACTCCGTACTCACCCTCAATGAACTCAGCCATATACTCTGCTGCAAAACTTTCTTTAGTGCTCTCTGCTTCAAGCTCACCCCTTATTGTTTCCCAATGCGGGAGGACGGTAGAGGGATAATAATCTTCCTTAAAGTCTGGCCTGTCTAGACACCAAGAGTAAAATTTGCCACGTTTACCGATAGGAGTTGAAGTAGCCAATAGAACAACATCTGGCTGAGTAAGAAGAATTGGAGTAATAACTTTATCTAGGATATCTTCAGGAATCATATCCATCTCGTCGAGATAAATGATATCAGCAGATGCACCACGAATTGTACCACCACCAGAGCCATCTTCTTTAATGCCAAGCCCTGATACAAAGCCCCTTATTCTTGCACCATTTTTGAAGTCCATTTTAAAGAGAGGTGTTTTTACATAAAGGCTGTCTCCAGTGCCAGAAGTTATTTCTGCACGAAGCTCTACATTTCTTTTTATTAAACTTTCTATTTCATTAAATATGTTGGTGAGCTGGGCTTGGTATGGCGTTACAACCATTATGTCGGGCCCACCAGAAACTTCTTTACCGTGAGAATCCAAACCTTTCACTATCGTTTTGTTGAACGCAAGATGAGCTAATTTTAAAGCCATTGCAAAAGTCTTACCCGAACGTCGACCTTCTCGACAAGCAAATCTGAGAGCAGAGCACCTGATCTGCTCTTTTTGATAATTTCTCAAACTCCACTTAGGGTCGCTATCCGAAAAGCCAAACATTATCTCAGCCCAAGCTACTGGGTCTATTGTTGATAAAAGTAGCTTTTTAGCTCTTTCTTCATCCATGTCGTTTGATACAACTATTTCTTTTATTCTTTTACCAGTCCCAGGAGGGAGTCCTTTAGGGATAAAATTGCATCTAACTTTAAATTTATCTCCACCTTCTGGGTGGTTTTTATATTTGTCTATTTGCCTTATTTGGCAATTAATACAACTCCTATGAACATTAGTATTTATCCCATATTCTTTCTCATACTTGTCTATAGTCTTTTTGTCTAAGCGAGCATCTGGGTCTTGGTGTTCGTAACCATAGGAATTCTTTTTATAAAGCTTTTTCATTTTTTACCTGTAGTTCGAAAAGTAGGATTTATTCATATGCATAAATTGAGCTTCCTGACCAAGAGCAGATCTTGCATTGAGATGAGATCTTCTCATAGCCTGAACGGATCTCTGCCTCATGGTAAAAGCATTCTGTGTAAAGAATGCTGCAGTATCGCCTGCAGTATCTGGTCCGTTCAAACGCATTTCCCTTCCCCTTCTATATCCGGCCTTAACATACTCGTATGTACCTTTGCCAATAACATATGCTCCGCCAATTACTGCAGTTGCTGCTGCTGCTCTAATATTCGTCTTAAACAAAAAGCCACCTGCCATACCGCCAGCAACAGCGCCAGGCATACCTAAAACAGAATGGCCAAGCTGAGCACCCGCAAAACTTCCGAGACCAACCCTCATCATTCCGCCAAGACCTGCTCCTGCAAACGCATGGCCTTGAGCTTTTGCCCTCCCGCTAGCTTTCTCCCAACCACCTTCAGCGGAAGACCTCACGAGAGAAGTCATCTTACCTCTAGTATTATGAGCTATACCTAGGTGTGCACCAAAATCGATAGATACAGCATCCATCATCCCCATGAAGCCACTTCTATCAGAGACTTCCCCTTGCCAACCACTGTAAGCAAAATATGCGCTGAAAGCACCACCGAATGCACTCATTGCAGTCTTGCCCATAGCGCCTATACCGCTGGAACCTTTGTAGGCTTCTGCAACGCCTTTTCTCGAGTTCCAAGTTTTCAATCTTGAGGTATCTTCAACTACTTGCCAGGGAGCAGTAAGGGTTTTCCTTTGCAAAAGCTTATTACCCCATTCCATGTATCCACCGTGATTGGTTGGAGATATTATATTATTGCTATGCCATCCACCTGCCATCGCAAGTCCAGCCTGATTAGATCTAGCACCCCATCCACCACCACTCTGAGCCCATTGACCTGGCCAGCCAATTGCAACATCCGGGGCGGCTGCGATCATGCGGGCAGCTCTAGAATTATTAAATCTATCCCAAAGGCTTGGTGTTGGTGGGCCTAAATTTATATTAATCATATCAACTCTCCTACATTACGTGATGGTTCTGTGAACTCATCATCATGCTAGCCATAGCTAAGCGTTGGCTTTCAGCCATTGCAACTTTATGCTTATAAGCATCTCTAAATCTACTATTTCTTCCATTCTTCACATTATATACATCGTATACTGGGTGGCGTCTCTTGTTCCATATATTCGTACTACTCATTGAATCTAGAACTAATTTTTTATCCAGAGAGCCGTAGCCAGAGCGTCTACTAGTTCTATACGAACTTGCCGTACCTCTAGTCTTCATCAATTCTGCACTATCTCTCATCATTTCAGCCATATAACTATTATGAGGTGTAGCAGTCCAATTGAATGTAGAGGGTCTGCCATAGTCGTCTTCACGACCTCTTTCTTTTAAGAGGGTGTTCAGCGCTTGAGCTTGAGCACCATGCGTAGCAGTATTGTAGAAACCCATATCTTGGGCATTCCACATAAGCGCTCTTGCGCTCATAGTAGTAGCATTCTTTGCAGTTTCACTAACTCTTGAAAATGTATTGAATGTAATCCTGTCGCCACCTGCAGTAATGTCTGCATAGGCTTGGAAGAAAGGCTCAGACCACATTCCTCTTTCGCTATTCCTAGCTCTAGATTCAATCTTCCTCATTGCTTCATAGTCAACCATTGGCTTTGTACCTTCTTTATAGAAAGGCAGCAAAGCCGCATGACCCTGTCTTAGCAATTCGAAGTTAGCATTCTTACCATCAACCATCAACGCACCAACCATACGACCATAGGTTACATTGGATGGGTCATAGACTATATCTAGTTTACCAGATTTGCCTATCATGGCTTGTAGAGCTTTCGTAGCATCATCTGCATGAGGCTGTGCTCTTCTCATTCCTATCTCGCCATGCATTGTTTCCGGTGCATCGATACCAGCCAATCGAAAACTATAGCTTTGATTTTGGCCAAAAAAGTCACTTACACTACCTTTGAAGCCTCCACGTCTAATAGTTATAGTATCTGCATCTTCTGCCGTTACCTTCCAGTTCCCTTTGCTGAGATTTATTCTTAATAAATTCTCACCCCTTAATGAGGGATACATAAGTGAATCTGCATGCTCGACATCGCTACCTTTAACGTAGTGGTGGCCAATGCTTGTGGCTGCGCTTATCTTGAAATAATTGAAGATATCCTGTGAGGCAGGATCATTGTGAATTCTTTGGTAAACTTCTCTTAAATACTTTTCTCTTTCTGCAAGGATTTGCTGGTCATAAAGAACTCCATTCGCTGCCATTGGGCCTTGATAAGGGGATCCAAAGTCAGTATTAAGCCTTCTACTTGCTGCACCAACGCCTCGCTTCTGCATGCCAGATTGCCAACCATACTCATTCTGAGAGGGAGGGGCTTCCATGCCGTGGAAATCTTCTTGATTCTCTAACCAGTTTTTATAGTTTACACTTAAAATCGATGCAGGAGTTCTATTTCTTTTAGGACCTTCCATAACTGCTGTAAGCATGCCAAGTCCAGCAACACCCATATATAGTGCACCTGCCGCACCGCCAACCCTGCCAGCTTTACCTTTGAATATATTCCCTGCGCCTTCTCTTATACTTCTAAGTTGTGAGGCTGAAGATCTGGTAGCTCTTGTGCTGCTAAGCCACTTGGATAGATCACCTTCAGTTTGCATCTTCCTAGCAAAAGCATCAACATCATGCTTGGAGACAGAGTCCATCATATAGGCTTGAGAGTGAGCAATTAAAGCTCTTTCTTGACCCTTTATTGGCATGCCTTCTGGACCCAAAGAGCCCGTACCTACAAGATGCCTTCTCATAGCATCCCACTCTCTGGTAACTAGATCCCTATCACCATGTCTTGCTCCAATTGCCTCAACTGCATCAGCAATACTTGAAACTTCTCTAGTAGATGGAACGCTAGTGCTGACTCTCGTTCTCCTTCCAGATATTGACTCTTGGGTAGGAAATATTTCTTTACTGCCAGCAGACTGCCTACTAAAACCTTGCAAAGAGATATCCCTTATAGCTCTATCGATTTGACTAACAACACTTCCGGGGCTCTTAAAGTTAGCAATAGCTTGTTGTCTATTCAGTCTTGTATATATATCTAGCAGTGGGCCTTTGCCAGCTTTCGCTTGCAAAACATATTCTTTTCCAAGGTGAGTATTCTCAGCAACTTGTTTCATAACCTCAATGCTTCTAGCTGTTCGAGTTCTAACTAGGTGCTGAGAAGAAGTTGTATCGGAATAAGCTGTATGAGTTTCTGCGATTGAAAATGCTTTTACAGCTTGATGACCTTTATAATCTCCAGCTCTATGAAGCCTTGAAAGAACATCAATACCACCTGGTATGTACTGACCTTTGGGCAGATTTATAATATTCAGCTTTCTTGCAAAGTCTTGTTCAGCTTTAACAAGGTCGAATACATCTCTGACATGAGTGCCTGGAAGCCTTGTTTCAAGATGCATTGTCTTATAAACGTCTGTGAAGTCAACACCTGCAACGCCTCTTTGGGCCATTGATCGAGTTCTAGTATATATTGGATCGTTTACATTGAATACGTCTGGACTGCCAGGATTCTGCCAAGACATACCTGCCCTAACAGTGCTCTGCTTAGCTTTCTTTATAGCGTCAACTTCGGTATGGCCTTGACGCATCAATCGCTGCTTAACTGCCTCTTCTTCAACAGCTATAGCAGCACCGAACTGTTTTGCTTCGAAGTGAGCGCTTGCAATCCAAAGCGTTTTATTTCTTATAGTTCTTGCAAACTCAGACTCTCTGCCTACCAGGGAATCGATAGCGCCACGAGTAGACCGTATATGCTGCATTCGATGTGCTTCCACACCTTGAGCTTCTAACTCGTGTCTAATTATTCTAGCAGCCTGATCATCCGGCATGTTAGGCCCGCCAGGAATTCCAAGCCCTTTGTGGAAGGGGTTCGTAACTTCATGGGTAACTGGATCTATATAAGTCATCCACCAGTATTTTTGTTGCTCATAGGAGGTAAACCGAAAGTTATTGTTAGTTCTTAAAAAGTCTAAGGTCTCTTTATTAGTTAGGGCTGAGACTTTTCTTGCATCTCCAGCAATTGGTGTAACACCGCTTTTAGAATCAAATAGCTGAGTATTTTCGTAATCACGCATTATCGCTGTGTGAATTTTGTCTACATCAGTCCATTTAGGGGTGTAACCTGGCGTTCTCTTGAGCTGCTCTAAAGCTACACTTGGGGAATGCTTGTCGCTTGCGGAGCTTGCCAATTTGTAAAGATTTTGTTTTGCGGGCGATTCTACGGTTGTTAAGTTGGGATCTAGTCTCCACTGTCTTACACCATAGCCTTCTTTTCCGAGTACTGCACCTTTACCAGAAATAGCAACTTCATGCATACCTGAGCCTCGACCAAGGCCCCAAGTCTCTACGTCGAGATCAAGCGCGCTGGCAAAAAGTCGATCCAGGTTTTTTCTGATTATTTCACTCATTAATCATCCGACAGTAGTATTTCTTCTTCCTCAAGCTCTTCTATTTGTAGTTCCGTGCCAGAGTCTATGATAGAAATCGCTTCGCGTAATTTTTGAATTTCGCCCAAAATCTTACTTTCTCCCCCAAAGTTGCCCATTTTCGCAGCCCAGTCCGCTTTTGATTTTCTTGTCTCCATAAGTTTTTCGAGCCATTTTTCGCGGCGTTTTTCTAATTTATCGATCATGTCTACGGCTGGATGCAATTTTGCAGTTTCAGCTGTTTCCCCATTCTCGTTAAAGCCTATCACATCTACCCTCATGAAATCTCGACCTTGGCCGCTCTGGTCTCCAACAGCCATAATCATTAGTGCACGATTCTTATAAAGATCAATGAGCGAAAGCTCATTGACTATTGACATCTCAACCGGATTAGAGGGGTCTACTCCCAAGTGTTCTACATATTCGATCATTTTTTGCTGCATATAAAACTTCTCTAAAACACATTCTCTACCCATCGGGTAATTTCTCTCAGGACCGAACTCCACCTTACCATCTTCGTCCCTTTCAGGGATAGGGCATCTGTCTACTATTGGACATTTTGAAGGGCCTAGACACATCATTGGAGCAATGGAATGGAGCCCGGTACGAATCCTGTTCAGCGAGTTAACTATTCTTTGACGTTTTTTCGCTGGTAATTTTTCAAGGTAGCTTTCGTACTCGGGCTCTATCTCCGTAAGTTTTTCAATAGCTTGCTCCTTACTGGGAACAAGCGAAAGTCCTACTTTTGCTTCAATATCAGAGTCTTTCTTCTTCGTGCTCATCTTCTTTTAAATACCTGTCTAAATATATTACGTTAAAAGGATCGTCAACGGGGATAGGATCGCTCCCAATGTCTCCCCCGGCTACATGCCTAACTGTAGCTTCAAGTTCGACTGGGCAGGCAGCTAGGTACACTTTTGCACCAGTCACACGCTGCCTGCCATCTAAACTCAAGACTAAGCCGGCACAGTTAGCTAAATGCTCTCCAGTCTCAAGGTGGACTAAGCGAGTACCTTCATAAGTGCCGTCAGAGACTATCTTGATTTTCGAATCTATCATCCGGGTTCTCCATAAATTTGGTTAAGGTGTCCTCTAGGGATTGAATACGAGATTTGTAATCCTTTAGGAAGGAAAGTAGTTCTTCACCTTCTTCTTGACCTAAAGCTCTAGTATGTCTTGCGTACACACAGTTCCAGCCCTGAGGAGAATTATCAATAAAGTTGTGATACCTAGCGTAATGAAATGTAAGAGATCTCTTTGTTAGGTCTACAAGTGAAGTCATAGATTTGGAAAACTCATATAACTCTTCTTTTGTCATTCATACTCCAATAGAGGTTGGCGTCGTCCTCAGCCAAGGTAAAAAGATACTCCCATAGGAGGAGTATATCTTAAAATTAAAAATATCGCATGTATAAAGAGCGAAAATTAAAAAAATACTTTGAAAAGAGTATCATTTAGTAAGGAGAGAAGCAAGGGGAGAAAAGTATTTGTCTCTATAGAGATTTGAATAAAGGGGTGGCGGGTCGCCTTATTGAGGGTGGATTTCTGGAAAATAAAAATTTTTCAAAAACAATAGGGGGCGAAGATGCGAAAAGAGGCCAAAATCTAAGTTCTATTATGGGGAAATAAAAAATATATTGTAGTTACACCTATTATTTTTTTAGTGGAATTAGTGATTATCCGTTTCGAGCCCACCTGGGTCCGATACTAGTGATCATTAGTTCTACTACAACCAATAATTACCTAAGGAGGTAATCATGAGTGTATCACTCAAGAAAGAGAAGAGAGCAGGAAACCCCAACTTCATCATGTCACTACTTCTAATACTGAAGTGGATGCTGCTCGACTGGACAAGAACAATCAACATGATCAATATATATGCAGAGGCATTGGTTGATCTACTGAAGTGGATCTTCCTGGAGAAGAGCAACAAGACTTGGAATGGAAGGGTTATCCGTGGCCAACATGAGAGACGGTGGAGAAGAGGGAAGGGAGTTAGAGGTGTATGGAAGATTGTATCGATATTCGCAGTTGTACTGTCTGGAGTACCGCTTATGGTCATCTATAGTGATACAAGATTGTGGTGCACAGGCCCTGTAGTCGTAGTTGCATACGTGCTGTACAAGGGAGTACTGCACTATGGAGCAAAGCTTAGCTCATAAGGCAAGGGATAGAAGCAGCTCAGTAGAGAGGAGCCCTGGTAACACAGGGTTCCTTTCTTTTTATTTAATGGCAATTAGGCCACAACTATGGAGTTGTTATGAGTAACTTCAGTAAGCTTGAGTTCTGTTTAGTGTATATAGCTATCGTTGCTATAGAGATTGCATGTCTGTATGTAGGCTGGCATATACTGATGCTAGTACCAGATGTAGATGTAATGCTCTCATTCTCTGTATTCAACGTACCCTTTATACTCACACTGAGCGTTCTTGTACTAAGCTTACCCTTGTATCTAAGGGAGCTAGATAGATCAATCAACAATGGTAACTAATATAGGAGGTTTACCATGGAAAGACAGCGTATGATGATGATAGCAGAGCAAGCAGGAGTAGTATTGCTGCTCGCACTTGCACTGATTGTGCTATTGTTCTCGGTGAGTAGAGATGAGAACTTCTATCCAAGCGATGGAGGTGTGCCTGCCTGCATCACCAAGGAGATAGGCTACGACAATACTCCTGAAGAGTACGAGGAAGCAGAAGAGTATTGCCTGTGCCTGGATCAGGAGAAATCAGTTCCTGGCTTCATGCAAAGGGCAAACCATCAGGAGAAGGCAGAGCAGCACTGCAATGCAATCACACAGATTCTGCATGGTGAGCAAGGATTGCTGCAGTAGAGTGAGTAGTATGGGTGTATATAAGGAGGAGTCCGTAAGGGCTCCTCCTTTTTTATTTAACGGTGCTAGAGTAGGTACGTCAGTGCTTACTTACCATTGCTCTTCGGAGTGTGACGATATGCATAGCACCTGTGTACGGTTGAACGTAGAAGATCGTGGCTTAGTGAACGGCCTTGATTGGGGGTAGCATCCCATGAAAGGAAGATAGCTAGGCTTCCCCTGTGGTGGGGGAGCATATATGCAGCTCATAGCGATATGGGCTCCTGGTGAAAACTGGGGCTTTGTCAGAGTGGTTTCTGACTCAAGCAAGCCAACATTGAAGAATACTTTACTATAGAGAGATCTACTGAGGGTACGATTCTACATTAAAGCAATGTACTTGGTCTGCTTGTAGGAACTCTACGTTTGGGAACTAGCATCCCATCCTGTAGGGATCCAAAAGAGTGCTACGATTTGCAGAGGTGTAATTCAACGAAGCTTTAACTCTTGAGAAAGAGTTGTAGTTGGGAACATCCGAGCAATAGTCCAATTATTACCTGACGGTACCTGAAGGTTGTAATTGATAGGGTCCTTGACGAGATTCAAGGTGTTGGCTTTACTTGCCAGCAGGTTAACAAAAGTGAAGTAACGCAACGTAAGCCGTTACACGGGCTTCCTCAGTCCCGGAATGAAAAGCTAGAGTAGAGGGGGAGATCTTCTCCCTTGTTGCCATATTGAAAGCAACACACGATAACTGACGCACCTAATGAGCGAAAGATTTAGGTGAGCCTTGTGTAGTGGAGAAGAGCTACATCAGACGAGACTGGTCTGGTCAATGGCTTCAACTACACCTCGGCAGGCGTGAGGGTAGATACTTGCAGGTAACAAGTATCCACTAAGCCTGAATTTAGGCCATTATTTCTGTGGTCTAGCTCTTCGGAGCACAAAACTAAAGGGTCCGATGGTACAGGATCCTGGCTCTGCCTTAATATAGTCCGCTCAGAGATGAGTTTAAACATCATCCTCAATAACTACAACCAACAACAAGAAGGAGAGGCATATGTTTACATATATCTCTAATGTCATGGCACAAGATGAGCTATTCTGGTTCGTCTTTGTGTCTTACTCAATCCTTTCAGCTTGCGTATTCGGAATGATCTGGATCTCAAACTGGAAGATGGATCAGCGCCAAAAGCAATGGTCCGCTATCATCAACCCCCAAATCCCTGAGGAGGGAGAAAAAATGGGCAACAACAACAACAACTTCGATATTCTTCGGAATGTCGGTTACCGGACCACAGACATTATTGTAAATGGTCTTGAAATTGGATGGAATGCAATTGTATTCGCTTACACCACAGTCATTGACATGGTAGTGGGTGCTTACAGCTATGTTCGCTCCAAGATTGTAGATGCTGGAAGTGTAATCCAAAGCAAGTGGGAAGGCTTTAAGTCTTTCTGTGAGCTGAAGAAGATTGCTTTCGACAGCTACATGGAGGAGCGCTCTGAAGCTAAGGTCAAGGTCAAGGCTGAGAAAGCTCAAGTCAAGGTGGAAGAAGTCAAAGCTGAAGTTCTTGCAGAGCCAAAGCAAAGTCTTCGAAGCCGTATCTTTGGACCTTCTAAGCTTGATATTGTTATCGAGCTTTTGAAGGAGACCAATGGTAAGCTTGATACCTTGACTGAAGTGGTACGGGACTTGGATCCGACACTTGTTCCAGAGCCAAAGATGATGCATCAGGATGTTCTTGATGCTGATCCCAAGGTGACGGAGCCTTTCGAGAACGAGCCTGTGATTGAGTTGCCTCCATCAATTATGATGGAGAATGCCAACAAGGTCATGGAAGAGACTCGGATGACTGAAGCTGATACTGAAGTTGTCGATCCTGTCGATGATGAGGTTGGAGCTACAGTAGTAGAGGTAGAGGAAATCGAAAAGGAGAAGGAAGAGATTCGTCTCCAGATCGATGCTCACTACGAGGCAGTTGCGGAAAAGTACCACGAGTACAATCTGAAGCAGCAGTCTGTCGACTCAGATTGCGGGAGAGAAGGCAATGCGCTGAATCTGCCCAATGGAGTCGCTACTCTAAAGGAAATGATCGGTAATGATCCTCACCTGACAGCAGTCGTTCAGGAACTCAATCCTGAATGGGAATCGATCAAGAATTGGTCGAAGCTGCGTGGATTGGTTGCAAAGGCAGTCAAGACATCCATGGAGAAGGCTACTGCGTAGTCGAGAAGAGAGCTAGTGTGACAGCTAGTGAGGAGGTCCCCTTCGGGGGACCTCCTTTTTTATTTAACGATACCAACTAGGAGGTGTATCATAGCGTATTTATACTTGGTCTTGGGGTTGCTTATCTTAATAACCCTGTATGGACTCTTGGCTTATATGTGGGCATTATGCATATTGCTACTGTTCAAAATTGGCTATCTTGTAGAGTTGACTATCTGCAAGATTCGAGGAATTGAACCATATTGGTTCGCAATACCAGAGGAGGAGGAAGATGGGGTGCTATAGACATCCAGGAAGCAAAAGGTTCCACTTTGTAGGTAAAAGCATACTTTGCGGAGAGCCCGGCAATGATAGCGGGATTTGCGGAGTGTATGTTGGTGCTAAGAAGACAAAAAGGCACCAAGTCATTCAAACGATGACTCCACCAAAGGATCCAAGAGAAGATCCATTGACTTACATAGATGGCGAGGTAGTCAGCTTTGAATGCGCTCACTGTGGGGAGCATTACCCCAACCACAGCGTGAAAGACTTCGAAAAGGTAGGCGATACCTACATTGTCGCTTGCCTTGAGTGCAGTCAGTTGAACTACTTCAGAAACTAAAAGAAGAGCCTCACCTTAGGGTGGGGCTCTTTTTTATTTAACGGCACTAATGCCATACAACCATGAGTCATGGAGGTAACATGACTATAGCCCAGATGATGCGTCTTATTGACGTAACAGAGAAGAAGCAAGAAGCCAAAGTAATCAAGGAGTCGAAGGCACAGCGTTTGCCAGGTGTGACCGACGAGATCCTTGATGTGACCATCGACGACGAGGAGAACATCGGCTTTGCCTCACATGTAGTGATGGCGGGATTGGAAGCGATCCACGATGCTGCGTGCCACCAGGAGATGGACGACGCCATTGATGCTGTGTTTGCTCGGAAGCGATGAATAAACTGTTGGTTTGAGGGAGAGGCTTAACGGCCTCTCCCTCTTTTTTTTAACGGATGAAATGGTTTGGTGTAGTCCATTTTGTTCGTTTATCCAAAACTACACACAACCTCATGATTAAGGAGTAAATATCATGAGTTCCCCAACAACAACCCCTGGCTGTCCCAACTGTGGCAGTCACAACATTGCCGACATTCAAGTTCAGAGTGACGGCTCTTGCAAAACATTCTGCCTGGATTGCGAGACTTACAGCATGGCAGACAACCCCAACAACCAGGAGGACACCATGAGTGTCAACAACAACAAAGAGGAGAGAAACCGCATGCTTGATAATGAAAGGCATCAGAAAAAGCGAACAGAGTATGAAGCTCGACAAGCTGCGAGGAAGTTCTATGGTAATGTCGGTATGTGGACATTGCATTGGACTGGTGACAGCAGTAATCCTTACACAAGGATTGCAATGAAGAATGGAATTGGAATCCATGGCCTTCTAAAGATGATGATTCAAGAAGCATCTGCTTCTGGTCGTCGAAAGGAGATTGATGGAAGAGTTCCTACACCATGGGAAAGACTGTGCGCTTCTGTTGCAGTCCCACTGATTCATCTTCGAACAGAGGATGATGAGGAGATTGCAGAAGATCACGGGAAGCTGGAAGTCCCAATGACTCTAGTGCGTGAGGCTAGGAATAGCGTTGTGCACCCGAGGAAGGGTACCCGGACTAGACCTTTTGCGATTGTGAAAGGAAAGCATGCCTTTGACTTGGCTTTGCTGCCAATTCTTAATCGTGCCTTTCCGAAAGCAATTGATATGAGGGCATATCTCAGTGGACTTGCTGCTCCTGCAGTAGGCAATGGCTTCTGTGAAACTGTGGAGATCATGGTTACTCAGATTCCATCCTACACGAGGGGCAAGAAGAAAAGCTCAAGAAAAGTCATACCTCGCGGCAGTGATGGGTGTGGACTTATCCATACCAAGCACTGGCTCTGGCATAAGCTCGGCATCAGTGGTGGAGATTGTGGTTCAATTCAAATTCGATGGATAGAGATCGAAACTGGAAGGTTCTGCAAGGGTATCCTGGTAGCTGATGATCGTGCTCTCGATCACGATGGCAATCCTGCAATCTGGATGGATAAGTCGCAGGTTAAGGGCAGGTATAAGAATCGCAAGGAGACTAAGTCTCTCAAGATTGGAGAATTCCAGTCTTATAGCGGATCAATGACAGTCATCAATAAGTGGCAGAAATCATTCAAGGATGATCGAACTAGCTGGGGCTATCAGATCATTGAGAATATGACTGCTACTTCTGCGAGCAGGACAACGATTGGACTACATATAGATCGGTGGATCAAGAAGTTCAAAGAAGACGGTGCTGAAGAAGCAATTCTGAATCGTCTCTGCGACACTGATATGCTGACGAAGTTCAACGTCGATCTGTGCAGGCGGCTTGACCTGGATCCAATGTCGATTCCAGCTATTGCTGCATCTGTCGAGATGGAGCTTGGCAAGGCTTGTTATCGGGTAGTTCAAGGTGGGGGAATCAAATCTCCAACTTATACTATCGTTATCGATGACGGTCTTAAGGATAAGGAGGTTGTTCTTCGTGAGGAGAAGGTCAAGGAGGTGTTCGAAGAGGCTGTTCCAGAAGGAGAAGTCGACATAGCGGATCTTCTTGGCAAATGTATCGAGCGATACACTCTCGATCCAGACTATCCTGCGAAAGCAAAGCTGACTCCAGATGGGAAGAAAGTAGTGATTACAAGGTGGAAGGTCCACAATAGGATTGGAAGCGAAGTATTCATCACGAGATACCCGTGCATTCAGACTCAGATGATTGTCATTGGGAAGATTGTAGAGCCATTAGAGCATATGCTTATTAGCAATGGTCGTGGCAATACTGCACCTCCCAACCGTGTTGTTTTCATGAACAGCACAATGGCTACTCACTGGCTTATGGGTGATGACGATGGTGATAGGGTCCTGGTTGATGACAGGTGGGACATTGTTGCTATGGCAAAAGCGTCTGTAGCTAGACCTCATGGTCCTGATGCAACTTACTTGATTGAGCCTAAGTCTCAAGACAACGATGTTCGCAGCAAGATCCTGATGTATCAATATCCATGGTTGTGCAATGGCTGTGGAGCTACGATCAAGGCCAAAGGCATGAATGTGCTTCGTTACCCGCTTGATGAATGCCCGAGCTGTAAGCATCCAGTCATGAAGGCTATTACTGCTCGCAAGGTGCCAAATCAAGAAGCCTTGGATCTTATCGCAATAGATGGTCGCGGTCCCATTGGGATTCTAACTGTCTATCGTGCTGCATTCATGAGCTTGGGTATGCGTATGCATGCTTTAGCCATGTCTGTTATGATCCAGCTTGCGATTGATAGTGCTAAGCGAGTTGTTGTTCAGCTTGATCCTAGTCTGCTTATTCGTCCAGAGAACTGGTATGAGTGCAACCCTGAAGATACTGAAGAAAGAGTCCCAGGGTCTAACTTTTGGACAGTCGATATCGAAAGGTGTCAGGCTGACAAGAGTTGGTACGAAGTCATTCCTGACGGAAAGGGTGGACTTATGGAAACTGGCCATATCGACACATCAGCTGTTCAAGAGTGGGTTGGCAAGGAGTGGGAATCTCATTGCGGAAGAAAGCAGAAGCTTAAAGATCTCATCCCTTGGAGAATGTCAAACAAGAGCGTCATGTATAAGGCTTGGAACTATACACCTCCTGTGTATGGCGGCAACCTCGTAAATGATTGTGCTGAGATGGCTAACTCGAAGCTCTCTGCTTTGGGTTGGAGATCTGCTCCTGAAGACAGTACTTCTGCTTGTGAAGTCTTGCTGAAAGCTCTAGATACTGAGGGTGTTCGCTTATCTAACGGTAAGAGGGTAAGCAGCCTTAAGCCTCTGGACGGTACTGAGCTTTACAAGCTTAGAGATAGGGCTGGATTCAACTCATTCGGACGTGCTATGAGAACTACAATCTCTGGTGCATATGAAGGCGAGGAGAAGAGGAAGCGAGTTGATGCTGCTTATGGTAGGCTGATTCAAGGACTCAACAAATTGTCTATCGACGAATTGCTGATGATTTGGGTTAGTGAGCTTAGCTTCACGAACAAGCCAAACCTCAAGAAGAAGGAGAAGCAACAACAGACATCCAGGGTCAATAGGGCTTTCCGAGCTATCTGTTGGCCTGGATCTCCAATCCTGAAAGCACTTGGTATGGACGTGCCAGAGCCTTGCAAGTTCATGAGCGACGATGCAGCTAAAGCTACTCACAGATACGTGAAGAAGCAGCTTAATAGCAGAATCGCAAATGGTGAGGCTGTGACTTTTGCCGGTGTGATGTACGACTGTATGCATGAAGCCAAGAAACACGAAAGGGTAACTGGTGTAAAGCTTACTGAATGCATCACATGTATGTCTGTAATCAATGGCATTGTCGGGGATGAGCTGTGTGAAGATAAGAAGGGTGCTGACGAGTACGAGATCATCGTTACTCCAATCACTCATATCAATTCAGCTCTGAAACGGGACTGGATCAACAAGGGGCGTGGGCAGTAGCCCGCGTCCCTAAGGGAGGTGATATCATGGAAGAAGCAATCGTAAGACGACTTCAGAGTATTGGAGTATGGATCCCAGGCAGTAAAGAGCATATCGGTGCTGCCTTTGAATTCTGGGCTCCTTTATTCAATTGGAGAAATCCAGCAAACTGTCCAAAGGTAAAGCAGCGTAGACTTGCTGCAGTTGAAGCCGTGTGTAGTAGTATTTATATTATGCCACATGGTGTTCTTGGTTTTCGTTCTATCTATTATAAAGAGAATACGGAATTGTGCAGGTTGTTCTGGCAAAGGGCTAGTACATTTGCAAACAAGAATGGATATGTTTTTGAAGTTAGAGAGTGGACTCGCATGGGTGCACGATATCCAATCAAAGGTTATGATTGGATTCTAAGATCTGAAGCATACAAGAAAAAGACTATAGCTATTTAGTTAATGTCAAGGGGAACCCTCTCGGGGGTTCCCCTCTTTTCTTTAATGGTACTATCTCACCACTAAATGCTAATACTCCGCACCTCCGCACCGAATAAACAAATAAATAAATACAGAGGCTCCTTGCGGAGCCTTTGGAAATGGTTGTAGGAGTTGGGGAACTCTGCCAAGGCCCAACCCTCTCGGGGGTTGGGTTCTTTATCACCAATCCGTGTCGATAACTTTCGAGAGGACTATAGTATTTTCTATTGGAATAAATAGTGTTGTACCTATAGGAGAATGAGTCATTTGGGAAGGAGTCTGGCGACTCCTTACAAGATGGTAGTATTCCTTAAACCTTGGAGGGAGCTATGAATACACTGCTAATGGTGCTTACAGAAACACCTGGAGTAATTACTGCTATCCTCACTGGATTCGGTAAAGACCTCTTGAAAAATTGGTGGAGATATGCATTTTGCCTTTTGGCCACTTGTTGCATTATCAACACACTCGTGCCAGTTGGCCTTCCGGTCACACTGGAGGTGCCCTTTGGCCTTGCCATTATCATCGTAACTTGGTTTGCAGTGATTATGCCGGCATGGGAACAACAAGCTCTTGAAGATTATATTGACTTTCAAGAAGCCCCTAGGGGTGAGCAATGATTGAGAAAGCCCTCAACGAATTCACAGGAGTTCTTGGGATATACGCCCTTACAGTATGGGGAGTATTCCTTATAATTGCTTTCGCACCCTACATCGTACAAGTACCACTCTTCCTGCTAAAGGGAGTGTTCTACTACTTGGGAGTGTTCACATGATCGAACTATTCTTGGGACTTCTTGCTCCAATCGCAACAATATTCGTTATAATAGGGATGGCCTCTATAGACGAAAAAATTGGAGAATGGGAGGAGAAAAGATGGAAGTCTTCATCTTCGTAGTTGGTTTCGGCTTGGCACGAATGTGGTTTAAGTGGGAAACAGAACATTTTAATCCAGAATGATACCTTGGGGAACAATCGCTCTCTTCGGATCGCTCATCATCTTACAAATCATCTGGGCAATGCATTTGTACTTCTGAGAGGACTGTAGTATTTCTGCAGTTCTCTCTATATGGAATAAATAAATAGATGGTCCTTGCGGCCCATTCTATCAAGACAGTAATGGCCTTGCGGCCATATCCAAAATGGAGATATAGCTAGGAGGTGTGCATTGGCTACAAAAACTCCGAACGTAAAAGAAGCAGCTACTAAAGCAAAAGAAGCTGTGAATTCTGTTCCCTGGTGGGGACAAGCACTCGTGGGTTTGCTCGGAGGTATCCTTATCTTCAAGTACACCCCAATTCTGGAAATTCTGACTTTGTTCTTTTACATTGTCTGTATTCCTTTCTTGCTGTTTTGTTGCGTTGGACTTGTGTCCAACGGCACGATGAATGCAATTCTGGGTGGATGGAAATCTACAAAAGAGGCAATCAAAGAAAGCGTTGACCAAAAGGTTAAAGCTTCCGCAGCGTAAATACCAACCCCATTCCCATGGAGGACTTTTATCATGGGTGATACCCGAGACATTAATCTCGACAACGTTTCTGAAGCGCTACTCGAAGGCATGCAAGCCGACGAAAGGCAAGGTGGAAATATCCAGCTGAAATTCAGTACTCTAAAAGGTAAGTCTGCTTTCGACATTTGCGAAGCAATGCTTGCTCAGAAGACTGCTTTGATTGAAGCCGGATTCACGGAAGACCAGATTCGTGGTCAGCTCTCATTCCGCAATGAGAAGTTGAGCGCAGCTGCTGGAGAAGCCGTGTGGACTCCGAATCCTACGATTTGGGTGAACCATCCACGACCTCAAGACGTTGCAGTAGCAGAGACCAAGGCTGAGCTTGCTCAAGTCAAGGCTCAACTGAGTAGCATGGAAGCCAATATGGCTGGTGTTGTTCAGCAAGCTATTGCTGCCGCTCTTGCAGGTGCTGCAGGTGCAACTCCTACTACTGGAAAAGTAGTGGAAGTAGAAAGTGAAAACCCACTCTAAGGGTTAAAAGAAGTAGGACAGTCCAAAAGGGCTGCCCTACTTTTTAATATGAAAATAACATGACCTAGAGGGGTCGGTCTTGCGACCGACTTCCCCTCGGTATGTCTATGAAGACTTGGCTCCCCCCGACAGGGGGGACTTTCTCCCAGGAGTGGGAGAATAAGAAGAGGGTCGAGGAAGGCATAAGCATGCCGGAACCAAGAGTAAGATAACAAAAATAAAGATACAGAACCCCCCGACAGGGGGCTGAATGAAAGCTTTAAGGAAGAAACAAAGAGATACTTCCTGAAATAATTAAACAATTACAATTACTTGCAGCATTCGGCCAAAAATCCAAAGTTTTAATTTAATAGTTGGAAAAAAACCAACTTTTTGTAAACTATCAAACTCTTGAATCTGAGAACTGGCGAGTTCGAAAGATTCGCCTGCCTGGCGGCAGGCTACGTAATGGTGGTAACACCCCACCAGAGAGGCAGTAACCCGCCTCTACAATCAAAGCTATGTTAGCCAAAACAAGTTAAAGAGGATACATTGGCAAGTTATATAACTGTGACGTTAAAGAAAATCTCTATTTTCAGGGAACGTTGAAGTCGGGAACAAAGTAACACTAAAATCCCGGCAACCCTCCTCTCATGAACTGAAAGCTAGGTCTGCCCTATAGGGTAATCGGAGAATGCCCGATGCAATAGTGACGCTTATAGTCAGGTCATGAAGCTATACTATCGTTTAGTAATCTTTTAGGGAAGCCAACCCTTAAAGGCAAAAGACCAAAGACACAGTAATGTCTGTCTAGAATACTAACTACAAAGGATAAGTCATATATAGATATAGGATAGTAGTATGTATATGTGACAAGGCTTAGGCTGGGACAATAACTGGCCAAGTAACATACGGATGCTGAGGGGCATCCGTGTTGAAGTCAAACGATAGACAATCCCAAATATATATCAATGGGTCATGCTATCACCCTCCTTTCCTTTTTCAAAAACTTCCTTTACACATACCTTCGACTGAGGTATTAAGTAAAATTAAAAGAATCAAGAAGAAAAAGAGAACACAATTCAAAGGTAGTAGAGTATGCACACACTCTGACTACTATCCCCCCTTCTGGAGTACAGCTACCCCAGGAAAAATACTGTACCACTCATACAGTAGGCTTAAAGTACCCATATATACAGCTTTGGTATATGGTGTATGGTGTTATACGCAATAACAAACCTCTTCGTGAGTTAGGGATTCTACAATATCCATGCGTTTTCTCACAAAAAATAAAAAACGCGAAAAATCTGAAGCGGAATAGGCAACGATATAGCCTTAAAAGCAGCGCTGGACAACGTTTTTTAAACTTACATCCCACATTGCAACCCCATGGGAGCCTCACATTATTGGTGTGGCTCCCATAATTTTCTTAAAGCCACACAGTTGTTGAACTGCGGAGAAATATAGTGTATTATATATAATATATATTAACTCCGTACTGATCTAATGTCAGTACTACTATGGTAACTATTAAAGTGAAACTACTCTCTGTATTAATGGTAACTCTTATATCATGTGGTGAGGGAATGGATACGGCGTCCTCACTAGAAAGAGAAGATATAGAAAATATATGGTGGCAATTAACTGATATAGGTATGTGTTTCAACATACACGAATCAGGAGATCTCCTTACGTATATCAACCAAGTTCACAACGAAGGTAAATGGCTCTATGAAGAGCCTCTCACATATATAGTAGATGATGATGAATACACTATATATGAAAACAAGAATTACATATACATAGACTTCAAAAATCTATCCTTTGAGATAGAAGATTGCACTCTACGTTAAGTAAATAAGCACCCCTTGCGGGGCGCTGCAAAGCGATAGATACCTATCAAATAAACCCTCCTCGGAGTATTAATATATTATGTATGGTAATAACACACCAACTAGTAGTAATCAGAATATGACCACAGATACATCAAACTTTTCAAATCACCACCCTGCAGTTCTTGGACTCATTAAGGTCTACGAAGAAGCACTTAGTGGTGATACTAAAATGAAGACACATCTTGAAGGCATGGTCAATCGTGTAGAGCGCGGCTCGTTCATTGAAGGGATCGACAATATCGAAAAGACTATTGGCTTTCTCAAAGATGTTCTTCCAACTGCTGTCACTTACAATGCCAATGAAATTAATGAGCAATGGCCTGGTTGTGGCATGGATGGATGCACTTACTATAAGGCAATCATTCCAGAAGGAGTAAAAGCATATATCGGGATTACCCGTATTGCAGATATCTCCACGCAAAATCTGACAGAAGTAAAAATTCGTCGCAGTCAGCATGACATTACACTGGCAGATAAAACCACTGCAGCAGCTCCCGAGTTTCTGTATGGCGCATCTGTTGAATATACAGAGAAAGAATACGACTCCACTAATGAGATGTGGGCCATTGTGGGGCCACATGGAAATTATGGTGACGTACTTTATACTTGGTATCCAGGACCCCTGACTACAGTATATAGGGATATTCGTGATATTAAATTTGATTCATCAAATGGACCTATCACTCTTGGATACCTTCTTGATAATTTGGATTATGGACAAGTAGTAGAGGGGCTTACAGTCACCTTTCACGAAGGCCATTACTATCTAAATTATAATGAATCTAGTATTGCAGCACCACTCCTTCCTGGAGTAGCAGCAAAAACCAACTGGAAGCATTATACATCTCGGTAGCTGTCACACCTTGAAATAGAACAGATAATCACCTCCCTCCTTGGGTCTGTTCGTAGGCGCCCCTATAATGACTATACCCAATAGTCTATGGGGCGCCTTTTTATAGGGCTCCTTGCGGAGCCCTTCAAATGATTCAACCCAACATAACGGAGTTATTTTGGTAGATATTTCTTTAAAAACAAAACTACTTATTCCAGAAGAAGTCGCTGACTATCTTCGAATATCAATACATCAAGTAAACCGTTTGTGTAGAAGCGGTAAATTGAAACATATCAAAGTTGGTCAAAGAACTTTTCGCTTTACAGAAAAACATATTATAGATTTTCTGGAACAAGCAATAGAAAACAAGAGAACAAAATGAAATTTATCATTGATATTCTATTGAGACGTACAAAAGCTCTTGAAATAAGAGTAAATCTTCTAGAAGAAATAATTCTAAGAAGAGAAATAGAAAAACTTAATACTAAATCAAGTAAATTAAATCATCAAAGTATAATTGATATCAAATCTTTTGATAAAAAATTGGGAAATAGAAATAATGACTTCTAAACAAAAAGATTTAATTCTTTTCTTTCCACTTTTAGCGCTTACAATATTGTTTATAACAATAATTTTAATTGCCAATCCTTATTCTAATAATGGAATATATGATGTATCAAAAGATGCTGTTTATATAGCAGGCGAAGCATGCACTATTAACATGCATCAAGATAGACATATACATAGTATTACAGATGATATGTATGCTTGTGTAGAATTACATTTAAATTATTTCCCCCCAGAAGAATGAAAAAATCAAATATAATACCAATAACTATTATAATGATAGGATTATCAGTCGGAGCTATTTCAACTTTAGTAAAAGAATTTTATATTAAATTACGCTATAAAGGAAAAGGTAGGCCGCCTGGCGACGGCCTTCAAGATGAGCAATACTATAACTCTAGCTCATACGGTGAAAACGATGAAGCTTACACCGCCGAATACACCGGCAGATAATGTAATCAATAATCACTTTAGCAATCTATTCCCTAATCATGCTGAGGCACAACAAATTGAACTAACCTCTGTTTCTTCTAACAGAGTGTCCTTCAAAAGGGTATCACCCCTAAGTGGCAAGTTGTATGAAATGGAACTAGACATGTCTTTAGAAAACTTCTGTGTCAAATATAAGGAATATTCAAATGGAAAACTGATTCAAGATGTATTCCCTGAGCTGTCCGCAGCAAAAAGAGAATTCATCCAAACAGGTATTCCACCTGCCGAATTTCCACCTGACCCAGATGAGGAGTAAAAAGACACCCATGCCATCGCAGGTCCCCATAAGGGGAACAAACAGTAAGGCTTGAATCCTGCGCTATTTTAAATTTAAGACAATCAATAGATCAATAGGTGCAACTCCTAATATCTTTGGATATGCGTGATAGTACGCTCTATCGATTGGCGATGCAGACCCAACAGCCTCCCTGAAGGTTTAGGGTAGTATCAAGGAGGAGGTTAGGGCCTCCTCCTTCTTATACTTTTATGGGGGCATAAGAGAAGTTATAGGGAGCCCAGTGTCGTTAATAGCGACAAACATTCCTGTAGCTGCCTGTATGCATACGGGCAAAGGTTCTGGGATTAAGTAAAACCTGAACTCTTCCCCTTCACTTTACAAGTTATGGTAAAAGAACTGATCATCTTTTATCATGGAGCAGAGATAACAAAAACCCAATAGGAAACGCACCTCGAAGAGCAGGTGGCTATGCCAAGTCCTAATGGAACACCAGGCGTTGACGGGAACGTATATACCCACGAGCTTAAACTGAGAAGATGCCCTGACTCTGAAGCACTTCGTAACTCGCTCCTTATTTTACTATGGGAATGGACTAGGGTTGGTCAACCTAGCTATGTTTTGAATTAGTCATTCGACGATACCAATGACTTAAGGTATTGAAAAAGCATAGAGTCGATCTTAGTTGTTAGACTATGCAGGTTCGATTCCTGTCATTCCTACCTATTTTAATCTCGGATAGTCTGAGATTATTTAATCCCCGTGGATTAGACCTGACCCCACCTGAGTGTCACGACTTGGGTGGGGCATTTATCTATGGCCTTGCGGCCATTATTCATAGTGACTTTAGGAGAAACTATGAGAATTATAGTCGCAGGATCTAGAAACTTTTCTAATTATTCTCTTCTTAAAAAGAAATTAGATTTTTATTTAAGTGAGAAGAATAATGATGAAATCACCATAGTATCTGGCACCGCTAATGGAGCTGATAAACTTGGTGAAAAATATGCTAATGAAAATTCTATTAGTATACAAAGATATCCAGCTAATTGG
>Ga0163179_10000224_pt1 | contig 40097 bp, 35 predicted proteins | sample AtlANTMetagenome_FD_109643 | JGI IMG/M metagenome (GOLD analysis project Ga0163179, IMG submission 109643) | Marine eukaryotic phytoplankton communities from the Atlantic Ocean - Atlantic ANT 2 Metagenome | ecosystem: Environmental > Aquatic > Marine > Oceanic | place: North Atlantic Ocean... | reverse complement strand
GGCTAATGCGGTAGCAGAGCTGAAAAAAGCTTGTCCAACTGCAAGATGGGGAGTAACGAAAGCAGAGGATGGTTCGCCATTCTTTAAAACAGAGTGTGGTTACTTTGTTGATGTATGGGTTGAGGTAGATGGTGTATCACTATCACAAATTCATCCTGTACTCGATAATCGAAATCAATCGATTGAAAAACCAAATTCATTTCAAATTAATACGAGTTTGCAAAGAGCATTAGCAAAAGCAATAGCTCTGCATGGATTAGGATTATATATCTTTGCAGGTGAAGATTTGCCAGAGCCTGATGCTTTATCTTCTAAAGAAGAACAAGACTTATATGATTTAGCAAAACCTCTTGGTAAGAAGTTTGTTGATGATTTAAAGGTTAAGGCAGCAAGTATGGATTTAAATGCACATAACTATGAAGCTGTTATAGAAAAAGTACAAAACATGATAAAAGAGAAAGGAGACAAATAATGGCAGACGTAAATGATATGTTTAACGAGGTAACAAAAGAACAGAGCTTTTATTCTAAGGGTAAAAAGAAAAGTTTTACCCCATATGGTAAGGGCGAGTATTATTGTCATATTGTTGATGTAGATTCTAAGATTCTTGATGTTAGAGGTGGTCAGTATAAAGCAAGGCTTTACACATATACTGTAGAGATTGCAGAAGACAATAGCATTCTTGACTTTGAATATGAAGGCATAGATGGTAAACCTGTTAAAACAAAAGGAAGCGTATATGTTGGTGGTAAATTCAAAGGTAAGCTTTGGAGGTTCTTAGAGCCAGGAAAAGATGATGACTTTGAATCACATTCATCTGGAAACACAGGATATTTAAAGTTCTGTGAAACCATAGGTGTTGAATGTCCAACAGAAACAAGGACAATAAATGGGGAAGATGTTGAAGTTCAACTTCTCCCTAATTTAACTCCTGATATGATGTTAGGAAAACCTATTATTGCATTTGTTGATAAAGGTAGACCTTTCATTAATAAAAAAGGTGTTGAAACATTCTTTTGGGATTGTAAATTCTGTAAGAAATGGACAAGTGGAAAAAACAAAGATATAAAATCAAAAGATGGTGATTTACCATTTTAATTATGTCGGAGAGTGTGGGTGCAGAGGTTATTAGTAATGTCAAATAGTTTAGAAATACCTCTGTACCTATGCGAAAAATTGTGAGATGTACAATAAGGCTATGCCATGAAAACATCGGCGGCAGGTAGGATAAAATTCAAATATAAAGGAGATATAAATGGGTAGAGCAATTGACCATGAAAATTCAATAAATGAACTCATGGGAAGAGTTCATAAGCTTGAAAATACTGTAAGAGGAATGGTATCTAAAATAGATGAAATTTCTGAAAAATCAACAAAAACTAAACATGTGGATTTAGTTGAAGATGTTGGAACAGAAATAGAAGATAATACAAAGGAGAAAGATGGCAAGAAAAAAACCAACAATGAAGGAGATGACGGAAGTAGTGTCAAATCTAATAAAGGACGTTCAAAGCCTAAGAAATCATCAGATAAATCTTGAATTTATAATAGACAGCTATCATGAATACAAAAAAGACAAAGAAAAGTTTAGAAAGTTTATCGATAAAAAAGTTAAAAAGCTTTCTAAAGACAGAGTTAGCAGCAGTGTATCTAACAAGTGATGATGTTAAATTTCTTGATGAGTATGAGGCTATTATACATGAAAGCTCTATACATCAAAAAAAAACAATAAACAGGAGGTGGATAACAATGAAAACTAAAATAGCAGAACTTGTATGTGAAATACTAAAGAAAAAACAATGGGGTATCTTCTTTAAAAATGAGCCAATACAAGCTTTGCCTGTTCAAAACAATACAACACTCTACAAAGTAAATGAAGTAAAAGAAGATGAGTTGTTGGATGCAGTTGAGCAAGAAATGGAAAGGATGGATGAATGGCAAAATCATCAGGCCGAAGAAAAGCAAAATCCGATACACAGAGAATCATCGAATGGTATGAATCAGACCTTAAAGAATACAGAGGAATGATTGGGCAATATACTATTTACAATACTCTTGTGAATGAGGATTTAATAAAAAGAACTGAGAAAAGAGTAGAAGAACTTAAGGAAAAAGAAAAGAGGTGGAATGATACTATTAGGGAACTGTTACGAGAAGATAGATGAAGTATTCCCAAAAAGTATCCAAACAGTAGTTACGAGCCCTCCATATTGGGGACTTAGAAATTATGATAACGATGAGCAGTTAGGTCAAGAATCATCGCCTGAGATATTTGTCTCAAATTTAATTAGATTATTTGATAAAATTAAAAATGTCTTAAGGGATGATGGTACTGTTTGGGTAAATATTGGAGATACATTTTTTGGAGCAAAAGGTGGTCATCACGATAAAAATAGCATAACAAATTCTGATACTGGAATTGAATATAGGCAAAAAAGAAAAGCTCCTCCAAAACATAAATATTTAAAAGATGGCGATTTAGCAGGAGTTCCTTGGATGTTTGCAACTGAAATGCAAAAGCAAGGTTGGTATTTAAAGCAAGATATAATATGGCACAAGCCAAATCCTATGCCAGAAGCCGTTAATAATAGATGTGCAAAAGCACACGAATATATATTTTTATTTACAAAGAAAAAACAATATTACTTTAATGCTGATGCTATTAGAGTTAAAGATGTAAGAAGAACAAGTGTTTGGTCTATGAATACTGCATCTTGCAAAGAAGCACACTTTGCAGTGTTTCCACAAGAATTACCAGCATTATGTATTAAAGCTGGAAGTAAGGAAGGCGATACTGTGCTTGACCCTTTTATGGGAAGTGGTACAACAGCATATGTAGCGCAGGAGTTAGGAAGAGAATGGGTTGGCATAGAGCTTAATCCTAAATACGTTGAAATAATAAAGCGAAAAACAGCGCAAAGCACGTTGTTTTAAGAAGGAGAAATAATATGGAGTTAACTCTACCATATGACAGTGAAACCGAGAATGCAATTCTTGGTGGAGTCATAACAAATCCTTTAGAGTATGATTCTGTTAGTAAATATATAATTGATAACGATGTTTTCTATCAAAGAAAAGCACAACTTCTTTGGGAAAAAATAACAGAAATGAAAAGGTCAAATCAACATATAGATATGTTAACAGTTTGTTCTGCTTTAAATGATAAAGAAGTAAAGAAAGGCTTAACCGCCTATTACATAACAGGATGTACATCAAGCGCTCCTGCAAAAGGAGGTTGTGAGTTTTATGCAAATCAAATATATGAAAAATACCTTTTAAGAAAAGTTATTGTTCAATCTGAGAATATTAAAGAAAAAGCAAAAAACAACGAAAAAGATGTATATGATTCAATCAATGAGGCTCACTCTTTGTATGGAGAGCTTTTAAATATAAGACCAAGCAAAGTTCAAGATATAGAAGATGTAATATCGGAAACCCTTATAAGCATTGAAAATAAAACAAGTAAACTAATAACAACTGGATATAATAACTTAGATAAATATTCAGGTGGATTAACAAGAGGTGAGATAACAATTATAGGCGGTAGACCAGGTCATGGAAAAACAACTGTGATGATTAATATGTTATCAAAAGCTTTGGAGGATGGTAAAAAGGCAATGTTTTTTAGTAGAGAGTTGCCAAACTCTGAATTAATGAAGAAAATAATATGCCTTGAATCAGAGCAATTATCATATTCAATGGTAAGAAAGAATGTATTTACAGACCAAAGCTTAAGCATTGTTAATAGCACAATAGAAAGAATAAGAAAGAAATATTCAAAGGATAAGTTTTTGATGTTTGATAATCTAAAAGATTTTGCAGCATCATCAGCAGAAGCCAAGAGATTTAAGCCTGATATAATATTTGATGATTATATACAACTTGTATCTTGTGATGGTTATAAAGTTGATAGAAGGCTTCAAATTGAAAAGCTTGTAAATGATTACAAATGGTTAGCTAAGGAAATAAATTGTGTTGTTGTTCTTGCATCTCAATTAAATAGATTTATTGAAAGAAATAATACAAGAGGAAAAGCATTAGAGCCACAATTATCTGATTTAGCAGAAAGTGGTGCTATTGAACAAGTTGCTGAAAATGTATTCTTTTCTTATTATGATTATAAGGTACAAGGTGAAGCAGGCAAAGGAAAAAACATAATTACTTTAATTGCATCCAAAGTTAGATATGGAGATTCTGGTCGCTCTGATTTAGGATACGATGGAGATAAATGTAAACTATACAATTCAATAGAGGAGATGTTAAATGAAGAAATTCCGTTTTAAATATATAGGAATAGACCCTGGAGCTGGAGGTGGAATTGCATGTATTGATGAGAGAGGAAATATAACAGCTCATAAATGCGCACAATCAAGCGAAGATATGGCAATTTTATTTCAAGTTTTAATGGGAAATACTGCTCCAGATAATATAAGGTTATTAATGGAAAGAGTATGGGCAAGGCCAACAAATGCCGTCAGAGCAGCATTTTCTTATGGAACTAATTATGGTCAATGGCTTGGTATAGCAGCGTCAAATGAAGTTAAAATGAATACAGTTATCCCAGCTGAATGGATTAGATGGATTGGTTGTCCAAAAGCTTTGAAAAGTGTTATAAGAAAAAGATGGTTAAAAGAAAAGGCTCAGGAGCTATATCCTGATATTAAAAGAGTAACACTTAAAACATCAGATGCAATACTAATAACTAAATATGCAAAAGAGGAATATTTTAATGAAAAATAAATATATAACATCAAAAAGATGTAATTTTGTAAGACTATCAAAAGACCCTTTAAAGCCATTAAAAAAACCAAAGAAACCAAAGTCTATCTACAATAAGGATAAACAGACTATGAAAGCATGGAGAGATGGTTGGTTTAAAGGCGAATTTGAACTGAAAGATGAATCAAGATAATAAACTAACACTATTAATTGTATTATGGATAATGGACAAGCTTATAATTTTATTAATGTTTCTTCTCTTTGATTAAGATGATGGACATATATGAGTTTGCAGGTGATGATGCCATGATATGGAAAGGGGGTGCTTGGATGCCACTAACAGAAGGATACTGCAAAGGATTTGACCTCGATTTAGAGTTTGGTAAAATGGGGGAAGAATTCGTAGAAAAAGTACTTGAAGGTAACAGTAAAATAGAAGTAAAAACAGAAAGAGATATTTGGAAAACAACAGGCAATATAGCTATTGAAGTAAGGTGTAGCGGGAAGCCATCGGGACTATCTACAACTGAATCAAATGTCTGGATACACTTATTAGCTTATAACAACGAAATTAAAGGTGGTTTTATATTTAAGGTAGGCGAACTTAAGGATAAGATAAAAAAGCTCCAAAAAGATGGTAATTTAAAGATGGTAATGGGTGGTGATAATAATGCAAGTCAAATGGTATTACTACCGATTAAAGAATTATTTGATTAGTAATTTGGGTATAGTGAGTATTTTTCTTTATACTTCAGTTGTCTTTGTACGTAATTAAGTTTTGACATTCTTTTCTTATATTCTTTTTCAAGCCAAATAGCCATATTGTAATTTTCTTTTGATAATGATTTTAAAAATCTATTTCTTGCATTCTTTTTATCAGATACTCCAATTGGATTCATTAAAGAGGCAACTCTGTTTAAACTTGATTTTGCATCTTTAACTCTTTGTAGTAATGATGTTTCTCCTTGATGTTCTTTTTCATGAACGAGGTAATTAAAAGCATTATAATATGCTGATGCAATTTCTTCATCAGTTTTTCCAAGCAATATAGCTTTCTTTAAGTTCCAATAATAAATTTGTTTTTTTGTTGCTTCTCCAGTAGAAGTTCCTTTTGATAAATTGTTTTCATCTCTCCAAGTTCTTTCAAGAGTTTTAAGTTTTTTATATTTAGAAACATAAGGATGGTTAATTTTTGTAAATACCCTTTCTCCTTGACCTGCCAATACTATTGCTTTTGTGGTAAAATCTTTAACTGCTTCATTCCAAGATTTAGTGCCTTTCATTGCTCTTCTTGCATTATCCCATGCAAGTTTTCCATTTCTAACAACAACTGGTTCCATTATTGGTGCTGATAAGCCTCTATCATAAGGACTTATTAATTCTCCAAACATGCCAAGAGCTTCACCTCTCCATATATATGAAACAGCTTTATCAATAAAACCACTTTCTTCTTTTGGCGGTTGTTGGTTAAATAGAGTTTCATACATTGTATATAATGCAGCACCAGCTACTCCATGACCTATTGTTGCTTTAATTAAAGGAGCAAAGTTTCCACTTTTATACATAGGCTTAACAACATTCTTGTGTGTATCAATAGTTACTGACATTGCAATTCTTTGAAATAGTGTAAGTGGTTGTCCATATTTATTACTCATCCAAAGAGGAAGGTCAGCTGTTCCTGTTGCCCCAGCTCCACGTTTATGAGATTGAAATCCTACCCAATTTAAAATATCTGCATATTTCTTAGTTCCATATACATCTTTTGTATTAACGGCAAAATCAATATCTTTTTCAGTTAATCTATAAACCTCTTTTAAGTATCTATTAATTTCATTTTTTCTTCCATTTGGATGGAAAGATATTTTATTACCACGAGCCTTTGCAAGTAATTGACTAAAATGCATCTTACCTGCTTCTGCTAACATTATTCTATTAAAATTTTCAGATTTTTCCATAAGGTTAACATTTTTAAATATCCATCTTATTTGTTTTCCAACTCTTGCTTCCTCAAATACTTGCTTTGAGCCATATCCAGTAGTTCCTTGTTTTATTGACTCTGCATATTTAACAGGGTCATTGTATATAGACATTGTTTTTGCTAATGCTCTTACAGTATTTCTTGTTCCATAAAGATATGCACTTCTTGGAACTTGTATTAAAAAGTTTTTTATACCAGATGTTGGAGATGATAATCCCATCACAGCGTTTACATTAGTTACTTTTCCAGCTAATCTTATATAAGGGTCATTAAGTCTATCCGCAGATGTTTGGTCTAATCCAAGCTGTCTTTCAAGAGCCTTGATTGCATATCCACCAACATTTTTATCTTGTTTCATCATCTCAATAATATCTCTTTTCTTTCCACTTTCAAGAGAGAATTTACCACCTAAATTTGTCCACTCTGGAAATAATCTTACAGTTGCAAGAAACCTTGCCATGCCCAAAGCATAGTGATTCATTGTAGCATCAACACTTGATTCATATGATTTAACTAATTTCTTAGAACCATTTTTTGTAATTTCAATATACTCTGGTAATAATGTTCCTCTTTTTTTAAGAAAGAACGGATTGACCTTTACTGGCCCATACTGGTACATATCAAAGATTTGATTTGCTATATAATCTTCTACCGAATCATGACTTTTTGATTTTTCTTTTATCTTTTTAAGGTCTTCTTTAGATAAGTTTTTTCTTATTTCATTTGCTAGTTTTTGAATAGAGCTATGTTTAGAATCAATATTACGAAGAACCTCACCTCTAACTCTTCTTGTGAAATAGTTGTTTACATATGTTGCATTTAAATCTTTCATTATTTGATGCATTTCCATTGCATTTGTATTTTTAGCTATTTCTGCTGATAAAGAATTCCAAGCTCCCTTAGACATCTTTTCCCATATATCTCTTGCTTCTTTAAAGCCACCTTCAGAAACTTTTACATCAAATTTATTAGCAATATCTTTAACAACTTCAAGTTCTTTAGCATACTTTTTATCTTTTTTACTTAGCTCAGTTAATTGTTTTATAGCATTTTTCGCCATCTCTTTATCCATAAGATGCATATATTTGTTTCGTGTTTTTCTATCAACAATCTTAGAAATACTATTAATGTAGTTTGTAAATTCACCATAATAAACAGTTCTTACATAATCATGAATATCAAGGTCTTGAGATAATCTTTTACCCCATTTTCCACCCCATTTTAAAATAACATCCCTAGCAGTCATAAATGGTCTTGCCCAAGAATTCATTCCTGGTGATTCACCTTTATAGGAATTTTCCATTTCACTTGCACTTGTATTTATTACATTAGCTTTTTCTCCTTGCATTAAATACGCTCTGTAAGCATTGACTTGATTTTTTGATGCATTTTTAAATGATGTATTATATATATTATTAAAAAAGTTTTCTCTTGTTTCAGGTGTTATGTTTTTATATTGCATTTCAATATTAGCTATTTTTGATTCATTTTTTGATTGTTTTGGAGGTTTACCTTCTCCTCTACCAAAAATGACAGCTGCTAATTTTGTATTTAATGCTTCATATTGACTTACAGTAAGTGTATTTGCATTGTTTTTCTTTATATTAGGAAAACCATCAATGCCAGTTTCATCTTTTATAATATCTAATATATTCTTTTTAGAAACACCTTTATTCATTAATTCTCTTATTGTTGCATGTGTAGCATCGTGAGCTTTCTTTAATGCAGGTTTTGCTTTTTTCCCTACTTGATATTTATATGCAATTGATTGAGCTGTAGGCATATAATTACTTGGTATTTTACCTTTATATACTTTCTCTCCAAGCAAAGATACAATCTCACTTTTAACTCTATCTACATCATTTCTATTTGATATTCCTAGTTTTTGTCTAAAGTAATTAACAACATTTGTTACCCAAGATTTCATTTTTCCTGTTGTTGTTTTATCTAAAACTCTTTTTGAAGTATATTTACCAAGAGCATCAACAAGATTTTCTTCTCCTCCAAATAACTTTATTCCTTTTCTTACTAATGCTTTGCTTGCTTTGTCTCCTGATGATTTTAATGCATCAACAACATAGTGAGATACCTCATGAGGAATAGTATCAACTCTTGCTTTTCCTTGAGCTATTTCAATTAAGTGTCCAGATATTCTTCCAAGAACATAATCTCCTTCAACTTTACCTAAACTTTTTCTAAACTCAATTGATAATTCTTTGTAGGTATTATTTGCCCATTTAACAATATCAGTTGTTTCTTGAGCTTTTATTATTTTTTCAGCATTTTTAAGTGCTTTTTGAAGATTACCACCAGCTTCTTTTATAGTTTTGCTTAATAAAGATTCAGTTGGTACTATTTCATTTATTCTTGGAGCTGTTTGAATCATATATCCAAACATAGCTTCTAATGTTTCTTTGGATACCTTTTCATATTTTGTAGGTTTTCCTTTTTTATTAAATTCAACAGGTATTTTAACAACATCGCCTCTACCTTCTATTTTATCTAAGCCTTTTTTTAGTTCTTGTGGGGTATAGCCAGCTTTATTTTTATCGCTTTTAAATTTAATAAATTTCCCATCTTTTGTATACCCACCATTTTTAATATCAGAAAGATATTCTTTAACCCATCTTTTTGAATCAGATACATAAGTGTATTGTTTTTCTCCATATATGGCTCTAAGGTCAGATTCTGTTGGTGGCTTATCTTTAAGAACAAGTTTAAGTACCTGTGATGCTTCACTTCCTATTCCATATTTTCCAACAGCCCATTGCATGAAAGAATATCTAAATGCTCTTTGTTCCCCAAATCCTTTTTTTGGTATTTCTTTTGCTCCAAAAACCCACTGTACAATAGGTCTTAATCTTTCTGATGTTATTGCATGATTTAAAACATCTCTAAACATAAATTGATTATGACCAGCTTCTCCATCTGTGTTTTTATGTAATTTATTTAGCTTTCTGCTTACTTCTGGAGTTATATATTTTTTAACTTTTTTTTGAGTTTTAGGAACAATGTATTCGACAAAATTTTCTCCAATTTTCCATACTTTTTCTATTCCTTTTTGAAATGAAGTTCTGAATCCTCTCCTTGGGTTTGGTTGAGCTGTTCCAACGACAGATGGGACTAAAGCCTCTAATTGAACTGGTTCTTTGTATGTAATAGCTCCTCTTTTAGTAATTGCTAATTTGTTATCTAAATCTTTTATTAGTTTAGATAAAAAGGATTTATGGCTTTTTTTACCAACCCCACTTTGAAAATAATTTGCAATTTCTTTGTCTGTTAATTCATAAAGACTTTTATTATGTTTATCTGCGAGCCATTTTGAAAATTTTACAATATCTTTAAATCTTTTTTTAGCAGGAATATCTTGGAGAGGATTCTTGCCTAATCCTTTTAATTCTGTGTTTAATTTTTCTGCAAAATATGCAAATATAGGTTTATTAAGCTCGTATTTCCTTCCTTTTTCTCCTGTGAAAGGATTTTCAGATTGAGCAGCTTGACCTTCTTTTAATAGCATAAGCTCTCTTGCTATTGCGTCTTTCTCTGTTGATATTTCATCTTTTCCAAATTCAGATAATTTCTGCTCTAATTCTCTTATTCTATCTTTAGATGATATTCTTGTATCTGTTTCTCCTTTTTTATCCGATATTCTATAATTTAATTTATCTTCTACCGATATAGATGTATCATCAAGATTTCTTCTATCTCCTTTAACATCACTAATAATTTTATCTTTTGGTCTTGATTTTTCATATACATCTATATTTTCTTTTAATATGCTATGATTGATTGCATCTTTATCTATATTTGTAATTTTCCCTTTTTCAATTGTTATAGCAGATTCATTGCCTTCTATCAATTGTTTAATTTGAATCTTGTTTTTAGCTTTTGATAATTGAGAAACAGCATCTATAAGTTTATTTTCATAAAACTTCTTTGTTGATGATGGCATTGGTTTTGGTTTTTGACCTCTTTTGAAATTTCTTAATGGCTCAAAAATATCTTGCTCAAATACATCTAAAAGTTTTGTAAGTTCGTCAATTTTACCTTTCTTTAAATCAACATCGTTTTTATGACGTTTAATTTTATTTTCTAAACCACTTTTAACTTCATGCAACAATCTTATATAATCAATATATTTATCAGCTGATATTTTACCAATATCAAGCTCTCCTTTTTCAAGTAATTGAATATCTTTTAAAAGTCCATCTTGCCGCTTAACTAAATCTCTGTACATTTCGACAGTAAATTCAACTTCTTTAATATTACCATCTTTATCTTTAATTTCAATCGTTTTACCTTTTAATGCTTCAGCGAGGTATTTATCTCCAACTTTTTCCATTGCTTTAATATTTTTAAGAGAACTCGATTCACTTGCTCCTTCTCTCATATTATTAAGAACTTCTTTTCCAGCCCCTTGCATTTTTTCATATGTAGCACCTTCTTGGGCATTATATTCTTCTACATATTCATTAACTGTTTTAAAAGATTTTTCTAATACTTTTTTCTTAGCTTTAAGGATTCCCATCATACCTGCATTAACTGCAAAATTTCTAATAAAATCTTTGGATGTAAAAGTATCATCAGTTATTACTTTAACCGCATCAGGAGCTGAAAATGCTGTAGACTCTGCAACAACTTGACCAACTGCTCCTGTTGAAGCTTTTGCAACTTTTTCACTTGTAGTCAGAGTTCTTTCTAATGATTTTGCATATAATGATGAATTAGCAATATTAAGAGAAGCTCCAACCATTCCAGCTAAACCACCCATAAGACCACCATGAGCTACTCCATGTCCAATTCCACTCCAAATATCTTCACCATTAATAGAGGCTTGAAGACCACCTCTTGCTCCCTCAAATGTTGCAAGTGTTGCTCCTTGTATAACACCTCCACTTAATATAGGGTGAGCAAGTTGACCAACTTTGGATTTTCCAGCAACTTTTGCTGCAAGACCACCTTTTGCTAAAGCTCCACTAACTTTATCTCTTGATATTGCGTTTGCTGCATTTTTAACTGTGCCTTCAGCTAATTCTTTTGAAAATCCTTTTTCCATTAACTTTTTAACAGCTGTGTTTTGAACTGATTTAGTTGATGATATTCCTGCTAATCCTGCTTTACCTGCCCATCCGCCTACCCACATTGATGCTAAATCAAGAGGCATCATAAATCCAAGCACAGCAGAACCAATATCTTCAAGGACTCCTGGTTCCCATTTATCATCAACAGCAAATCTTTGATTACCATTTACTAGTTGATAAGATAAGCCTGTAATAGACTCATTATAGGCTCTTTTTACCCAATTGTAATCCATGTCATCGATTCCATAATCTGTCCAATCATATAGGGAATTTACAAAACTTGGTTTATGCGTTTTTTCGTAGAATTTTTTTGATTGCTCTGCTTGGGTTGCAATGTTATCGAGTGCTTGCCAATTTGGAAGTGATTTATCAGAACCTTTTAATATATTATACAGCGTAACATCACTATAGCGTTGATAATATGGTTGTTCTTGCCTTTTTTTAGCTAAGTAATCTTGAATTGTAGCCATTTATTTTTTAATTGCTTTTTTTGAATTAGAAAAAAATTCGCCTCTAGTATTAATTGTTTTCCCTACTCTTGTTAAACTTTGAACATTTTGCATAAAATTATTCATAAGCCGATTGTAAATTTTCATTATATGACTTTCAGTAGAAGTAGCTTTGTTTTTACCTTTCTTATAATTAGATATATTTAAAATCATTGTATTTAATGTTGAATTCATCCAACCTTTAGTAGCTCCAGTGCCTTTAAATGTATGATACATCTTTGAATTTATTACTTTTCTAAAATTAGACTCTATTTCACCTGGTTTCATATTAGATAATTGCTCAAATGAAAGCCTTGAACCATCTTCATTTATTAAATTTTTAATCACTGACGATTGAAGATTATGCTTATTAATATAAGCTTTTTCTTGAGATTTTGTAACTTCTTCTCCCATTTCGAGGCCATAACCAGCATATTCATCAGGTGTTTTTTTAATTTTTGGTGTTTCTTCTTCTTTAGCTTGACCTGATTTTAAATAAACTTCTTTAAATTCATCATAATTTAAATCAACTTTTCCACCTTGTTGTTCAATATTATTCCTATAATTATTATATTCAAATTTAATCTTATCTTCTTCTGTTGCCTCTTTTGATGCTTTTGGCATTAAATCTTCTTCACTTGCTTCAGTTGTTCCATATATATCTTCATTATCACCAAGAGATATTGTTGGAGTTTCTACAACATTTTGATTTATTGTGCCATCTAATATAGTGTTATTTTGATTTCCAAGATTTATACCTGTAATTGTACCAACAGGAGGTTCAACATTAGCTACATTAGGCATATCCCAATCAATAGTGGCAAAATCTTGTATATTATTACCTGTTATTTTATTATATTGAAAATTGTCTTTATTAAGAGATTCAGACAATGCTGCTATTTGTTCTTCATCATTTAAAGCTAAAGATTGTATTTTAGGGCTTGCAAGTAAATCATTCCAAGTTACATCTGTTTTTGTTCCTCCTGATTCGTAAGAATAAATAATTTGATTTTTAATATCTTCCCATGTATCTGTTTGATTTTGACTTACATTAACAGCTTGCTTAATAAGATTTGGAAGTTTTGCAAGTGTATTTATATCTTCAATTTTTTTCAAACCTCTATTTAAAAATGTACTTGCTACACCTTGTTTGTATTTAGTTTCCTTAGTAACGTAATCATCAACAAAGCTCATATCACCTTCTAATACAGCATTAGAAAACACATTGTATTCTTCAGGTGAAAAATAATTATCATCTGTTGCAGATTTTATACCAAATCTAAATATATCATCAAGAGAAGATAATTGTGTAAGCTCAGGAGCATATTCAGGTTTTGTTAACCTTGAGCCAAATTTTCTAAATATAGAGTTTTTTGATTTAACAAACTCAACAATATTTGATTCCATTTTTTTTGCAATATTAGGTTTTAATGATTCATCAGCCTCATTGTAAGAATTTAAAAGATTCATCATATTTTGTGTTTGACCATCTATTTGAGAATACAAAACATTAAATTTACTATTATCTTCTTTTTGAAATTTAGATTTTTCTAATAAATGCTCATATGTTTCAATCATAGTCGGTGACATATTATTAAAATTTTGATTGTAATAGTTTTCCATCCTTGAAACAACTGTATCAATTCTTGAATTATCAAAAGTTATATCTATATCTTTTTCAAAATCAGAAAATACAGCTGATTGAAGCCTAGTATCTTGTGCTTGAGTTTGTTGATTTTGAGCATTTACTAATTGTAATATACTACTAATTGCGCCTATACCAGCATCATTTGCCATAATAATTCCTTATTTAAATTTATCCTTCGTAATCAATCCAAGATGACATTAAATCTCTATCTGCCATTACTTGGTCAATTAAACCTGACATATAATCTTGTCTTTTTGTTCCCTCAGATACCAATATATCTGAAGCTTTTTTGCCATAAATATCCCTTGCTTGTGCTCTTTGTTTATCAGCAAAACCAGAAGATTCAAATCCACCTGTCCTAACTTTAGATAAGTTATTTAATAATTCTGTTTGTAAAGAACTCATCCCTTTTGCTATTTGTGGTCTCATTGCATTATATTTAGCTCCTAGTAATTGTTTTCCTGTAACAGGATTTAACATTTGAAACATATCTGCCCAAGAATCTATTCCGCTTGGAGGAAGCATTCCGCCAGGATTAGTTCCAAATTCTTGGTCTCCAGGAGAATATCCATCGCTTTCTGAAGAACCTCCTAATAAATTAAACATATTGGCAGCATAAGCTCCTTGTGTATCTTCATTATTTTCCCAAAAATTAGGATAAGTACCTCCATAGCTATCTAACTCATCATACAAATTTCCACTTCCGCTTGATTGCCCTAATTGAGCTATTAATTCTTGATATGTCATTATTTATTTCCTTTCTTCATTAATTGCATTAGCATTGCAAGATTATCGCTTACAGGATTCATACCAAACGATGGCATAGCGCCGCTTACATAAGATGATAAAAATGGAGTCCAATTTGCTCCAGCTTTACTCATTCCTTGTTTCCAATTATCTTGTTTAAATGGAGACATTGCTTTTTGCCATGTATCTGCTGCTGTTGGCGCATTAGGGTCAGTAAATCCTATTTTTTGAAAAAATGGTGTTTTAGATGCGACACTTACATTAGAAGTTGGAATTTCACTTTTTGATAAATTTGATATAAAGTCAGGTGATTGTAAGTTTTTAGGGATAGCCATATCAAAAGAGCTAAAACCGTCTGTGCCTGTAACCATAGTTGGTTTAAGTGAATCTTTAGGCGCAGAAAATCCTACACCACCACCTCCACCACCATAAGATTTTTCTAAAGATTCTCCGAAATCTATTTCTGGAATTTCTTTTGTTCCTTCTGCTGCTTTTTCTCCTTTTCCTCCAGCACTAGACATTATTGCAGTAAGTGCCGCTGACTCAATTGCAGCTCTAACAGGGTCGTAAGATTCCATATCAGACTCAATTCCTGATTCAACATCTCTTAATGTTTTATCCATAAATGTTCCACTCATTAAATCTTGAATTTTTCCTTTTTTATCTTTTAACATTTTAAGTGTATCTTTAGAGGTAACACCAGAAATAAGCCCAGAAATTAAACTTTTTCCAAGTGTTCCTAATCCAGGTATAAACATAGAGCCTAAACTTAAAAGACCGCCTATAACACCTTTTTTCTTTTTCTTTTTCCTCATATCATTAAGTATTGCTTCAATATCTTCATTAATAGCTTTAATATGTTGACCTTTAAATCTTTTATCTGTCTGTATACTTTCTTTGATTTTATTTAAAATTCCCTTCATATCTCCATATTGCTGCACTTGAGGTTGAGAATCTTGATATGGATTAAAAACTGACATTTAGTTCTCCTTTTTTGCTAAAATTTTACTTTTAAATATATTACATTTTTCCTTCATATACAAATCCTAGAAATTAGTCCCAAAGAATGTTGCGTTATCTGTTGGCGTTGCAGGTGTTGTTCCTGTTGTTACATCTAAATATGGTCTATAAGAAACATTTGTGTTATCTATTTGCGCTCCCATAAAATAATCAACACCCTCATAACCATCACGAGCAGTAGTATCATTCAAATAATATCTATCATATTCTATTATTGCAAATTTAAAAGTATCATCAGAATTAATATTAGAAATAGCATCAGAGTTCATTGTTATAGTATGTGTTGTTGAACTTCCACTTGGATTATTAGTCATTAGACCATGTGTATAAGGTGATGCAACATTGTAAGCACTACTGTATTCTGTAACATCATCTTCATCCCAAGGGTCAGTAGTAGAAGCGTACCATCCCTCAAAATCATTCCAATTAGTACCACTGTTTCCACCTTCAGTATTTGACTTTAAAAGTATAATATTAATGCTTGTAAATTGTTCTCCATATGTTTCCAAAGTGTTAATAGCGTGAGTATATCCACCTAATTGTTTCCAAGATAATGCAGATGCTGAAGATACTCCAGATGAATCAAAAACATAATGTGATTGAATACCTCTTTGTCTAAATGTAAAAGTTGTTCCACCTCCTTGGCTTGTAGATGATGTAGTATTGTTATTATTACCTGCTATAACTTGCATAGCATCTACCCCTGTTGAAATAGTTGTACCATCTACCTTTAAAAGAGGCACAGGTCTGTCAGTATTAAAATCTGCATCTGTTATTACTGCACCACCTCCAGAATTATTTCTACCATTCATACTAGCCATACTAAATGCTGCAACTGCTACAATACCATTATCTTCTGCTTCAGAAACATATAAAGCAGTATCTAAATATTTAGCATTGTTAATATCTAAAGAATTATTTACAGCTATATACTTTGTATAGGTATAAGAATTATTTCCGTTATCTTTTAAAGTATGTTCAGTTTCATAAGGAATTGGCAAATAACTTTCATTAAATGCTATTGGCTTATGAATAAAAAAACATTCTTCACTAACTTGAATTTTAAAAGTTCCATTAACGTCTTGTTTAAAATAAGTATTATCTACATTAATGTTTAAATTTTTGTTAAATCTGCTATTAATTCCTGATTCAAGCTCTGCTACAGTTATATCTAAAAACGAGGTGTCTTCAAAGTTTTTTCTTTTAAATAATGTTTTAATCTCATCAGGTATAGGTTTAGTATTAAAAAATGCAAAAAACGTATTATCATTTGAATAGTATCCTCCCACTTTTTTATTATCTTTTGTAAAATAAACACCAGCACCTCCATCGTTTAATATTTCTAATCCATATAAATCAGAAAGATTATTAACAACTGTATTTTCATAATTATCTATATTGTAAGGCTTACAAGCTAATATTACGCAATCTTTAAAATAAACACTACTACCACCTAAATACATTTGCTCTAAAGTGTATTTACTTAAATCACTATCGCCAAATTCTTCTTCATTTGTATATTGGCCTGTTGTTATGTATTCATCTGTTATTTTTCCAACATAAAAATCTAAATATGGAATATCCTTATTTAAGCTATTATAACCATTATACATACCTAACGTATCGCTTCCAATATTATCGCCTATATTAGTCAAATTAAAGCCATATTCTTGTATTTTAGATTCACTTGTATGTTTTTCATTTAAAATACTCATTCCTTTTAAATCTAATGTAAACTCTATTTCACATTGACTAAATTGTTTATTTAGTTTTACTAATTGCAAAACTTTAGATAATCTTAAAACTATTTCTAAATCTGTTTCTACATTAAATTCTTGCGATTCCCCATTTATTTTAACACTATTTAAACTAAACTCTAATTGCTTATCTCCGTTTTGTGTGTTATCTGGTCTAATACCTACAACTTTTGTAGGATTATTGCCTTTTCGTTTTCCTACACTAACAACGCCTTTGTTCATTAAAGATATATCGCCAATAGAAGATGTCGCATCATTAAATTTTAAATCTATATTCTCTAAATTACCTGCAGAATCTTTGTAAAATAATGGAGCATTTTTAGGGTATATGCGATATTTATTATCTTCTACTTGAACTGTTGTTCTGTTAATTGCTTTGTTCATTAGAAATTAAGACTCGCTACACCATAAGCTTTATTATTATCTGCATCCCAGTATACAGATATTATATCTATTTTATTAGCACCTGTTGTTAATGTAGGAGCAGTAGCTGCAGGCCATACAACTGTAGATTCATTACTACCAGCTTTATCAAATGTTTTCCAATTAGAAACAGAGCCACCACCACTACCATGTTGTTTTATAAGTAATTGAAAATTACCAGAAACAGGAGGAAAGTGCATATGTATATCTGTTATAGCTGTACTTGCTGCTCCAAATGTTAAGTGAGCTTTATTGCCATTTCTATTAAAATATACATAAGTATCAGTAGCATTATAAGTAGGCTCAAATTGAGTAAAACCTGCTCCAGTTGTCCCAAAGCTTGCGTAATCACCATTAGTAGCTCCGTCTTCTGCTATTGTAAAAACAGTAGCTGCTCCGCAATGTAAAGATATTTGGTCAGCTGTGTTTGATTTTATATAAGTGTTTGCTCCACCATCTAAATACAATGGAGCTTGAAATGGTATACTCATTCCACCACCAGCCATCATTTCAAAAAAACTATTTACTCCTAATTCAGAAATACTATATATTTGAGTTCCACCAACAAACAAATGTAAAACATCATCAGAATTTTCTAAAAAATAAGTGTGACCATCTCCATCTAAGTATAATTTTTTACCTGCATCAATCATAACATCTGCTCCTGATATAAGTAAATCTCCATCAGGGTCTAATGTTAAATGAGCTAAAGCATCGTCATCATCTACAGTTGTTAATGTAGTTGCTCCATTAGTACCTGTTGCTATTGTAAAATAGTCAGACAAATTAGCTGTACTTGTTGCTTTAAAATCTATACCTCCATCTGTAACATTTGTAAGAATTCCAATATTAGTATCTGCACCAGTTACACCCATACTCATACCATAAGCAGTACCTGTTCCTGTTGTGCTTGATGCTACACTTCCTTTTATTCCATATGAAGTATGGCTTCCAACATGAGTAGGAGTACTGCAATTAACATTTACATCCATGCCAACATTATTAATTGATTGACCTGAAGCAGTAATTCCAGTATGGTCATAATCTAAGTATAATGCTCTTGTTGTGCTATTTGTAGTTGCTGTAGAATTTTTATCAATAGTTAAAGCTCCTGCCATAGTATCATCAGCATTGTTTGTTACATGATTAGTAACCGCTGCTGGTATAGTAGGTTTATTAGCTATAAATGCATCACTACCACTACTTGCTTCATCCCAATCAGCTTGAACATTTACTTCAGCTCCTGCTGCAATACCATTTAATTTTGTATGGTCATCATTAGTAAAATCATTAGTAGTTAATCCTCCATCCCCTATAGAATAAGTTGTATTAGTAGGAACAACCCAAGTACCATCTTTTCTAAGAAATTCGCTACCATGAGTTCCACTTCCTGCTGCGACTAATCCAGCTGCATAAGAATTACCAGATGCCATTACACTGTAAGTTGTGTTTGTATAATTAGAAGCGTCTATAGTTCCTGCACTAGCACTTGTCCAATCTATATGCTCATCAGCATCATAACCTGTTAAACTATTATGATTAACAGCTGTAGCTCCTGTAGCATCGTAATTTAAACTACCATTTGCATTAGTTGTAATTCTACTATTTAACCAAGCATTGCTATTAGATGCTCCAGTTCCTCCATTTGCAACTGCTAAATCTGTACCACTCCAATCTCCATTATTAATAGCAAGTGTGCCACCTAATGTAAGATTACCTGATGAAGTTACAGTTCCTGTTAATGTTAATCCATTAACTGTGCCTGTAGCGCCAACTGATGTTACTGTTCCTGTAGTGCTTGAACCACCTATATCAGATAATACTTCTGCAGGAGTTCTTTTTTTAACTTCTCCACTTACTTCAACTAAATAATTATCTCCTGCTGTATCAGTATTTATAGTACCTATAGTAAAAGTTCCAGCTATATTAAGATTACCACTTGAATCTAATTCTAAATCACTTGGGTCTGCCATTGTAGAACCTGAATTAATTTTAAATTTATCCGAATCAGAATCATCTAAACCTACAGTAAATTTAGATGTTCCTCCAATTTGGAATACAAGTTTAGGGTCTCCAGAAGATTTATCAATATCAAGCCTTCCTCCATCAACAGTTGCATCTCCTGTGACAAACAAATCTTTAAGAAGAGTCATATCTCCATCATTTGAAATTTTAACTAAATTAGTTCCACTTGATGGAGTTAAATCTCCTGCTGAACTTCCAGATGTAAAGTTTATATTATAACTATTTGGATTTGAATTATCTATTCCAGATACATAATATCTATTATTACTTGGGTCATCTGCTATATATCCATGAGATATGTATGAATCTGAAGAAGAAGTTGATACTATCAAATCTAAACTTGAGCCTCCACTTCCAACATTTAATATTCTTACTCTTGGGTCATCAGCATCAGATGAGTTAAAAATAATATCAAACTTACCGCTTCCATTTAATACGGAAGTTATACTTCCATTTGAACCATCTGTTATATTTAAATATGAAGAAGTAGAATTTCCAGTTGTTAATAATAAATCTTGATTGCCTAAAGATGATACTATGCCTGTATTTTTACCATTTCCAATCTTTAAAATTGGTTGACTATTAGCCTTAGATGTAGCTGTTTTTCCTGCGTAAATGCTTGTACTAATGGATTCAGATACTAATGTTAAAGCTAAACCTCCTAATCCATAAAGTTTACTTGTTTTTATTTTTTTAGATTTATTAACACTACTATCTTTAATTGAAGTTAGTTTAGTTGAAAACCAATTTCCATCTATTTTACCTAATAAAAATTCACCTTTACCACTTATTCGAGCTAATTGTAAATCACCATCATTTCCTTGTTGTTTAGAAGGGAATACTTTTTTTAAAGGATTTTTTAATAATCGTTTATTAAGTAAACTTTTTGTTGATAACATTATATAACTCGTTTAGTTCTATATAATACTGTTATATCATTAATAAGAAATCCCCTTGGAACTGGTTTATTGCTATCTGTGTTTGTTGCAAATTTAAATGCAATAGAATTAATATTATTAATAGAGCCTTGAGGTTTTAATGATGCCTCTACCCAATCACCACCAGCTGAAACTTCAACAGTTTCTCCTATTGTATGAGTTACTGCTTGAGTATTATTATAGCCTCTTTCAAGTTTAACTATAGAGCTAGTAATCTCTGTAATAAGCATATATTCTTCACCTATTTTTAATATATTTCCAGCCTTTATAATAGAAGAATCTGCGAATGAAGCTTTAGATATACTAGTTAAAGAATTGCTAAAACCAGCGGCCAATGTTGTTTCTGTGTTCGGTAAAGAAAATCCATTAGAATCATAATTTTTACTTTTAGTTGTGCTAAACTCTACCCAATTATTAGTACCATTTATAGAATAATAAGCTTTAACATTTGGAACAGAATAAAATGGTTTTGTTAATTCTTTTCTATTTGAAAAATCAGCTTCAAATAAAGATGATTTAAATGTTACATATACTTTAAATATTTTCTTTTTAATAGATGGAGCATCAAAATCAAAATCTTTTGTTATTACTCTAAAATCTCTTTCATTATTTCCTATGCCTGATGTAGTTGAAGGAGCATCTTCCCATTTATATATTTTAAATCCTTCTTGGTTAGGAGTACCCCATATTAAATTATCATGTATGTCGTAAGCAAAATTAGTAACAGGAGAATTGTAAGAATCTTCTCCTATCCCATACATTCTTGTTGTTTCAAAATTAACACCTGTTTCTAAATTTTCATTTAATATCTGTCCATCTACACCTTTATATATCATTGACCATCTTTTACCATCTAAATCAAACAAATATCCATATTCATTTGTTGATATTCTTTTAGCATTATCTTGTTCTGCTTTATTTAATCCATCAGTATAATCAATTGGATACATATTAGATGTTAAAAAATTATTGTATGTAGAAGGCCAAATAATAATTTTATTTTCTTTCCTTAAATACCCTATTGATGGTTTTAAATTTTCATATAATAGCCAATTTGATATACTATTTTTCCATTTCTTTTTAGCAATTTTTCCTTCTGTAAAATTAGTTAATCCTTCCCCATTATATCCATAACAACCGCTTTCATTAACCCAGAATATACCTACTTGCGTAGAAACAACTTGACTTTTATGTTCAATACCTACATTTTCAAATATTTCATCTAAATAATCTCCTTCATCTGTTCCAATAACATATATTCTATTTTTTTTAAATTGAAGTAATTTGTTTTTAAAGAAATGCAAATCAATTATTTCATCACCATCATTTGAAACTAAAGTAATATCATTTGATGCTGGCAATATCCCTGGTCTACCTTCTGGTGATTTAATCATAGTATCAGACCTTATTAAACCATTTTGTTTTATATTTCCTACATATAAATGATTATTAGCTACAACAGAGCAGTTATATTGAGCAGTCATTGTTTCTTCACTTTCTGCATCTTCTTGAGATACTTGAGTTTCAGATTCATAACTATAAACTTCATTTGGATTTAAATTTTCTTTACTAGGAGTTTGGTACAACCAAGTAGCATGATTATTGTCAGATACAAAATTTGCATGAAGTTTTTTACCACTTGTAGATGACCATACTTTTTTATTTTGAATATCGCAAGTCATTTGAAGATAATATATATCACTATCTGAATAACTCATATATACTTTAAAGTATTTTATTTCACTTATATCTAAACTTGAACTATGGACAAGACTTATTTCAGGAGCATGAACACTATTACTACATACTATTTCATTAAAATCTACTTTTCTTAAAAAACTTTCTTCGTTATGAACATTAACAGTAGTTACTGCCGCAGTCCATGTTCCTTCCCATCCTTCAGCTGTATGCTCAGATGTAACGTCTGCAAAATTAAAAGAAAGTCCAACATCATCTTTAGATACGTTATCTCCATTAATTGTTGTTCCTGAGTGAAACTCCATATCACATTCTAAAATATCTATATGTAAAGCACTAAAACCACTTGCTAACGTATATGGTTCTACAGTATAATGCCCAAAATAGTTTTCCGTGGGTTCTCCTGGAGTCATTCCAGAAGGGTCATAGTTTTTGTTTCCTAAGCTCACATGGTCTAAATCTGCCATATTATCAACATCTACATTTATTTCAATCATAATATTATTATCTTTATCTACTTGTGCGTCAGCAAAAGGTATATTTTTTTCAACAATACAACTTATATATTTTCTTGGGTATCCATCTTGAGCTTCGTTTCCAATAGGGCCAGCCAATCCTCCCATTCCATCTTGAAAACTTGTATTTATATCCATTTCTGTATACCATCCATTAATTGAATTAGCTTCGTTTGTAGCAATTCCCATTTCTAAAGTATCCAAATCTTCTGTTGTTACAGCTGTAATAGGTGGAGAAGCATTATTTGCTATATCATGAGGGTCTGTGTCAGTATCAACAGTATAATCTGAATCACTAAATTGAGAAATAGACATATCCATTTTTACTTTTTCATTATGATACCATGGTGTTGCAGCATCAATATACCCATTCCAATAGTTGTTACTATAAATCCTTTCTCTTGCTGTCCCAACTAAAGCATATACTTTTAGTTTTACATATATATTTGCAATATCATCTGTTTTACCTGTAATTTCATCTTGATTAATTATAATTCTTTTTTTAGCACCACCGCCACCACCATTATCTAAATCTGCAGTTGTATTAAACATAAATGAATTTCCACCCATCATATCTACTTGATTTGTTGATTTTGCTTGACCATTTTCGTTTCCACCTATAACACCCCAAGAATTATTTTCACAAGTATCTGAAGCATATAAATTAATTTTTGCATCATTATTTGAGGATGCTCCAATATATTTTTGCAACACATCATATCTTTCATTTGAAGCATAAGGAGTGTATGTTCCGACACTTACATTAAATATTCTAGGAGGAGATGTTAATGTTTTAGATAGTAAGAATTTATCTGCATATTTATTATAATAATATTGGTATGATTTATTGTTATTTTGATGATTACCATCTGATATTAACAATCTTCCATTTACATAATTAAAGTTTGCAAAAGCAATTCCTGAGTATTTTAATGGAAATAAACTTTTATCTGTTTGATTATATCCATTCTTGGAATAATAACTTAAAGCTAAATCTGTTTGATTTGCTGTTGGGTGGTGTTCGGATAAAGCTAAAGTATGATTTGTTCCTCCAATACCAATGACAGCTAAGTCAGATATATAAAATTCTAAATTAGAATATGTAGTCCTACTACCCCATTTTCCTGCAACAATTTCAAACCTAAGTTTAACATACTTATCTCCATCAATTATTTCAGAAGCCACATTATTTGTTGTAAATTTGTATGTATATTCTCTTGGAAGAGTAGTGTCAAAATGAGTTCCTGAAGAAAACAATAAAGAATTAGTAGTCATATTATAGGATATAGGGTAAGATAAAAATTCTGAATTATGTCCAAATACTTTTACATCATTTCCAAGTTCAATCATAGCTCTTCTTAAATTAAATCCAGCCCAATAACTTTTTGTTCCACTTCCATTTGAACCAACCCTTATTTGAATTTTATCGTTAGCCGTATCAAAGTCTGATGGTAGGCTAAATTCTATAGATTTAAAAGACATGTCATTACTTGGTGCAAGAATATTTCCAACATTATGATAATCATTCATATTAATATGAGTCCATTCGGTTCTTTGTGGAAAAACTTTACTATAAATAACCTTATAATCACTTCCATCTTTCCATCTTATTTCAACTACAGGGTCTCCAGCATTAGTAGTTGGATTTATACACATAACATCTAAGTAATAAGAAGCTCCAGCAATAAATCCATTAACTGTGTCTGTTCCAGATATGTCAGGACTTTTTACTCCAAAATTAATATCTGCTGTGCTTAAGTAAGATGGTTTAATATAAGTAGCATCAGATAATACATAAATACATTTTATACTATTGCTAGAGCCAGAATATTCTTTTATTTCTGCACTTCCATTAGTTCCACCTGTAACATTATTAGCTACATTTTGAGCTGTTATTGAAGAGCCACCAATAATAGTCCAACCACCAACAGAGGTTGTAAACATATTGGCTTGTTCGCTTGTTAAAAAATTAGTAGCAGTAACATCGCTTGTAGATTGTAAATATCCACTACCATCATTGCTAAAATATGTAAGATGATTTGATTGGTCTGAAATATCATGTATTTTAATATGTGGAGGAATGCTTAATCCTGAATAAAACCATGAATCAGAACCTGCGCACATTGCTTTAAACTTTAAAGTATACTCACTATTTGCTTTTAATAATATTGGTGAAGTTTTTATAGAACCTAAAGATGATGGAGTTCCATCATTCCCATCTACCGCTGCTATAGATTCTATTCCACTAACATAACTTCTTGGAACTCCTATTGTTTGGCTTAATGGAGAAACATTGTCAGATACTTTCCATCCAACACCATCTCCAGCAGTTAATGTCCATGAAGTATCAAAAGAAAGAGTATCTAAATCATAATCATATATATCCGAAGAATATGTACTTAGCATAGAGGAGTAATCAGAAAAGAAAGAATATAAACCAGTTCCTGGATTAAAAATTGAAGATAATCTAAAACTATCTGTGGAAATATTATTTAAAACTATATCTCTACTTACTCCTCCACTAACTCTTATTATGCCATTTTCATCAACTTCGGCATTATCAAGCGCTTGGAATTCATTGTTTTGAATATCTTTAGAATCTGAAAAACTATTCAATCCTCCTGAAAAATCAGATATTTTTAGCGCTTGTTTACTCATTACTTACCTTTTATTTTCGCAACTATTGGTTTTAATACCATATCCCAAACCAAGTCATCTTTTTTAGAAGGTGATAATTTAATAGCTTTTTCTAAAACATATAAAGCCAATAAAAACCATTCCCAATTCGATGTAATTAATGATAACATTGTTATCTCCTTATTTTATTTTCGTTTTACTTTAGCACTACAACCGCAAGACATACAAATAAAGTCTTTTGGCTCATGACTAAATTTTTCAAGTTTTTTAACTCTTTTTTCTAAATCTTTAATTTTCTTTAACTCCCTATTGTCCATTACCTTTTTTACAATAGAATCTATAATTTTTTTTGCAACCAATCCTTGTATCATTATTTTCCCTTTATTTTTGCATATAATGTCATTAATCCAACAATTATACCTATTGATAATGATATAAATGTTAGAATAGGGTTTAAAAGCTTTAAAAAGCCTATTAATGTTGAAAAAAAACTTGTACCCATACCTATCTCTGGGTAAGTAGATAAAACTCTTAATGTGTCTTTCATTCGTACCAACTTTCTTCATCATCAAAATTTATATTAAAAAAATTCCATGTATATAAATATATAAAAAGACATAAGCAAAGTATTAAAAATGTTACTACTAAATAAGAAAAAATAATCATTTATCTTCCATGCAATCATCCCATTTTTTTAAATCTAACATTGGCAATGGTTTTTCTATCATATGGTCTTTTAATTTATCGTTTTGCACTGCTACTTTATTTCCACCTTTTATATAGGGTTTTCCGTTATTACATCCTACTTCATATACAAATAATATTGTTTTCCAAAAACCTACCCTAACTACTCTAGCAGGTCTATCATCAAATATAATTACATCATCTGTGTTTAAATCATCACCTGCAAATACTTTAATAGCTTCTATTGCAGATTCAATTGTATTTCTACCTAATAAAAAAACAAACGCAATAGCTGCCATCCAGCCATATTCGCCTATAAGTCCTTCTATTGCATCTGTTTCCATATTCCTCCATTATGTACTTGCTACAAACATCTCCACATCACACGAGGCTGTATCTGCCTGTATCTGTACTTTAGTTATATCTGCTAATTGACCAGATGAAGCTGCTCCACCTGAGTTTGCATCCATATTATCTACTAATCCTCCATTAATATCAGCATTCCATATATAGCTTTGTCCTGCATCTAGTTTAATACCAACCTCATCACTACTTTCATTAGTAAAAAATAAAACTATAAAATTAGTATCATCTTTATTGGTAAATCTCATATACCTTACATTTGCTTCATTGAAAGTTCCTTTTCCAACTCCAGTTCCAAATGCTAAATACTCAAGCTTATCAGTTGTAGTGGTTACTATTGTTTTAGATATAGAATTTATTCCAGATATAGATAGCTTATTTACAGAGCCTTGGTCTTTACCATTTAATGTTAAAGATTCAACTAAAGTGACTGTCATAGTACCTGACGTTAATGTACTTGCCATTTATTCTCCTTGCTTTCTATGTTAATACTTCACCCCATAATGAGGTTTTACCATTTATAATTTCTACTACTTCTACTTTGTAATCTCCATTTTTAAAAAAATCTATTATTGCAAATGCATGATTCCAATTTGTTAGGTTACCTTTTAACCAATCTTCATCTATATCAATATCTTTTAAACACCCTAAACTCCAAGCACTGATTGTACCTCCTAATGAACTATGTGTATGTCTTTGCAAATCATGTGTATGTCCATACATAACTGATTCTCCGTACATCATTAAATGTGCCTTTGCATGATGCATACCCGTTCTATGCCCGTGTGTAAAATTTAATTTACCAATTTTAAGCAACTTCTTTCTAAAATAAGGATGATATTCATATCCTCTTTCTTTTAATTTTAAAGCATTGTATGTTTTGTATTGGTCTAAATAAGGATATTTAACAACAAAATTATCAAGCCATACTTCGTGATTACCTTGGATAAAATGTCTTTTTTTACATTTAATCTTATCTAAGGACTTATCTATTATATCCATACCTTTATTAACCGCTTTTACATCTTTATCTAACAATGGTATTAAATCTTCCATTGGTTTAGCATTTCTACCTTTCCAATAATGGTTACTAAAATGCTCCCATTCCCCAGTATCTCCTAAATCTATATACATTGTAGGTTTTACAATTTCAATAGCTTTGCATACTATTTTAATTGCTTTCTTATCATGTATAGGAAAATGCTTATCAGGAGTTACTATTGCTCTATCAACAATATTGCCTTGCAATTTTGCCATAATCACCTCTTTTCATTTCAAAAAACTACTTCTTTTTTTTATTTGAAGATTCTTTATCTTCAATCATAGATTCAAGAACTTCTATTGCGCCTTGATATTTTATAAATAATTCTTTCGCTTGTTCTTGTTGAACCTTAAGATTTTTAAGTCTTTCCTGTAGATTCATATATCGCCTTTTTATTTATTATAATTTAGGTACTGAAAGTACTCTTACCCCAGACCTTCTACTTCTATATTTTTTTACTTTTTGTTCGTACATTTGCCTATAATAAGCTGAATATTCTAAATCTTCATCATCTTCATATAGCCTTGCTTTTACATAGCATAAAACAGCATTATGTAAAGTACTATCTAATCCTAAATCACTTTGAAGATTATTAGTTGTCGCTGTTGCTTCTTCATATTTTGAATGATATGTTATTCTTAATCCGTTATTAACAAATAATGATGTAAATGTTCCGCTAGCTTCAGCTGCATATGTTTTAGAAAAATAAAATTCATCATCGTCAATTTTAGTTATTGAATAACTACCATTAAAGTCTCCATCTGGAGATGAAGTTATAGTTACTCTATCTCCTGTTGTAAGTCCATGAGAAGTACAAGTAGCTTTTGTTGTTCCAGTAACAGTAGAATTATAATCAGCGAAAGAAGAAATAGTGCCGCTTAAATTTCCATCCCCTTGAAATGTATCATATTTTTCAGAAGTTCTTTCCCCTGCTGATGATGTTATATCTTCGGCTAATATTGCAAGTCTATTATCATCGTTATACCATGCAAAATAATCATTTGGATATGTTCTTTTATTTGTTGCCATAATAAACCTTTATGTTAAAGAATCATCATCTCCGCTAGAAGCAGTAAATGTTTCTGCGCTTGAATTTGAATCTGAATCTGCTCTTAATATTCTATGTGGGTCAGCTAATTTTGGTATCATTACATATCTATTATTAGTATCTAATATTTCGACCTTTATTATATCAATCATATCATCAGATAATGTATACCATCTTTGTTTTTTCTTTAAATCTGTTGTTACTTCTTTTGCATAATGCTGTTTCTTTTCAGCAATATCAAGTAAAGCATCATTAATTAATCTAAGCATATATGATTCTGATTTTGAACCTACTGATTCATCTGTTGCATCAATAATATTTTGAACTGTCATACTTTTTGCCATTATCTTTTATTCCTATTTGCTATATCTTGTCCCATTGTTGTTTGATTAAATTCTACCTTTGTTTGACTACTCCATTTATTATTTCTCATATTAATACCATCTGATATATTAACTGCTTTACCAAAAATATATCCACACTTGCATATATGCTCATCATTTGGTTTAAAATCAATACATTTTTTGCAAGATTTACAATAATATGTTCTAATTCCTCTCATAATTCTCCTGTAATTTAATATAATTACTCTTCACTTACAAACGTGTTGCTTGATGCTAATGTTTGTGCTTCTGATTTAGTTAATACACTAAAATTAGGATATGATTTGCTAGCTCCTAATGCTATAAGTTCTGATAGAACTCCATCTTTCATAGACCATTCACCTTTGATAATACAATATGCTTTATCATGTGAATACCTTGGAGCTCCTACCTTACCTGCCATAATAATATCATTCCAAGTAGGAGCAGATACATAAGTAACTGTTCCATCTTCATCTGTTGATTCTACTATAGGATATAGTGCTTTTATTTTATTTCCAACAGCACTATCATATGCACTGCTTGGTAGACAAAAATACATTTCATAATGTGCCATTATTTGTGACTCCTTTTACCTGCGTTATAATTTCTTTTTACTTCTGCTGCTGTTAAAGCTTTACCTTCATATATAGCTAAATCATCTATTTGGCTATCTACTTCATAAGAACCAGTAGAAGATAATCCTATTTGGTCTATTGTCATATTTACATCAATATCACTTCCAGTTCCATATTCAGTAGTTCCTAAACTTGCTCCATTTTTATATAATATAACAGAACCATCACCTGCGCAAGTTATTGCAAAATGGTACCATTCTCCTAAAGTTAAAGCTGTATAACTATCATCATTTCGTGCATACTTATTATTAGTATCTCCTTCTATTGTAATTTTATTAGTAGGATTAACTTGTAACATACTTGCAGAACTTGTTGTAGAACTCCCTAAAATGCTTTGACCAGCACCATTACCAACTCCTTCATATTTAAACCAAAAAGAGAAACTAGTAGGACTTCCATCTATATCATATTCTTTTACTGGGATAGAGACATAATTACCAGTATCTACACTTCCTAACACGCATAAATTCAAACTATTAGTAGCTCTTTGACGATTCATTATAAATCCTTGAGAATCTCTTAAACCATCTACTCCTGCTGTGATTAACATTGTTTCTGTTGAATCTACATTTGCATCATTACTGCCTTTTAAATCTTTCCATTCAGATAAACCATTATTTCTCCAATAACCTGTTAAATTAGCTGCGCCTTCAGAATATTTAGTATGCAAGGTTGCATCTAAAGCTTTACCATTATTATATAATTGTGTTACTTCAGATAAATTAAATCCAGCATTCCAGTAAGATATTTCAGTCATTGCTCCTTCAAATGGTAAAGAAGATGTTCCATATCCAGCACCAAAGTGACCTACTTTTAATCTTTTACCATCAGTAGTGTCTGCAGTAGCTGAAGATTCTCCTATTTTTAGTCCATTAACATAGAAATCTATAGTTCTATCTGTATTCCATATAAATGTATACATTTGCCATTTTCCTACTTCTAAAATACCTGAAATAGTCGCAGTGATACTATAAGCGGTATTATTCTCTGGTTCAAATTGAACAAGTTCATTAGTTGATACAAAGGAACCAGAATTTTTTTGATACCTCACATAATTTTCAGTTTCTCTTGCTCCAAATATAGAATCATATATAGTAATAGAATTTGGAAATACCCACATATTTATAGTTTGTCCAACTTCAAAATAAAAAGTGCTATCTAATTCAGCAGCTGTATCTGTAGCATATCCATCAAACCAAGCCAATTGGTTATAAGATTGTAATGCTGTTTGTGGTATATCAAGTTGTTGGTCTGCGTCTGTCCAACCTGTTGCTGTGCCTACTTCTTTAACTGATATATTATCCATATGCCATGTTCTTGCTGTATTTTCTGTTGTATAAAATCTTAAAGTTCCAACTGAATTAGCAACAGTAATATCCATATTGTATGTTGCATCGCTAGTAGTTATTGCTTGCGTTGTACTTGCTCCTCCCATACCTACTGTCAAAGTAAATCCAGCTGATGTTGCTTGCATATCTGCACTAATTCTATAAGTTCTTCCTGCTACTGGAGCTGTCATGTATGACATATCAAGTTCACATCCCTCTCTTTCATCAGAAGCTTCAGTCGTAGTAACTATTTTCATTCTTGCACTATCTAAACTAACAACAGTAGCAATTGAAGATGAATCTGGGTCAAATGCAGCCCAATTTCCACTCCCACTAAAATCTCTATTTGTTTGAGCAGTTATCAACTCATCACCATAAAATACAGTTGTTGCATGATTTTTGTCGTTTACAGGTTTGAGAGATACATTATCAATATAAATATCTCCAGCTGTAGTTATACTTCTATATACTTCTATGCAATGTTTGTCTGGAGTACTTCCTGCACTACTATTGGCAGTAAAATAAGCAACAACATTTTCAGATGAAGTATGAACTACATTATATCCTACTTGATTTGAAACAGCTCCATTCATAGCAAGTACAGCCATAGAACCACTATTTACAGTTATATCATAAGCAAGTCTATAAGTAACCCCTTCAACAAAAGGAGTATTTACTAAATTGTTTACAGTTTGATAACCTGCACCTTCATTTACTCCATTAGAAACTACATGCATTCTCCCATTGTCATATTCAACAGTATCAAATTGCCAATCAGGATTACTAGTAGAACCTTCTGTCCAACCTGTTAAATCACCTGAAGAAAAATCACCATTAGTAACCATCTCATCACCCAACCCTGTATTTGAAGCATCAAGTATATATGATTGCTGTCCTCTATGTCCATCATTCATTGGATACCATATCTTAAGATTAGAGTTTGTTAATAATGTACCACCTCTATTTAAAGCTAATTGTTCAGGATTAAGATAGTCAAATGATGCATCATCTGCTGTCCATGCAGAATCCCATACCTGTCCATCAGACATCATTCCATCTAAACCATGAGCTCTAGGAGTAGCATATGGCATACCCCAACCAGTAAAATCTGATGCACTTCCTGGAAAAGCTGTACCATTACTTGTATTATTTGTAGATGTAGTAATAGTCGAACCATGTTGAACTCCATTTAAATAACAAGTTAAAATATTATCTTTAGCAGTTATAACTAAACGATACCAAGTATTTTCTTGCAAAGGTTCTGACCCAGGTAATGCATTAGTTTGAGTTGAATCGAATTTATAATAATTTCCACTATCTGCTCTAAACATAATATAATCACTGTTATGTAAACCTATATTGGTATGAGTACTATTGTCATCTCCAACAAATAAAGTAAATTTTGTATCTCTAAAATATATCCAAGTAGCAAAAGTCCACGCTTCTCCATCAGCAAAGCTATTAACTCCTGATATATTAGTTCCGCCATTATGCTGAAAATAATCACTAACTCCATCAAACTCTAATGCTCTACCTGAATATATTTGCCCATGATTATTATTGTTAGAGGTATCTAATGCTCTAGCTCTTGTTGGTTTTTGAATTGTTTGTATAGTAGCAGCCATTATGCTAGTGTCCCATTGTTTGAACCATGTGAATCAGCTGTTTTATGAGTTGTATCACCAACAATATAACTTGAATCTAAATTCCACCATGATACTAAATTTGTTTTTTCACTATTTGATAAACCTGCATAGTTTTTCCACATAATAGATTTGATTTGTGCTTGAGTTAATGTTGCTGACCATACTCCTGCATTGCACATGTATCCTTTTAAAAAATTAGTCCCACCATTAAATGCACCAAGGTACATTTCATCTGAAGAAGCACTATTTGAAAATGTTTCAGAATTAGTATCAACAAGAACTCCATCTAAATATAATTTTTGTTCTGAAGCTGTAGTAGTAATTGCAGCGTGATGCCATTTATTAGATGTGTCTACATTTCCATCATACTCTAAATATGTATGAGCACTTCCTCCCCATACTATACCTGTTAAATAGCCATCTGCAGAGCCACTAGCTTTATAATTAACAGATAAAGTTAAATTAGAACTCCCATCACCTTTTTGATTATGCATTAATGTAGTATCATCTCCATCTAGCACTTTAAACCAACAAGCCATTGTAACATTATTTCCTGTTATAAAATTAGTTGAGGCTTTGCAATCTATCTCATCATCAGTACCATCAAAATAAGCAGCACCATCACTTACAAGTACGACTTGACTATCTGTATAATTATGCTTTAACACAAGATTATCTCTTATAATTCCTGGTGTAACTAAAGAGCTTTTAGTTAATGTTTGACCTATTCCTAAGCTTGGCATAGCTCTAACCTAAGTATAGTATTGCTTTACCAGCAGATATATCTACAGCATTAAATCTTCCATATATTGTCATACCACTTGGAATAGTTAATGTTGACATATCATGTCCATTTGTACCTAAACTTGAAGCTGCTGCTGGACTTGCATGGTTTGTAGACTCCGATGTCGTATTAGTTGTAAATGTTATATCATCTATAACTTGTATAGCTATAACAACTAAGTTTGAAGGTGGAGTATAAGTATCAGTTCCTTGCCCTGCATCAACAAATGCTGTACCAACTTGTCCTAATATAGCATTTTGTGCCTCGGCAACTGTATATTGATGAAACCCTTTACTTGCCATTTTATTCTCCTTTCGAGTGTACTTTAAGGTCTTGACTTGACCGTGAGTGTACCATTATTATTAAAATTTTTTATAGATTTGGGAGCTGCCCTTTATACGACAACTCCCATAGTTCTATTAAACTATTTATATACTATTTTATTCAAACGGTGTTGCAAGAGTACCATCTCCAACTAACTGGCCATCTACATGCCATGTAGTAGAAGAAGTACCTACAATATTAAACCATCCACCTTGAAGCCAACCTTGTGCAGCAGAGCCTAAATCAATAGTATCATCATTAGATACATCTGCACTAAATGCATTCATATCTGTTGCTGTTGCAGGGTCTACAAGCATCAATGTACCTACGTACAATTCATCTGTAGCTGCAGTATTGATTAATCCAGCTGTAGTAAAAGTTGTCTTAACAATGAATTTAAAGTTTAAGCCTGATGCACATGAAGGAAGAGTTACTGTTAATCCTCCAGCTACGTCAAGCAAAATCACAGAACCACTATCTTCAGCGGTTAAAGTATGACTTGCTGTTAAGACTTTAACTTTATTGTCAATATTACTTACAAGACTATTATCATTTAATACATCACTTCTCATTGCATACCTCCTTATAGGTCAGTAAACGAATACAACGCATGAGTTTCAGGGATTGTAATCTCAAGACCTGCTTCTGTAAGAATCATGTCTTTTCTTAAATCCTCATCTGCTTGTTGTACGTTTGTGATAATATGAGTATCACGATTAAGACCATTTCCGACCAAAGGTCTGTAAGCAACGTGGTCTAAGTCAACCAAACACATATAACCACTTGCAATACCTCTAAACATAGGTTCTTGCACCACAGATAAATCTCCGTGGATTGTGTTTATTTGTGTGATTTTATGACCAAATGCACCATCTCTATAATCTACGTTATATTGCATAGAACTTTGATAAGTTGGTTCACTACTTTGATTACCAAAAGAAGCGTTTGCAAATCCACCAATTTTACTTAAATAAGTAAGAACAGGTCTACTTGCCAAAGCAAGTTTAGATTTGTTTCCACCTCTAGCTGGGTCAAAAACAACTTCAAAGTCACTTAACAATGTATCATAAGTCATTGCAGATGACGCTTGTGAAAACATATAAGCATTACCAGAAGAATAAGCAGCACTTCCAGACGCAACAGCTGTTGAGTTTGCAAGTATATGACCTACTATACCTTCTGAATATTGTAAAGAATTATCTCTTGCTCTCATTGAGAAAAGCATAGCTCTTTCAATATCTACCTTATGTTCTCTTAGTTTTAAATTCCAGATTCTATCCCATTCATTCGCGTATCCTCTGTAATTTGTAGCAATTGCTGTGTTTGTCATTTCTGCTGCTGTTTTAAATATTTGACAATATCCAAAGTCATCGTCTAATTGACTAGACCAAACATCAGGAGAACCTGAACCCTCAGCAAAAGATGTACCAATAACTTGACACTCGTCATTATCTTGGATATGGTCATAATCAGTTTCATTAGCTGAATTTGATTTAGATATACATCTAGCTTGTAAAGTAGTATCTGCAGAATTTTGAGTAATACCCTCAATTCTAAAGATTACTTGTGAAGCTGCTGTTTTATCTGTTTCAACTGCAAAAACCATACCTTTAACAAGCCAATCTATTTTAGCTGGAGAACTTGCTCCATCATCAACATTAATAGAGTATGCTGAACCTACAGCAACATCATCATGAGTTGTTGTATCAACATAAAAATTACGACTTGTCCAATCGATTTTTGAACGATTTTCTAAAAACCTAAATACAGGGTCATTAGTTGGTACTTTTGCTACCTTATTAAGATACACAAAAAATGGAGATTCTTCTGGTGCTAATTCAGCGACTCTGTCGCCAAAGTTATGTATTCGTCTTAAGTCAGCCGAAGCACCAACTGCTGCTGGTACACTGTTTCCAGTTTGGTCGACATTATACGAATATAATGTTCCAGATTGATTTGCCATTATGACATCTCCTTTTTATTGTTATATTCTAGTTTACGGTATTTTATTTCCAACCCTAGAAGCTTTCATAACACCTTCCCATCTATTCTGACTCTCATCCTTCCTTACAGGTTGTTGTCCATTAAGGATTCCAGCCTGTTGAGGCGAATTTTGATTTTGACGAATAGCATCTAAAGGGTTACTTTTAGTTTCTTTAGATTGGTTTTGAGTTACAGCCTGCCACATATTAATAGCACCATCAATACCATATTCAGCTGGATTTTTACTAGCAAATTCCATAAATGAAGAAATTTGTTCTTGATTTAATCCTTTGTTAGAAAGCTCAGTTTGAAGTTTAGTCATACCAACTTCTTTTTGAACTCCAGCCATTTGTGATTTAACAGCGTTATCTACGGCATCCTGCATCTCTTGTTGTCGATATTTATACGACTTAGACGAGGGGTCATTATAGGCTTCCCACGAATCAAACTCATCTTTTTCTAAAGTAATTCTCTCATTAGTAGTTGATTGACCACCTTGCATCATTCCAGAAATAGTTTGAACTATATCAGGTCGTGATTCCAACATTTGTCCAATTTGTTCATATTGCTTTAGCTTTTGATTTTCAGTATAGAGTTTATCCTTTTCAGATTGGTGATATTTAGATTGCTCTTCCCAATTTGTTTCAGAATTCTCATTACTTTGTTCATTTACGTCTTGCCCTACATTATCATTGATTTGACCTTGAGTTGAATCAAGATTTTCATTTTCAAATGTGTTGTCCATTTTATTCTCCTTTATTTTGCAATTTCTTGAGATTTTATTTGAGCTTGACTACGAACTCGTAGTTTCTCACCCTCAAGTTTAACTGCGTTTTCTAATCTGTTTACAGCCATTTTAGTTGCTGCTTTGGAATCAGATTCTTGTTCATGAAGTCTACTTTTAAACTTTTCAACTTCAGTTCTTTTTCTTGAAGATACAGACTCTCTATGAGCTGTTTGTAAATCTCCTTCAAGACTTTTAATTGTTTCTTGTGCTCCTTGCAATTGTTGTTGTAATTGAGCAATAATATCAGTTCTTTGTAAAACACCCTCTTTATCAAATATTTCAGTCTTTTTAAGAGCTTCAACTTTATCAATAAGACCAGCTTGATATGCTTCCATGTACATTTGCCATTCACCCCATTTATTAGAAGGCATAGTTGAATTACCTATAACTCTTATATCAAATTGACCAACAACTAATTCATTTTCAATTGACATTATTTCTTTTGACTTATCATCATATAATCTTTTATTAACAGTATATTCAGTTAAATCATTATTAGGTTGAACAATTCTAAATGTTTTTTGAAAGTTATAATGAGATTTAGCTAAATTATAAATAACTTTTCCTAATCTTTTTAAACTACCTTCAATATCCCTTAATTTAGATTTACTTCTTCTTTGACCAAAGTCTTCAAGCATCATAGTAGCAGAAGATGTTTTCGGAGCAACATCAGTATTTCCTTGCATCATTTCAAATATACCCATATTAAGGTCGATATACTTTTCAATAAGTTGGGGTAATTGCATAACTGAACTCGCCAAAGGTTGAGGTGAAGGAAAGTGCGGTTCACCAAAAGACGGGTCATATTCAATAGTTGCATTAGGATTTGCCCAATCTCTTTCAAGCTCTTCAACATCTTCTATACTACCTTGGGGGATTAAAAGTTTCAAACCAGATGCAGCTTGTGCATGTGAGGTTATTAATGACATTGTTTTATTCAAAAATCTTTGAAAATCTTTATTTTTTCTAACATCACTCATTGGATATGGTGTGTTAGTCCATATGTTTGGTATTGGTACAATAGGAAATATATCAGTTTCTAATATTTTTTCATATAAAACTATTTGACCTAAAGTACATGTTAATTTAATTCTTTTTTGAGTAATTTCAACTATATCAATTAATCCAGACTCAATTGCTTTAGCTGTAGCTTTATCTTCAATTAACATTTCCATATTTTTCATATCAAGTATTTTTTCTTCTTGAGTTTGAACATTAAATATTCTATAATACGGAACATTAACTTTTGAAAAATGCTCTATTAATTGATATTTTTCAGAACCTTCGCTATAATCTAAATCTTTAACAACATCAGGTGTAAAAGAACCAACAGTTCTTGAATTTGTATTTGATGGATATGTTTCATCATTATCAAGACCTTCAATAGAATCAATAACCATTTTTCCTTCATCATCTTCTTCTGCTAATTCAGGATATAATCCAAGTAATTGCATCTTTGTTAATACAGTCGATAACATCATTCCAGAAGAATCATCAAAATACTTATTTCTTGAGTTAGGGTCAACTACAACTCTAAATGGGTCTATGTATGTAAATTTAACTTCACCCCTTCCATAATCATCTTCTTTATCTATGTAAGCATAAAAATATCCAAGGCCTGTAACAGCATAATCATGAACTACTTGTTTAAAAGTTTCATCACCATCAGATATATCCCAAATATATTCTAAAATTGTTTTCCACACATTTGCCATTTTAACATCAGAGTCTTCTCTTCCAACGGCAGAAAATTTAGGGGGTTTGGATGTTATAATTGCTTTAAATTGCTCTATAGCGGAATATAATCTATCTAAAGGTAAACTTGATTGATTTCTTTCATTTAAAGCATCTACTTCATCAGGGGTAAAATGATTACCTAAATAAAAATCAATATCTTCTCTTGCTTGTGTATCCCACTCACTACGAGCATTATACCAGCGTCTCCAAAGCTCTTTAATATATTGTGCATCTTTATTGGTTTCTATCATAACTAATAATATAGAGTATTTTTATTATACAAATCAACCCCTTGCTCCTGTAATCCAATTGTAAGTCTTTTTTGGGTTTTCCCAAGATTCTCCATTTTTAATTTTTTTAATTTTTCCAGCTTTTGAATTACCTTTAGCATGTTGAGTTGATAACCAAAAAGCATCAATAGTATCATCATGTGAACCTTTAGGAAAATCAAGTAATTCGCCAATAAATTCATGCATATTCTTTTTCAAATGTACTGCCCCTGCTTTAAACATTGGTTGCAACCCTTCAAATAATCTATCTTTCTTTTTTTGGTTACCATAACCTTTAATACCTTGTTCTATACCTGGAAGAAACTTTCCTTCTTTTTTACTTCTTTTATGAATGTAATCTCTTAACATTTCTTGATATGAAATTGTTTCAATATTTATTCTCCTAATAGGGCTGTATCGTTCTGCGATTTTAAATATCTCATCTGCACAGTCCATGGGTAACACCCTCTGCCTCCAATATTCGATAATATAATAATCGTAATTAGAAGTAACCCCAATAACCATAATAACACTATAATCATTTTTCGCACTAAGTGTCGATGCTGGGTCAACCCCAATGTAAATATTAACATATTCAACTCTTCCGTCATCTAAAGTTATATACCATGAATTTGCTTCATTGCTAAATTTTAAGTTACCTTTATATAAATTATCGGTTATATCTTCTTCAGAAAATATTTGGTCTTCAGGAGACTTTGCTTGATTCATATATTCTTGATAAAACTTAGATGGAGTACCAGAATCAATATAAAATTGTTTTCTTTCATCTAATTTCTTTAAAGGCCATCTTGAAGGCCATAATGGAGTACCATCATCAAGTATAGCTTTATATGTAATCAAATCCCAAGAATAATCTTCTCCATTATTTGTAGCTTCTTGATGATTTTTAACAAGTCCATTTAAAAAAGAGTCATAATGGACAATAGTTCCATTACACCACAAAAATCCACCTTTATCAAAATCAATCGCTGGATAAACAGCCGCTGTTACCCAGTTCTTAATATGCATTCTTGCTTCAGGAGTTTTAGTGTTTAATTCAGATTCAAAGTCATCAAGGATAATTCCAGTGTATCTAGTAGATAATTGTTTTTTACCCCTAAGCCTTTGTGCTGCGCCCTTAGCAATCATCCTACAATTATTCTTCAATACAATTTCGGTTTTAGTCCACTTATCACCTTGAAGGTCACCAAAATAGTAATGAATTGCAGGATTTTCATATATATGGTTTGAAATCCAATTAAGGTTATCAATTGCTTGGTCTTGAGCCTCGCCAACCCAAGCGATAAATTCTGGGCTTTCTTTATTCGCAAATAAGAACCGATGTAAGACAGCCGTTGCTGCTAAGGTTGACTTTGCGTGGTCACGAGGCAATACAAGAGCCAATTGTTGATTTTCTCTATCTAAAAG
>Ga0163179_10000223_pt1 | contig 40198 bp, 27 predicted proteins | sample AtlANTMetagenome_FD_109643 | JGI IMG/M metagenome (GOLD analysis project Ga0163179, IMG submission 109643) | Marine eukaryotic phytoplankton communities from the Atlantic Ocean - Atlantic ANT 2 Metagenome | ecosystem: Environmental > Aquatic > Marine > Oceanic | place: North Atlantic Ocean... | reverse complement strand
CTCGCGCAGCGCGTCGATGAGATCCCGAACGCGACACTCCATCCCCCTTTCGCGCCAGGAAACGCCAGCGCGGTGTTGGCCGAGGCAGACGTACTGGTCATCCCGAGCACCTGGGAAGAAAACAGCCCTCTTGTCCTCCGCGAAGCCCAGGCGGCCGGCTTACGGGTGATCGCCAGTGAGATCGGAGGGATCCCCGAGCTTTCGGAAACTGCCCGCTGGGTTCCCCCCGATGACGATGAGGCCCTGTTGGTTGCGCTTCAAGCAGAATCCCGAGTGGGCCGGCGGCGTGTTTCCCCTCGCCCCTATGCGAGCCCAGACGAGCACGCAGCGCTTCTCCTGGACCGCTACAGAACGTGGGCTCGTGAAGCCCAACTCGAACCGATTGACGATTCCAGGTAAACTCCGAGTATGTGGTTCCCCCTATTGCTTGCGCTCTTCTTCGGAACACCGACAGCGGACGCCGGAAAAAACGAATGTATCGCCTGCTGCAAAGCCGGTGGCCTATTGGGCTGCAACCCACTGCTTAAGGTGTTCGCAGACGGCTCTATTGCCACGCCGGAGGGCGGCGCCTGGCGCATCATCGGCATGTGGACGCTGACTTGCGATGGCCCAGCCCGCTTTGATCCCGGAGCTACCACCGTCGTCGCAAACCCACCGATCCCCAACGAGATCATCCAGATAGGCACCACCGAGGTCGCACTACACTGTTTTCAACAAGCGTGCGCGCTGCCCCTCGAAACCTGTGTCGTCTCTCGATCAGACGGCAGACGCCAACTGTTGCACTGCGCGACAGGAGAGCCTGTCGACGCCAGCGCGATGAACCGTAAAGGCCGCGCGACAGGCGGCGCCGGTGCTGTGGTCGCGCTCGTCAACGGTAAGCCGCTCGTGGTGCAGTACCGCTCACAGGGCGACGCTTCGGGGATGGGAGCGACCTACGGTTCGACCGGTTCCCCGCAGAATACAGCGCCCGGCGCGCTAAGCACCGAGATCATCAGTTCGGGTGTACCGGGCCAGTCCACCGGACTCACTGCCAACAAACCTCCGACAGATCCTGGAAAGCTCTCCGCTTACGCGTGGAAGTTCGACCTTCCCGACGCCCCCACCAAAAAAGACTGTGCGACCAACGACCTCATGAAGACCGAATCGAAGAGACGTGTTGATTTGGGCAACGATGCGTCCATACGCGGGGAATATAAGACGGCCATCAAGGAATACACCGCCGCGATCTCCATCAACCGCTGCAACGCATTCGCTTGGGCAGACATCGGCGCATTGGCGCTCACCGTGTCTAGACCAGACGTTGCGATTCGTGCCCTAAAGGTCGCTGTGGCACTTCATCCACGTCACTACACTGCGTGGACGAACTTGGGCAAAACCTACGAGGCCTTCGGACAACGGCAGCTGGCCAGCCAGGCCTTTGCGAAAGCGCTTGAAGTCAACCCGAACAACACCAACGCACGTCAAGGGCTTCAACGCACGCGCTAATGAGGCTGTTTTACGCTTTTGGCTTGTCCTTCTTGATCATCACGTCGCTCTTCGGTCCGGGCGACGTGGAGGCGAAGCGTAAATCGCAAGCCGACGTTGTGAACGCCGACGACAGCTCCCGTCCGCAGCTCGACGACCAAGACTTTCAAAAACGACGCTTGGCGCTGCACGCGTTGGTAGAAGCCGGCGCTCCGGAAGCGGTCGACGCCATTGCGACTCACATCTCCGAAGAAACCCATCCCGTAGTCCGTCGTGCAGCTCGCGATGCCCTACGACGCATGCCGCTGGACACCGCGCAATGGGAACACATTCTGGGCAACAGCCCAAACCCGCAAGCACGCGCAGCGGCGGCCGATGTTCTGGGCCATCATCCGGCGACAGCCACGCTCGATGTACTGCAAAAGGCGATGACTGATACCAGCCCAGCAGTGCGAGCTGAAGTCTACGAAGCTTTGGCCAGAAGCGGTGACAGAACCCTGATGTCACAACTTATACGCGCGGCGGCCAAAGAAACCGATGAAAACGCACGCGCTACGGCGGAACGCAGCGCGGAATACCTCGCGTCAGGCCCGCCTTCTCCTGTGCAGGCCCAAACAGCGCTCACCCAGTTGAACGCGTCCTCTGAGGCCATACGCACTTCAGCCACCCGAACATTGGCACAACGAGAGGACTGGCGACTAACCCCGACGCTACAGCGGTGGATTGAAGCACCAGCACCACAACAGCGCGCGCTGGCCATACGCGCCTCGGGAGACCTAAAAGATCCACGCATGGTGCCTTACCTGATCGCCCTATTGCCAGCTGTCGGGCAGACGCAGAGCGCGATCTTCGCTAGCCTGGCCAACATCGGGGACGAGAGCGCAACCGAGGTGCTTTGCGCGCACTTTTCAGACGAAGACGCAGCCACCCGAAGACTTGCTGTGCGTGGTTTAGCCCGCCTTCAACTCCCGCACCTCGCAGATACATTGGCACCGCTGTTAGACGATCCCTCGACGGCGGTCCGTAATGAGTTGCTGCTGGCCCTAGAACAGGTCGATATCAAATCAAAACAGGCGCTCTTACTCGACGTGCTGCAAGACGCCGTCGGCCCAAACCGGGCGACTGCCACCCGCCAACTGGCCAAAGGCGAACCGAGCAAAGTGGGCCCCGCCATCACCAAACTCTTGGAAGATCGCGACGTACTCGTCAGAATCACAGCGGCCGAAGCACTGGGGCAACTGGGCTACAAACCAAGCTTGTCGGCGCTGGAAAAACGCGCACGTCGAACTAAGAACGAAGACGAGCGCGCCTACTATCTACAAGCAGTCGCCCAAATAGAGCGCCTCTAAAAGGAAGCTACTCCCACTCGGTGAGCATTCCCTCTACAGCCGACCGATCGTCGTTAGTCAGCTCTTCGAATTGGACACCCATCCCCGGCTTCATTGGGCCCGCCTCTTCAGGCTTGAGCACCCAACGCACCTCGGCGTAGGTTTCCACGGCTTTCGCTCTTCCTGGAATCCTAAACCGCAGACGGAACTTGGTGCCGATAGGCAGTGGGTTCCGCGTTTGAATGAACATACCGCCGATGCTCATGTTCGCCGTGTAGTCGATGAGAAAGTCCTCGACAGACTCGTACTCCACCAACACGCGAATGGGTACGCGCCCACGTTCACCGCGTCGATTGTCGCTTCTTGCCGAAAACGCCATCTTCGATCTCCAAAAAAATCTTACATGAAAAGCCTAACCCAGTTCGCCGACGAGGCTCCATTCCGATGTGCGATCGGAGAAAGATACGCCCACGTATTGGGGAGACGCCGCCCGGAAGCGAACGTCCAAACTACTAGATCGGAATTATAGGAAATATTCTTGAGGGGTCGCGCAGCGCGTCGCTATTCACACAGATGATCGCTCTTCAGGTTGCGAAAGGTTGGGGTGGACGCATACACTTTCTCGTTCTTCCATCATTCCCGTAGAGAATAAGAGGCTGCCCGATGCGCGCTTCCGCTTCGCTCCTCGCTGCTTTCGCCCTTTTGGGCACCTTGAGCAGCGGCTGCAATCAATACGAGTTGTTCCGGGTTTCCGGACATGAACAAGCGAGCTTCTCCAACGAAGCAGACATCTTGTTTGTTATCGACAACTCCAACTCCATGTACGACGAGTCCGCCGCTTTAGGGCTCGAGTTCAACGCCTTCCTTGACTACCTGACCGATCCCGAGGGCGCTTACCAGGTGACCGAGGACTTGGGTGATGCGGTGACGAACTACGTCGCATACCGCGCACAACTCGGTAAGTTTCTGGACTACCAGCTTGCGATTACGACCACTTCGGCGAACCCCGAAGGGGATGAGGACCCAGGAGAGTCTGGTTCGTTGATCGGTGACCCTGAGATCGTTTCACTTGAAACCTCTGGCGACATCGAAGACGACTTTCGCAGAAACCTGCTCTGTGAAGCAACGTGTTGGACCCAAGCCGACCTGCCGAGCGACCCCACTTACGAAGACGGCGATCCCCCAGGGGACGCGCTAACCGAAGACTATATGGACTACGTCTGTGGAGGGACAAGCTGGGAAAATACGGAGTGTGGCTCCGGGACAGAAGAGGGGCTCGAATCGGCGTTCTTGGCGCTATGTCGCGCGGTAGAAAACCCTCCAGAAGAATGCTTCGACGAGACCAGCCCGCTGCACGACGAAGAGGACGCTGTGAGCCTGTCGAACGACGGGCTCGTCCGATCCGGCAGTAAGATTATCGTCGTGATCGTGACAGACGAAGGCGACAACTCGCGGCGTCTGTCCACCGCAGATGAAGATCCACAGGTTTATCTCGATCTCTATGAAAAGTTCGACAATGACATCGCCTTCGCTATTGTTGGCCCGAACTACGACCCGGAAGAACGCACGCTGACGTGTGCGTCCGGCACAACGAGCGCCACCTATATCAAGCGCTACCAGACCGTCGCAGAGGCGACCGGAGGCTTCTATAAGCCCATCGCCGCCCAGGGCGAAGGTGCTGACGACGGGATCGATAACGACGGTGACGACGAAATCGACGAGTCTGATGAGTGCGGCTTGACCGCCTTCGGCGATCACCTCGAAGACCTCGGGCAGCTTCTACTCGAACTTACAAACATCTTCCCGCTGCAGTCGATCCCAGATCCTTCTACGATCCGCGTCTACGTCGACGACATCGAGATTACAGAAGCCCCCTGCGAAGAAAATTGTGAGGCCACGTCATCCAACGAGCCGATTTTCGGCGCGGGCTGGGTCTACGATCCCTCCGAAAACGCGATCGTGTTTCCGGAAGATCCGCCTGACTTCAACGCAGTCGTGCGTATTTATTATCGCCCACTTTCGGGCATGCCCCGCTCTCTCCCCTTTTAAGGCAGAAATATGAAGCTCAAACTGCTGGTCTGCACCGCGCTCACCGCGTTTATCCCGACCGCCTTAGCGCAAGACACCGTCGCGCCCATCGACCTCGGCGTCCTAAAAGACAGCGAGATCTCCGTCGTCCAGCGACAGCTCTACACGATGGAAGACAAAAACGAGATCGGTGTCCACGCCGGGCTGATGCCCTTCGACGCCTACACGAAAACACCGCTTCTGTTTGGTACGTACACCATGCACAAGTCGGAGTCGTTCGCGTACGAAGCCTTCTTCGCTGGAGGCTACGGACTGAAGAGTAAGACCTACAAAGAACTCGAAGGCGCGACATACGGTGTCGCCGCAGAAGCCTACCGCTTCCTGACGAAGGTAGGCGGTGGCATCGAATATTCACCGGCCTACGCGAAGCTGAACTGGCTGGGCGAGACCATCTATCACCACAACCTGTATACAACTGCGGGCGTTGTCGCGGCGATCGAGCAATCGGTCCTTCCCGCAGCGGATATTGCGTTTTCACCGGGCATCTCACTCGGGGTGGGGCTCCGCGTTTGGCGTCAAAACGGTGGTGCGGTTCGCATCGAACTGCGCGATGACGTGATGCTGCAACATCGCGCGCAGAGCGACACGAACCACATCAAACAGAACGTGACCATCGCGGTCGGCCTGTCTTCCTTCTCCGGAGGAAAATAGCGTGCGATTGCGCTCTCCACTTTGTCTCTTAGCGCTCGGTCTATCGCTCTGCATAGCCCCCGTCGCTTTCGCTCAAGACGCGCCGGTCGAACAGGTCGAGGTCGATCCTAAATGGACCGAGGCCTTCACCGAGTACACCGAAGAAATGGCCTCTGGTCAGAAAGCCCGCGCAGCGGACGCGCTGATCGCGCTCATCGAAGACGAAGGTCGTACCGCTTACCACGGTGACGCCTACGGCTTGCTATCAGAGCTTCTGGAAGGCCTGGACCTGCCTTACGCCGCGTTGATCGCCGGCACCAAGTCTCTCGAGATCGCGGCAGACACCGAGGAGTCTGGGCAGGCCACCCCCGATGCGGCCCGCCTGATCCAGCTCGCGGATCGTGTGGGAGACACAGCGATACTGGAACCCGTGTTCGCCAAAAACGTCGGAAGCAATGACGATCCAGAGATGCGTTCACGCATTGTGTATCTGGCGGGTCGCGAGATCTTCCGCCAGGGCGAATATGGGCTCACGCTCGCGCTCATGAAGATGATCGACAAAGACTCGAGCGTCTACGCAGACGGAAAAATGCTCGAGGCCATCGTTCTGAATCAACAAGAACGCTACACAGACGCCCTCGCACCACTCCTCGTCGCGCGCGCCACAGCGGACGCCGCCACGGATGACGCCGCGCGCTCACAGCGGTTCAAAGACATGGTCACCATGAACCTGGCGCGCACCTACTACGGGGCGAAAAACTACCCGCGCGCAATTGAGTACTACGCACAAGTGAGCCGCAGTAGCCACCTGTGGCCAGTCGCGCAGTTCGAGCGGGCCTGGGCACACTTCAGTCTGGACGACATGAACGGGACGCTTGGCGTGCTCCACAGCAACATCTCGCCGTTCCTCGATGAGCACTACTTCGCCGAAGCGGAACTACTCCGGAACTACGCGCTATTTCTTCTGTGCAAATTCCCGGACGCGACCAAACAGGTCGACCGATTCACCACCCGCTACAAGGTGGTTTACGACGAGACCAAGACCGCAGTGGCCCCCGTGGACGCCACTGCGATGTTCGACCAGACAGCGGCCTTTGTCGAAAATGATGAACTCGGCGGCTTTCCGCTCATGATTCTGTCGCCGTGGGCATTGGAAGCCCGCTTCTTGGCTTCGCTCAACGCGGTTCGGCAGGCAGAAGACGAATCCGGTCGACTTAAGGCCGTCGCAGCCAACCCATTTGGTGCCGCCGCGACCCAGTGGGTCAAAGCACGAAAGGAAGCGATCACGGCGGCTGAAGGGGCTCGAATTCGTGAGCGCATCTCGTTCCAAGTTGAAGAAATGGGCGCGCTTTTGGCCAATGCAGAGATTTCGAAACTCGACATGCTCCAGATGGAAACTCGCTTGTATGAAATGGCGAGCGTCACTGGAAAGCAGCTCGAAAAGAAGGGCCAAGCCGAGCGCAAGAGACGAGCGCGTCGGAACTACCAATACTGGCCCTGGCAAGGCGAGTACTGGGCAGATGAATTGGGCTATTACCGCGTAAACGCGCAGACGGACTGCCCTGTGGGACTCCGGCCCGACGGCAGCGGACAGTAAAAGCCACAACGATGACAGATAAAAAGTCGAAGTCAGACGCCAAGACAAGCGACGCACAGGTCGCCGAAGAGGCGCGAGCGACGGATGTCCTCGACGAATTTAGCGAGCGGCGCTCAATCGGAGACCGACTCACAAGACGTGTTGGCGCCAGGCGCTTCGAGAGGGCGCGCGTGGTAAGTAGCGCGAGCAGCGCGATATTCGATCGCTGCCACGTCGCCGATCCTTTTGATCCCGACGCTAAGGCGAGACCAATTGGACTCGGGCCAGTCGGTATTGAAGAACGCCGTAAGGTGGCACCACACGCTGCGCCGCCTCGACGTAGAGAGCGCAAGGCGAAGTCTCCGGCCGAAAGCTTCAACCCAAAAGGGATACCCAACGCCAGCACATCTCGATCGGGGCGGAGTAAAAAGCCCGTGGACCCGCTACGCGCCAACCGGCCCCCGCCCAATACCTCTACCGTGCGCAAAAAAGAGATCCCTCAGGCTGGCAGAGATCGACTACCCCCAACCAGTCGAGAAGAGGCTGAAGCACTAATTGCGCGCTCTCGCGCAGGACAGGTCTCACAAGCGGGCGAGGTCGACGACTCATCAACAGTGAGCAGCGCACCTAAACGTGCACGACCAACGACAGCGAATGCACCGGTCATCAAAGAAGTGACACACACTGAAGTCGCGGCTCCTAAGCCACAGGCCAGCCCCTCACCCTCGCCGGTAAGGCGCCCAGCGAAACCTATGGATCTCGACGACTTGTTCGGTGGCGCAGCACACGTACAAACAGATGCTGAGCGACCTAAACGCGTGCGACCAACGGTCCCCAACCAAAGCAAGGACGACGAATAAGCGAACGGGTATCTATGACTCCGGCTGGAGCACGACGGTTCGAATGCGATCTGGCCTTACATACGTGCCGATCACACGAAGAACATCATCGACCGTTACCGCCTCTATTCCGGACCAGGTTCGTCGATAAGCCGTGCCGTCAAGCCCCAGCGCTTCATCGATAGCCATACATGCGGCCCTGGCAGAGGCAACCTGTAAAGACGATGCCCGGCCACCTTTGAGCGCGCAAACCACACGCGCCACCTCTTCAGCATTGGGAGGCGCGAGGTGTAACTCTTCAAGCGCGGCGACGAGCGCACGCTCCGCGCGCTGAACCGACTCCTCCGCACAACTCGCGTAAAGAAATAACGCCCCTGGATCTCGGGTCACTAAGTGTGAGGCATTAACGTCGTAACCAATGCCCATACGCTCTCTGAGGCGAAGAAATAACCGACCGGCCTGGCCTCCCAAGACCCCCGCTAAAACCTCGAGCGCATGTTCATCTGGATGACCTGCGGCCACCGTGGGCAACCCTAAAAGAACACTCGCGACACCATGGCCGCATCGCACGCTACGTCGACGTCGAGTAGACAACTTTGCGATTGGGTTCCTCAATTCGAGCGCCCCTTCCGGAAGCTCTGCAAAAACCGAATCGACAACACGCAAGATCGTGTCGACCTCCACATCGCCCACCACGGAAACCACGACATTTTGCCCAACGACAACGCGTCGGTGTAAACGTATGAGCCGCTCTAGGGAGAGCTTCGCCAGGCTCCTCTCCGTTCCTCCAGAAGGCAACCTGTACGGATGACCGGCCCAAAGTAAGCCATGTAAGGCTTCGGTAGCGATATGCGTCGGGTCGTCGGATTTCGCGGATAACGCTTCATCCAGACCGGCCCGCACACGCTTCAGCGCCTCACTCGCGAACCTTGGCTGCGCCAAAGGCAACAACGCAAGCGGCAGCGCTTGCAGAAACTTCTGCGACGGAAAATCAGCGAAGACGCCCATCGTCGACCTGCCGGACATGGCTCGGAAGCCCCCGCCCATGCCGTCGATCACCGCACTAAAAACCTCTGGGTCTAGCGTGCCTCCGCCCTCTGCGAGCAGATCGGCCCAAGCCTGCGTAAGCCCAGCGCTATCTGCTCGTTCCACAAGGGAACCACCAGCCATCACCACCGAGACAGCAGTAACGGGTGCATTGGAGACGGGCTCAATCAACACACGGACACCATTTGCGAGCTTGAATCTATGGATCTCGTCGGCGCTATCGGCCGCTGCATCCAACGTCCTGTCCGAACGCAGCACAGCTTCAACTTCGGCGCTGGAAAGCTCCCCCTCCGGCGCGATCCAGCTGTACACGGCATCCTGTGTGTTCAGGAGTCGTCGGGCCAAGTCAGCGACCTCACTCGGGCTCGCACCCGCAACGCGCGCGTGGACCGAGCGATCGGCATGTAGATCTCCCAACACTCCAGCGCAATGATCGAGTACGGACGCCCGACCTTCGACCGTTTCGACCCCGTACACCGCATCGGAGAGCAAGGCTGCACGAGCCGTTTCAAGCACGCTACGCGGCACCCCCTGCGCGGCGACCTGCTGCAAGGTCTCAACCAACGCACGGAGCGCTGGCAACCACTGTCCATCGCGAGGCATAAAGCCAAAAACCAACAGGCCCGCGGGTCGAACGGCGTCTCGGAAAGCCCAGACATCATGAACTAGTGACTCACGCAGTCGCATGCGGGATGAGAGCAACGCAGAGGCGCCTCTCGATAAACTCGCGAGCAACAAATCGAGGACCGGTAGATCTTTCTCGTCGTACCCCCATCCCGGCAAAGCGAACTCGAAGGAGCGCTCTTCAAACTCTCGAGGTACACGCGCGCCACTAGGCGTCGACGGCCAATGCGGCGCCGTAAAGACTCGCGCCGGTCGACGGTGGGCGGAGAGACCAGCTGTCGCGCGCTCTACCGCCGACACGACGTCATCCAACGCCACAGGTCCCACGACTATCAACTGCGCGTTGCTCGGCGTGTAAAAGCGCTGATGAAAGGCCTTGAGGCGAGCCAAACTGATCCCCTCAATACATGCCTCCGTTCCGATCACCGGGCGGGCGTAGGGATGACCAGGCCAAGCGCACTCAACCAACTGATCGCCCATCAAGCGCCCCGCGTCTTCGTCGCCAGACCGCAATTCGTCCAAAATCACAGGGCGCTCTCGTTCCAACTCCGCGGAATCAAACGACGGCTCAAAGGCCATACGACATAAAAGATCTACCGCTTGGCCGACCTGATCAGCATGAACCCCACAATGCAGCACCGTATCTTCGCGATCAGTCCACGCGTTGACATCCCCACCCAATGCTTCGAAAGCAACCGCTGCCTCACCAACACCCAAGCCGCGGCTGCCCTTGAAGAGCATGTGCTCAACCATATGGGCGGCCCCAAATTCTCCATCCTCTTCATCCACCGACCCGACACCCATTCGTAAACGACAGGAGACGACGGGCACCTGGCCACGCACTTCGACCAAAACACGTAGTCCGGAGGATAAAGTAGCCGTATGCAACAATTGGACTCCAAGCGCATTTGAGGGTCGCGGGGTTAACTCGGCAGCGGGGCTTTGTTTACCCCAAAGGAACTCTGTGCTCGCCTACATTCATATTCCGTGGTGTCGTATCCACTGTCCGTATTGCGCATTTAACGTCCACGTCGACGCGAAACCGCCGTTCGGGCGCTTTGTAGACCGCGTAATCAAGGAGTTCCAAGGCAAAAGCCATCTGCTGGATGGGCCGCTTGAGACGGTATTCCTGGGGGGCGGTAGCCCGTCTCTTCTACCGAGCGACGAGCTTGCGAGACTGCTCGTGGCGCTTCCGATCGACGAAAAAACTGAAGTGTCAATGGAGGCAAACCCAGGAGAAATCACCGACAACGAGATGAACGCCTGGAGAGCCGCCGGCGTAAACCGCCTGTCTATAGGCGTGCAGACCTTTCAACGTTCCCTCGCCCCACTTCTAGCGAGAGGTCATACCGTGGCGGAGAGTCGGAGAACGGTCGAGCGCGCCAAGTCCGCAGGCTTCCAGAAGCTGTCGATAGACTTGATCTTCGCTTGCCCGAACCAAGATTTTGACGCCTTCCAAGCGGACCTCGACACCGTGCTAGCTCTCGAGATGACACATGTGAGCCTATACGGCCTGACACTGGAACCGGGTACACCGATCACACGCGCTGTAAACACTGGACGCCTCACCGCAGCGAGCCCCGACTTTTGGCGAGATTGTTACGACGCAGCGGTCGCGCAGCTCGAGTCGGCTGGACTAAAACGCTATGAGATCAGCAACTTCGCGAAGCCAGGGTATGAGTGTTTACACAACACGCGGACCTGGGAGGGGGCGAGCTACCTGGGCTTGGGCCCTGGCGCCCACGGCCTTCACCCCGACGGCACACGAACTCTGAACGTCAGCCAACCCGAGGAATATCTGGCGCGCCAAGATCCAAGCATCGCCCGGGAGCGACCAACCCCCAAACAACGGGCCATCGATAGACTGCTCTCCGGACTGCGCACGACGCGCGGAATCAACTTGGAACAGCTCGCTTTCGACACCGGTTTTAGTTTGAACGAACCCTGTCTAAGAGGCTTAGAACGTGGCGGAGTCCTAAACCGACAGAGTGGGCATATCCGCCTCACACCGAACGGATTTCCGGTGGCAGACGGGATCATCTCGCGACTCACCGAATCCCTCGAACCGCACCCAACGTTTTCGTATAGTGCTGAATCGCGGTAAACTCACCGCTCATTCGTCGAGAGCTTGTAGTGGCCAATAAAAAGAAGTCGAGCACGGATTCCACTGAATCGGTGGAGAACCTGGAAGGCGCTCAAGACCCCGCAGAAGACGCGGAGGCGATGGACGTGGGTTTCGACGACGACTTCTTCGCTGAAGCCTTAGCGGCCGTCGAAGCGCGAGCAGCCCAATCACGCAAGCGCGATGCGCCGGCTGCAGTGGGTGCGGAAGGCGATGATGGCGAAGATGGCGAGGGCGTTGTCCTCTTTTTCGACGAGGAGTCCACAGATCAAGCCAGCGCAGAACGTATCCAGGCGCTTGAAGCAGAGCTAGAGGCCGTAAAAGCTGACATGCTCGTAGAACAAAAGGTGCTCGCGAAAGAGCAGCGCAAACGAGAACTGCTCCAAGAAGATTTACGAGAGACGCTGGAAGCGCTCCAACGTGCTGAAGCCGCTGTACGCGAACTCCGCGCGACCGGTAAACAGTTCAAACGCCGCATTGAGCAAGCCCAAAGCAGGGCCGAGCGCGATGTAGAGCAAGCGAAACAGTTCGGTCATGAACGCCTGATCAACCAAATGCTCCCAGTACTCGACAATTTAGACATGGCTTCCAGGCAAACAAAGACTGGGGCGAGCTTAGAGCAGGTCATGCAAGGTGTGGAGCTAATTCGCAACAGCTTTCACCAAGCGCTGTCACAGATAGAAGTGCAACGTGTGGAGGCGTCAGAAGGCACCCCCTTTGACCCGAATCTGCACGAAGCGATGATGCGCGTGCCCCGCCCAGACCTGCCTGAAATGACGGTTATCGACGAGATTCGCGCCGGATTCTTGCTTCACGGGCGACTACTTCGTGCCGCTAGAGTAGCCGTCAGCACAGGCGGTCCTAAAGAGGCCGCGCCCGAAACAGACGTCGAACAGCCGGAAGAAGACTCTAGCGAAGATTAGTTCACTATTGCGTATGAAGCGCGCGCCTGTGCTACTTTGATCGCGCGCCGGGGGGCTATACGGTGATCCCCTGGAAAAACAGCGCGCTCGGAGGCGCCCACCATGTCGAAGGCGGTTGGAATCGACCTCGGAACCACGAACTCTTGCGTGGCGATCATTGAAGACGGCGAACCCGTCGTTATCCCAAATAGCGAAGGGGCGCGCACAACGCCCTCGGTAGTCGCATTGACCGCCGACGGGACAAGGCTGGTCGGGCAGATAGCGAGACGGCAGGCGGTAACAAACCCAGGCCGAACCTTGTACGCGATCAAGCGATTGATTGGAAATCGCTACGACAGTGATGCGGTGAAACATCTGGCGGCGATGGTTCCGTTCAGCGTTGAAGCATCAGAACGCGGTGATGCGTGGCTTCGCGTAGGAGACGACCTGCTTAGCCCGCCGGTCGTCAGTGCGATGATCTTGGAATCGATGAAAGAGACCGCCGAAAATTATCTCGGAGAGCCGGTCACCCAGGCCGTGATCACGGTCCCGGCCTATTTCAACGACGCACAACGTCAGGCCACGACGGAAGCCGGAAGAATCGCAGGATTAGAGGTCCTTAGAATCATCCCAGAACCCACCGCGGCGGCGCTCGCCTACGGGTTCGGAAAGTCAGAAAAGCTGACCGTCGCGGTGTTTGACCTCGGTGGTGGAACGTTCGATATCTCCGTACTCACCATCGACAATGACGTATACGAAGTGCTGTCAACGAATGGCGACACACTCCTCGGCGGTGAAGACTTCGACAACCTGATCGTCGAATATCTCTTGGAGTCCTTCAAATCCGAATCGGGTGTCGATCTGAGCAACGAGGCGGTGCCGCTGCAACGCATCAAAGAAGCGGCTGAAAAGGCAAAACATGAACTGTCGGCCGCACAAGAAACCGAAGTAAACCTACCGTTCATCGCAACCACGGATGCGGGACCCATTCACCTGACACAGCCCCTCACACGCGCCAAGTTGGAAGAGCTAGTGGGCGGCCTGATCGAACGACTGGACGGACCGTGCGCCCAAGCATTGGCCGATGCGGGACTAAAAAAGGCTGACCTCGACCGAGTTCTCCTGGTCGGAGGTATGACCCGTATGCCTGCGGTCAAGACACGCGTCGAACACATCTTTGGGCGCGGTGCTGAAGAGGGTGTGAACCCCGACGAAGTCGTCGCTATTGGCGCAGCACTTCAGGCCTCCGTAGTCTCCGGCGAAGTCAAAGACGTTCTGCTGCTTAACGTCACGCCGTTGACGCTCGGTATCGAGATCGCAGGCGGGATGTTTGAACCGATCATTCCCAGAAACACGACGTTCCCCTGTCGCAAATCTAAAGTGTTCACGACGGCACAGGACAACCAAGACTGGATCCGTGTGCATGTCGTACAGGGTGAACGCCAGATGGCCGACGACAACAAGTCGCTTGGACTCCTGGAGATGTATGGTCTTCCGCCCGCTCCGAGAGGCGTCCCGGAGATCGAGGTCACCTTTGAACTCGATGCCAACGGCATCATGCACGTGGAAGCACTGGACAAAGGCACCGGTAAAGCCCAAAAAATGCGGGTCATCTCGGACTCTGGACTCACGGACGATCAAATCGACGACATGATCGTCCAGGCAGAACAGTACCGGGCAGACGACAAATTGCGACGGCAAACCGCTGAGGCACGAAACCGCCTCGATGGACTCATCTATACCAGCCGGCGCTCGCTGGATGAATACCGGGACGCCGTCGATCCCAACGATGCCGAAGCGATCGAGGCCGCGCTGGTGTTGGCTGATGACACCAGAGATTCGAGTAGCCTCCATGCGCTGGAAGAGGCTTACGACGCCCTTTCTACCGCGTCGCAACGTATAGCGGAAAGCCTGTACCAAATCGCCGAGGAAGAGGCGCGCGCAGAACTCGAATCCGACACGTGAGAAGAAGCGCCTGCACCTGCAGAGAGCGACTAATCCTGGTTGTCTATAAAACCTTCACCGATTCATGGTGTGGCCAGGTTCAGTCGTGGGTTAGAACGATAGCTTTCCCGGTACGGACTACGGAGAGCAGGGTTGGCTCGGCGTGACTATTACACAGTTCTTGGTGTGCACCGAGACGCGGCGACGGACGAGATCAAACGATCCTTCCGTGAGCTTGCCATGCGCTATCACCCCGATCGAAACCCCGACGACCTCGACGCCGAGAAACGCTTCCGAGAGATCGTAGAGGCATACGAAACGCTCTCCGACCCAGAAAGTCGTGCCCGCTACAACCGACTTGGTCCGCTGTATCGACCAGATGGCCAACCCCCGACCCCCGAAGAACTCAACGAATTCGTCGCGCGAACGGTAAATAATTGGCTGCGACGTGGGACCCCCGATCGCGGCGAGGACCTACGCTACACGGTCGTCATACCGATGGAGGTAGTTTCCACCGGTGCAGAGCGACAAATAGAAGTGCCACGCCAAGTTCGGTGTCGGCGTTGTGAAGGCGAAGGGGCGGATCCCGAAACAGGCAGACGGGAGTGCTCCGACTGCGGCGGTAGCGGGCGGTCAAAACAACGGCGTCTGTTTCGTTCCGCCTGCCCAAGGTGCGACGGCAAGGGGTGGATCAACATTCAGGCCTGCCAACAGTGCGGTGGAGATGGCCGACACGGCAACGTAGAGCTCCTGAAAGTGCGCATCCCAGCCGGCATCGCGAGCGGTCAAAAGCTCAAACTTCGTGGAAAAGGAAATGACGCGCGACACAACGGGGATCCAGGCGATCTCTTCGTCCTCATCAATGTCGAACCGCACCCGTTATTTCAGCGTCGTGGAAAGGACCTCGTCGTCGACGTCCCGATCACCTTCGCACAGGCGGCGCTGGGTGCGGAAATCGATGTGCCATCACCCAGTGGCGGTACCACCATTCGCATCCCGGCAGGAACGGACAGCGGCAAAGTCTTCCGCCTCGCTGGTCAGGGCCTACCAGACACAGGGGGCGGCCGGAAGGGCCACCTTCACCTAAGGGTCTTGGTAGAGGTCCCTCCCGCTTTAGACGAAGCGGCACGATCCGCGCTAACCGAGTTTTCCATGCTGGCAGATGACACCGCACACCCGCAACGCGCTGCTTTCCTTGAAGCAATGTCGCGTCCAACTTCCGCTGAAGGAGATTCAGCTTGAACGGAATAATGCCCATACGTATGCGACAGTTCACGGCTGTCTGCATCGCGTTGCTCCTGTCGATAACCATCTCGACCAACGCAGACGCGCGTCGAAATAAGGCCAAGAAGTGGGCACCTCCTGCGTTGATCCACCAGGTTCTCGAGCAGGCCCAAACCGACGAGTCGGCCGCGTTGACGACATTAGAAGACTTCATCAGCAGCCAGCCCAAACACTCCACGACCCCTTGGGCAACGCTATACGCCGCAGAATTTTATCGTATCGACGAAGGCTACAACTCTCCCGAAGCCCAGCGCCACTTTGAAACGATCTTTGATCGCTTTCCCGGACATCGTCTGCAAAAAGCAGCCGGGCTCGGTCTGGCCTTAAACCGCGCAGGAAACACCCCTGAAAAACAGGACCTTGCCACCTTAGAGTGGACCGCGGAAAATAGCGTCCCACGCTCGATGAACGCAGACCGGTACCGTGTCTTGGCGCTCCACCAGCTCACAACTGGGAAAGAATCAATCGCGAAACAACACGCTGAAAAGGCGGCCCACTACGCGATGGGCAACGAAACCTTAGAGCAACGGGTACGACGCTCCCTCGACCCACTGCTGCCCGAGGCACTGAAGAGCCAATTGTCCGCTCCTCCCGTGGACGCGCGCTCCCCGGATCGCATCAGAATGGATGAAGGTCAAGCCAAGCTCTTGGCCGATGACTTTATCGGCGCGAAGCAGATCTTCGAAGAGGTCCTTAAACGCTGGCCTGACTCTGAATATGTGGAAGAGGCGAACGCCGCTCTGTCGCGGGCCGAAGCAAAGGACCCCATCGCTGAACGCGTGGTTGGCGTATTGCTGCCACTGTCGGGGCGCTACGCGCCAGCTGGACGACGGCTGGAGCAGATCGTTCGGCTCACGAACGCCAGCCTGGAAGAGCCCCTCAATCTCCTCTTCAAAGACACTGCGGGGGATCCCGACCAAACGCGTGAGGTCCTCGACGCATTAGTCCTTCAAGAAGGCGCGATGGCGGTCATCGGACCGCTCGTTAAAGACACCGCCGTCGTCGCGGCAAGCCGCGCGCAGGCGCTGCAGGTCCCCTTGGTCACCTTCACACAAACACACGGCATCACCGAGGGCAGGGATTTCGTCTTTCGCGGCGCAATCACACACTCTCAACAAGTCGAAGCGCTCGTAAAACATGTCGTCGAGCTCCGAAACATCCGAAGCTTTGCCGTCCTCGCCCCGGACACGCCCTACGGACGAGGTGTCACCGAGTCCTTCATCGCCGAAGTCACAAGCCGAGAAGGCGAGGTAAAACACGCGCTCTTCTACGACCCCGCGGTCCATGATTACACCGAGGTCGCACAGACACTCGGTCAAAAAGACTATGAAGCCCGGGCGGAAGAGTTCGAAGAAATGAAAGAGGCCGCTGAAGAACGGGGGGCCGACGTGGACAAGCTTGTCCTCCCGCCCGTCGTCGACTTTGAAGCGCTATTCATTCCAGATAGCGCCAGAAAGCTGCCGGTCGTAGCCAGCGCGTTGGCCTGGGAAGAGTTCAGCTTGGGCACCTTCATCGCCAGAAAGGATGACCAGCCCATCCTCATGATGGGACTCAACAGTTGGCACGACGACAGACTCGTCATCGACGGTGGAGAGTACCTGCGCGGTGGCCTATTCGTAGATGCCTACGATCCCCGGAGCACGTCCGAAAGTAACCAAGCGTTCATCGCGCATGTCGAGGCGAACCTGGAACGCAGCCCGTCGCTATTCGACGCCTTGGGCCACGACGTTACGCGCATCGTGGCCAGCGCTTTCGACGCCCAGCCGACGGACCGAAACTCACTTCGTGATGCGCTAACCGAGACAAACTTCACAGAGGCTGTGGCCGGTGGTGGGAGCTTTGGAGACGCGCGAGAGGTAGAACGCAATTTCGTCGTCTTTACCGTCCTGAAAGAAGGGATAGAACCCGCCCAATACACACCCGATATCGTTGAAGAAGAGGGCGCTGAGACCCCTGAAACCCCCAAACCCAAGCCTGCGGAGTAATCTTTCGAACGATCGTTAAACGATCGTCTATCGACCACACGTGGCGTTTTGCGCTATGATCGATAGGTAGAACCTACTGTCCATGCCAGACGACGAACCTCACGAACAGCAGCTTATCAACGTCCTCGTAGACGCCTGCCCTGCCATGCATGACGCGCTGACCATCGGTCCCGGCGACGATGCCGCCTGGGTTCGCGACGGACGTGTGATTACCGTGGACACGATGGTGGAAGGTGTGCACTGGGACGATCGCCTCTCTGCGGAGGACGTAGGCTGGAAACTCGTCGCTGTGAACGCATCTGATTTGGGCGCGATGGGCGCACGCCCGAGGTGGGCCGTTCTGTCGATGGCCTTGCCACAGACCACAGACAAAGCGTGGATACATCACTTTGCGCGCGGGCTCTCCATGGGCCTGAGACACTTCGGAATGGACCTTGCTGGTGGTGACACGGTGCGGTCCAATAACGATCAGATTGTGGTCACGCTCACGGCAGGCGGCGAAGCCCATAAGCCAGTACGGCGGGCAGGGGGCCGGCCGGGTCACCTGATCTTCGTCACCGGTGTACTCGGCGGCGCGGCTGCGGGTCTACAAAGCGACAAACCAACGCTTCTCAAATCTCTCGCCCGCCCTGCACCTCCCGTGGGATTCGCGGTCGCTCTCGCAGACAACGGGCTGGCCCAATCGATGATGGATCTCTCTGACGGGCTGTCAGCAGATCTTCCTCGGCTGTGTCGAGCCAGTCGCTGCGGCGCACGCATCGACAGCGCGAAACTGCCGACCCATCCAGATCTGCCCCACCGTAAGCGCAGTCTCGCGCTCACAGGCGGAGAAGACTACGAGTTGCTGTTCACGGTCGAAGAAGAAGACATCGAACAGTTGCTTTCCCTTGCACGAAGCCACAACGTACAAGTGACTCAGATCGGTAAGCTGACCGAAGACGACGGTCCGAAATTGCTCGACGGCTCCTGGCCCGCTCCTGACTTCGCCCATTTCGAGCCGATTGATCCGGCGAGTGAGGACGCAGCATGACGCGCTCCATCATTCTCCTGGCGCTGATTGGGACCACCACCGCGGTCGCACCGGCAGTCACAGTCGACAATTGGCAGTGGGCCATACTTTTGGTCTTGCTCTGCTGCTCGTCATTCTTTTCAGGGTCTGAAACCGCAATCTTCGGACTTCAAGCCATCGATCGCGAAAAGCTCAAGAAAGCCGGACCACGCGGTGATCTGGTCAACCAATTGCGCGCCAGCCCCCGTAAACTCCTCGCGACAATTCTGATGGGCAATGAGCTTGCGAACGTCAGCTTATCTGCTGTGTCGGCGGCCATTGTCGTGAAGCTCTTCCCAGACCAACCCGCCATGAACATCCTGTTCGTGGTGCCGGTGATCGTGTTGGTCGGTGAGATCTTGCCGAAGGCGATCGCTATCCGTTTCGGGTATCGGTGGTCGCTTACGGTCGCTCCAGCCATTCGGCTCTTTGCGGCCATTGTAAGCCCCATTCGCTGGGCGCTTGGCCGCTTCGCTTCACAAGTGACGCGACGCCTCGGCGTGCCCGAAAAAGAAGAAGGACCGGAGCTCCGAGAGGAACAAATCCGAGCCCTCATTGACCAAGGCGCCAAGGAAGGCGCAATCAACGTGACAGAACACGAGATGATCCATGCGGTCTTCGAGTTTGACGATATCGCGGTCGGCCGCATCATGACCCCTCGGCCGGACGTGGTCACACTTCCCACGACGACTGGCTGGGATGAAATCTTGGGGGTCGTCCGTGAGCACGATGTCAGCAGAATTCCAATCTGGTCCGGTGAACGCGACCACATCGTGGGCGTTCTGCTCACCAAAGACCTTCTCCGTTTCGCAGGCCAACCAACGCCCTCTTCGAGAAAGCTCCTGCAGTTGATTCACCCGCCCTACTTCGTCCCAGAAGCCAAACGCGCCGACGACCTACTCGACGAAATGCAGCGGAAAAAACTCCACATCGCGATCGTCGTCGACGAGCACGGCTCAATCTCTGGAGTGATCACTCTCACCGACCTACTGGAAGAGCTCGTCGGAGATATTGAAGACGAGACAGACCGTGTCGAACAAGACATTCTGCCCGACGGCGAGGGGCGCTTCGCGCTTCTTGGGAGCGTCACGATTGACGACTTCGGAGAGACCACCGGGATCTTATTGCCTGAAGGTGAGTACACGACGATCGGCGGCTTTATTCTTGAGCTCCTTGGCGACTTACCAGTAGGTGGAGAAACCGTTCAGTGGGGCGGTTACTCATTCGAGGTCGTCTCGGTAGCCAACCGAAGGATTGCAGACGTCGTCATCGCCCCCAGACCAGAACCCGCTCCAGAAGATCTGGAAACGGAAGAGCGGGAGGTCTCATGAGCGTCGGCGTAGCAACGTTAGCGTTAGCCCTCTGTTTTCTGATTGAAGCCATGTTCTCCGGCACAGAGATCGCATGTGTTTCGGCCGACCGCGTCAAGCTTCAACGGTCCGCAGATGAAGGCAACACATCAGCACAACTCGCGCTCAACATGCTCGGCCAACCCGAGCGGATTTTAGGCGCATGCATCCTGGGAACGATCGTATCGACAGCTACCGCTGCAACCATCGCGACAACAACGCTTATACCCGCTCTATTCGGCGAGTTTGGTATCGAGCCGCGTTGGGCCAGTCTCGGCGCCATCCTCCTGGTGACGCCCCTGACACTGTTGTTCGGGGAGATGATCCCCAAAAGCGTCTTCGAGTTCCACGCAGACAAGCTCGTATTGGTGGTGGTCAAACCCCTACGACGGTTCCAGCAGGTGTTCCTTCCCATCTTGTGGGCGATCGAGCGCGTTACCGGAGTGGTGTTCCGACTGATGGGCGCGAAAGGCGAAGTCCTCCAGCCCGTGAGTCGCGACTCGATCCGTTCGCTGTTCGAAGAGGAAGCCCCTTCCGAAGCGCTCGACGACGACGAAAAAGCGCTCATTCGGCGCGTCTTTGAATTCGCTGACACGAAGGTTGAAGAGGTGATGGTCCCGTTAATCGAGGTGACCGCCATCCCGGAGACGTCCACTATCCGAGATGCAGCGAAGCAGATGGTCGAAACAGGCTACAGCCGAATCCCCGTCTACCGTGAACGCGTCGACCAGATCGTCGGACTCCTATTTCACCGCGACGTCTTGTTCGCCGACGGGCTTGAGAGCGACGTAGATCAACTGATGACGCCGGTAAGCTTCGTCCCCGAGACCAAACGCGTAGAGGCCTTGTTCCTCGAGATGCGGCGTACCAGGCGACACTTTTCGGTGGTCGTCGATGAATACGGAGGGGCCAGCGGCATCATTACGATTGAGGACATGCTCGAAGAGATCGTCGGGGAGATCGAAGACGAATTCGATCAACGCCGACAGAGCATCGACCAGATCGGAGACCGGCACTGGCGTGTGAGCGCAAGATGTGAGCGAGAACCGCTCGCAGAGATCGGACTGGACCTCCCAGAAGGCGACTTTGAGACGCTTGCAGGCTTCCTTCTCGCCCGACTTGGGAGGGTGCCGCGCCAAGGCGAAACTGTGATCTGGCACCGTTGGCGGCTGACGGTCATTCGCGCCACAGATCGCGGCATTCTTGAGGTGCTCATCGCGAAGACGCCCAGCCCGCCGCAGAAAACCAAAAGAGCCAAGTCGTGACGCGCCCTGAAAACACCGAGCAACAGGCCACTACACCAAATACGAACACGGACCAAGGCGGGTTTGGTGACAAATTCGAGGTGGTCCTCGTAGGGACACTAAAGTCTGGAAATATCGGAAGCACAGCGCGTGCCATGAAGAACATGGGTCTCACCAAACTCTCGCTTGTACGCCCCCAAAACTACGACCCTGAGAGCGCACGCTGGATGGCCCCGAACTGCGGTGACGTCTTAGAACACGCACGTGTCCTTGACTCCCTAGACGCAGCCATCGCGGGCTGCACTTGGGTCATAGGTGTCACCGCTCGAAAACGGCGGCATGAATGGCAGATCCTCGATCCTCGCCAAACAGCTGTCCGCGCCTTCGACAACAAAGGCAGAGTAGCGCTTGTGTTTGGTCCAGAAGATCACGGATTGGATAACGACAGCCTTCTGCGCTGCCATACGCTCCTGCAAATCCCAACAGCCTTGGCACACTCCCTCAACCTGGCACAAGCGGTCCTAATCGTATGCCACCACCTTCTCGAAGAAGCCCGTGCACGTGGACTTCCACTCACCTCGACAGGCACCCCACAACGCACTCCCGGCGGCGATCCGCACAACCCCGCGGTGTGGGAGCTGGTGCCCAAAGGAAGTCAACCCGCCCCGGTCGAGGCACAGGGCGAGGTCGTCGAGCGCGCACTTCAGATCCTCGACGAAACCGCCTATTTAAAGGGGCAATCGCGGGACAAAGTCCAGACCACGCTCAACCAGCTTTTACAGCGGACCGGCCCGTCGGAACGCGAAATCTTCGCGCTATTGAGCATGCTCGACAAGACGCGATGGCGATTAGACCACCCGAACGACGACTGATGGTAAACGACGAATAATCAGTCCAGCGAGTCGTACTTCAGCGCCATTCCACTGTTGCCAACGGCCCATGCGGCGGTCTCTACCGACCCGTCCACACCGTAGAGGTTGTTAACCACGCCTGTCTCCAGCGCGTCCCAACCGCTCCCGTCAAAGACATAGGCTTCGCCACCGCTTCCGACGACATAAACCGCGTTGTCAGCAGGTGCGTAGATGTCCCACAACGTGAAATCTGTCGGGCTGTTCGTCTCCAGCCAGTCACTGCCATCGTAGTGCAATACCGTGCCATCTACGCCAACAGCCCACACGTCATCCGCTGCGCTCCCGTTCACCGCATAGAGATTTTTCTCTGTCGGAGAATCCATGGCGATCCAGTTTCCGCTGACGCGCTGTACAATCGCGCCATCTTCGCCCACAGCGAAAGCGCCTGTGGAATGCGCGTAAACATCGTTCAGCCGCTCATCATCGGGCTGACTCTCGTACGACCAAGTGCCGTATTCATAGTGGTATACGCCCCCCCAGCCCACGACGTAGATGTCGTTTTCGCTGGTGGCATCCACTCCTTCGAAACTGTCGGTACCAAGATCCTCTACGGACCAGACACCGGCTTCATACCGAGCGACAGCACCCGCTTCACCTACAGCGACGAGGATCATCTCCTCCTGTTTGCCCTGGCCCCAGATCCCGCGCATGTCATATCCGCTGACGTCCACATCAAGTGCGCTCCAGCCCGTCGCGGTCTTGTACTCCCAGATAAAGCCTCCGCCCGCGACTGCATAGACGCCCTTTCCAGAGGCATAAACGTCATACAAAGCGGCAGACGAGCCGAGCCGAATATCCGTCCACTCGACTGGGACAGTGGCCGTATCAGACGTATCGACGATCACATCTGGTTCGTCGGTATCTCCCGTCTCCTGCGCGATCTCCTTTGGCGGACATGCCAAAAGAAAGCCGCTCAACATGAATAGATTCCATCGCGCTCGGTGCATTGCTCGCATCTCCTCGTCCGCTGAAGCATGGAAGCCCAACTTCAGTCATCTGTCAATCGTCGTCCTGATTCAATGCCGCGCGTGCAGCATCGACGATCTCCTGCTCTTCTCCATACTCTGCGTCGATCCTTCGGTAAAGGACTTGTGCGCCAGCATCTCGGTCCGCGTTCTCCAAAGCGCGTGCCCAACCCAAAAGCACCTCCGCTTTTAGGCGAGACGCATCGACCCGCTGAAAGAGTGCCTCAAACAGCGCCACAGCTTCGTCGATACGGCCCGTCTGTGACGCCACATTTGCTCGGCCAAAGGTCGAAGTAAATTGCACTTCGTCATCGGACGGGTAGCGACTCGACAAAGTCTCGAAGAGCGCCAACGCCCCATCGAAATCCTCGAGCACCACATACGCCGCTGCAGCTATCTGCGTGGATTGAATGCTGTAGGCGGGGTCGAGGCCGGTCACATCAACGCTCAGAGCCTGGGCAGCAGAAGCTTCCCATTCACCCAAGTCCTGCAGCTCTGATGCGAGCGTCAGTTCAACTTGGGTTCGCAGCTCAAGCTCCAAGGTCCCCTCCAAAAGCTCACGAAGGATCACCACCGCGACCGCATGTCGTCCTCCAGCGCTGTGCGCCTGCGCGAGCCTCAAACGCGCGAAGGCACTCGAAGCGCTATCCGCGACACTTTCATGCGCGCGCTCAAAGGCTTTGACCGCATCATCAAAACGCTCACTCGCAAGCGCGAGTTCCCCCAAGCCAACGTGTGCCGCACTCTCTCCTTCCGGCCCCAACGCGGCATCCAATAGCGCTTGCCAAGCCGCTGCAGCAGCCGCTTCGTCACCGCCAGCCCAGTGCGCACGAGCTTGCGCATCGAACCACCAAGCACGATGCCCATCATCCGGCGGCTTCAGTGTCAATAAACGTCGTAACGCCGCGTTTGGATTCCCATCTTCCGAGTCCATCGCTGCCAGGGCTAAACCAGCCAAAAAGACGGCTTCTTCCACCGACGCGTACTGCGTCAAACTCGCTTCCAACAGCTTTCTCGCGGCCAACCGGTCGCCAGCCAACGCGGAGATTTTGGCGCGCTCTCGATCGATCTCCGCAAGCGTCGGAGTATCCACCACATCGAGCCGTAACTGCTCCAGTAAGTCTGCCGCCTGCTCATGACGCCCTGAAGCCATATGCGCCCGCATCTCATTCAGTTGACGTTCAACATCCTCGAGCAAGGCCACCTGCTCCGCCTCTAACGTTGATGATACGCGCTGCGCTTCATCTGTCCGACCCGCCGCCTCCAAAGCGTGCACGCGGTACTCCAGCAAAATCCGAATGCCCTCCGCGCCCTCGGTCCACTCCAAGTCTTCCGTCAGTTCGAGGACTCGCACGTTTTGCTCTAGCGCCGTAGCGGTCGCGACCTGGCCGATCCGAATATCTTCCGCCAGCGATGCAGGTGTCAGGGGGTCTGATGCGAGTGACTCCCAGACCTTATCCGCTTCTTCGGCCTTGCCTGAACCGAGCAAAGACTGCGCGAGTAACGCACGAAGCGCCGCAGCCTCTGCAGCGCCTGGCTGCATGGCTAACGCCTCCAAAAGCACAGGTCTGGCGGTCGCAAACTCCCCCTGGGTCACAAGAATCTCCGCCATGCTGCGAGCAGCCCCCAGACGTGCCCAATGGCCATCGGGCAGCTCCGCCACGAAATCGCGATACTTCACCAGCGCTTCGGTAAGTCGCCCTTCCTCTAAATGAATGCCGGCCATCCCCTCAAAGGCTGACGCCCGATACATCCCGGCATCAGCCGCGCCAGCGACCTCGCTGTAAAGCACCAGCGCCTGCTCTGTATGCTCACGTGCCTCCGCGATACGCGCCAAGCCAAGCGTGGCCCCGAAAGCTATCTGTCCGTCCGCGACTTCTAAAATCGACGTAAACGCACCGGCTGCCTCATCCAGCCGGCCTGTCGCGTAGAGCGCTTCTGCGATCCGGACGTCGTAAGCAAGCCTTGCCTCGCCCTCTGACTCCGCTTGTAGCCCTCTCAGCGCCTCGATAGCTTCGGGCAGCATCTGGGCATCCACGTAGGCCTGCGCCTGTAAGCTACGCGCTGCAATACGCACCGGCATGCCTTCAGGGAGCTGCCCCAACAACGCATCCAGCAGCTTGAGCGCATCCATCGGGCGTTCTGCTTCCAACCTGGCGCTCGCCGCGCCCACAATGACATCGGGAGCGCCCTCATCCAGAACCGAGCCATCAAGGCGTGCCAAGAGCGCGTCCATCTGCCCCTGTGCAGACGCGACCTGCCCGAGTCCTCGGCGCGCGATCACAGCCCACTCCGAATCCGGCGACCAACGGTCCAACACCTCGCGATAAAGGCGTTCCGCATCTTGGAATTCACCCTGTAAACGGGCGATTCTCGCAGCGAGCAACTGGGCGCGTGTAGACCACTCCGGCGCAATGTCCTGAACCAGCAGCGGAGCAAGCGCGACGGTCGCCGCGTCGAGCGCCCCCAAGCTCGTACGGAGTCGGGCTATTTCATAACGAGACTCTACGCTGACACTCCCCTCTGACGGCAGCAACGCGAGCGCAGCATCGAAGGCTTGAAGCGCAGCTTCGCGCTGTCCCAGCGCTTCATAGGCCCGCGCGCTCACAAGCTTCAGTTTGGCGCGATCGGATGTAGTCCAACCACGAACATCCAGCGCATCCAAAGCCGCCAGCACCTCCGCCTGTCGGCCATCTGCTACGGCATGCGCCCCGATCAGGGTCAACACTGCGACCAGGCTATCTGGATTGTTGGCCATCCGGCCGCTCGCCAAATCTTCGACCGCACCGGCGAGATCCGCTGTAAGCCCTGTAGCGACGGAAGTAAGCACTGCATTCGACCACATTTCTGGGCCCGCGCTCGGATCGCCCAAGATCGCATTCAACAATTCACGGGCCTCATCATGCCGATCAGCTCCGACATACGTGGCGGCGAGACGCAGTCGGATCCGGTGCACCACATCCGAGGTTTCGGCCAGCGGCAAAGCCTCTTCCAACACCTCGATGGGAGGCCGCCAATCACGATGCGCCTGCAGGCCGTTCGGATCGCCAGACCGCTCTCTCGCCGCAATCAACACTCGGGCCTGCTCAAGCAACCACGTCGCACGAAAAGCATCTGTTTCTGCGCGCGCAGCGAGAACGGCGTATCGACTGGCCGCGACCAACGCTTCGCCATGATCAATGGCGTCGCTTGCCTCCTGTTCCAAATGGGCGTCTGACACCTGATCGGGCAGATCCCCAAAAAGCAACAGACCAATGATCACACCGGCAGCGAGAAAACTAATACTCCAAGGACCGACCAAACTCTGCTCATTCAGGTCCTCAGCACCAAGCGGGTAACGCCGGCGTTTGTCGTGCGAGGGAATGGGCCCGCGCGTTTCCGTTGGTAAAAACGGCGCCCTGCGGCGCGCCCAAACACCTTGTAAACCCCTGAACGCGGCCGATGCGGCCACTCCGAGCACACGAAATTGTGCCAAACACCAAGAGAGACCGCGCACCGCGACGAGCCAAGCCAAAAGCAGCCGCTGCCCGACGCGCGCCAAACGCGCGTTCAACTCCGGCGAGATCTCGTCTACACCAACAGCACCCTGCTCGCGGAGCGCGCCCACCGGGTCACGTCCGAAGCCAACAACGCCCCCCAGGCGCAGCTGCATCACCTCTGCACCCTTGAAAGAACTGCCTTTCACCGACGCGCCACGGAGATCAGCCGCCTCGAAGCAAGCGCCGTCCAAACATGCCGCGTCCAACGTGGCCCCTAAAAGACGGACATCACGAAAGTTGGCGTTTTCCGCCCGCGCTTTAGAGAGATCGGCCCGCGTGAGATCCGCGGCTTGGAGGTTCGCGTTCGCCAACTGCGTCTCGGAAAGCTGAACGCCCTCCATACGCGCACCGACCAAAACAGCGCCCGTAAGATCGGCGCCGACAAACAGCGCGCCAGTGAGATCCGCTTGCGTTAGCCGCGCGTCCTGAAGATCGCAGCGTGAAAAATCAACGCCTACCAACCGGGCTCCGTCTAAACAGACGCCGCGCAAATCGCGCCCGGCAAATGAATGCCCCGCATAATCTCGGCCGGAAAGGTCCGCGCCAGGCACGACCTCTTCTAGCGTGACGCGTGCCAGCACCGTCGCCATACGATCGCCGAATGCTGAGAGCGTAGACCAGCCTCTGCGCATCGCTGACGGCGGCGTCTCCTGCGCGTCGCTCTCAGCTGGCGGCAAGACCTCTGCTTCAACAGCAGCTACTGCGCCGCCGACTGCGCCGCCGACCCGGAAGGCCTCGGCCTGTTCCGCTGACAGCGACAGTCCTCGCAATCGCAACCCGGGCGCGATCACGTCTTGAAAATCAGCCCCATCAAAATCAGCCCCACGGAGTCGCGCGCCCGCCAGAGTCGTCCCAACAAAACCGGACCCTTTACAGTCGGCTCGTTCAAAGCGTGCCCGCGGAAGTCCCGCCCCGTCGAAACGCGCCCGCTCCAGCTGCGCCAGTCGGAAGTTCGGGCGAACCCATTGCACATCTGCAAACGAAGCGTCCACCAATTGCGCACTCCGAAGCACCACATCCCTACCGACAGCGCCCTTCCAGCTGGACCCAGGCAAAATGGCGGATTCGAAACACGCCCCGTCGAGTTCTGCGTTGCAAAAAGACACGGTCTCGCCGCTGACCAAGCTGCAATCTACCGCCCAAAGCCGGGCGCCATCAAAACAAGCCCCCGTCATCGACGCACCAACCATCATTGCGCGGTCCAGCACCGCGCCGGAAAGGTCTGCATTTTCTAGCTGTGCGCCGCGTAGATCTGCGTCTCGTAAATCCGCACCACGTAAGTTGGCGCCAGCCAGATCCGCACCAGCGAGATTCGCGCCAGAGAGGTCAACGCCCTCAAAGTTTGAGCCGGACAGATTCGCGCCGGGCAGCCAAGCATCACGGAGCGCAAAATCTCGTAGATCGACACCCGCCGCGACGCCCCCACCAATGACCCCACCGTTCGCGTCGCGCGACGTGTTTTTGGAGGAAAATGGCTCAAGCCCGCTCAAAGAATCTCCTTTGGCCTATCGGAAGCATAGCCGGACCAGCCATGGCCAACTTCACGCGTTAGGGACGAATACTGACAGCTTGCCTCGCTACTTACTTATTTAGCGAGCGCCCTGAGTCTGGCACAGCCTTTGCTTGATTGGTAGAAGGCGGTGCCCGTCAACCGCCGCAGAGGTAATCCCATGGACAAACTACTCATCGAAGGCGGCTTGCCACTAAAGGGCGAAGTCCAAATCAGCGGCGCCAAGAATGCCACACTCCCCATATTGGCAGCCACCCTGCTCGCGCCGGGTGAACACCGCCTAAACAACGTCCCCGAGTTGGTAGACGTATCATTCATGCTGAGCTTGCTTGGCCGTATCGGCTGCCCCTCACTGGTGAGCAAGACCCTACGCCTGGACACCACGCGTGTCGTGTTCCACGAAGCGCCCTACGATGTGGTCCGACGGATGCGCGCGAGCGTACTGGTCCTTGGACCGCTTCTGGCGCGCTGCGGCGAAGCGACGGTGAGCCTGCCAGGTGGCTGTGCCATCGGGGTGCGCCCCATCGATCAGCACCTCAAAGGCCTCGAAGCGCTGGGCTGCACATTCGAACTGACCGGCGGATACGTACACGGAAAGGCTGAAAAGCTCACTGGCGCAGACATCACACTCGACTTCCCAACGGTAACCGGCACTGAAAACATCTTGATGGCTGCGGTGTTGGCCGAGGGTGAAACGGTCTTACGAAACGCTGCTCGAGAACCAGAGGTCGTCGATCTTGTGCGGTTCCTTCGCTCTTTAGGCGCACGAATTCATGGAGAGGGAACAGACACGCTCGTCATCGAAGGCGTGGCCAATCTCGCTCCGGCTGTTGAGCCGTACAACATCGTGCCAGATCGTATTGAAACTGGAACCTACTTGATCGCGAGCGCCATCACCGGTGGAGATGTCACCTGCCTGGGGACACGCCCCGACGAAATGGAAAACGTGCTTGAGGTGCTCCGGCAGGCCGGGTGTGAGATCAGCATAGAAGGTGACGCGATCCGCTGCCTTCGCGATGGGCCCCTACACCCGGTTAGTGTGGAGACCGCTCCCCACCCGGGCTTTCCCACAGATATGCAGGCGCAATTGATGGCCCTCATGTCGCTCGCGAACGGTGAAAGCACCATCGTCGAAAACATCTTCGAGAACCGCTTTATGCACGTGCCTGAGTTGAACCGCCTCGGCGCGGATATCGCGATAGATGGCAATAGCGCGACCGTACAAGGAAGTGATTCGCTGCGAGCCGCTATCGTCATGGCGACAGACCTCCGTGCGAGCGCGAGTCTTGTACTCGCCGCACTCGCAGCAGAAGGCGTGTCCGAGGTGCTCCGTATCTACCACCTCGATCGGGGCTATGCCCGACTCACAGAAAAGCTACTACGCCTCGGCGCACGCGTTCGCAGAGCATCCGGTGACGAACGCGGAACATCGGTATCGCTACAAACCATGGCGACGGGATTTCAAGAACGCACAAGCAACGCGTCGTAGATCTTCCTCTACTTTTAAGTGCCACGCCTCAAGTGTCGATGAGCAAGAAGTCGACAGGCTCGGAAGATCCGCTGCGGCTTGCCCAGTGAGGCAGAGCACGTGACGTTGGATTAAGCGAAAACCTTCATCGAAAATTGGAGTTTACGGATGGCCGTCCCGAGAGAGGTGATCGATCGCATTCGCGAAGCCGTCGACATCGGCGAGGTCATCGGGCGACACGTAGCACTCCAACGAAAGAGCGGAAACCTCATGGGTCTCTGCCCCTTTCATAAAGAAAAGACCCCATCGTTCAGCGTGACCCCTGCCCGCGGGATCTTTCATTGTTTTGGCTGTGGAGAAGGCGGCGACGTCTTCAAGTTCGTCCAAAAGATCCAGGGCGTCAGCTTTATTGAAGCGCTCAAAGAGCTCGCGCAAGAAGCGGGCGTCGAGATCGAGGATCGACAGTTCACACCAGAAGAGCGTGCGCGCTACGAACGAGCGGGCTCCTTAAGAGACGTATGCGAGGCTGCAGCGGCTTGGTTCGAAGAGAACCTGCTCGTGAAGCCGGTTGGGCTACCTGCGCGTGAATATCTGAAGGGACGCGGGCTCACCCAAGAGACCGTCAGAAAATTCCGCTTGGGCTTTGCCCCCGAAGGTTGGAGCGGGCTGCTAGACCATCTGCATGCACGCGGATTCAGCGCCAAACAGGTCATTCAAGCGGGATTAGCCAAGCCCTCGCAAAAGGGGCAAGGCGCGTATGATCTCTTTCGCGCACGGGTCATCTTCCCGATCCTTGATACTCAAGGGCGAATAGTCTCTTTCGGCGGACGGCTGATGGAGGGTGACGGCCCGAAATACGTGAACGGCCCCGAGACCGACATCTACCACAAGTCCAAAATTCTGTACGGGCTGGCGCAAGCACGCAGTGCGGTTCAGCGAGAGCGTAGGGTGCTGCTGGTCGAGGGCTACTTTGATGTGATCTCTCTACATCAGGCCGGATTCGAAGCCGCTGTAGCCACTTGCGGGACCGCGTTGACACGCGACCACCTGAAACTGATCGGGCGATTTACTAAGCGTGTGGTCGCGCTCTTTGACGCTGACGAAGCAGGAATTCGCGCTGCGGTACGGTCCATGCCTCTGCTCGCAGAAGCCGAAATGGATGCGCTGCGGCTAAACCTCCCGGACGCAAAAGACCCGGACGAGTTTGTTCAAGCCCACGGTGCTGAAGCGCTAGACAACGCCTTGCAACACGCTGAGCCACTCATGGAAACCGTGATCCGGCATGAATGCACCCGAAACGGCTACACAGCCGCCGGCAAACAGGAGTCCGTGAAGACCCTAGGCCCGCTTATTGCGCGATTCCCAGACGTGATGCGCGCCGCCTACACCCGGCGAGTGGCCGAGGTCTTGAATCTTCCCGAAGACGTGATCTCCCGTCAGGTAAGGCTGCCCCGTTCGGTCACCCAGCGCAGCACGGGTCCAGCAAAACAGACACGTCAACGACAACAAGTCCACCCTCACGCGCCAGAGTCGCACCCTCACGCGCCTCCCGACTATGCCTACGACGCAGGCCCGCCGCCAAACGCTTACACGGCCGATCCGATGGTCCAAGCGATCGGCGCACCACCACCAGCGCCCCCTATTCCCCCCGTCGTCCGCGAGGTGCTGTGGCTACTGATTCACCACACTTCAACTGTAGCACCCATGCTCACGGCGACAGACCCGGACCTCGTCAGCGAACGGATGGACGTGAGAACAGTGATCGCCCACCTTTTAGCAGGGGAACCCATCGTCACGATCGTCGCGAGCTGCGAAGATTCCGGATTACGGAATTTGTTGTCCGAACTCTCGACACGTGAAGACCTGTTTAAAGAAGATTCTGTAAGCCTCGCTACAAGTCAATTGGCGGCCCGCCTCGCTCTAAACGGCGTCGAGCGCCTCCTTGGAGACGTTAAACGCGCAATTTCGACTTGCAGCCCAGATCTTGACGGGACAAGGTATTTGGAGTTGGTGAACAAAAGACTTGAATTGCTGAACCAACGGAAGGATTTGAAAAACGTGCTTTCGCAGAACACAGACACGTTGAATCCTTCCCCTACCCCCGACCGCGGAGCTTGAATGCTGAAGGATAAGGAGTTTTCCGAGATCCAGGCCCTAATCGCCATGGGCAAGCAACGAGGCTACGTCACGCAAGAAGAGATGAACAACGTTCTCTCCAGCGAAGACGCAACTGAAGAACAGTTGAACGACGTACGCCAAATCATCGCTCAGATGCAAATCGAAGTGGTGAGCGAAGGAACAAACTTTCAGGCGCCGCGGCTTGCCGAAGCGCAAACTCAAGACGAAGTCCCGCCGGCCGATCAATCGCGCTCGGCCGATCCTGTGCGGATGTACCTCCGTAAGATGGGAACGGTGTCTCTCCTCTCTCGAGAAGGGGAAATCGAGATCGCCCGCCGTATCGAGCAGGGGGAAACGATCGTCAACCGCAACGTGCTGACCAGTGCGATCGGTGTCGATTATATTCAAACGCTCATCGAAAATGACGCGCAGCGTGTACAACGCGCGATCAAAAGCGGAAAGCGACCCAAAGCTGCACGAACGCTCAAGGGGAAAACCTACGAAGAAGCACAGTTGCTCGCTAACGAGCGGCTGACTTTACTCGAAGCGTCCAGAGAGAAACTCCGTAAGGCGCGGAGTAAGAAGAGACGCGACGAATTCTTGAGCGAGATCGAAAGCGCCATGGACAGCGTGCTTGAGATCATGGAATCGCTCGATCTCTCGAAACGACAAATCGATGATATCGCCCGCCAGATCCATGATTATTGGGGCGAGATGCTGGAATATGAGCGTGGAATCGAGTCGGTAGCGCGTGAAGCACGCGTACCCGTACGCGATCTACGACGCATGATTCGAAAAGTACGCCGCACCCCCGACAAGGGTGGCCACGATGTCGTCAGCGATTCTGGTATCCCTCGTGAAATGTGGAGCGAGTTCGACAGTCGCGTGCGACGCGAACTGCGAAAGATTCGTAAGGTGGAGATGGCCGCAGGAACGGATCGGGAGGCCCTACGTGTCCTTGCCCGCGAAGTACGCCGTGGTCAACTGATCGCCGAACACGCCAAGTGCGAGCTTATCGAAGCGAACCTGCGACTCGTGGTCTCGATCGCGAAGAAATACACCAACCGCGGTCTGCAGTTCCTGGATCTGATTCAGGAAGGCAACATCGGCTTGATGAAGGCTGTCGAAAAGTTTGAGTACAGACGAGGCTACAAATTCTCGACATATGCGACATGGTGGATTCGCCAAGCGATCACCCGGGCGATCGCCGACCAAGCGCGCACGATCCGGATTCCAGTCCATATGATCGAAACCATCAACAAGGTCGTCCGGACCAATCGCTATCTTGTACAAGAGTTGGGACGTGAGCCCACTCCAGAAGAGATCGCGGAGAAGATGGAGGTCGCGCCAGACAAGGTACACAAGATCCTCAAGATCGCCCGTGAACCCATCAGTCTGGAAACGCCTATCGGCGAAGAAGACGACTCCCACTTGGGCGATTTCATCGAAGATCAGAACATCGAGACACCGGCCGCGAATGTGGTGACCACAGCGCTCAATGAGCAAACGCGAAAGGTTCTTGCAACACTCTCCCCAAGAGAAGAACGCGTGCTCCGCATGCGATTCGGCATCGGAGAGCTTTCTGACCACACCTTGGAAGAAGTGGGCCAAGACTTTGACGTGACCCGTGAGCGGATCCGTCAGATCGAAGCCAAGGCGCTACGCAAACTGCGTCACCCAAGCCGCTCTACGCGACTTCGCTCCTTCTTAGACTAAACCGCTTCTGCGGGCCCATAGCTCAGTTGGTTAGAGCACCCGGCTCATAACCGGAGGGTCCCAGGTTCAAGTCCTGGTGGGCCCACCCCATTTTATGAGTACGTCGCCACTACAAACACTACTGTCGTTATGGGATGCCGAGGCATCACATATAGGCTTGATCGCGACGCGCACGGAGATGCTGCGCGGTGTACAGATCGCGCGTAGCGAAGAAAACCAGGCTACGGATCGGCCCGCGCGGCTCCAAGAACAACTCGACCGCGAACAGACAAGCTCGGACGAACTACAAAAGCGCCTCGACCAATACACGAGAACCGTTCGTACCACGAAGGACTTAATAGACTCGGGCCAGGCAACCGACTTCGACCGCGCGACGAGACAACTGGCGCAGTGCCGACAAATCGTCGATGACATCGAGACCGAACTACTCGAGCTTTTCGATACTATCTCGGAATCCGAAGGCGCCGTGGTGAAAGCGAAAGAGGTTGCTGCGGAAGCTACCGCCACGCGACAACGCGCAGAACAACGCGCGAGAGAGCAGATGACACCGCTGTCCTCGCAGCTTGAGGAAGCATCGGGACAGATACGTCGCAGACGAGAAGACGTCCCTCTCGACTTACTCGAATGGTACGACAGACTCCGGGCGAGCGACCGCGTCCCAATAGCGGAGATCCGCGACAAGGCGTGCAGCGGATGTCGGATTCAACCTCCCAATCAAACCCTGCGAGAAATCCGCGTCGGAAAACGTGTACATCGCTGCAGAAACTGCTCACGATTCCTATGGATAAGGGAAGTCTGACAACCGAAGAGGTTGCCGACTGGCGCCGTTCTTCGTAGACTCTCGGCGTCGAAGTTGGACAGGTGATCGCGGGCGACATGGTGTCGTTCGAGGAAAGTCCGAGCTCCACAGAGCAAGATGCCGGGTAACTCCCGGTCGGGGTAACCCGGAGGAAAGTGCAACAGAGAGCAGACCGCCAGGCCTTAGGGCTTCCGGCAGCTGCCCATAAAACGCTCCCTCACCGGGAGATTCTTGTGGGAAAAGCACTGGGAGGACAGCGTCCTCGGTGAGGTTTAAAGGGTGCGGTAAGAGCGCACCGGCGGCTTCGGTGACGAGGTCGGCCAGGCAAACCCCATCTGGAGCAAGACCGAATAGAGAAACATTTGAGGGCTGCTCGCCCGAGTTTCCGGGTTGGTTGCTAGAGCGCGTCGGTAACGGCGAGCCCAGAGGAATGGTCACCCCCTCAAGTGTGGCGACACACATGAGGTACAGAACTCGGCTTACGGCCAACTCCGACCCACCCCCGTATCAACTACGGGGGTGGCGCCCTCTGGGCAGAAAACCCTCACTTATAGACGGGACGGAAGGGCTCAAGGCGCATAGACCTCTGGGTCAGGAGTTTGATCATGTCGACAAATCGCAAGAAAGCCGCGTTGCGCTACCACTCCCGCTACCCCGCCGGAAAGATAGCCGTCGTTCCTACAAAGCCTCTTCACACACAGTGGGACTTGTCCTTGGCGTACACACCTGGTGTCGCCGATCCGTGTCGAGAGATTCACGCGAACCCTGACAAAGCCGCCCTCTACACATCCCGCGGCAACCTGGTAGCGGTCGTGACAAATGGGACCGCTGTTCTTGGGCTTGGCGATATCGGGCCGCTCGCAGCGAAACCCGTAATGGAAGGTAAAGCGAACCTGTTCAAGCGATTTGCCGATATCGACGTGTTCGACATCGAGCTCGACGCCAGAGACCCCGACGATTTCATCCGGGTCGTGAAAGCACTCGCACCTACAGTTGGCGGGATCAACCTTGAGGACGTCAAGGCGCCAGACTGCTTCTACATCGAAGAACGGCTGACCGAAGAGCTCGACATCCCAGTGTTCCACGACGATCAACACGGAACATCCATCATCACCGCGGCGGCCCTGCTCAACGCCTGTGAATTGAGCGACCGCAACATCTCGGACTCCAAGATCGTGTTCTCCGGTGCCGGCGCCGCCGCCATCGCGACGGCCAAGCTGCTGGAGCGCTTGGGGGCCACACGTGAAAACATCTGGTTGTGCGACTCCAAAGGCGTCGTCCGCAACTCTAGAGACAACCTCAACGCGCAGAAAAAAGAGTTCGCGCAAGACACTGATCTGGAGACGCTTGCGGACGCAGTACAAAACGCCGACGTATTCATCGGACTGTCCGTTGCAGACGTGTTGAGCCAAGACATGGTGAAAACGATGGCCGCTCAGCCGCTCATTTTCGCCTTAGCGAACCCTGACCCAGAGATTCTTCCAAGCCTCGCGCGAGAAGCCGCACCCGACGCGATCATCGCGACCGGCCGCAGCGACTTTCCGAACCAAGTCAATAATGTCCTCGGATTCCCCTACTTGTTCCGAGGGGCGCTTGACTGTGGAGCGACACGCTTCAATCAAGCGATGATGGTCGCCGCTGTGGACGCACTCGCCCGTTTGGCCCGAGCCGATGTTCCAGACGCCGTACTCCGCGCCTACCGTAGCGATCGCATCAGCTTCGGCCCCGAATACATCATCCCGAAGCCACTCGACCCGCGCGTCCTACTCTGGGTCGCGCCAGCTGTCGCAAAAGCAGCAGCCGACACCGGGGTGGCCCGTGCCCCCATCGCAGATATCGATGCCTACCGCGAACAACTCGAACGTCGTGTCGATCATTCCTGGATGGTGCTCAGGCCGCTGATGAACCGCGCGAAGGGCAAGGGCTCACGTATCGTGTTTCCCGACGGACATAGCCCACGTATCGTCCGAGCAGCACACATCTTGGTCGAAGAAGAGGTCTGCATACCGATCCTACTCGGCCGCAAAGAACGCATTGAAGCTATCGCAGCTGACTTAGGCCTCTCACTGGACGGGGTGGAGGTTTTGAACCCACGTACCGACGACCGAGTGCCAGAAATGGCGGAGCAACTCTGGAAGAAGCGGCAACGTAAAGGGGTAACGCAGGTAGGCGCACGCCGAACGGTACGTTCGGCCGTAGGGTTCGCCAGCATGCTGGTGGCGACCGGACACGCTGATGGGCTTGTAGGAGGCTTGGACACCCCATACGCGGAAACTGTTAGGCCTGCGCTACAGATCATCGGGCGCGACCCGAACGTCAGTCGCGTGAGCGGGGTTTACTGCATGATCTTCCAAGACAGGCGGCTGTTCCTCGGCGACTGTACAGTCAACGTAGATCCGGACGCTCAAACGCTCGCGCAGATCGCCCTCAACACCGCATCAGTGGCCGAGTCGCTCGGACACAAGCCCAAAGTCGCCATGCTGTCTTACTCCGACTTCGGAGAGCATGGAGACCACGACCAAGCCAAACGTATTCAGCAGGCTATTCAGCAGATTAGAAAAGAGGCTCCCGACCTGACTATCGACGGAGAGATGCATGCCGACACGGCCGTCAATCCCGACAAGGCCGAAAGAGACTTTTCTTTTTCCGGGGTACAAGGCGACGCGAACGTGCTGATCTTCCCCAATCTGACGAGTGGCAATATCGCATACAAGCTGCTGCGAGAATTGGGCGGAGCAACCGCGCTAGGCCCCGTGCTCGTCGGGCTCAACGCACCCGTCAATGTCCTCGCGATCAGCAGCAAGGTAAGCGACATCGTCAACATGACCGCCATCACCGTCAATCAGGCGCTGGACCGGACATCTCCCTCTACCCAGGCTTCGGTGAAGGGATAGGCAAATGCCCAAGAGCCGTGGCTACGATCCGGCGGATGTCAGTCATCTCCTTGAAGACAGCGCACCGTCGGAAGGGCTTTCCGAGTGCCATGCATGGCTTCGTGGACCCGCGGACACTGACATCCCTCACGTAGCCGCCGAACAGCTGCTGGCGACCGTTGAAGCCGCTGTACAAAGAAGTGCAGCAGAACACTTGGAGCGGCTGCGAGAGCGAAACGCGCCTAAACAGGTTCGTAAAGCGGCAAGCCGAGGCATTCACCGCTTACGCTCACAGGGTCTCTCCATCGAAACCCAACGCACACCGACAAGCTTCAGCCTTCAAACCGCAGAGTTGGACAGGCTAGAAAGTGCTTGGTTCGCGCAATTTCACGCCGGTCTGTGGCATGTCTTCTTGACCACATCAGACAGTAACCGTGCGGTCGCGCTGACTGGTGTCGTACAAGGTCCCGACTCGGTCAACTCTCTACAACATAGCCAAACGACACGCTCGGGTATTCGCAAGGCATGGAGGCACTGGGCCGCAGACGAATTTTTAGTCCAATACGACTTCGACGTTGCCCTGGGAATTCTGCACCATGCGATAGACCGGTCCTTTAGCCCGACAACAATCCCCGAAGACTGGCGCCGCTTCCTACAAGTCGTGGACCGACAGCGCATAGACCGCTCAAAAGAGCTGGACTGGACCGTCAGCCTGCCCTCGGAATTCGAGAGTTCGGACCTCGGTACCACAGACGAGATCCGGTCGGAGACACACCGCCGAATTCTACTTCTGGACGATACCGCTCGCGGTCGCCTGTTGGAGCGCATGCTCGAAGTCGCGAACAGCGACCTCGAAGTCGACGGAGAGAACAAAGCGGATCAGATCAGAGACGCGCTGCTCGAAGAGCTAGACGTGCTCATGGATAACGACGTCACACGAGCAGATTGGATCGGCCGGCTGAACCTTACAGCCCTGCACGCCAAGCAAGCCAACGACGCGGAGGGCATTCGGTTGTTCAGGGCATCCGCCCTAGCCCTGGAAGAACGCTATAAAGCGCGTGATGTTCCCTTGTTATCGCGGCTTATCGAACCGTTTACGTCGTATGGAAAAGGCGGACCAATGCCCGATCTACGACCGGTCGAGCCTGCGTCCAGCCCCACCATCGCGCTCCCCGACGAACAACACAATGAGGACGAGTAGACGCATAAATGCCGGCTTTACGGTTGAACGGAACGCGCGCCGGTAGCCAACTCAAGCGCGACGACGGCATGCGCGGCATCACCGATGATGTCCAAAAAGAGCTGCTCATCGCGTGTCCGGATCTCGGCCAATCGCTCAAACACGCCCTGTGAGCCCATCGTCTCGACCAACAACGCGAGCGCCCGACGCGCCTGAAGCATCGCCATCGCGCCATCCTTATCTGCGTAAAACAGTGAGAGCGCCCCGAGGTTGTGCGTCGTCTCCAGCCAATGCCCTAAGAATTTCATGCGCTGGACCAACAGGCGCGTCTCGACGTTTCTCCGCTGTGCGTCGGTAGCTGTTTGGTATCCCTGGCTCTCGCCGTAGGTACGGAGCGCGTCGTCGTACACCTGTAATTCTCGAGGCAAACGATAAAAATGCAAGGCTATCTGCTCACGGATGAATTCTGGTCCGCGTTTCAGCCCGTAACCACGGCCCACCGCGAAGCCGGCTCCCTGCAAGAGGTGCGCACCGCCGCATGTGTACTGAAAAATTCCCTGACCGCGCTTTTCAAATGTGGCTCGGGCAGCGCGAGCCTGCTTCAGAAAAGCCGTCTCTTTTTCCAGCACGGCGAGTGTGAAATCAGCCAGAAAGTCCAAAGACATCTGCTGACCACCGTCAGTCTGCCACACCAACTTCTTTCCATCGGCCCAAGCGGTCAGCGCCTGAAGACTCCAAGGGACGTCATTAGGCGTCGCGTAGGAAGCCCCCCCTTTGGTGTCGATGTAGGACCTCGCGAGCGCAGATAGCCAGATTTCCCTTGCTGTGATCTCGCGATCTTGTACGGCAAACACGTGCTCTGGCGTCACGCCTATCTCGGAGAAAATCTTCAAGAACAGTTCGGTGTGTGTTTCTACACGTAGACCATCACGGACTTGGGGAAAAGTGACTCTAAGCTGTCCGTCGTCGCGCACCGTCAGATCTGCATACTCCGAAACCAGGGCATCCACAGCGGTCCGCCCATCCTTCAATTGTAGCTCCGGCCCCATCGCTAGCAACGCATGACTAAGCGCCCAAGGCTGCTCAATATCTCGGCCCCAGGTATTCATGACGTCGTAGAGGATTTCCAGCGCACGGTTCGTGTCGTCGGTGGCTGGCCCGGCAAACGGGCTCTTGACTGGCGCTTTCTTTGTCGCGGCGTCCAACGCGTCAACGGACGGTACGCTGGGCGTCACCGCGCCATCATTACTCTCTTCAACGCGCGTATTGGTTACCTCGTCTGAACCGGCCTGAGGATTCGGGTCACCCGAACACCCCAGCAGGGTCAAGGCGAGTAAACTCGCCGAGACAAGGCCGACCCTCACTCCGCTTCAGCCGCCGCGGCGGCCTCTGCTTCATCGATTTGCTTTTGCAGGGCGTCAACAACGACTACAGCATCGCGATCTGTCACGTAGACCATCCCATCAAACACCGCGAGACGCGGGCTCTCCAGAGAATATTCCGTCAACTGCACCTGAAAATCAACCTTACCTGGACGCTTAAACTTGATGCAAAGCCCATTATCTGTGACGACCCACATCTTGTGCGCCTCATCGAAGGTGACATCGATATCTTCAAATCCCTTGTCGTAATCCCGAAGGTCCAT
>Ga0163179_10000222_pt1 | contig 40239 bp, 28 predicted proteins | sample AtlANTMetagenome_FD_109643 | JGI IMG/M metagenome (GOLD analysis project Ga0163179, IMG submission 109643) | Marine eukaryotic phytoplankton communities from the Atlantic Ocean - Atlantic ANT 2 Metagenome | ecosystem: Environmental > Aquatic > Marine > Oceanic | place: North Atlantic Ocean... | reverse complement strand
TTCAGTGATTTTTCCCATCGAATACTTTTTCTAGACGGTAGTGGTTCTTGACAAGAAACGGCCGGGGCGTTGAATTAGGTGACTTACGCAACCTTTGCGTCCGTGAAAGCATCTTTTGAACCTTTGTAAACTCTGGAGAATCTCCCGACTATGACCCAAATGGAGAAAAGTCGTCGAAAGGAACTGCAGGCCATCATCGATCGGGATTACGATTATCGAACTTACTCGGACGACGATGTTGTCGTTGCCGAAGTAGGGAAGCATGGACGCGGACTTTTCGCCAATCGTCAGTTTTTTCCCGGCGAATTGGTGATCGAAATATCTGGCCAGGTGCTGCGACAAGATGAGTATGGGGCATCAACCTATGTGATGGAGCTCAGCAAAAAGCTGTACTTGGAGCCAGGTATTCCGGGGGCATTCGCCAACCATTCCTGCAATCCCAATTGCGAGCTGATTCGCCTTACGAAATACACCATGGGACTCGTGGCGATCTGCAATCTCGAGGCGGGCACAGAAATCTGCTACGACTACCAATGGCCCGCACTCGATTGGATTCCACGCTGTTGTTGTGATTCACCAACCTGTCGAGGTTGGGTCGTCGCAGAAAAAGAAGTATCCAAAATGAAGAAGCTCGCGAAACGCAAATCCTCAAAACAGAACGGCAAAAAGTCTCGGGCACATTGACGATCGTTCAACAAGGTCGACCGTAATCCAACATCGCCTGAATGAATGCCGTTTTGAGAAGTCGCGAGACAAACAAATCCGGCTGCGCGTGAACGTGCTCCCTCTTCCTGCCTATCCACAAGGATTGATTCCGTGGATTCCTGGCTACAAATGCATATGAAATTCTTTTCAAGATCATGCATATCGAATCTAAAGGAACAAAGCTCATAGTTTGGAAACCGTGTTCCTAACGATAATCGAACATATGGTGCGCGGCGTTTATGCTTCAGACAAGGAACTGCGAGAATCGGCTTGGCAGTCGCTGTGCAAATAATTGATGTGGCTCGGTATTGGTGAGTATACTTGAGCTGCAAATCATTAGTGCTGCGGTCGCTCTTACTACCTTCAGTCGTGCCGGTTTCATTTTGCAATGAAAACATTCCGATCTATTATGTTGTTCCTGTTCCTGTTCCTGTTCGGAAGTCCTGCAGCCATCTGCGGGGCGGATCCAGTGATCCGACCAAACATCGTCTTTATACTGATTGACGATTTGCGCCATGACGTTTTCAGTCACATGAATCATCCCTTCGTGAAGACTCCGCACATCGACGCTCTGGCAAAGGGTGGAATGCATTTCAAAAATGCATTCGTAACCACGTCCCTTTGTTCGCCAGCAAGAGCATCTTTCTTAACTGGACGTTACATGCACAACCACAAAGTTGTGGACAATTCGGATCGGATGCCAAAGGGGAGCGTGACGTTTCCTCAACTCTTGCAACAATCTGGATACGAAACCGCCTTCATTGGTAAGTGGCATATGGGGGGAAGTAGCGATGCCATCCGCCCTGGATTTGATCATTGGGTCAGTTTTCGTGGACAAGGAGCCTATTTTCCTACGGGACAACAACTGAATGTCGACGGACAATCGGTTCCACAGCAAGCTTATATGACGGATGAATTGACCAATTATGCGACGCGATGGTTAGCTCAACGCAACAGAGCAAAACCATTCCTGCTCTACCTTTCGCATAAGGGTGTTCATGGCTTGTATGATCCGGCTCCTCGCCATCTTGATCACTACCGAAATGAAACTTATACACCCGCAACGGATCGAGTGGACATTAACAAGGTGAACGAACTGAAGCCGATGTGGGTACGCGATCAGCGGAATAGCTGGCACGGGGTTGAGTTTCCCTATCATGGCCGTGCAAAACAGACGGTTGCCGAAATGTACCGACATTATTGTGAAATGGTTTTGTCCATTGATGAGAGCGTGGGACGAGTTATATCCACGCTTAACAAGATGGGAGTCACCGACGATACGTTGATTCTCTTCACAAGTGACGGTGGGCATTTGTGGGGGGAACACGGCTTGATCGACAAAAGGTGCGCTTACGAAGCGTCCATTCGAATTCCTTTTCTCATCCAGTGGCCAAAAACGATCAAGCCGAGTTCACGCTGCCCTGCCGTTGTCACGAACATCGATGTCGCTCCTACGCTGCTTGACATCGCGGGAATTACAATCCCTGCTGAGGTCGACGGACGTAGCTTTCGTGATTTGCTCTCCAATCCCGAGCTCAACGAGGAATCGCCGGCTTTGCTCTATGAATACTATTGGGATCCATCTTTTCCGCAGACACCAACGACCTTTGCGATCCGCAATGACCGGTACAAACTCATCCAATATCATGGCATCTGGGACACCGATGAGCTCTATGATTTGCAGACCGACCCGCAGGAGACAACAAATCTGATTCTTGATCCGGCGAATCAGGATCGAGTATCGGAGATGCGAAAACTGCTTCATGAGCGGCTTACGCAAACACAAGGACTTACGATTCCGCTGGGTCGAAAACGGAATCATGGCCAGAATCTAAGGAGTTCTACCCATTCAAAAAGATCTTCGTTTCCACCTCACATGATTTCCCCAGGGGGTAAGAAGTAGTGGGATGGAACATGGATGAACGAACGCGATTGAATCCTGAAGGCGTCAATTCCGATTCGTCAGGTCAGACCCAAGCCGGCTCCCATCCATTTCGGTAGGGCTTGCTGACCCATTCTTGTGCTTGCGGATGGTTCGTGATCTTGAGAGCTTCGGCATCCCAAATCAATTCTTGCTGTGGATACCGAATACCGATGGTTCCCAGTAAGACTGTTTCGGTAAGCGGTCCCGCATATTCAAAACCGGACGTCGTTTCATCTTTGCCAAGACAGGCATGGGCCCATTGCGTGTAATGGTCGACAGTTGGAATCACCGGCAATTGATCGGCGGGAAAATGTTCTTCGGGAAAGGCTCTCGGTGCAGCAACATGTGGGATCACGATGGAACCTTTCTCACCGACCAAGACGGAGCCAGATGCGGGCAATGCATAGTCAGAGGGGATGTTCTCTAACCGTTCTCGTGGCGGGGAGATCCCCGCGGCGTCGTACCAGGTCACAGGAATGCTCGGCCCGAGCGTGTATTGAGTGCCTGGAAATTCATAGTGAACCGTGGCGCGATCGGTCCAGGAATCCGGGTACAACGCAGGAGCGGTTGCTGTTAATCGAGTGGGCGAAGTCAATTCGAGTGCCTTGAAAACCGGATCGAGAATGTGACAGCCGAAATCGCCAAGTTGTCCCGTGCTGTACGACTGCCAACCTCGCCAGTTGAATGGATGGTAGAAACCAGCCTTATACGGTCGTTCAGGCGCGACGCCCTGCCACAGATCCCAGTGCACATGTGCAGGGATCGGATCGTGGCCCTGGGGTCGAGGACAATGGCGGGGCCAAGTAGGTCGAGTACCTTGCCACGAATGGACTTCCTTGACCTTACCAATCATCCCCTGGTGAACCCAATGGACAGCTGTCCGGTAAGCAGAATGGGATTGGATCTGATTACCCATCTGAGTTACTCGTCCGTACTTCGCGGCCGCCTTCTGCATTTGTCGTGCTTCATGCACAGTATGAGTCAGGGGCTTTTCGCAAAACACGTGTTTGCCCAAATGCATCGCCGCCAAGGCAATAGGTGCGTGCATAAAATCGGGGGTCGCCACCAAGACTCCGTGAAAATCCTGCGCCTGATCCAGCAGTTTTCGCCAGTCCGAATACTGTTTTGCCGCGGAGTATTTTTCGGCGGCTCGGCCAAGATGATTCATGGAATGATCAATGTCACAAATCGCGATCACATCAACATCCGGACTAGCCGCGACACCCGTCAAGTCACTCCAGCCTTTGCCTCCCGTGCCAACACTCGCGATTCCCAATCGACTGTTCGCCCCGTAGACCCGCGAATACTGAAGAGCGTTCAAACTAATCGCGGTGCCAGCTAACGCTGCGGTCTTCAAGAATGAGCGGCGACTCGCTCGCGAGAATCCCTTCTGTTTCGGTTGCAGTACTTTGGAATCGGGAGAGAGCATCTTCGTTAATCTCCTTTTCTGCAGGGCAGATTTTGGATGCTTCGGTCAATGAACAGGAAGGCGAGTGTGAAACACTTTAGTGGGAACGCGTTTATGTTAAGATGCATGGCGTTCTTTTCAATAGAATAATGATATTCTTATGAAGGGTGCATGGGTGCAACTGGTCGAAAAGTCTCTATCGAAGTAAACAAGGGCCCACTACCGTTGACTTTTTCTGCCATCAGATCGTTACTGAAGATCGGCTTTCCGGGCCTTCTGCTACTGATCGTGGCAGACGTTCATGCAGAAGAGCGCGTTAATTTCAACCGCGACATTCGTTCAATCCTTTCGGACAATTGCTTTTCCTGCCACGGTCCGGACGCTCAAACACGAGAAGCCGACCTGCGCCTTGATCGAGAAGACACAGCCAAGCGAGAGCGAGGTGGGTATTCGGTGATTGTCGCTGGGTCTCCCAACCAGAGCGAGTTGTTGACCCGTGTTCAAGCATCCGACCCCGACCTCCGGATGCCACCACCATCATCCGGGAAACAACTGACGCCCGAGGAAAAGCAAATCCTGGAACGCTGGATTGCGGAGGGAGCCGAATACCAGTCGCACTGGGCATTTGAACCCATCCATCGTGTTGAGACGAACGGCAACGCGATCGATGTCTTGATTCGCAGACGACTGGTCAAGGAAGGTCTGAAGCCTTCAGGACCAGCCACACCTGCAACACAACTTCGCCGACTCAGCCTCGATTTGATCGGACTGCCGCCGACCATCGCCGAGACCGATCAGTTTCTGGCAGATCTCGACCAACAGGGCCTCGACACCGCTTATCAAATGGCGGTTGAGAGACTCTTGGATTCACCCCGATTTGGTGAACACATGGCATGGTCATGGCTAGAAGCGGCGCGATATGCAGATACCGATGGATATCAAAACGACGGGCCACGAGAGATGTGGCGTTGGCGTGATTGGGTGATTCGTGCCTTCAATCAGAATCTAAAATTCGACCAGTTTACAATCGAACAATTGGCGGGAGACCAGCTTCCCCAACCAACTCAAGACCAACTCATTGCGACCGCGTTCAACCGCAACCATCGTTACAACTCCGAAGCGGGAATTCCCATCGATGAGTTTCTCTTGGAGAACGCTGTGGATCGTGTTGATACGACATCCACCGTTTGGATGGGTCTCACGATGGGGTGTGCACGCTGTCACGATCACAAGTTCGATCCGCTCAGCCAGAAAGAATATTACCAGCTCGTCGATTATTTCAACGATGTGGCAGAAAGTGGACGGGCCATCAAATTTGGCAACTCGGAACCATGGATCAAAACACCGACCGCTGAACAACTCGCGATATTACAGGAGCTGGATGCGGCTGTCGCATCATCGAAACAAGCTTTAGAACAGGCGGAAGCGGAAATTCAATCCTCACAAGCCACATGGGAAACAGCGACCGACTTCCGTCAACCGTTGTTGCATGATGGTTTGCACGATCACTGGACATTCGATCGAGAACGCGATGAATCGTTTTCAACAGATCCTTCGGCCATGGTACGGGAGCAGGGACTGTTCGGTGATGCTGTGCATGTCGACGCAGAACATCATCTGACATTGAAGCCCGTGCATGGTTTGATCGGTGACGGCCGATTTACCATTTCGTTCTGGATGAAGCCAGCTGATATCCAGCAGGGAGCGGTCATCTCGAACGAAGGGGGCAATACCGTACGATCCGGTAATCTCGTGGAATTTGTCGAGGGTCGTTTGCGGTGGAATATCATTGGACGCTGGATCGATGCCGTTCAAGCTGTGGAAACGCAGCAAGCATTGATGGTGAACCAATGGATCCACGTTGTGCTAACCAACGACGGCACCCAACGGACTGCCGGCATGTCGATTTATTTGAATGGCGATCCTCAACCTGTCGATGAAATCTACAACACAAATAGCAACAAGATTGATCCCAAACAACAGACCAAGATGCGATTGGGATTCAGCCACCATGCTCCTGACTGGCATGGGAGCATCGACGAATTGCGATTCTACACGGACCGAACACTGTCACCTGATGAGGTGCGTTTGCTCGCAGTCCCAGAATCACCCCCAGCCATCGCCGCCAAACCGGTTTCCGATCGTTCAACCGATGAGCAACAAGTTCTGCGTTTAATCTATCTTGAACAGACCGAGAATGAGTCGCATCGAAAACTGCTCAAGGATTGGCGGGCTGCCAAATCAAAGCGTCGTGAATATTTTGACCGTTTGCCAACCACCATGATCATGCGAGATCGGGTCGAAGGAAGACCCTCATACATTCGTCGAAGAGGTGTCTATGACCAACTGGGAGAACGCGTCGAGTCAGGAGTCCCCGCTGTCTTTCCGCCACTACCCAACGATATGCCTTCAGGAAGGCTCGCATTCGCGCGTTGGCTGGTCAGTGACCAACATCCGCTGACGGCTCGGGTGACGATGAATCGACTTTGGCAGTCTTTCTTTGGTCGCGGGATTGTACGTACGCCGGGAGACTTTGGCTCTCAAGGGTCGCCACCCACGCATCGCGAATTACTCGATTGGTTGGCAGCTGAGTTCATAGCTCGTGATTGGGATTTGAAGTGGATGATTCGTCAGATCGTTCTCAGCAAAACCTATCGACAATCTTCTCAGCTACAGGAAGTTCATCGAGAGCTGGATCCAGAGAATCTGTTACTGGCGCGAGCCCCTGCCATTCCATTGGCCGGCAATATTCTGCGAGACCAGGCATTGGCCGTATCTGGATTGCTGGTGGAAGAGATTGGCGGTCCATCGGTCAAACCGTATCAACCCAAAAACCTTTGGCGGGAGGCAAGCAACTTTACCTACGACCAAGGGAAAGGAAACGATCTGTATCGTCGAAGTCTGTACACCTATTGGAAAAGGACACTTGCACCACCCACCATGGCGATTCTCGATACGGGCGATCGTGAGTATTGCACGGTTGAACGCAAGCGAACCAATACGTCATTGCAAGCTTTGGCGCTTTTGAATGAAGTGACGTTTGTCGAATCCGCCAGAAAGCTGGCTGAACGAATATTGCTGGAGGGAGGCGATACCGATCAACAGCGCGTGGTGTTTGCCTTCCGAACTGTGGCGGTCAGGTTTCCCACTGCCCAAGAGAAAAAGATCTTGGTACAAGCGCTCCAAGATTATCGAATTCACTATCAAGATCAGCCCGAGCTCGCTGCTCGCCTGCTGGAAACAGGGGACTCACAGGTCCATCCGGAGCTGGACAAAGAGGAGTTGGCCGCCGCAACGGCACTTGCCAATGTCCTGTTGAACCTCGATGAAGTGACGACTCGAGAGTGATCTGAATCATGATGCACAGGAACGATCAATACGCTTTGCGAGCGACACGTCGACAGTTTTTGCGAGCTTCGGCGCTTTCGGTCGGTGGAATGGCCCTCTCTCACCTGCTGAACCCAGCAGCAGCACGGGCCGAGATGCCGGCCATGCACGCCCCGAAGGCAAAACGCATCATTTACCTGTTCCAATCGGGCGGGCCTCCTCAGCAGGAAACCTTCGATTACAAACCGCACCTGGAAAAAGTTCATGGGCAGGAAACGCCGGAATCGGTCTTTAACGGCCAACGGTTGACGGGCATGACATCAGGACAAAGCTCTTTTCCAGTCGCCAGCTCCATCTTCAAATTTCAACAGCATGGCGAGAGTGGACAATGGATTAGCGAAGTGATGCCTCATCTGGCGGGGGTCGCCGATGATCTTTGCATCATTCGTTCCATGCATACGGAAGCCATTAACCATGACCCCGCCATTACCTTCCTTCAAACTGGCTTTCAAATTGCCGGACGTCCCAGCATCGGAGCCTGGATGAGCTATGGACTGGGCAGCGAAAACGAAGACCTTCCCGCCTTTGTAGCCATGCTTTCTGGAGGTAGCGGACAACCACTTTATGATCGGTTGTGGGGCGCCGGATTCCTGCCGTCCGTACACCAAGGGGTACGATTTCGGTCTGGAAAAGATCCGGTCCTGTACTTGAATAACCCTGAGGGCGTCAGTGATGACTTACGTCGCAAGACGCTCGATCATCTGGGACAGTTGAATCGGTTGCGATTCGATGCGACGAACAATCCTGAAATCGAAACGCGGATTGCTCAGTATGAAATGGCCTATCGCATGCAGACGTCGGTTCCTGATTTAACCAATGTCGCCGACGAACCTGAAAGCACCTTTCATCTTTATGGTGAAGATGCTCGCAAACCAGGAACCTACGCACACAACGCACTGATCGCTCGACGGCTAAGTGAACGAGGAGTTCGGTTTGTGCAGCTGTTCCATCGAGGCTGGGACACCCACCGGAGCTTGCCCGGCCAGCTACGAAGGGCTTGTAAAGCCACCGATCAAGCGAATGCGGCGCTCATTACCGATCTAAAGCAGCGCGGACTTCTCGACGAAACGCTGGTTGTTTCAGGCGGAGAATTTGGGCGGACCGTTTATTGTCAAGGAGATCTGACGAAGGAATCGTACGGTCGAGATCATCACCCGCGTTGTTTCAGTATGTGGGTTGCAGGCGGAGGATTTCGTCCTGGCTTAACCTATGGCGCGACTGACGACTATAGCTACAATATCGTCGAAAACCCTGTCAGCGTTCACGACCTGCACGCAACCCTCTTGCATCAAATGGGGATCAATCACGAACGACTGACCTATAAGTTCCAGGGCCGAGATTATCGGCTCACCGACATTCATGGAACGGTCGTGCAGAAGCTCATCTAATCGAATGACCAAGCTGAGCATTAAGATTCGCACCGTCGAAATGGAGGACGATTAATTGGAACGATACGCGTATGTCGTTATAGGCTGGCTCTCTTTTCTACCTTCGCTGTCTCTGGCGGAGACGCCACCGGCCAACTCGCCTCCTGTCATGCGTGTCATGCAGACTTCAGAAAACACTCGATTCGGGCTGTTTGGTGAAAAGCCTGATGCACCACGGCCAACTTTGTTTGTGTTTGCGACCAGTGTGGACGACATGGGCAAGCTCCATGTTTATTCAGAAGCTGGACGTTTATTGGCAAAGCACGGTTGGCTCTACGTAACCGTTGACCCACCTTGTCACGGACACGATCACCGTGAGGGGGAACCGGCTCATCTGGCGGGCTGGGCACATCGCATCAAATCTGGAGAAAATCTGACCAAACCGTTTGTCGGTCGTTGCGTTGAGGTACTCGATTATCTCGTTGAACAAGGTTACACCGATCCGAAACAAGTTGCAGCCTGCGGCACTTCACGAGGTGGTTTTTGCGCACTGCACTTTGCTGCGAACGACTCTCGAATCGGTGCAGTGGCGTGTGTCTCACCTGTCACCAACCTACTGGCGTTGCGCGAATTTAATGGGGTGACCGCCGAACAAGTACGAAGCCAAAATGTTTTCGCGATCGCTGAGAAACTCAGGAAAACCTCAGTTTGGCTGAGTATCGGCAATGACGATCAGCGAGTGGGGACCCATCACTGCGTAAAGGCTGCAGATCGTTTTCAAGCCACCAGATCTCAACAACGGCCAGGGTCGACGGTAGCACCGGTCGAATTGGTGATCAAACCAACGAACGGACATCAACCCGTGAAAGATGCGTATAGGTTGGCTGCTCAATTTCTAGTCGATCGCGTTAATTCCGGCGCCCAAATACGACAACGGTCAAAGAAGTGAGAGTAAAATAGCGGTAACGAAAAAGGACTCCCTTTCTACCTTTTCGAGCGAGAGCCTATCCACATTCCAACGGCCGCTATGACAAACGGAGCTGGCACGGTAATTTTTTCAGACATGCTACAGTTCTCCCTTTCTTTTGATCGAATAATCTCCTTGGCGACGAAATTCCTCAACCATAATTAAGCGTGGGATGGAACAAGCACTTAACACCAGGTTTTCGAACCGCAAGCCAACTTTTGACCGTTGGTTGTTTTCGCTTCCAGCGGCACCGGTTGACGGATTTCCGGGGGATTTTCCTGCAAATCGATCTCCGGTAATCACTTCGCATGAGAGGACAGTCCATTAACGTCGCTTTGCTAGGTTGTGGTCGAATCGCAACATGGTTCCATTTGGAGATCTTACATCGGCATCCATTGGTTCAATTAGTTGCCATTGCCGATGCGAACCAAGATGCGCTACAGCGTGCCAAAACCAAGGCACCTCAGGCGAAGACGTTTCTCTGCTACGAAGATCTCCTGCAAATCGACGATCTCGATGCGGTGGTGATTTGCCTGCCAACGCATCTTCATGCCGCTGCGGCGATTGCTGCGTTTGAAGCCAAGAAGCATGTTTATCTGGAAAAACCTCTTGCGATCAGTCCCTCAGAAGTACCGCAGGTATTGCATGCCTGGGAGGCCAGTCACTGCATCGGCATGATCGGCTTCAATGGTCGATTTCATCCGGTGATACAACGGGCGAAGGAAATGCTTGATCGCCAAGTCATTGGACCGATCACGGCCGTGCAGACCGTCCATACCTCCTTCGCGAAATCACTGCCCGACTGGAAAAAAAGCCGTGAATCGGGCGGTGGTGTCCTGCTTGATTTGGCGAGCCATCAATTTGACCTGCTTGCCTTTTTATTGAACACGCCGGTGACGGAAGTGATGGCATCGGTTTGGTCGCAACGGTTCGAACAGGATTCTGCCATGTTACAAATCCGTTCGAATCATGGTCCGCCAGCGCAGGTGTTTGTTTCGAATTCTGCTGCCGTTGAGAACCGGCTCGAGATTATCGGCGAGCGAGGAAGAATTGTGACAGATCGGTTTGCTTCGACGGTGCGCGTTTTGCCAACGCAGCCTGCGTACAGTCGCGTGGATCGAACCCGGGAGTTATGTCGAGATTCTGTTAGCCTCGTTTCCAAATTAAAAAAGATTATTGCTCCCACGGCAGAACCTTCGTATCGGTTGGCCTTGGATTATTTCATCGACTGTGTTCGTGAATCGCGAACGCCATCGCCTGACATTCGTGATGGCTGCAAAAATATCGCTGCTGTTTTTGCTGCGGAGAAATCGGCTGAGACAGGTCAGTGGATGAAGCTGCCCGCTGAAGATGAATTGGGGGCCTCATGCGCGTTCTGATTATGAACGACTTGGGAACACCCACAGGCGGCGCCGAATTAATGACGCTTGCGATAAGCGAAGCAATGCGGCAGCGTGGGCATGAAACATTGACCCTCACGAGTGACGCCGGCAACCACCCAGACAAATTCAGTGACGTGAGATTCTTCGGATCCACATCGGCATTCGGTACGCTCTTGAAAGTCGCTAATCCATTCGCCGTGCGATGCTTGCGGCAAACATTGACATCTTTCAAGCCGGATGTTGTTCATGTGCGAATGTTCATGACACAATTATCACCATTAATCCTGAGGACACTTCGGGACGTCCCGACGCTTTATCATGCCGTCTCCCATGAAGTCTTATGCCCGACAGTCAACAAAATCCTTCCCGACGGGACGCTCTGCGAACATTCGCCTGGGTTAGTTTGTCGAAAGATGCGTTGTTTGTCTTTGCCGGCGTGGGGAGCCGCCATGATCGAGCGCAACCTGTTGATGCGTTGGAAAAACGAGTTTGATGTCGTTGTCGCCAATGGGACCGTCCTGGCCGAGAAGTTGGAGGCCATGGGAATGCCGGACATCAGGGTTGTGAATAATGGCGTTCAAGCCTTACCAAAACGGCCGCCCCTGTCATCGCCTCCGACCATCACCTTCGCAGGGCGATTGGTACTCGTAAAGGGCATCGATATCCTGCTTAAAACTTTTCAATCAGTCCAGTCGGTTGTCGAGGATGCAAAGCTCCTGATTATTGGAGACGGTCCCCTCAAGTCAGATCTAAAAAAGATGGCTGCGGAGCTCTCTTTAAGAAACGTATCCTGGTTAGGACAAATGAAACAACAACAAGTTTCAGAGCTCTGCGCTAATAGCTGGATCCACGCGGTTCCATCACGAGCCGAAACCTTTGGCATTTCTGCTACTGAAGCCATGATGCGAGGAAGTGCGGTGGTTGCCTCACGTGTCGGTGGACTCATTGACCAGGTAGAAAACGGGACTACGGGATTCTTCTGTCCTGTTGACGACGCCGACGCATTTGCTTCGGTCATGATTCCGCTATTACAAGATCGTGAGCGTTGCGAGCAGATGGGAGCAGCAGCACGTCAACGTGCACTAGATATTTTTACGATCGATCGGTGTGCTGAAAGGTTTGAGCAAATCTATCAAGAGATGTGCATGAAGCCAAAAAACAATGAGGAAATAACCAGTGAATGACGCAAGACCACTCCTAATTTTGGGACTCGATGTTGGAGATGCTGAGTTGATATCTCGCTGGACAAGTGAAGGTCATCTGCCGGCTATTGCTTCCGTGATGGAACGAGGATGCTGGGGCACGACCGGGGGCCCCGAAACAATTGCCGAATACGGTCTGAGTCTATCGCTGTTCACTGGGATCTCCCGAAACAAACACGGTAGTTACTACCAACGTCAACTCAAACCCGGAACGTATGAAACGGTTCAGATTGAACCTGGAGATATCGATGCACTACCCTTTTGGGGCCAACTCAAGAATCATCGAGTTTTGACCATCGATGTTCCAGATACCAACCCAGTACCGGGCCTTGATGGAATTCAAATATCAAACTTAGCCACACATCATGGAGCGACCTGCCCAACTCAGGTTGAACCCCAGGGGGCTGCAAAGAAGGTTCATCAATTATTTGGACCCCAGTTGGAAATCCATTTTAACCCGAGTCCGAATCCAGAGATCGCAATTAAGAATGTGCGAAAACTGCATCAACGGCTCGAGAAAAAAGGCAAGCTTCTCAGTCAGTTGCTCGAGCAAGAACGGTTTGATTTGGTAACTGCATTCTTTTCTGAAACGGATGCTGGTAGTCATTACTGTTGGAAGTATCGTCCCGATGCGATTGGATCCGATAAATCCGTTGATGTGCCCGAGTTGGCGGATGGGATTCTGGGGCTCTATCAAGCGATCGATCGTGAGATGGGCAAAGCCATGGAACTCATGGGCCAAGACGCGAATATCATGATTATTTCGCTGTATGGCATGCAAGATGAATATCCCATTTCAACGTTAACGGAGTCCTTTTGTCAGCAACTGGGCTATCATGTTCTGCACAATCAAAAAGGCACCGATGATTCTGGAGAACCAACTGCCTCCTCGTCGAAAAAAACAAAGTTGGACCCAATTTCGCTCGCCCGAATGGTCATCCCCGATTCGCTGAGAACAGCCATTAGCCGTCACTTGCCCCGGTCCATGCAGGAAAAGCTACTGAGCAGCGGCCTCCGTGACGGAACCAAATGGAGTGCCACGACGGCGTTTGCCATTTCATCAATTTCAACGGGTTTCATCCGCGTGAACTTAGAAGGTCGCGAACCCCAAGGCATTGTTAAACCAGGTGCGGAATACGAAGAACTGTTGGCACGAATGGAAGCTGATTTTGCCTTATTGACGGATCCAAAGACCGGCGAACCTGCCATTCGGCGCACGGCGAGAGCTGTTGACCTGTTTGGTGGAGGCCCCCCGGAACTACTGCCCGACTTGTTCGTTGAATGGGAACCGGGACCAAGATTCCTGGATCGAGTCAAACATCCAAAGGCTGAACTGATCCAACCGAAACCAACTCATTTCTTTGATAGCCAAGAGAAATTAGAGGGGTTCTTTGCAGCAGCTGGCCCAGATATACAGGGACGAGGTGATCTCGGTGAAGTCGAAGTATTAGACATGGCTCCGACATGGCTACAACTGTTAGGAGTAAGGCCTTCCGCAGACATGAAGGGCGAAATCATCAAGAACATGGTCGAACGGACTTGAGAGAATGGTTGAACGATCGCCAAGTGTGCCTCGCTCTGAACAGCTTGTCTATCAGCTGCCATGGTTTATTCGACGCCGCCTTGGTTTGCTTTCTCGATACAAGATTCCCTATGACCAGACAGTCCGCATGCGATTGGGCGAGTCCACCTTTATGTTGGCCCATAAGGCTGATATTCACGACGTGCTTGTCACTCGGGCTCGTAACTTTGTCAAAACTCCAAATCTGGTGAGTGAGCAAGGGCGAAAGCGTGCCGGCCGCGGCTTGTTGACCAGCACGGGTGACCAACATCAACAACTTCGCCGAGCCCTGCAGCCGCTCTTTGTGAATTCTGCTGCGTTGCCCTTCGCAGACGCAATTCAATCACACACCGAAAAACGGATGAGCTCATGGCGCGATCAGCAACCCATCGATATCTCGCGTGAGATGACGCGACTTGGACTCGAAATCTTGATCCGAATGGTCTTCGGTAGCGAAGCCGATCAACTAGATCCGAACTTCGCAGAGGCCATTACCGAACGTCGGCGGTATAACGAATATGTCATTTTCGGGAAACTGCCCTTTCGAACTCATTTGCCAACACCCACCGTTCGGAAGTATCGTCGGGCAATCAAGATCATCGACAAAGAGATCTACCGTGGAATTCGAGAGCGGCGACGCAGCTCAAGCGAGCAAGGAACGGCTCATCATTTTCTTTCGTTGTTGAGTAATGTTCAGCGACCGGACGGCACGCAACTGTCGGACGAACAGGTGAGAGACGAGGTGTTAACACTTACCACAGCAGGTTACGAAACCGTTGCGGACGGCCTTTCTTGGACACTCTATCTCCTCGCCAAGAACCCTGACATCCAAGAAATGCTGCGCGATGAAATTGCCGCCGCTCAAAACATTCCCGATTTGAATGCAAAATGCCTGACAGCACTTCCGATGACTTATGCAGCGGTTCAGGAAAGCTGGCGAATTTATCCACCAACCTGGATCTATGTCCGGACCCCGCTCAAAGACGAAACACTTCCATCCGGGATAAAGGTTCCGGCGTCCAGTCGTTTGTACCTGTGCCCATTCATCATGCATCGTTATCCTGCTGTCTTTCCAAAACCAGAACAATTCGATCCCAACCGTTTTGCTCCGTCTGCCGCACCGCCACCCCGATCGATCTATTTTCCTTTCGGCGACGGTCCACACCTTTGTATCGGCGCACCGTTAGCTCGCCTGGAAAGTGTGATCATTCTGTCCACGATCCTGGCCCGTTTTCGAATTCATGACGATCCCAATCATTGCGTCAAACCCTTCGCTGGAGTGACCCTACGTCCCGCAAATGGAGTCAAGGTGCATTTAGAATCGCTGTGAAATCGCAGTTTTGAGGATCGAAAATGCATGTGTCAATGATCGCTCCAACGGTAGGGAATGCAAAACAGAGCGGCGTAACTTATCATCAAGATGGAGAGGATCAAGAAGATCCCGGTGACAAGTCGGTTCGTGCGTTCGATTTTCCATCACGTGGCTCGAAATCATGTTCGCTGCAAGGATTTCATCGAAGAGCCTTTTCGATGATGCTATGGACTTGAACGAACCGTTGATAACCAATGTGGCAATAACGCCTCCCCTCATTTTTTGCGAGTATCGAGGATCACCATGCCTACCCGTCAGACAACCGCTGCCGCTGCTGTTTTGCTCGCCGTTGTCAGCTTCTGCCTCAGTTCAAGTCTCACGGCGACCCCTGTAAAGTTGTCTAGGCTTACCGGCAAATTCACTCTGGGAGGAAGTTTAAATCCGCTCCACAAAAAAGACGGGAAAGACAATCTTTCACAAAGGCAGACGTTCGCTTCCGATTCTCCAATGAACAACCTGCCAAGCCCCTCGGCTTTTTTTCAAAACAGCAATGCTGCAGATGCTACGATGCTAGCGCTTGGGCCGGAAGAAGAAAATTCCTTCTATGAACCGGTCGAAAAGAATATTGAGGGCTGGGAAATTCGCGTCGATCCAAAACTACTTGCTGAAGAAGAACTGTCTAAGCAGGTGTTTACTGCTTTGGCCAATCACCTGCAGCGAGTCAAATACATTGTTCCTGCCGAGCGAGTCGAACAACTTCAGCAGTTACCGATCTGGATTGATTTGGAAAACCCTGTTCTCAGGGCGATGCAATATCATCCAAGTCGTGGTTGGTTGTTGGCCAACAATCATGATCCTCGTCTCGTCAAACATGTACACATCCCTCAGGCCCGAGATCTTTTGAAACGCAGCACCTGGGCCAAGCACCCCTATGTCGTGTTACACGAACTGGCTCACGCCTATCACGATCAGGTATTGAGTTTTGATGCGCCGACGATTGTTGAGGCCTATGAAAAAGCGAAGGATGAGGGCATTTATGAAGAGGTCCTGCTCTTCACAGGAAGGAAAGTACGGCATTACGGACTGAGCAATCACAAGGAGTACTTCGCGGAATCGACCGAGGCTTATTTCGGCGTCAACGATTTCTATCCCTTCGTACGCGCCGAACTCAAGGAACACGACCCTCGCATGTATGAAGTCATGAAGAGCGTCTGGGGCCCGGTGGATTGAACGAGGCAGGTAGCTCTGGGCCACCATTCTGGCGAAACAAAATAAAGATTGTCCAAGCGACGGTCGATGAGACGAACGCACTGATCCGTTCGCGGGTCTCTTCATCGAGCACATGTTAATCGTCAGAATGTGCCTGGACATCGTCATCGTGTGCCCGGGAAAGGATTCCCGCATGTCGACCGTTACCTCTTCTGTCGATCGCGTCATCCTCGTGCATGGAACCTTCGCGGCTGAAGCTGATGACGTCGGTGATAGCTGGTGGCAAGAAGGCAGTGATACTTGGGACGCACTGCAAAGAAAGCTTCCCAAAGGCACGAAACTCGCGGCTCAGAGTCATGTCTTTCATTGGTCTGGCGAAAACAGTGAGCGAGCACGCATCAAAGCCGGTCAGGATCTACTGGAGATATTTCGCGAATTTGAAGAAGAGGGCATCTGTTATCACGTCATCGGCCATAGCCACGGCGGCTCGGTCATCTGGCATGCCTTAAGGATGGCAGAACTTCAAAACCTCTGGCTGCCAAGACTCCGTAGCTGGGCAACCGTCGGCACTCCGTTTCTCCAGCAACAGACGCGTAGTCGTTGGAGTCTGATCAACGGAATCAACATCTTTTTGGCACTGATACTCTTGAAGCCAGCCTATGTAACCTTTAGTCGATTGGTGCAATACAGCATTGCGTCGTTGACCGGTGGCGATGTGCAGGTCCTCGCGTCCAACAGCGAATCACAGATTGTCCAAGTCATTCGCGCACCTGCACTCAGGTTATTGGAAGGGCTTGGCATACCCATCGACAAGACGGGGGCAAACATCCAGTTCGGATCGTTCGATCCATCACAAGGAGATTCTCTTGTCGCCCATATGCTGACGACACCACAAGGGCTCACCATTGTCTTCGTCGCCGTGCTCTACATATACATCCTGTTAAATTTAGCCTTTTTCTTTTTGTCTCCCGTTCTGGAATCATTGAGACTACGGGCGGAAAAGCGATTAGAGCACAATTGTTCCAATCGCTTTCGTGACCGCTGGATGGGAATCTGGTCACCGGACGACGAAGCAATCAACAGCCTCAAAGCAACTCTCAGCCTGTCCATTTCGTTCGTCGCAAAGATGGCTCCTCGAGAACGCGTTTTGTTTTCTGACTCACTCGCGTTGGTTTCCCGACCGTATTACTGGATTCTAGCGCCGATCTTCAATCGTTACATAAGACCTGCCCTGGATGGGGTGATTCGAACCTATATCGCCAAAACCGCACAGGGAAATAACCGACCCGCTGCAGAGGTTATTGGAGTTTCCCCAATTCCAGCTGCAATTCAATCTCAGTGTGCCGACTACCCGGCACTGCCCAGCTGGCTGAATGACCAAATCGTGGAATCGTCGAATCACTACATGGTTGATCTCGCACCGAAACTGCGACGCCTGCTGTCATCCACATGTATCCTGTCTGGACTCGATGCCTTTGGCCACGAAATCTCTGGACGCGAACTTGTCCATACGTCCTATTTCGATCATCCAGAGGTCCAAAGCCTATTGGCGATGCATATCGCCTGGTCTATCAACGACGTTCCTCAACTACTGCGAGTGAGCCGAGGTGATCAACGTCTGATGGACTGGTACCAAGAGTTCCGAGAGGTGGCTGGGCGACCAATCGTATCCAGCATCCTGAAAGCTGCCGAACAACAGAACAACATCCCTTTGCTCCAGCCTCGGCGACGCAAAGCGGCCTAAACCGGCTGGCGTCTGGCGGTACCTTAGCGCACGCGATAACCGATTTCCCGAAGAGTCTTTCGGATGCGTTCCAGCTGGTCCCCCTGAATCTCAATCACCTCATCCTTCAGGGTTCCCCCAGCACCACAGGTCTCCTTTAACTTCGAGAGCAATGCCTTCAGGTCAGTTTCGTCGGACGACAATTGATTGACGATCGTTACAAACTTTCCCCGTTTGCGTTTTTCGAGATAAACCCGTGCACTCTGACTAGCAGGATCCTTGTACACCTTTGCTGGGGGAGGGCATTCGCAATCAGCTTCTAGGTGCCCACATTCCTCACACTTCGGAGGTCGATCAAACGGCGTACCTTCGAACAATCTCATCACATCTCCTCGAACAGCTAACAAATCAAGCGGTCTTTTGCCGGGGCTGACTGTTGACGATATAGATTCCAAGTGCGATACACGCACCCGAGATGAACAACCAGGAAGACAGAGGGTCATCTCGAAACACCGCTGCTAATAACACACCAAACACAGGCGTCGAAAAACTAAACATCGAAAGTTGCGATGCCGAGTGTTTTTTGAGCAACTGTGTCTGCAAGGCAAAGCAGAGTCCAGCGACCAGGAGTCCTTGATACAGCAATCCTAATACCGCAGCCACCGTTAAGGCCTGCCTCGTAAACTCCTCGAACGCGAAGCTGAAGGATAAAAAGCATACAACTCCGACCAAGTCATGCCAGAGAATGAGCTTCCCGGGCTCAATCCTAGGAAGCACTTGTTTGACATAAACCACTCGAACGGCCAAAAGAAAGGCACTGAACACCATGACCAGATCGCCTGCTAGTGAAGGATCATCCTGAACGGGCACCGATGCACTGACCTTCTCCGCCTTGCTCAACATGACTAATACGCCGATAAAGGCGACCACGAGCCCCATAGCTTTACGAGTTGTGAGTCGATCGGTTTTCGTAATGAAATGTTCAATGGCGATCACCCAAAACACAAACGTGCTAATTAACACTGATGAATGCGAAGCATTGGACCACTCAATCGCCACATTGAAGGTAACAATCTGCACGGCCAAAAGCAGGCCGGCGACGAGACAAAGTCGGAACTGACCAGGTTGCAGCCTCATCGGAGTTCTACCCAGCCAGCACCACGCCAACATAAAGAGGGCCCCTAGAGCAAATCGAACAGCCGCGATCGCAACTGGCGGCAATGACGAAGCCGCAAAAGAGACGGCCACGGGTGTGCCCCCCCAAAGTGCCGCCGTCAACAATACAATGGCTAGAGACTTCGAGTCCAAAGGCTCTACAGTTTTTCCAGATGGAGTCATAATGGGTCTCGAAGGGACATCACTCGGACATGAATCAACGAGTGAATTCGCCAGCGGGATATCAGGCAATCATTCCGTGCATGACTTCACCGTAAATATCGGTGAGTCTGAAATCACGACCCGCATATCGATAGGTAAGGCGTGTATGGTCCAGTCCCAAGAGATGCAAGATTGTCGCGTGCAAATCATGCAGATGCACTTTATCTTCGACCGCGTAATAACCGTATTCATCCGTCGCGCCATAACGGATGCCTGGTTTCACACCTCCGCCCGCCATCCACATCGTATAGCCGTGCGGATTATGATCGCGGCCGTCATTTCCTTGAGCGACGGGCGTTCGCCCGAATTCGCCGCCCCACAAAACCAAGGTGTCTTTCAGCAATCCTCTCGCCTTCAGATCATGCAACAGCGCCGCAATTGGCTTGTCGACTTCGGCCGCATTTTTGGCGTGATCTTTTTGAAGATTGCCGTGTTGGTCCCATTTATAACTGTGCGTGCATTGAATAAAGCGAACCCCCTGCTCTGCAAATCGCCGGGCCATTAAACATTGCCGTCCAAAATTCTTGGTCTTCGGATCATCGAGCCCATAGTTTCGCCTGGTAATCTCTGTTTCATCATCGACGCTTTGCAAGGAGGGAACAGCTGCCTGCATTCGGAAGGCAAGTTCGAACGAGTTGATCCGCGCCTCAAGTTCCGCATCCGTTTGAGTCGGCAGCGACGCCTTATTCATGCGACGGATCAAGTCCAATTCCATCCTTTGGATTGAAGCGGGCAACTGATCGTGGTTTTTGATAAAGGGAATTTGAGCCTGATCGGAGGCAATGCTCGCGTTTCCGACAGGGGTACCTTGAAAATCGGCTGGCAAGAATGATGAACCAAAGGCGTTCGCGCCTCCATGAGTCAACGTAGGACAGATCGTGATATAGCCAGGTAAGTTCTGGTTTTCCGAGCCAAGCCCATAGGTGATCCAGGAACCAATACTCGGTCGCACGAATGTGTCACTGCCTGTATGCAATTCAAGAAGTGCGCCGCCATGTCTTGAATTCGAGCCGTGCATGCCATTGATGATGCACAAATCGTCGACACAGCCAGCAACATTCGGAAATAACTCGCTCACCCAGGCACCGGATTCACCATGCTGCGCGAAACTCCAGGGAGATTTCAGCAGGCTCCCTGTCTTGGACGAAACCACGCGAGGCTTATCGAATGGCAACGGTTTACCGTGATCTCGCGTCAAATGTGGCTTGTAGTCAAATGTGTCAACCTGAGATGGTCCGCCATGCATGAACAGGAAGATCACTCGTTTCGCCTGGGGCGCGAAATGCGAAGGCTTCTCGACCAGCGCTGAATTGGGATTCGCGGTTGATTCAGCAGCCGCTTCCTGATGAAAGAGAGACGCCAAAGCGAGATTCCCAAAACCGGCACTCGCCATCTTCAACCATTGGCGGCGCGAGTGGGAGACGTTCTCTTGGCGGCAATATACGGACATGATTGCTTAATCCAAATAAATGAATTCGTTGGTCGACAAAACCGCTCGACAGAGACTCTGCCAGGCAGCTCGACGAGGTTGCTCAGGATCGTCGCCATCCGCTTTCGTAACACGCGCGAGATATTGACGGACGTAATCTACGGCCATTCGAGTCTCTGCATCGGTCGCACGTCGCCCCAAGGCGCGCTGATAGAGGCGGCGAACACGATCCGCATCTTCCAATTGTCGATGATCCAATAACTGTTGTGCAAGCAGTCCTGTCTGCTCAGCAACAAATTCACTGTTCATCATAAAGAGCGCCTGCGGAGCAACTGTCGTGGACTGTCGCAACCCAGTGGAGACACTCGGATCGGGGAAATCGAAGGACTGCAACACTTCGAACAAAGCACTTCGAACGATCGGCAAATAGACGGATCTTCGTCGCAAATTATAGATTTGAGGATTCACATTCGCGGTGCTGGTCACATAAGCTCGGTTTTTCGTGGGCAAATGCGTGCCGCCCATCGCAAGATCCAGACTGCCGCTGACCGCCAACACAGAATCCCGTATCGCTTCTGCTTCCAGACGTCGTCGCCCAAAGTGAGATAAGAGCCGATTTTCGGGATCCTTCATGACCGCTTCCTCAGATGGAAGCGAACTTGAACGATAGGTTGCCGAGTTCATCAACATCCGGTGCATCGACTTGAGCGACCAGCTTTGATCGATGAGTTCTCGCGCGAGCCAATCGAGCAATTCCGGATGCGTCGGGCGCTGGCCAAGCGTCCCGAAGTTGTCGGGAGACGCAACAAGCCCCTGACCAAAATGCCACAACCAGAGACGATTCACGATCACGCGAGCTGTCAACGGATGTTCGGTGTGTGTGAGCCAGCGAGCCATTTCCAAACGTCCGCTCTGCTGCTTGGCGATCTCGAACTCATCACTAGCAGCAACAATCTGCAAAAATCTTCGGGGGATCTCTTGGCCTAAGGTAAGATGACTGCCTCGCAAATGAACCCGCAGATTCTCTGGTTGTTCGTAGTCACTGACCGCCATCGTGGTGGGAGCAACTGGCCGCCGTCCTCGAAGCGTTTCAAGATGCTTGCGAGCTTCGACAATCTTCTCACGTTCTTCGGCAGGCCAATACGACTCCAGCGATTCCTCGATCTCAGGCAAGTACGATGGATCAAACGATTCAAACTGAGCCGCAAGCTCTTCCCACTCGGCCAGCAGTCCCTGACGTTCGCGCCATGCCTGAAAGGCGGCAACCACGGGTTGGTCAGCCTTGGCTGGATCGACCAAGAAGCGATACCACCGTCTGACCAAGGGTGGAAAGGTTCGCGATTCGGAAACACGGTCATCACTCAACCAAGCCGGTGCGTCTTGGATTGGAACCAGCAACAGCTTATCGATATGAGGAATCGGTCCGTTGCGTTCCAGTCGCAACACACTTTTGCCGGCAGGTAGCTTAATGATCGCGTCAAAATGCCATTTCTGAGAGTCGGGAAACCAAGTACCTGTCGTGCCTGCGGCAACCTCACGGAGTTCAACCTGATTCACGATCAAACGGCAGGGACGAGACTCTACGGCAGCGTAACGTAAATCGAGTTGGTACCATCCCTCGTCATCGACTTCAATGTCGTATTCGACATAGTCTTGAGGAGTACCACGACTGGCGATAACACCGATGCCGCGTCCATAGTTTTCCTCGTCTCGTACGACATTCTCCCCACGCACGAAACTTTCCGCTTCGATCAACTGATGCGACTCAACATTCGCAAATTCGTCGCCGTGGGCCTTGCGCGAAGCGTGCAACTGATGAAGAAGTTCGTGACGCGCAGCAGCCTTGAGATACTCAAGGACAAGCTGTTGAGATTGTTCGATGATTCGTTGATTCGCTGCTGCTTCAAGTCGCTCGATTTCGTTCTGTTTGTCCCTAAGATTCTTTTCGAATTGTGCTGAGTCACGTTTGTATTCGGCGGTCGATAGTTCACGTTCCTGCCACTTCGCCACCACATTGAAGTGATCCATCGTCTTGGTACTCTTCAAGACTCCTGCCAGGGCATAGTAATCCGAAGCAGGGATCGGATCGAATTTGTGATCATGACAACGAGCACAACCGAGTGTCAGTCCCATAAAGGCCCGACCAATCGTATCAACCTGTTCGTCGATGATATCCATCTGCATCTTGACGGGATCGTCTTCGGCAAGCATTTTGGCGCCGAGCGATAGAAAGCCGGTCGCGATGATGGGGTCAAACGATTCTTGCTCCCCTTGTTCCAACAAATCACCAGCAAGCTGCTCATGAATAAATCGATCAAACGACTTGTCCTGATTGAATACGCGAATCACATAATCGCGAAATCGATAGGCGCTGGCATGCGCCAGATTTTCATCCAGACCGTTTGAGTCTGCATAGCGAGCCACATCCAGCCAATGTCGTCCCCACCGTTCGCCATAGCGAGGGGAGGCCAGCAATCGATCGATCAAGCGAGCATAGGCATCAGGACGTGGATCATGAATGAAGGTCTCAACCTCTTGCGGGGTGGGAGGGACGCCGTGCAAGTCCAACGTGGCGCGACGAATCAGCGTACGACGATCGGCAGTCGGCGCGGGTTTCAATTGCTGCGACTCGAGCTCTGCAAGAACGAATCGATCAAGCGGTTGGCGAATCCAATCATCTCTTTCAACATCCGGCAACAGTGACTTTTGAGGCGACCGAAAAGACCAAAAACTGCGATCTTCATCCGTAACTGCAAAACCTTCGTCATCATCAGCCGAAACCGCCTCAACCGGCTCATGGTTCGGCCACACCGCACCATCCGTAATCCAACGGGCAAGATTGGCAATGTCTTGAGCCGGCAGCTTGGCCTTGGGAGGCATCTGCAAACGTTCGCTGTGGCGTAACGCGTGCATCAGAAGACTTTCACCCGGTTTGCCAGGAACGATCGCCGGACCTCGCGTTCCCCCCACCAACATTCCGTGTAACGAATCGAGTTGCAATTCACTTTCGGGATTGTCGGCACTGTGACAATCCCAACACTGGTCAATCAAGAGCGGCCGGATCTTCGACTCGAAAAAAGCTTCATGCTCACTGGCACCGGCAGGATAAACAATCGTCCCAAGGATCAGCAGGAAAACGATAAGACTTTGCCGGCAGGACATTTGCACCCTCTTGCCTCAATCATGAGAACTCTGGCGAGAGCCTGATTATACGCCGCGTCGGCGATGGCCGCACGGGTGTTTTCGAGTCTGATGGGTGTTGGAAAAAACAATAACGTGCCAGAAGGGTACAGCATTGGTAAACTATGAGCTTATTCTCTAAATACAAGGATTCTACGATGCCAACCTTAAAGCCTATAATCGTCGCTCTTTTGCTCCCTTTGACCCTCTGGACCACGGATGTCGACGCGAGACAACCGAACGTCATCCTGATCGTGGCCGATGATCTCGGCTACCGTGAGCTGGGATCTTTCGGACAAAAGAGAATTCAAACGCCCTACCTCGACGACTTGGCATCGCAGGGCATGCGGTTAACTCAGCACTATTCTGGGAATGCAGTTTGTGCTCCATCGCGTTGCGTGCTGATGACAGCCAAACACCCTGGAAACGCATGGGTCCGCAACAATCGCGAGCTCAAACCTGAAGGGCAACAACCGATCCCCGCTGCCGAAACCACGCTGGGAGAACGATTACAGGCGTTGGGATACAAGACGGGTGCGTTTGGCAAATGGGGACTCGGCGGGCCAGGCTCGGAAGGCGATCCGATCAACCAGGGCTTTGACCGTTTCTTCGGTTATAACTGCCAACGTCATGCCCACACTTATTATCCATCGTACTTGTGGAGTGACGATCAGCGGATTCCGTTGAACAACGATCCGCCTGTACCCGGCCACGCAGGTCTCGCACCCGACGCAGATCCCAAGGACCCGAAAAGCTACGAACCATTTCAGGGACAGGACTACGCACCCGATCGCATCAACGAGCAGGCCTTGAAGTTCATTCACGAACACAAGGATGAACCATTCTTCCTCTACTACCCAACCATCATTCCGCATGTCGCTCTGCATGTTCCTGACGAAGAGCTTGAGCCGTATCTCGCGAAGGGATGGAATGACCCACCGTTCAGCCGAGCTCAAGGATTCGGTTACACGCCACACTTTACACCGCGTGCCGCATACGCTGCCATGATCACGCGGATGGACCGATACATCGGGAACGTCTTGAGTTTGTTGGACGATCTTAAATTGAGTGAAGACACGATTGTCATCTTCAGTTCCGACAACGGCACAACTCATCTCAAACAAGAAGTCGACTACGATTTCTTCGAGAGCGTTGGCGAACTTCGCGGCTTAAAGGGCTCGCTTTACGAAGGTGGAATTCGCGTCCCCTGCATCGTCCGTTGGCCCGGACATGTGGAGTCAGGATCGGAGTCGGGCTTCGTGAGTGGATTTGAAGACTGGACACCGACAATTCTGGAAATGATCGCAGCGGACCACAACATCGATAGCGATGGAGTGAGCCTGGTGCCGACGCTAACCGGCCAGGCTCAAGCTCCTCGAGACTATTTGTATCGTGAGTTTTCCGGCTACGGTGGCCAACAATCGATTCGGTCCGGAGACTGGAAGGCGATCCGAACGGGTATGAATCGTGGCAACGTGAAGGTCCAACTTTACAATCTCAAAGACGACGTCAGTGAATCGACAGACTTGGCCATGGAACACCCCGAGCTGGTCGAGAAGCTGACGGCGATGATGATGGAACAACATCAGCCGTCAGAACTCTATCCGCTACGACCGTTCGACGCGCCGGCTCAACGCCCACGACGTTAACCATCGTGATCCTCTCGACTGTCCAAGAGACCTCCAAAGCGGTAAACTTCGGTCTTCTAGCCGAACCTATTGGAGATCTTTGACGTGGCCGAAAACGACCCCAAAGGCAAGCTCGATATTGATGCTCTCAAGGTCTTGATCGGGAGCGGCGAAATCGACACGGTCATCGTCGCCTTCCCAGATCTTTATGGGCGCCTCGTAGGAAAACGGTGTAGCGGAGATTACTTCCTCCAAAAAGTGGCCAAGTCAGGCACTCATGCCTGCGACTACCTGTTAACCGTCGACATGGAGATGGAGCCGATCGATGGATATGAGTTTGCTAATTGGGAGCGTGGTTACGGCGATTTCCATCTCGTCCCCGATTTTTCGACGTTGCGACGACTTGCCTGGCTAGAAGGCACCGCAATGGTCATTTGCGATCTGCATGGTGGTGATGGACAACCGATTCCGGTGGCTCCGCGCAATATTCTTAAGGCCCAGATTGCGAGGGCGGAAGCACTCGGATTCCGAGCCATGGCGGGCTCTGAAGCGGAATACTATCTGTTCGAAGCAGATTATCGAACGGCATGGCGTGAAGGGTTCCAGCGCATTCAACCGTCCGGGGACTACATCGAGGATTACCACATTCTGCAGGGCACTCGCGGGGAACCTTTCCATGGCAAGCTCCGGAATGATCTAGATCATTCCGGTGTGCCCGTGGAATGCACCAAAGGTGAATGGGGGCGAGGGCAACACGAGCTGAATCTGCAATACAGCGAAGTCCTGGAAATGGCAGATCGCCATACTCTCTACAAACATGGTGCGAAAGAAATTGCCGACAGCCTAGGAATGAGTGTGACCTTCATGGCCAAGCCTGCCGCCGATACGGCGGGATCCAGCTGTCATGTTCACCTCAGCTTGTGGAGCGGATCGGATAACGCCTTCGATGGGGATCAGTCTCTCGGCAGCGTTCAATGCAGCGATCTATTTCGGCAATTCCTCGCGGGCTGGATTCTCCACGCTCAAGATCTCATGGTGTGGATGGCGCCCACCATCAATTCCTACAAGCGTTATCAGTCGGGAAGCTGGGCTCCAACACGATTGGCATGGGCAAGCGATAATCGAACGGCAGGATTCCGAATCGTCGGACAAGGCAGTAGCCTGAGAATTGAATGCCGAGTACCCGGAGCCGATTGCAATCCGTATCTCATCTATGCCGCCGCACTTGCGGCAGGTTTGGACGGGATCGCAAAGGGTCTCGAGCCACCGTCAGAATTCTTTGGGAACGCTTACGAGGCCGATGATGTTCCTTCGGTTCCCGGGACTTTGCGAGAGGCGACAGACGCCTTCTCTGAAAGTGAGTTTGTGAAGGAAACGTTTGGGGATCTCGTTCAACAGCACTATTCACACTTTTATCGAACGGAAATCTCGGCGTATGACCAGGCGGTGACCGACTGGGAACATCGTCGTTACTTCGAACGCATATGACGCGCATCGAACCGCTCATCGGTATCACCACCTACGCTGCTAACGAAAACCACGAGGTGACTTTACCGGTCAACTACATCGAATCAGTGCGCCGCGCTGGTGGAATTCCAGTATTGCTTCCGCCCGGCGAAAAGCAGATCGAATCGCTACTCCCGCATCTCAGTGGTCTCATTCTTGCCGGCGGAGGCGACATCTCACCGGAATGCTATGGAGGCGAATCGCATCCATTGGTTTACATGGTGGACGAAGGTCGCGACCGGATGGAGTTATCGCTGGCACGCGAGGTAATCCAGCGGGAGATTCCCACCTTGGCGATTTGTCGAGGGATTCAGATCACAAACGTCGCTCTGGGCGGCACTCTTTACCCGCATCTGCCGGATCATTTTGGCGATTCGATTGAACATCGCAAACCTCCTCGCGAACCGACGCCTCACCGTATCGAAGTTGACCAAGACTCACGGCTCGCTGCCATCATGGAATCCGTTAATGTGGAGACGATGTCATGGCACCATCAAGCGCTAAATCAGGTCGCCGACGAATTGCACATTGTAGCGCGAGCACCTGACGGTGTCATCGAAGCCGTAGAACTCACCGGCCATCCCTGGTTCATCGGCGTTCAATGGCACCCAGAACTCACCTCCGATCAAGACCCGACTCAACAGAACTTATTTAACGAAATTGTCCGGCAGTCTCGCAGCACTGCCATTCAATAGACCCCCATAGACAGGATCGTTGCCCATGCGACTCAAAGATAAAGTGGCTCTGATCACCGGCGCATCAAGTGGAATTGGCCGGCACACCGCACTCCTATTCGCGGCAGAAGGCGCGAGTGTTGTTGCAACCGACATCGACGACGAGGCCGGCAAGCAGACCGTCTCGGACATTGAAGCCGAAGGTGGGCGAGCGATTTACGTCCATGCTGACGTCGCTCAGGAAGCAGATTGCCAGCAAATGGTTGAGCAGGCTGAATCAACCTTTGGCAAGCTGAATGTCATCTTCAATAACGCAGGCATCATGCACCCTCAAGACGACAATGCCGAAACAACATCGCTCGACATTTGGGAGTTGACGATGGCGATCAATCTGAAGGGTGTTTTCCTCGGTTGCAAATATGGCATTCCGGCGTTGCGTCGAGCGGGAGGTGGTTCGATCATCAATACCGCATCGTTCGTCGCCCTGATGGGAGCGGCTACGCCTCAGATCGCCTATACCGCTTCAAAAGGCGGCGTCTTGGCGATGACTCGGGAACTGGCCATCGTCCATGCTCGTGAAAACATACGCGTTAACGCTCTCTGCCCGGGCCCCCTTCATACGGAACTCCTGATGAAGTTCTTGGATACGGAGGCCAAAAAGCAGCGCCGCCTTGTCCATATCCCCGTGGGTCGCTTCGGCGAAGCAAAAGAAATGGCAGAAGCAGCTTTGTTCCTCGCATCCGATGCCTCCAGTTATGTCACAGGCACGGATTTCCGTGTTGATGGCGGAATCACCTCTGCTTACGTAACACCTGAGTCATAGGGAATCTTCCATGAAGTCGAACGAGGGTGGCGTCGCCCGTTACGAGAACGTTGACGAACAATATCTGGCAGATCGTCAACTGCGAAAAAGCGCCGGCTGGAAACTGCTGTGGGCGTTGGGCGTGGGGGCAGTGATTTCCGGTGACTACTTTGGCTGGAATTACGGACTGACGGCGGGCGGATTCTGGGGAATGATGATCGCCACGGTGTTAATGGCGATCATGTACGTCTGCATGGTGTTCAGTATTGCCGAACTTTCGGCTGCACTCCCCTACGCAGGCGGATTTTACTCCTTCGTGCGAAATGCGATGGGACCTACCGCCGGATTCATCTGCGGGGTGACCGACACGATCGAGTATGTCATTACACCCGCCGTCATTGTTGTGGGCATTGGAGGTTATCTGAACGCACTTGTTTTCGGATCCAATGACCCACCCTTTGGAATCACCTTCGTTTGGTGGACTCTGACCTACGCACTCTTCGTGGCGATCAATCTGCGCGGCGTGGAACTCACGCTGAAAGTAGGTCTCGTGATCACCGCCTTAGCTGCAGCAGTTCTCGTCGTTTTTTATATCGCGACAATCTACAACGGCAGCTTTCAATGGGACTTACTTTTCAATGTTGAACCGGACGAGGGCCAATCCGCAACAGGACTTCCAAAGGGCTTTCTGGGCGTCTTCGCTGCTCTGCCCTTCGCGATTTGGTTCTACCTCGCCATTGAACAACTTCCGCTAGCGGCAGAGGAAACCCACGATGTCGTCAACGACATGCCCAAAGCGCTGATCTGGGGCATTGTCACCCTACTCGGCCTATCGCTGTTCACGCTCGTGTTGAACTCTGGAGTGGGCGGTGGTGCAGCGGCAATCGGCGCCTCGGACGCCCCACTCGCTGACGGCTTTCGAGCGGTATTTGGAAGTGGAACCGCGAGTACCGTCCTGACTCTGGTCGCACTTACAGGACTCATCGCCAGCTTCCATACGATTGTCTACGCCTATGGACGAGTGTTGTTTTCGTTATCGCGAGCAGGTTATTTCCCACGTTGGATTTCGCCCGTAAATCGTTGGCAATGCCCGCAGACGGCGTTGATTCTCGGCGCCGTGATTGGCTTGGCCTGTGCCACGGCCATTGAATTCAATGGCGAAGGGACAGTAGGAGCAGCACTGTTAAACATGGCGGTCTTCGGCGCGGTGATTTCCTATGCCTTAGTCATGGTCAGTTACGTCGTACTCCGGATTAATCGGCCGGATCTTCCGCGACCCTATCGCAGCCCGCTGGGCATCCCTGGTGCTGTTGTCGGCGGCATTCTATCGCTCATTGCCCTGGTGGCTTGTTTTTCCAACAGCGATTATCTGCCGGGCGTGATTGGAACCTCAATCTTCCTTGTCATCTGCCTCGTTTACTACGCGCTCTACAGTCGCAGCCGACTTGTCGCACAAGCACCTGAGGAACAAGTCGCGCTGTCGCCAGACAACGAATGATACCGTTATAAAATCACCCGCCGATTCACTGGCGGGTGATTGCTGTGACAGATGTTCGACGAACACTCAAAAGCACACCCAGTCGGATGGCTTAGTGCTCTTGAATACGCAGATTGCGCCAGGCTACTTGATAGGGGCCCGTGCCTTTGCCGATTCCATGAACCTGCAATCCAATGAAGCCCTTCGGATGAGTTTTGTAGATTTCAGGATCATTCAGATCTTCGATCGGTTGACCATTAATGAAGGTCTGGATGCGTGGTCCCTTGGCGACAATTCGGTATTTATTCCATTCGCCATCGACAAAATGCTTATGTCGCTTGAGCCGCGATTGGGGCGTCAACCAGCCTCGACCGGTGGCCTCACCATAAACATAACCCGCCTCAGCACCATTCTCGCCACTCGCTTCGATCTCTACCTGCGGTCCATTGACACGGCCCGTGTTGTAGACCGTATTGCCATCCTCGTCCTTCGTTTGAGATCGGATTTGAACGCCGGAATTGAGTTGCGAATCGACTTTGACCTCAAACTCCAATTCAAAGTCACCGTATTCCTTCACGCTACAAAGAAAGGAATTCGGACTGCCGTCGCTGGTCGTTCCAACGATGGCACCGTCCTTTACAACGTAGGTTGCGGTCCCGTTCTTCTGCGTCCAACCTGCCAATGTTTTTCCGTTGAACATAGAAACCCAGTCCTCGGCTGTCGCCCAGGACGGTCCAGTCACAAAGAAAACAACAACCGCCGCACTCCAACAACAAACACTTCGCTTCATCACAAGAGGCCCTTTCTTGATGGCATAAGAATCATACAGCGTTGAATTATAACAAAGTCACAACGGCAAAGCGGAAATGATCAGTCAGCATCGCGAACGATGACCCATAAAATAACAGCCGGATCGATGAATCAACGACAAGCTCAACTTCGATTTTCGTCCTGCACCTACGAACCGAGTGATTCAAGGAACTCCCAACGCTTATAGGCCTCAGCTAAATCCGATTCAAGCTGTTTGAGCTGCGTTTGTTTCTCGGCAATGCCATCCCCAGCCTGCTGATAGAAATCTGGATCTGCCATCAACTCATGCAGATCGGCGATCTGAGTCTCAAGCGACTCGATCGTTTGCGGAAGAGCTGCTAGTTCTTGCTGTTCTTTATACTTGAGCTTTCGCTGAGAGTCGGCAACCGTGGTTGGTTTCTTTGGCTTTTCCGCAGCTTTGAGAGGAGGCTTGACTTCTTCCGTTGCCACCTGCTGATCCTGTCTGAGCCAATCGTCGTAGCCACCGTCATATTCCTTGGCTCGACCATCCGCCACCGAAATCGTACTGGTCACGACGTTATTCAAAAACGCTCGATCGTGACTGACTAAGAGCACTGTGCCCTGGTAGTCGACGAGACGCTGCTCGAGCAATTCCAGGGTTTCGGTATCCAGATCATTCGTGGGCTCGTCCAACACAATCACATTCGCCGGTTTTGCAAACAGCTTTGCCAACAACACGCGATTTCGCTCGCCACCCGACAGGAACTTGACGGCCGTTCGCGCCCTTTCCGGGGTGAACAAGAAGTCCTGCAAATATCCTAAAACATGCTTCGATCCACCGTTAATCTGAATCGTCTGGTATCCATCTCCGACGTTCTCTTCCACGGTTCGTTCAGGATCCAATTGTTCTCGCAGCTGATCAAAATAGGCGATCTGCAAATTGGTCCCGAACCGAACATCTCCTGATTGGGGCTGCAACTTGCCTAACAGGATCCGCAACAGGGTCGTCTTTCCGGCACCGTTCTTTCCAATCACTCCGATCTTGTCGCCGCGCATGACCATCGTTGAGAAATCATCTACGATTTTTTGATCTTCGTAGGCAAACGATAGTTTTTTAGCGGCGACAACCAGACCGCCGCTCCGTTGTCCCTCTTGGATTTTAAGTTGGCTGATTTCAGGTTGTTCACGACGCTCTCGCCTTTCTTCTCTCATTTTCTTCAGGGCGCGAACTCGCCCTTCATTGCGAGTGCGTCGAGCTTTAATCCCCTGTCGAATCCAAACTTCCTCTTGGGCCAACTTTTTGTCGAAGAGAGCATTTTGTTTTTCCTCAGCTGCCAGCTCCGCCTCTTTCCGTTGCAGAAAGGTATCGTAATCACAGGACCAGTCGAACATTTGCCCGCGATCGATTTCGAGGATTCGAGTTGCAATCTTGCGTAAGAACATTCGATCATGAGTGACAAACAGAAGCGTGGTCTGCCAACGGAGCAAGAAGGTTTCCAACCATTCAATGGATTCAATATCCAGATGGTTTGTCGGTTCATCCAAGAGCAAGACATCGGGCTTGGAGACAATTGCACGAGCCAGCAAAACACGCCGCTTCATACCTGAGGAAAAGTTTTCGAAGGTCGCCGACGGTTGCAATTTCATGCGAGACAGAATCTGTTCGACCTTTTGCTCTTTCTGCCAGGTCTCGTCTTCGCCTTCTTCAGGCAACCCTCCGTAGACAATTTCCTCAACATTTCCGGTTAAATCACGAGGCACCTCTTGTGGCAACCAGGAAATGCCCGCCTGCGGGGCGACAACAATTTCTCCTTTATCCGGCTCAATCTGACCACACAACATTCGCATGAGGGTGGTTTTTCCTGCGCCATTGCGACCCAACAAACCGATGCGTTGTTTCTCATGGATCTGACAACTGACACCATCGAGCAACAGAGGGCCGCGAAAGCCGATCTGAACATCTTGTAGACTTACCAGCGACATAATGCCTCGAAACAACACCCACTTGATTGCCGTTGCCACCACCTAGTCAACAAGGATGACGAACGACCGTACAGCGGTCAACCGCTGTCATCTCCGGCACAAAGGGCGAGATTAAGAATCTGAGTATGAGTTTCCGGCTCAAGGAAGCTTTTGAAGCGCCATCGGACGTGGTCCGGGCTGCATCTTCATCAGGTCTCGCAATGGTGTATGCTCGTTCTTAATCTTCCCACCAGTACTGAGAAAGAATCCCTCGGGCTCCGGACCCGCATCAATATTCATCACGGGATTACCATCGGCGGTAAAGCGTGCTTGGGTGATCGGCTGCCACTTTCCAGAGAGGTCCTTCACCCAAGGCTGAGTATATTGAGCACGACGAGTTTTTGTTGCGGAAATACGGTTGCGACGAAAATCTTCGACAAACGCATAGTAGCCACTGAGCGGTGCTCCCTTGGAATTGCGTTCAAAGGTCACCAGGTGAATCCAGGTCTTCTTTTCCGGATGGAAGAAATGAGAGGCAAAAGCAGTACGGTCGCCTTTGACTTCTGCCGTCACCATGAAGCGATAGGTTTCGCCAATCTTCCAATCGTAATCATAAAACGACTGGCCCCCGGTACCCTCATTGCCAAATCGTCCGATCCGCACATCTTCATTTTGATGAAGTAGCTTGACACGATCTTCGACATCGACCGAATCTGGATCATTCTGATTGCCCGGATCCCACACCGAAAAGATCAGGAGTTTTTTGCCGCGTTGTAATTCCTGAATCCCGTAATACCCCATATTGAATCCGCAGACACAGAAATAGGTGCCTTCGTGAGATTCTTCAACCGTGACTTCATTGTAAAACGCGAGTCCTTTGGGTGCCTGATACTGCAGATGGACGGAGCGGCACGCAATACCCTCGAGTTCTGGCGATACGGCCTCAACCTCAGTGACAACGGTAAGCGTCAGAACAACTGCCAGCACATGCCATGAACGGTGCAAAACGGCATTTGGGAAACAACAGGAACTCATCGCGATTCTCGCTGACTCATTTGTTTAGGAGGAAAGGTTGGAACGACATCATCCACCGGTCTTCGTAGACGCTTCGGAACTCCATCGACTTCCTTAGCCGCCTTGTACCAAAGTTGTCGAAGTTGCTCAACACGCTCAGGATACTGAGAGGCGAGGTTGTCCAATTCGGTACGATCTTTTGAAAGATCATAGAGCTCCCACTGACCCCACTCTGCCGACACGAGCTTCCAATCACCCTGGCGGATCGCTCGATTGTCGTTGAAATGAAAGTAGAGCCAATCGTGACCTTCTCGACTCTCGTCACGAAATAGCGAGGCAAGCGATTTACCCTGCACGGGTTCGAGTTGCTTGCCGTCGACTTCCACTGGAATGTCGGCACCACCCACCTCGGCAAGAGTCGGCAATAGATCGATCAGGTGACTCGGCTCATGAATAACGCGCCCACGTTCACCGCGAATCCCTTGTGGCCAGTGCACGACCAGGGGTGACGAGATGCCACCCTCGTGTTGATTTTGCTTGTACCAACGGAACGGCGTATTCCCAGCATGAGCCCATCCCACATCGTAGGTCCAATAGGACTTCGGGTCCCAAGGAGCTTCATTGCGTCCCCGCGTTCGCTCAAATGGGCAGGCACCATTGTCCGAGCAGAGCATAAACAGCGTGTTTTCCCAAACGCCCTTTGCCTTGAGATGTTCAACCATGCGACGCAGATTCTGGTCAACGCGATCCACCATCGCAGCAAAGGTTGCCATGCGATAGTCTTCCCAATCTTGCCACTCGTCACTCAGCTCTGTCCAAGCGGGAATGTAATCTGGGCGCGGTGACAACCTGGTGCCGGCATCAATCAGCCCATGCTTGATCAAGCCCTGGTAACGACGCTGGCGTAGTTCATCCCAACCCTGGCGAAACTTACCTCGGTACTTTTTCACATCTTCTTCGGGAGCTTGCAGCGGATAATGCGGCGCATTGTAGGCCACATACATCAGAAACGGCTGTTCTTCATCGATCGATTCATCCACAAAACCGATGGCGTAATCGGTAATCGCATCCGTCGTGTAGAAGTCCTCATCGAACTCATTCCAAGGCTGCCCGTTGAGACGAAATGTATCATCGCCCGTAAAGAAATTGGTGGCACCCGACAGGTGCCCAAAGTATCGCTGGAACCCCCGGTCGGTCGGTTCGCCGTTCAAGTGCCATTTGCCCGACATCGCGGTGAAATAACCAGCTTGCCCCATCACTTCAGCGATGGTGACGGCTCGATCCATCGCATGATTGCCTGCCTGAAAAGGATACTTTCCGGTGAGCAGACAGATTCGCGAACTGTGGCATTTGGAAGTGCTATAGAACTGTGAAAAGCGTACCCCCTGCTTCGCCAGACGATCGATCGTCGGCGTTTGAATCACCGGAGCTCCATAGCATCCGAGATCGGAGTAGCCAAGATCATCCAACATCACCAGCAACACGTTGGGCCGCTCTTGGGCAACTCCGACGTTGATGGCCAGCAACCATGCCAACAGAGCCAACCGAACCTGCATGACTTCACCCTTAAGTTACGGAATCACGATTTCAAATAGAGAGAGATGCGATCGGAGATCTCATCACGGACTCGGCGAAACATCTTCATTTTCTCTTCATCGCTTCCCGTCGCATCAGCCGGATCGTCGAAAGGCCAGTGCAGAGCTTCGCCGGCGCCTGGAAACGCCGGGCAGGATTCCTTGGCATTATCGCATACGGTCACAACCAGATCGATCGATTGATCCGCAAACTCGCTCAGGTTTTTACTCCGGTTGGAGCTGATGTCGAGCCCTAATTCATCCATGGCTTGGACCGCCAACTCGTGGACATAGCCAGCAGGTTTAGAGCCCGCTGAAGCAGCTTGCCATTCACCCTGTCCGTGATGATTCCAAAGTTCCTCCGCCATTTGCGAGCGGCATGAATTCCCCGTGCACAAGATAAGAACGTTCTTCAAAACGTCAGCTCCTTCCAAAAACTCCTGACAACGCAACGCCTCTGCCTAGAAGCTATGCGACTCCTCACTCGAGAGCAAGGATCGTCGCCGAATCTTCATGAAGGAATTCGATCATTTCGCCCATTCGAGCGTCAATGGTTGCGACCGCACATCCCGGTCGATGCGTAGAACGAGTGACTCGTTGACGGGACGACTCGATGATGCAAAAGGCACCCAACCATCTTTGTCCGATAAGACTTCAACGCCGGCTGGATCGGCAAGACGCCAGCCCTGAGGAGATTCCGGGATCGACGTCCGCAACACGAAATAACTGCGGCCATTGGAAGCCTTGATCGCCGGCAAATCGCTGACGGGCAAACTTCCAGCCACCGTGCTGAACTGACGATTCCAGAGAGCCTGATCTGCGTCGGCTCCACTTCGATTCAAGAAATCACGGGCTGCCTTTGAATCGGCGAGCGCCTCCCATTGTCGCGCCAGATCTTGCTCCGTCACTCGAAAACCATCGCGAGTTCCAAGAGCAGTCAGAAAAGCCACGAGGTCAGCAATTTCGGAATCCTTGAGATTCTTGATCAAACCTGACGGCATCACCGAAAGAGGGCTTGCCGCAATTTCGTCGACCTCCTCCAAATCAAAGGTCACAATTTGATTGTTACCATCGAGCAAACGTACTCGGTTCGGAGTCCGTTGCTGAATAATCCCCGTAACGATACGGCCGTCATCGGTGAACAACTGACTCGCCTGATATCCTTCCTTGATCTTTGCACTGGGATTGACCAGTGATTGAAGGATGTCCGCGGTTCTAGCACTGCCGCCGAGACTGGAAAGGTCCGGGCCGACAGCCCCGCCCGCTCCGCCAATGGCGTGACATTGAAAACAATTCAATTCAGCCCGACGAAATACCGCTTCGCCGCGTCGTGCGTCGCCACTGGCTTGAACCTCTTTCAGAACAGAGGCGATCCGCGCGGGTGTCCAGTCCTGATCATTCGCGTTTAACGAACCAGCTCGATTGAGCGCAGCGATGAGCGCCGACAAATCGCGACCCGATTGCTCGGCCTGTTGAATGCCAGCGGCAGCCACGGAGGCTGCGAGTTGCCGACCGGCTAACGCCTTGGCTAACAACTCAGGTCCTTCTTTTTGCTCGACAAACGCTGCGAATATTTGCGGAGTCTCAGCCTGATCCTGGGTTTGGCTGAGGAATTCGACCGCCGCTGTCGCTGCTTCCCCCGCATCGCTTTCGATCCAGGCTGCAATCGCCGTCGCCTGGGCGTTGCGAATGGACGATTTCATCACCACATCCTTGAATCGTTGCCTTGCCTGTTCTGGATTGATGGCGGCAAGTGATCTTGCTGCAGCAAGTCTCGCATCGTAGGGAGCGCCCTCTTGAGTGAGGATTTGCGAAATGGGCTCATAGGCCTTTGCCAACTGCCAATGTCCTGCCAGTCGAACAACAGCGTTCTGGACCCCCCGATTCTGCGCATTCAACATTTCTACCAGGCGGTCGGCATTTGCTGGTGCCTGGCGTTCTGATTCAAGTAAAGCCGCAAGGACGGCAAGACGGTTTGACTCCTCAAAGTTGGCCAGTCGTTCCAAGACTAAAGCTCGGTGCTCAACGGTTCCGAGCGAGGCCAGCACTTTCATCGCGTTGATTCTCTGATCAAGATCGAGGCCTTCCGTTTCAACCAGCCGCGCGAGCCCGGACAGCGAATCACGATTATTCGTTGCCGCGAGCGCGAACGCTAAACGTGCAGGCACACCGCCGAAGACTTCTTCGCCCTGTTGAAACGCAGGCAGCCAATGCTGCTGCAGCATTCTGGCCGTCCGCCATAGTGCGAAATCGAGGTTTTGGTCGAGCGGCCAGTCGGCGGCCTGCATGGCGATCTCCACTGCCTGTCGGTTGCCAACTTCGCGTAGAGCATTCACCGCTTCGAGCCGAACCTGTGGATGGGAGTCTTGTACTGCTCTCGTAAACCACAACATGCCAGGCTCAAGCTGACTATGCCAATCACTCAGGACACGTACAGCTGCTGCACGAATTCGTTCATCTTCAGCCGTCAAACATTGATTCAGTAAAGATCCATCGACCGATCGAAGACCCTGGCAAACCCAAAGAGCCCGTAGGCGATCCGTATCCGATGCTGTATTGCTGAGCCAATTTTGAAGCGCTGGCAACACGACTTGAGGACCCGATTCGCAAAGCCGTCGACGTGCCTGATTGCGAGTCCATTGTTCGGGAGATCGCAAAGCATCCAACAGTTCAGAGACTTCGGCATCGACGATCTGAGGCGGCGGCAAGAGCGACGAATCCTTCACACTTAAACGCCAAATCCGACCGTGTCCCTTGTCTCGCAACTTGTGGTGGAAGTCGACTTCGCCGTGATCAATGATCATGTTGTACCAGTCGACAATATAAATGGCGCCATCTGGTCCCATCTTGACGTCGACCGGACGGAATGCCCGATGGGACGAGGAAACCATATCGCCGAGGAATTCTGAGCGATAACCACTTTCGTAACGCGAGACACGATAACGCGTGACGCGATTCGCTCGAAAATCATTCGTTATAAAGGTTCCACGCCAATCTTCAGGAAGATGACGGCCCGTCAACTGTTCAAGTCCGCACTCTTTCGGCCTACCTGGATTCAGCGACGGTAGCTCTCGCCCGTACTCTCCATGAGATCGAAATGCGCTACCGGGGAAGATATAGGCCAGACCACCGCCGCCCGCTCCATCGGTCGCAAACCATTGCCCAAAATCGTCATACGCATTTCCCCATGGATTCACCAGACCGCGAGAAACAATCTCCAATCGCAGCGTATCGGGACGCAATCGCCAGATGCACGATCCATTCGATTGGCGAATCCCCCAAGGTGTTTCGACGACCGAGTTGATATAGATCGACTGGTTGAAATAGATGTCTCCATCGGGACCCCAACGGAGCGCATGGATCATATGATGTACATCTGCATTGCCAAAGCCAGTCAACAACATCTTCCGCTCATCGGCATGTCCATCGCCGTCGTTATCCTTGAGGAAGAGGACGTCGGTGGATTGAGTCACATAGGCGCCGCCGTTGCCCGGCAAGACCGAGTGTGGAATCAACAATCCATCTGCAAACACCGTGTGTTTATCAGCTCGTCCATCCTTGTCGAGATCCTCGAGAATGATGATGCGATCGTCGGGCGTTTGACCGGGTTGCAGGTGCGGGTAAATGGTACTGGTGGCAACCCACATACGACCCTGTGCATCCCAATTAATGTTGATCGGGTTTGCAATCATAGGATCGGACGCAAACAGGCTAATTTCAAATCCCTCGGGGACTGAGAAGGACGCGAGCTCAGCATCAACGTTTGGCTGACTCGAATCATTGGGAACTTCATGATCCGGATAGTCATCTTCACGAACGAGTTCATAGTATCGATTTCGCGGAACCTTCATGTCGGCAATGCGTTCTTCGGCCTCCTGCACGAGCACCTGAAAACGTTCAATCTCAGCGGCATGGTGTCCGCGTTCGTGGCGACGGAACAAATGAATGTACGCCTTGTTTTGCGGTCGGAACCCGTAGAATGACAGGCGATTCTTTTCTAACACCTTCTGTCGCAATCGCTCCAACTGTTCCAGATCCGGCCCCGATTCAATGACCATTCCTTCATTCCATTGAGCTGCCGAACCGCGCAGCACGCGTTGTCCATCGATATCCAGAACGTAAACCCCATCGGCTAGACCTTCGATGCGAATCTGTCGCGAAGCCTTAGCGGTGGCCGCGTTAGCCATACTCGAAGGCATTGGGAGTCGGGCGTCTTTCATGCGCCAACGGAATCCATATTGCGTTCGAACGGCGGGGTCAGCTTCGCTACCAGCGCTGTCGACGAGCGATCCGTCCGCCTTCAAATGGCAACGCCAGACCGGATTTTTGATCCCAAGCTCCTGCACGACGAGTGTCGCGAGCTGTCGATAACCGACCTCGTTGAGATGAATTCCATTATCGGTATAGTCAGCCGCGTCTTCTGGCCATTGACCAAACAGGTCAAGGTACAGAAGATCTCGTTCTGCGGCGGTTTTCTTTAGGTGATCGGCAGCCTTACTGAGCCACTCGTTTTGCGATTCCAGATGAGCCAAATCACCACCGCGAGTATCGCGTGGCGGCGGCGACATCAGCACAATCTCAACGCCGGTTGGTTCGAGAACATCTAGGAATCGATCCAAACCCGTTTGAAAATCCTTCAGACCTGCCTGTTCGCGGAATGCGACGTTGGAGCCATAGGCAACAAATATAACATCCGGG
>Ga0163179_10000221_pt1 | contig 40363 bp, 40 predicted proteins | sample AtlANTMetagenome_FD_109643 | JGI IMG/M metagenome (GOLD analysis project Ga0163179, IMG submission 109643) | Marine eukaryotic phytoplankton communities from the Atlantic Ocean - Atlantic ANT 2 Metagenome | ecosystem: Environmental > Aquatic > Marine > Oceanic | place: North Atlantic Ocean... | reverse complement strand
TCTTGATCTGCAGGAAATACAAGTGGGTTGTCGGTCACCGCGCCAAGTTCAGCAGACACAACTCCTGTGACTCTGGCGATTGCTTCAATAGCGGCGCCAAGTACTTGTGGTGAACAGCGAAAGCTGTAAGGGTCCTGAACTCTGTGATCATCTTTTTTATGAGATTCCACAATAGTCGAATCTTTTAAATGTGCCCGAAGCGTACTCGCAACCGTTTGTTGCCCGCTTTGAATGCGTGCCGTATGAAGGCGATGGTCAAGAAAAGTGTCTGTTGCTTTTGCCGCATCGATAGACATGGCATTTGCTATGACAGCAGCTTCACAAAGTATTGCGATGTCTGCTAATGCAAGTGAAGCGATTGAGGCCATCATGTGTGTGCCATTAATAAGTGCGAGGCCTTCTTTCTCAACAGGTACAATTGGTTCGATGCCCGCTGCAACCATTGCAGCTTTTCCAGGCATTTTTTTTTCTCCAAGTAAAGCGTTGCCCTCGCCACAGATTACAAGTGCGAGGTGCGCGAGTGGGGCGAGATCGCCTGAGGCACCAACCGAGCCTCTTGAGGGAATAACCGGGTGAACACCCTTGTTTAGCATTTTGACAAGGCATTGTGCGACTTCTGGCCTTGCGCCACTAAGTCCTCGGCAAAGACTTCCTGCAAGCAGAACCATCATCCCTCTGACAGTTGCCTCGTCAAGGTTTTCACCTACACCAGTTGCGTGAGAGCGAAGAAGGTTCATCTGCAAATTTGCTAATTTGCTGTCGTCTATTCTTGTGGTTGACAGTGCACCAAAACCGGTATTAATTCCGTAAGTTGCTTGGCCTGATTTTACTACTTGCTCAACAATATCTCGTGATGTTTGCATTAGTTCAACGGCTACTGAACTGATGTCCACTTTGACTTTTCTGCGTGCAACCGCCACAACTTCTGGCCCGGTAAGAGGACCGCCGTCAAGTATAAGTATTTCTTGTTCCATTTAGGTATTCTAGGGTCTGTTGCCGTGAAGGGTGTAGCGTATATCCTCGCGTTCAGCCTAAAGGGGTATGATGCGCGGATGAGCTCATGGATTAAACTTGTGGTTATTCTCCTTGCTGTTAGCATCGTTGGTTTTGCGGGCGCTTTTCAAGCTTCTAATTTGATGTCTAATCGAGGCGCCTTTGGTCCAACAATTTTACAATCAATATCCCCATTTTCTGCATTGATTGCGTTCACTTCAATTGTTGCCGTTGGAGCTATAGTGGGCGGTTTTGTTTCAAAAATCACATCACCTACAAATGGCATGTTCGTATTTGGATTTGGTCTCTTTGCACTTTCAATGAATTTGAAAGGTGGCGAAGAGTTCCTTATGTCGGGAGGCAATTACAACTTGCTTGCTATCGAGGCCTTATTATTAAGTGTAATTGTTTTACTTGGAACACTTGTTGTGTTCGCAATAGGTGGGCCTATGAGATGTATTCAGACGCTCAATCAAAAAGACCCGTATCTGAAGCAATTACTTAAAATAGTGATGATTAGTTTCGTTATTTTGCCAGTTATTTGGTTTATTGCTCATACGCCTAATAAAGGTCAAGTACTTGGGGCATCAGCTTTAGGTGGGATTGTCATAGGTCTATTGTTTCGTCAATTTTTACATTCGATGCAGCCTGTTCTTTTGTATGCATTGCCCATCGCTATTGGTGGCGTGGGATATCTCATTGGTATAAATATAACTGAATTTTCGCCTGCTTCATTTGCTCAAGAGCGAATGTCAACCTTATTATTTCCAATGCCGATAGAGTATTCCGCAGGCCTTGTAATAGGGCTTGCCATTGGTTTAGGATGGACCTCATCAATTGAAGAGCATTCAGATAATTAAACGTTAAAGATTCGAAACACCAATTGATTTTAAATCTATGCATTTCGCGCTAGCATTGAAAAGTTCAGTTTATTAACAGATTTTTGCAATCTGTTTAAAGGTTGCCATTCTTGCTTCAAGTTCTTCTCGAGACGTAGAGCAAAGGCCATTAAGGCCAAATGAACCTAGTGTAAACGAGGCAGTTATAGTTCCCCACGCCATACCCGCTTGCATTGCAGGAAAATCTAGCTTTCCAGAGGCGGCAATATACCCCATGAATCCACCAGCAAAACTATCACCCGCTCCTGTCGGATCGATAACACCTTCAAGCTCTATGGGAAATGCAGGGACTGATGCAATGCCATCTTTATGAACTAGAACTGCTCCATGCTCACCTTTCTTTATGATGACAAAGTCAGGGCCCATTTTAATAATTGCTCGCGCTGCTGTGATTGGGTTTTTAATCTTAGTGAGCTGCTCTGCTTCGGAGTCATTAATAATAACACCATCAATTTCTTTGAAGAGTGTAAGCAGTTCATCTCTAGCAATATCAATCCATAAATCCATAGTGTCTGCTACGGCAAGTTTTCGTTTTGGAAACTTGTTAAGTAAATCCAACTGAATACTTGGGTGCGAGTTAGCAAGGAATATCAATCGACTATCGCTATAACTCTCAGGTATTGCTGGTGGATCTTCTTCAAGAACACCAAGTTCAGTGAACAAGGTTTCGCGTTGATTCATGTTATCAAAGTAGCGCCCGCCCCATGCGAATGTTTTTGACTCTTCGCGTCGTTCTAAACCATCGAGGCATAGTCCGTCGATCGAGCTAAGGAGTGAAGCATGTTCATCTGGCCAGTCGCCTCCAACGGCACCAACGATTCGTATTGGGTTATGGTGAAATGCAGCTGCAGCTGCGAAGTAGGCGCACGAGCCGCCTGAAACACCTGCAGCTTCAGCATCTGGTGTTTGGACAGTGTCAATTCCGATTGTTCCTGTTACGAGTAATGGCATAGCGATCGATTATAGTGCGGTCCGAAGATCGCCACCTGCAGAGTCGAGTGTCTCTTTTGCAGATTCTTGTTCTACGCCATGCATGTGCATTACAATCGCTACTTTGACATCATTGTTTGCAGCGGTGAGAAGTTCTAGTGCTTTCTTCCTATCGAGGTTGCATATTGAGGCGACAATCCGTATCGCTCGATCGAGGAGTTTTAAATTACTCGCCTTCAGGTCAACCATTGTATTTCCATAAACCTTGCCAAGTTTTGTAAATAGCGTCGTTGTAATGATATTTAGAACCAGCTTTGTCGCCGTTCCGGCCTTCATTCTAGTAGAACCTGTTAGTGGCTCTGGACCGGTTTCTAATTGGATGTAATAATTTACGTTGGCTTTAACTTTGCTACACGTTAAAAAGCCGGTGGAGGCACCAAATTTGTTCGCTATTTCAAGTCCTCCAAGAACCCATGGCGTTGTTCCGCCTGCAGCTATTCCAAGCACGACATCCTTTGCTTGCAGTTGAATACGATCGAAATCAGGGGTAATTCCATGAGTTAAATCTTCCATTCCTTCGGATGAAACGCGCAATGCCGCATCGCCACCAGCAATAATGCCGATGACCTGGTTTGGATCCGATTGAAAGGTAGGAGGGCATTCTGCTGCATCCAGTACACCAAGTCGACCAGATGTGCCACACCCAATATAAATAAGTCGACCGCCTTGTTTTACTTTGGTTACCGTGTGTTCAATAAATGCAGCAATACTTGTAGAAGCATTTTGGACAGCAGTTACAGCTTGTAAATGGTCATTTGCAAATATTTCAACACACTCCTGCGTTGAGTGTAGGTCTAATTCTGTCGTGGCAGAATTTGGCTGTTCTGTTTCAATATGGCCTCTGTCTTCTGGTAATGACATATATGAAGTGTATAAAAAAACAACGCCTTGCAAAATTGCAAGGCGTTGCATTTGTTAAAAAACAGATAGAAATGTTTTAGACCATTTCTTTTAAAGCTTTCAAAGGAGTAACTTTGACAGCTTTACGTGCTGGCTTTGCTGGGATATCACGAGTTTCGCCAAGAAGAGGAAGGAAAACATTTTTACGAGCAGGTCGTCGTGGAACGATTTTCTTTTTCACCTTCATGAGGCCGGGTACTGTAAATACACCAGGGCCGCGGCGGCCGAGGTCTTTTTTGATCATACCTGACATTGCGTCAAATACTGAAACTACTTCTTTACGGGACAATCCAGTGTCATCAGCAATGCCTGCAATGATTTGAGTTTTAGTGCGTGGCTTGCATTCTGTAGTTGCTGCTTTCTTTTTAGCAGTCTTTTTCTTTGTTTTCTTTTTGGCCATGGAATTCGAATCCTTTCTTTGGTCCAGTCTCTTGTTCGTGTGCTCTCCCGCCAACACTGGCGAATTAAATGGCACGTTCAATGCGAAATGTACCGACATTATGTTCCTATAACAAGTCCGTTTTGCAGGAAATTACAGTGTTTTTACACTTTTTGAACATTTTACTAATTTTTAAAAAAGGTGAAAAAGGTTCTTTTTTTAAGAATCTATCGCCAAAGTTCACAGATGAAATGCCGATGGTATGATTCACCTTTACTATTTTTACACTTTTAGAAGACTGAAGATATAACCATGTTTGAATATGATGTTTGCATAGTAGGTACTGGACGAGTTGGCTTGCCATTGGGTTTATCTCTAATGGAAGTCGGGGTAAATGTTACCGGTGTAGACTTGGATGAGAAGCTACGTGACGCAGTGAATAATGGCGCAATGCCCTTCCACGAACCAGGTTACGATGATTTGGTTGCGAGCAAAAAATTGCAAATTCATGGTGCTCCGGATGGAATTGTTTCAAAAAGTAAAGCCGTTATTATTACCGTAGGTACGCCTCTTCATAACCATATTGAAACAGACTTGTCCCAAATTCAACGAGTTCTCGAAGGTCTGAAGAATCACTTTAGGAAAGACCAAGTGATTATTCTTCGAAGTACTGTTGCTCCTGGCACGACTGCATATGTCAACAAATGGATTAATCGAAATACAGATTTTACTGTGGGTCAAGATATTAAATTGTGTTTTTGCCCCGAACGAATCGCCGAAGGGGTTGCGTACAACGAGCTCCGTTCATTGCCACAAATTTGTGGAGCTGAGGATGATGAAAGTCGCGAGGCCGCAGCGGAACTGTTTGGCAAGCTCGCTCCTGAAATTATGCGCACAAACTTCATTACAGCGGAACTTGTAAAACTGTTTAATAACATTTCTCGTTATATTAACTTTGCGGTTGCGAATCAGTTTGCTCTTATTGCCGATAACTTTGGTGCAAATATTTATGAAACTCGGCATCTTGCTAATCATGATTACCCACGATGTAATCTGGCGATGCCTGGCTTCACTGCGGGTACCTGTTTGCGTAAAGATTTCGGTATGATCAATGAGTGGAGTCCATACCCAGATATGCTTCTCTCAGCATGGAAAATGAACGAATTCACACCAGCAATGCTAGTTGAGCAACTGATGCAGCGAACAAAAATTCATGACAGTAAGGTTGCTGTACTTGGCTTTACTTTTAAACAAGATACAGATGATATTCGAGATAGCCTCGTGCCAAAACTTTGTCGTTATATTCATCGTCAGCTTCCAATGGAGCTTCGTGTGACGGATCATCATCTTCCAGATCAAATCATGGAACCTTCAGCATCTGAACCAATCAGAAACTGGGAAATCAGTAATGCGCTTGAAGGAATAGATTGCGTATTTGTAGCTACAAATCATACTGGTTACGGTGAGGTGCTTCATGAACTAGGAAAAACAAATCCAAATGCATGGATAGCTGATATTTGGAATGTTGGTGGTCTTGATCAAATTTATTATCAAGCAGGCCAACTAGTCAATAAAAAGGTAGATCAATGAAAGTATTGCTGACAGGCGGTTCGGGTTTTTTAGGATGTGAACTCTGTAATGAATTGTTACAGGCAAATCATGAGGTAGTTGTATTAGATGATCACTCGCGTGGCAAGCCAGCTAGACTTGAACGATTCGGAGATCGCGTTCAGCTTGTAGATGCTGATGTTCGTGATTACGATGCAGTTCGTGCCGCAACCGAGGGCTGTGAAGTAGTATGGCATCTTGCCTACATAAATGGCACACGTTACTTTTATGAAAAACCAGACTTGGTGCTCGAGGTAGGTATTGAGGGGACGCAAAATACTATTAAGGCAGCTCTAGATGCTGGTGTTAGGCGGTACGTCCTAGCAAGTACGAGCGAAACATATAATGAGCCAACACATGTGCCTACAGATGAATCAGAGCGATTGATGATTCCAGATGTAACTAACCCGCGATTTAGTTATGGCGGAGGAAAAATTGCTTGCGAACTTCTTGCGTTGCATGTGGGCGGTTTTAGGGGTTTAGAAACAGTTATTTTTAGGCCGCATAACTTCATTGGCCCAGATATGGGTTTTGAACATGTAATTCCAGAAATCACCGGTAAAATTTTCAAAGCTTCAGAGGGTTTGACGATGAAGGAAATTGATTTGCAAATTCAAGGTGATGGCAGTGAGACTCGTTCATTTTGCGATGTAACTGACGGCGGCAGAGGGTGCTTTTTGGCTGGTGAATTTGGCGAAAGCGGTAACATTTACCACGTTGGCACCGAAGAGGAAGTGTCCATTAAACATCTTGTGGAAACTATAGGTAAATACTGCGGCGTGAAGGTGAATGTTATTGCTGGTGAACTTCGTGCTGGCGGTACACCGAGGCGGTGTCCTTCAATTGCTAAGTTGCGAAAGCTTGGTTATGAACCAAAGTACAATTTTGAACAATTGGTTGAGCGCTGTGTTTCGGGTTACATCGATTATTACAAGCAAGAAGCTAGCGTGTAAATGCCCTTAAATGGTCAAAAGGTTGTTGTGACAGGTGGCCGAGGTTTTCTTGGTGGTTTTGTTTGTCGTGCTCTTGAAGTTCGAGGCGCTAACGTTGTTCCATTAGGAAGTTCGGACTATGACTTGATTGATCAAAGGGATGTCGCTCGTTTATACAGTGAACAATCTCCTGATATCGTTATACATCTTGCAGCAGCATGTGGAGGTATTGGAGCGAACGTTGAAAATCCAGCAAAGTTTTTGTACGAAAATGCAATGATGGGTTTAATGCTTCTTGATGAGGGGCGGAAGCATGATTTGAAGAAATTTGTATTGATTAGTACAACTTGTTCTTATCCAAAAGATGCTCCTTTGCCATTACAAGAAGACAGTATTTGGTCTGGTAAGCCTGTTGGTGCAACCGGTCCCTATGGTATGGCCAAGCGACTCTTGCATGAAGCATGTGAAACATATGGGCGTCAATATGGTTTGCCATGCGCAGTATTAGTCCCCGCAAATTTATATGGCCCAGAGGATCACTTTGAAGAAGAAAAGAGTCACGTTATCCCAGCAATTATTCGTCGGTATGTTGAAGCTCATGATTCAGGCCTTGCTAAGGTCTCAAATTGGGGGTCTGGCACACCAACTCGAGAATTTCTGTATGTTGCAGATGCGGCAGAAGCAATTGCGATTGCAGCGGAAAATGATGTAGACCCTGCGCCAATTAATATTGGTACGGGCATTGAGACATCAATTTCGGATTTGACAAAGCTCATTGCAGAAGTCGTTGGATATGAAGGTGAAGTAGTTTGGGATACAGATAAGCCTGATGGCCAGCCTAAGCGATACTTGGATGTATCTAGGGCGAGTGAAGTGCTTGGTTTTAAAGCTAAGATTTCACTAGAAGAAGGTATACGTGAAACAGTTGATTGGTATCGGAAAAATCCAATTGCCTGATTGATACCTTGCTAAGGCGCGATTACTCGCCAGTATTTCCAAGTTTTAATACATCAAAATACTTTTTGCCTGCGACCTCGATAGAGTATTCTGTTTCAAGAGTATTTCTGGCATTGTTGCCAAGAGATTTCGCTAATGCTCTGTCTTCCATGAGTTCAAGGATGCAATTTGCAAAACCTTCTGAATCACCAAGTTGAACCCATTTTCCTATGTTGTTGTCTTCAACTTTCTTGCGAAGCTCTGAAGTCGGTGATGAAAAGGCAATAATCGGTTTGCCTACAGACATGCAAGTGTAGAGTTTTGAAGGAAAACTAATTCCATCAATACCTTCTGCAATAGTTACAAGTAAACCATCGCAACCGTTTAATGCATCGTTGAACTTTTCTTGTGGCGTGTAGGGCAAGAGTATTGTATTAGTAAGTTCGAGCTTTTTGATCCTCTCTTCGATAGAGTCTCGCTGGCCTCCAGCACCAGTGAAAACAAGCCGAAAATTTTCTTTTTCAAGTTTTTTCGCGCCTTCCAGAAGCATATCAAATTCATAGTACAGGCCGAGATTTCCAGAGTATAAAAGAGTGAAAGGTTCAATAAGTTTGTGCTCTTTTGCAAAATCACTTTCTTCTTTTGGTTTTGGAGTAAGTTCATTTGGATCAGCCCAATTTGCAATGACATGAACTCGGTCTGGATCTGGTCCATAATTGTCAACTACAAGTTTTTTTGCCGCATCGCTAAGTACAATTATTTGTTTTGAACGTTGGTACATAATTTTATTGCACCATCTCCAAAATTTATCAATGAGTCCATTCTTTCGAATTTTCCCAACCCAGACAGCGAGTTCTGGATATGAATCATGAAGTAGTACGACATATTTATGCGGTCGAATAACTGACATAAAGCCCCCGACAAATCCTAGGTAAGGAGGGTTGGTTGTATATAAAAAAACCTCTCCTTTATATCGAGGCAATACGTGAAATAAAGCAAGTGGAAAGAGAAATGTAACTGAGTTAATGAGTCTGCCAAGGATGGAATCTTTACTGTACCGAGTAGTGAACATGCGATGCACTTTGACACCATTTTTAATTTCTTTCCTAGGACATTTTTGCCATGTTTCTTTAGGACCATATGATGGGCGGCAAGTAATGACATTTACATCAGCACCTTGCGAAGCGATATTTTCAGCTAGTTCAAAGAGGAGATGCCCCGTAGAAGCGACATCTGGAACATAGTATTGGTTCAAGATGACGCAGCGCATTCTTTCGCTACTTTCTTTATTCTTTGCTTCTTCGCTCATATGCTTAATTCCATTTGGTCAGTATTCAAGTATCGGCATGCTATAGGGCATTTTATGAGTCTGAATACGATGAACGTACTTATTTACTTGCAATTTAGTCTGGTTGTGGTACTTTTGAATTCATGGTATTTGAATCCTTTATAGCACTCATAATGATAGCTGTTCCATTAGACCTGCAACCTGGAATGAGTACGGTTGATGGTGAATTCATCCAATCGACATTCATGCCAGGGACACTTATTGGAGATTGGAATGAAAAGACAAATCCGAGTGGCACAACTACAATTCCAGGAGTTTGGGGAGGAAGCGGGAATAATCTTATTGCTTGTGAGTTAACACCTTCATTTGGAGGTCTGTTTGACTCGTCGCTTGGGGGTGCCCTTGAGGTGGATCTTAAGGAAGAGGATTTAAAAGTTGATATAGATGGACTCATGATTACTGCTTTTGAAGAGAGCCCATATGCGTTTGGAGTTTCAATTGGCATGTTGTATGAAACATTTAGAACAACACAGCCAGATTCGCTATATCCAGGAGGCATTCCATTTGATTTGCCAATTGGAGAAGGTTATCTAACGCAACTGGTACTAGAGCAATCGATTTCAGCAGAAGGTGATGTTGTGTACATGGGGGATAATCAATGGCAGTACTCAATTTTTATTCCTGTCACAATTACATTTGAAGTAGAAGTTCTTGGCACTTCGACAGGTCCATTGCCAGCAGTAGGTGTATTGCAAATGACTGGTTCTATTGAGGATGCCGAAACTCAAACTTCTTTGACAGGAAACTTGTCCTGGTTTTCAAACGAAGTAATTGAGAGTCCACCAATTGCTTTTGAAGATGTCCCCTTGCCTTTGCCCACGGTTCTTCCGCCAGGAGAAACTGCAAATTTGCTTCTAAGTGCGATTGCTGAATCAGCTACATTTAATACGTCAATCAATTGGCATATTGAAGCAAGTGGCCAATTAGGATTGCCTGGAGATGTCGATGGTGATGGTTATGTCGGCGTTAACGACTTGCTTGCAATCATCGCAGTCTGGGGTCCATGCGCGAATTGCGATGAAGATCTCAACGGTGACTCTGTTGTAAATGTGAATGACCTTCTTGAAGTAATTGGAAATTGGTCAGGCATCTGAATCTTTTTGAGTTTGCAGGTATTGACACAATGCTAATAATCTCATTTTCGCGTCTAAATTAAGGGTATCCATTAATTAACTTGTGCCAGGAATTAAAATTTGTTGCGTTTCAGCTGTTCATAAGTCATACTTAATATGTACATGTATCCTTTATTAATTACTTTATTGTTAATCACAAACACAGCCATTGCTGACATATGGACTGTCGATGATGATGGCAAGGCAGACTTTGACAACATCCAAGCCGCGGTAAATGCCTCTAGTAATGGCGATGAGATTATTGTGATGCCAGGTACATACACGGGCAGTGGTAGTTATGTTGTGAATATGAATGGCAAAGGTATTTTGCTGAGAAGTCAGGAAGGCCCACAAACTACAATAGTTAGTGGGCAAAATCAGCGAAATGTTTTCTTTTGTGGAAACAACGAAACTACCTCAACGATTATTTCAGGCTTTACAATTACTGAGGGTTCAGGCAGTCAAGGTGGTGGTATCAAATGCTTAGGGTCCTCGCCGAAAATAGAGAACTGTCGTATTATTAATAATTATGCAGGTCAGGGGGGTGGAATTGCCTTCTTAGGTTCAAACGCAGATATGGCCGAAGTTATCAATTGTGTCTTACAAAATAATGAAGCTACTTTTGGTGGCGCCGCATTTTGTGACATGGGAAATTTCTGGATGATCGATTGCCTTGTTAGAGATAATGTTGCAAATATCATCGGTGGAGTTTACGTATATTGTTGTAGCGGGATTCTTCAGAATACTGTTGTATGCTCAAATGCAAATGGACAACTATACGGTGGTGGCGCTGATAATGACTGCATTATTTCTGAAGCATGTGAAAGTTGTGGGGATATCAATGGGGATGATATCGTCAATGTTGGAGATTTACTTATCATCATCAAAAACTGGAATACATCGAATGTATCTGGCGATGTGACTCTTGATGGAATAATTAATGTTGAAGATATTCTTTTTCTTGTTTCAGTGTGGGGGAATGATTGTTCACCAGACCCAGTAGGCGCTTGCTGTATTGGATGGGAAGAACCGTGGTGCAAAGGTGGCCTCACTGAAGATGAATGTTGGGACTACGGTGGATGGTATCAAGGGGATGACACTAGTTGCGGCTCTGTTTCGTGTTTTTAATTAAGGCCTAATTCTGAAATCCATACAACCATTTAAAGCCCTGTTAGCAGTATGAATCTATGCTAAAATAGTCGTTCCTGAAACGAGTCTCTATTGACACTTTTGTTGTCACTTAGGCAAAAATTCGTCTGGACAGGTGGCCGAGCGGCTGAAGGCACCGGTTTGCTAAACCGGCGTACTGGTTATACCGGTACCGCGGGTTCGAATCCCGCCCTGTCCGTTTTAAAGGCCATATGCGAGAGCATGTGGCCTTTTAATATGATTCTTACTGTTTGGATAATGGCCATCTATGCAGTATGCTGTAACACATGATAAATCTAAAAGTCATGGCAGTATATTTATTCTCAGCGGCAATCATTTTGACATGTGCAAGTGCTGATCAACGCCCTGAAACAGAGAAAGTTTTTTGGGACACTATTAACAAAACTGGAGAGCTTGAAGGTGGTTTTTTGTTTTTAGAAACAACACCAAAGGAGCAGATTGTGCGTAGCGGAATTGCTGGCGTGACAACGCTGGTCGATAATGGGCCGCCTGAAAATCGAATTGATTTAGTCTTTGTTGGCGATGGATATCGTGTTGAAGATTTGGATGATTTTGAAATACATGTTGAGAATGCTATGGACGCATTTTTTGGAATTGAACCACTACAATCGTATTTGCCGCTTTTTAATGTTCATCGTGTTGATGTGATCTCAAATGAAACAGGCGTTGACAACGACCCGACCAATGGCATTCAGCGAGACACAGCGATGGATATGGGATTTTGGTGCAGTGGGATAGAGCGCTTGCTTTGTGTTGATACTGGCCTTGCATGGGGATACGCGAACAATGTGCCAAGCACCGATGCAATTCTTGCTGTAGCGAATTCATCAATGTATGGTGGGGCAGGGTACTCTTGGGCGGATATTGGTACATTTGCGGGTGCAAATAGTTCGGCGCCAGATATAGCAATTCATGAGATTGGCCATAGTCTTGCTAATTTAGCAGATGAATATTTTTACACCGGTGATACATACTCAGGTCCAGAACCAAGTGAGCGAAATGCATCCATTTATGATGCTGCTGCAATGCAATCAAATGGTGCAAAATGGGCAAATTGGCTTGGTGAATCAAGTGGACCATGGGATGGAACATGTAATACTTATGAAGGTTGCATGTATGCAGATTATGGCATTTATAGACCTTCCAATAATTCAATGATGCGTGCGCTCAATCGACCATTCAATCAGCCATCAGCGGAAGCGTTTATTATTGAAATGTATAAGATTGTAGATCCTGTTGATAACTATACTCCTGGCAGTGTGATTGGTGGCGACTCTACAGTCTTTATCGCGCCTATTAATATTGGGCATGCTATGGAAATTCATTGGTTTGTTGACGACGTCTTGCAGCAACTTGATGGCGAAGTTGAAATTGACTTAGTAGAATTAAATTTATCTGCTGGTCTTCATTCGCTTAAAGTTACTGTCGTCGATCCAACAGAGTGGGTTCGAGACGAACAAGCCCGTAACGATGAGATGAAGCAAACCATCTCTTGGGTAATTAATGTTGAAGAAGATGAGTGCCCAGCAGATCTTAATGCTGATGGATTTGTCGGGATTAATGATTTGCTCACAGTTGTAGAACAATGGGGAAGTTGTTCAGGTTGCTCAGCAGATATTAACAATACAGGCGCAGTGAATGTAGCGGATTTACTTATTGTGATTGATTCTTGGGGAGCTTGCGAATAAAAGTCTTTATTAACTAATCGTACTGGTATTTACGATTATCTTAATTTGATAATTATTCTCGTTTACTCGCGCGGCGAAGAATATGCAAGAACGGTATAAATAGCATGGCAGCAAATCCTAATAGCACTCCGCCAATGAGCCAATCGTGAAAAAGAAGTTTTCCTGTGCCAAGCAGAATACATAACAAAAGTGCCATGACGAGAACCCATTCATAAAGTCCTACTTTTAGGTCAGAAGGTACTTTAGAAATGGCATTCCACCCTATACCTCCAATTTGCATTTTTTCATGGAATGCAATGGTTGCTGCACTTGGCGTTGGAGATGTTAAAAATGCAACAGGTATCCAAACAGCTGCAACAGCAAATGTGGTTATTAATATACGAAGACCAAATCGGTCAATTATTTCGCCATTAGCTTCAAGATTAGGTACATATAGAAGAACAGCAGTGCCCACACATACAGTGGCGATGAGTGAAGTAAGTTCAGTCGCTGCATTGACTCGCCACCAGAACCAGCGGGCAATCATTACCGTTCCGATTCCTGCAAAGAATACAGCTATGAATTTAAATGCGCTTAGTATGTCTGGAATCAGTGTTGTTGCAATCACGGCGCCTATCATGATGAAGATCATGACGATGCGAGCAATCCAAACGTAATGGTTGGGTGTTGCGTTTGGGACAATGTAGGGTTGGTAAACATCATTTACTAGATACGAAGCACCCCAGTTTAAGTGTGTGTCGATTGTACTCATGAATGCTGCAAGCATTGCCGCGACCATCACTCCTTTTAGTCCTGTGGGTAGAAAATGATCAATCATAAGTGGGAAGACATGTTCCGTGTCTTCAACGTTGGGAAAGTAGATTAGGGATAAGATTCCAACGATAATCCAAGGCCAGGGTCGTAAAACGTAATGAAGGAATGCGTACCAAAGAAAACCTAGCTTTGCATCACGTTCACTTTTCGTTGCAAGTAATCTTTGCACCGAGTAACCTTTTCCTGGTGCAGATGACCACCATAGGACCATAACATAAATAATAAAGGTGAAGAGTGGCCAGCTAACTTCATCGTATCGCGGGAAAAATTGCAACAGTTCTGGCTTGAATTCGCTTGATGCTGTTAACTTGGCCATCAAGCCATCGCCGCTAGACGCATCTATGTATGCGATTACTGCAAGACCAATTGAACCAATCATTGCCAGTGAGAATTGCACGATGTCGGTATAAACAACGCCATATAAACCTGACATTGCAGAGTACAAAAGTCCAATGAGCCCCAGGACCAGCAAAACAATCCATGTATTTTCTGGGTTAATGCCAAGAAGTACAGTTGTGATTTTGACCATGGCAAGTGTTACTGCTGCCATGATGACACAGTTGATACCAATACCTTGGAAGAATGATTTGAAAATACGCAGTAGTTTTGTAATTGGTCCTGTGCCGTAACGAAATTGCACAAACTCAACATCTGTTATAACTTCGCTACGTCGCCAAAGTCTCGCAAAAATAGTAGCTGTTGCGACTTGCCCAATAAGCACACTCCACCAGAACCAGTTTGCGGAAATGCCATCAGTTCGACTCATCGCAGATACAAAAACAGGTGTATCTGCGGCGAACGTCGTAGCAACAATTGAAGTTCCAGCTACAAACCAACCCAAGGAGCGGCCCGCTACAAAGAAATCGCTGGTGCCTTGGCTTGCTTTTCGAGTAAACCATGCACCTATGCCGATTGCCGAGGCAACGTAGAGTCCAACAATCGTCCAATCAATCCATGTCATTGGGACCCATCATACCCCCGACAATGGATCTCTGATGTAAACTGGATGCTAAAATGATGATGATTCATCTTGAAGTACATATGAACGATATTACAAATCCCTTAATAACATGAGTGAACAAAAGAGAAATATTTCTAGGCGGGGGCTCCTAAAGGGGGATTGGTTTAAGATTATTTGTGAGCGTGGAGCTAAGGAAATTGAAAAGGATAGCTCGCCTGAATTCAAGCTAAAACAGGCACCTGGTATGGAGCCTCATTGCGACCCATTTTCAGAACGTACGCCAAATGAATTTCTCAAAAATCAGGATGAGTGAAGAAAAAACGATCTTCTCTAGCAGGAGGCTACTCTTGCCAAGGAGGGATTTGTTGACCTTCTGAGAATTTCCCTGTACTAACGGACCCTCGTAAGTTTGCAACGTATGCTGAGAGAAGAATCATTTGATTATTGGTGAGCAAACTATGGAATGGAATCATGCCTTTATTTATAGCTCCATCTGAAATTGCAGTGTACAAATCAGGCAGCTCTTTCACATGGATAAAGTAATCATCACATAAATTTGGAGCGGACTGGCCTGATCCTAAAATGCCATGGCAACTCGCGCACTGGTTAAGGAAAAGCGTTTTCGTAATAACCATTAGTTCTTCATCACTTCTGAATTTTTGGATAGTTGAAGATGTAGGATCGAGATCACCTAAAAGTTCAATGGTTTCCAATTGTTTTGGTGTTAACTCTTGGCGGATTTGGTCCTGTGATATTTGGTCATAAGTTACTAAATATACAAAAACGCAGATGATACTAAGCGGAAAAACAATGATGAATGCTAATTTCATTAACACTTATTATTACTGATTTTCCGAAGAAATGTCGTTTGGACTCACATATCACGATGGAATCAGATAAAAAAATCAATTTATGACATTTGCATTTTCTTAGCATTCAAGTGGTTGATTTATACTGCTCTTATGGCAACAGCATCACGATTAGACCAATTTGGCGAGACAGTATTTGCAACATGGAGCAGGCTTGCAGTCGAGCATGATGCAATTAATCTTGGTCAAGGTTTTCCGGACTTTGATGCTCCAGATTTTGTAAAAGAAGCCGCGATAAAAGCAATTCAAGATGGTGAAAACCAATATTCTCGTTCTGCAGGTCATCCTCTTCTCGTTGAAGCAATTGCGGATACATTTGAATTGCCAACTAATGCAATGGACGAAGTTACAGTCACTTGTGGAAGTACGGAAACAATTGCAGCTGTAATTCTTGGTCTTGTGAATCCAGGCGAAGAAGTAATCGTTATCGAGCCTTTTTATGATTCTTACCTTGCATCTTTATCCCTAGCAGGCGCTATTCCTAAAATAGTGACTCTGCATGCGCCTGATTTCACTTTAAATGAAGAAGAGCTCCGGAATGCTTTTACTGATAACACGAAAATGATTATCGTAAATTCCCCTCACAACCCTACTGGAAGAGTTTTTTCGAAGAAGGAACTTTTACTTATTTCATCTCTCGCGATTCATCATAATTCAATTGTTCTTAGTGATGAGGTGTACGATAAACTCGTACTAACTGGTACGCACATACCAATTGCGACGTTGCCTGATATGAAAGAACGCACGATAACACTCCGCTCACTTGGCAAGGTTTTTTCGGTTACAGGTTGGAAAATTGGCTGGTCGGTTGCTCCATTAAAGTATACCGAAGCTATTCGAAGTGCTCACCAATTTATGACGTTTTGTGCAGCTACACCACTTCAAGTTGCCGCTGCGGCAGCATTGCGGGCGCCTGACTCTTATTTTAAAGAGTATCGCCAGGAATATACAGATAGGAGAGATCTACTTGTGGAGGGTCTCCGAGATGTCGGTTTCAGAGTGCACAGTCCAGAGGGTACTTATTTTGTACTTGCTGATCATAGGCCTTTTGGTTTTGATGATGATGTTCAGTTTTGTCACCACCTTGTGAAAACCTGCAAGGTCGTTGGAATCCCACCTTCAGCCTTTTATGCATCGAGTAATCAAGGGGCCTCGTATGTTAGATTTGCCTTCTGCAAGGGGTTAAAAACACTAAATAGCGCTGTTGAGCGCCTTAAAGCCCTTTGCTGAGCTTTACCTTTTTGCTATAATGCCTCGTTCCCCAAAAGGTTAGGAGCCCTCAAATGTATGCAATCGTAGAAGACAGCGGAACTCAAATCAAACTCAGCACGGGTGATGTGCTTGATATCGATATTCGTGATTTAGATGGCGATTCAATCGTCTTAGATAATGTTCTTATGATTGGTGGGGAAGGTGACCCAACAATTGGTACACCATACGTCGAAGGGGCAACAGTAGCAGTTGAAGTATTAGAAGAATTTAAAGGCGACAAGATTGACGTCATTAAATTCAAAAGGCGTAAAGGCTACCGTCGAAAAACAGGTCACCGGCAACGCTATCTTAAAGTACGTGTTGGCGAGATTACTGCAAAATAAAAAACAATTTACTTATTGAAGTAGTTCTGCAGCGGTTGCTATTTGTCGTGCAATAGTTGCATTTGGCGTGCTGTTTACATATCCGCTCATCGTAGCAGGGGTGAGCAGGTCATTAAAATATGCACTCTTTTCTTGAATCGCAATAGTTGCATCTTCGATATCAAGGCGCATGCCATCGTCTGGATTGCCAGACATCCAGCAGTAACCACCTCCGCCATAAATGCCAACATTGCCTTCTGAAACAATGATGTGTTTAATAGCAAGATTTGTAGAGGTTGATGCTAATGGAGTTTTTCCAGCGACAGGTGTCCAAAGTACTTGGAGGTGAATGATTTGCCCTTCATTGATTTCACCGCGTTCAATGAGTTCTAATGGAATATCTGTCATCCATATCTCGCCTTCATTCGCGAAACCTTCTGTGCAGACAATAGTGGAACAATTCGATTCAAGGACAAATTGTTCTAAGCCCAATGAATATACTGCGAGTGAATCTTTATGTTGTAGTAAACCAGACCTTGAGCTACAGGAAGTAATTGTGATAAATATGAGCAGGAAAAAATTATGCTTCATCGTTTGAGATCGTCTCATTTGCAGTCTTGTTTGTTTGATGATGGGTGGTTGGTCCTACGGTTTCGTTTTGGATTCCAAGGCAATTTAGTGCATCACGTTCTACGATTTCTTTAATCTTAGCTCGAGGAATTTGTGGTAGTGGTGTGCCCTTGATTGAAACATTCACACTATAAATTGACTCTATTGCAAGTTGGGGTGTTGATAGAGGGAATCCAGAACCAAAGAGCAATCGGTCCATGACATCTAAGCTCCAGGCTGTTGAAAGTGCGTTATATACTTGCCATGGTCTAGTTGCGACGCCAGACACCTCCGCAAAGACATGTTTATGTTTTCCTGCTAACACAAGTAATTCGTCAATCCATGGGTATCCCATTTGCGTGAACATAATTCGAAGTTCAGGGTAAGTGCGAGCAACTTCATCCCAATGGATTGGTCTTGCAAATTCAAGTACTGCTGATGCGGGAATAGGTTTTGGCAATGTTACGATGATGGGTAATTGGTGTTCACAGCACCGTTCATAGATTCGCATTGCCGCTGAATGAGTTGGATTAAAGCCTGATAAAGATGGCGAGACAGCAATCCCAGAGAGGCCAAGATTCAGTGCCATAGCAAAGTCTTGGTCAACAGTTTCAGCCAAAGGATCGATACCTGCAATACCAATTCTTCGATGGGGGTCTCGGCTTACGAAGTCGGCAATTAGCTCATTTGGAACATGTGCTCCAGCGAGTTCTGCTCGTAGGCCTAAAACAAGGGATGCATCAACACATGACATTGCACGGCCATGTGCGGCAGCGTCGCCGCTTGGTTCAGTCCAGTTTTTTGGTGCACCGCCTGCGAGTATTCCAGCGGTTTCAATTCCGAGTTGTCTAGCATCTGACCATAACCGTGTGTGGCAGTCGATAATCATAAGTCTCTCCAAGTGGTGTGCTTGTATTGTAACACTCTTACCAAGTACTGATAGTATCGGTATGATGGGATATATGACTCTTAAAAACAATATCCCGACTGAAAAACCGGCCTGGAGCGGTTCTGATCTTGTGGATAACCCCCACGCAGCATGCGATAAGGCGCGACGTGTAGAAGAGATGTTTACTTCAATTGCTCGAGATTACGATTTGAATAATCGAGTGCATTCCATGTGGCGAGATCAAGTTTGGAGAAAACGAGCTGTTGACTTGGCTTGCCCTCAGTTGAGTGATGATGTTGTTGATGTTGCGTGTGGTACAGGTGATTTATCCATGGCTTTTCACAAAGCCGGCGTAAAGAGTGTAGTTGGCATTGACTTTACTCAAGCAATGCTTGATTTAGCTATTGTCAAAGCACAAAAAGAACAATTGCCAATCCAATACAAGCAAGGTGATGCTATGGAATTGGAACTTAGTAACGAATGCGCGGATATCGTTTCAATTGCTTTTGGGCTCCGAAATGTGCAGGAGCCGGCTAAAGCAATTGCGGAGTTTTATCGTGTATTACGACCAGGCGGTAGAGTAATAATACTTGAGTTTTCAACGCCAAAAAATCTATTGCTACGAGCTTTTAACAATATTTATACGAAGAGAATTATGCCATTGACAGCAACGCTAATCTCTCGGGATAAAAGCGGTGCATATAAGTACTTGCCAAAGAGTGTCGAGACTTTTGCAAAACCAGCAGAAATTGCACTTGAATTACAAAAAGTTGGCTTTGATGCAGTTATTCAGAAATCACAGACTTGTGGTGTGTGCACAATCACCCGTGCCATCAAGCATTAATTTTTCTCATTTGCAGGATAGTGTGACTTTATAGTTCTGCCAGAATTGCATCAACATTATCTCCGGCATCTCCAAATAGCATCGATGTATTTTCATTGAAGAAAAGTGGATTTCCTACACCTGCGTATCCAGTTCCCATTGAACGTTTCATTACCACAACATCTTTTGAATTCCAAACCTCAAGCACAGGCATGCCTGCAATTGGGCTATTGGGATCTTCAAGCGCACTTGGGTTTACTATGTCATTTGCGCCAATAACAAGTACTACATCAGTTGCTACGAATGTATGATTAATTTCATCTAGTTCAAGGACTATGTCGTATGGAATATTTGCTTCAGCAAGTAGCACGTTCATGTGGCCAGGAAGTCGGCCTGCAACTGGGTGGATAGCAAACAAGATGTTTTTTCCACTATCCCGGAGCTTTTGTGTAATTTTAGCAATTGTATGTTGCGCTTGAGCAACAGCCATTCCATATCCTGGAACGATAATTACACTTTTAGCATCTTTAAGTAGTTTTGCAGTTTCACTTGCCTCGATTGAAGTAATTTCACCTTCAGGTGTTTGGACGGTTCCTCCGCTGCCTGTATCCGCGGTTCCAAATCCACCAAGTACAACGCTTACCAGTGAGCGGTTCATACCTCGACACATGAAGAGACTCAGAATCAGGCCGCTAGATCCAACAAGGGCTCCTACAATCAAAAGCAAGTTATTGCCAAGCATAAAGCCGGCAGCCGCAGCAGCCCAACCAGAGTAACTGTTGAGCATCGAGACAACTACTGGCATATCTGCACCACCAATCGCCATTACAAGATGTACGCCCAGTACTCCAGTTATAACCATCGCAATGAGTAGCGAAACAGTGGAATCATTAATTGTTCCTGGTGAAACAAATTCTATTCCAAGCCAAACAGTCATCGCAAGAGCAATGATATTCAATACATGTCTTGCAGGCAAAAGCAGAGGTGAGCCTGAGATAAGACCTTGGAGTTTACCAAAGGCAACTACTGATCCAGTAAAAGTGATTGATCCAATGCAGACGCCGACGAAGATTTCAATCTTGTGAATAATGCCTGCGATGCCCTCATGATGTGCGGCGGTTTCATCAAGTTGTAAAGATAGTCCTACAAGAACGGCAGCTGCACCAACAAAACTGTGCAAAATTGCAACGAGTTGTGGCATTTCTGTCATTTTAACTCTTGCTGCAAGAATGCCTCCGATTAGTACGGCTGGAAATATCGATACGGCAAGTATGCCATAAGCAGTGACTTCACTGCTTCCAGTGACTGCAATTAAAGCAAGAATCATTCCAATGATTCCATACCAGTTTCCTCTTCTTGCGCTCTCTTGATTAGAAAGGCCGCCCAAACTTAAAATAAAGAGTACGGCAGAAACGATATAACAAATGATGACTAAGTTATTTGACATAGAATTATTGCCTAAACATTGCAAGCATACGTTTTGTGACTAAAAAGCCGCCAACAATGTTGATGGCAGCGAGAAGTATTGCTGCGGCACCTAATATGACGCTCGCATTTATTTCTGATCTTGAAATTTGTAAAATTCCACCAATAATGATAATTCCTGAAATGGCATTCGTCACACTCATTAATGGAGTGTGTAGCGCTGGTTTTACATTCCAAATAACTTGCCAACCAACAAAGCAGGCTAGTACAAAGACAGTAAGTTGGTCAATAAAACGCTGTACAAATTCATCATTCTCAGGAAGATTGCTGCCCGCTAAATACAGGCAGGTAGCAATAATGAGGAAGAAGAAGTACATCAACCCACTTTTTAACCCTATTGATTTTTCCGTAGCTGTTTCAGTAGCTGCTGACACAGTTTCTTTTTCAGGACGTTTCCCAGTATCAATAGAATAGGCTGGAACTGGCGTTTCAATTTTGGGTGGGGGCCACATAATGTTGCCTCTCTGCAAAATAAGAGCGCCGCGAATGACTTCATTATCAAGGTCGACATCATAATTCTCTGCACCACCCATTTCATCAAGCAGATGAACTATACCTGCGCTATACAGGCGGCTTGATAATGCGGCCATTCGACTTGGCAAGTCGGTGTAGCCTAGGATGGTCACGCCATGGTGGACCACTTTTTCATTTGGTTTTGTTAGTGAGCAATTTCCGCCTTGCTCAGCTGCAAGATCAACAATTACTGATCCCTCTCGCATGCTTTCAACCATTCCAGACGTGATAAGCTTCGGTGCTTCTTTGCCAGGAATTAGTGCGGTTGTAATAATGATGTCTACATCGATTGCTTGTTCTGCAAAGAGTTTCATCTCTGCTTTGATGAATTCATCACTCATAGTTTTGGCATATCCGCCACCACCTTCACCATCTTCATCAAAATTTAACTCTAAGAATTCGCCGCCTAGGCTCTCGACCTGTTCTCGTACAGCGAGTCTAGTGTCAAATGCTCTAACAATTGCGCCAAGTCCTTTGGCAGCTCCTAAGGCAGCAAGACCAGCAACGCCGCCGCCGATGATAAGAACTTTCGCTGGTTCAATTCGGCCAGCTGCTGTAATTTGTCCAGTGAAGAAGTGTGGGAATTCATTCGCTGCTTCTACAACTGCGCGATAGCCAGCAATATTAGCCATCGAACTTAAGGCATCCATTTTTTGTGCACGTGTAATGCGAGGAATGCAATCCATAGCTAGAGCAGTCACTTTCTTCGCATTTAAAAGTTCTAAAAGCTCTTTGTTTTTTGCAGGCCAGAAAAATGAGATCAGAGTTCCGCCTGATTTCATCACGCTCGCTTCCACAGTATTAGGTTCTCGAACCTTAACAACAATATCGCTTTTCCCCCAAACTTCTTTTGCTGTTTGTACTACTGTCGCGCCGACTTCTTCATACTTCGCGTTGGAGTAATCTGCTTGCTCGCCGGAGTTAGATTCTACAAGTATTTCAAATCCCATTTTGCGAAGTGCTTCTGCACCTCTTGGAACAATTGAAACTCGTCTTTCACCAGGAAAAACTTCTTTTGGTATGCCAATAATCATTAGTTAAGCTCCAGCGTCTAGAACTCCACATATTACATTAAAACGGTCTTTTCTGTAGCCTGTATACTGACGGCTACTTCTATTAATTAAAGGATATTAAAGATGATTATGCTCGCGCAACAAATGGATACAACAAGTACAACAATTGACCCTGCTTTGACAGGTGCAGCAGTAGGTATTTTATCTGTGGGTTTTTTAATAATCCTGTTTATAGCTGCAGTGCTTCAACTACTTGCATGGGCAGGAATGTGGACTGCTGCTAGTAAGGCTGACCAGGTAGGTATTCTTGCTTGTATTCCAATTGTTCAAGTGTTTATATGGCTCATCATGGCAGACAAGCCACTTTGGTGGTTTGTCCTCATGTTTATACCTTTGGTTAATTTTGTAATATTAATAGTTATGATGCATGAAATATCGAAGCGATTTGGAAGGGGAGTTGGCACCACTATTGGACTCATCTTCTTGCCGTTTGTCTTCTGGCCAATTCTTGGTTTTGGCTCTGCCGAATATAATTTGGGCAATGCAACCGACTAGTTTCGACTTTAGAAAACATGCGGTCTTCGTCAGCGTGACTTCTTATCTAGTCATTGATTAGCTTTGTGGATTTGTTTGTAGTATTACCATGTCGTGGTAGCGTTCGCTTCGATTCATAAGTTCATCATGGGTTCCAGATTCAATAATTCTTCCATTGGCAAGAACGAGAATCTGATCTGCGTCACGAATCGTGCTTAAACGGTGTGCAATGACAAAACTTGTGCGATCTTTTAATAGCGTCGAAAGACTATGTTGAATAAGTCTTTCTGATTCCGTATCGAGATTACTAGTGGCTTCATCAAGGATTAATATTTTCGGATCAGCAAGTAGAGCTCGTGCAATTGCAATTCGTTGACGTTGCCCTCCGCTAAGCTTCACGCCTCTTTCCCCAATTTCGGTGTCGTAGCCATTCTTGAAATCTCTTATAAACTCATGCGCTGCTGCCTGTTTTGCCGCTTCTTCAATTTCTTGTGCAGAAGCGTGGCGTCTTCCATATGCAATATTGCTCGCAATTGAACCTTCGAATAAGAAAATATCTTGTTCAACTATCCCAAGAAGTGTTCTGTATGAATCTAAATCAATGTCTTGTAAAGTAAGGCCATCAAGTTCGATAGTTCCGCTTGAACAAGTGTAAAAAGCAGATACTAGATTGCACAGAGTAGTTTTACCAGAGCCGCTTGGCCCAACTAGTGCAATGGTTTTACCAGCAGGGGCAGTAAAAGAAATATCCTGTAGTACATTTGATTCTGTTTGCGGATAAGCGAATGAGACCTGCTTAAATTCAATGTTGCCAATTACTAGTTTTGATGAAACGTATTTTCCACCTTTATGCTCATCTTGCTCAGTAGGCTCAAGAAATAAGTCCAGAACTCGGTCGAGCCCTGCAAGAGAATTTTGAAGCTGAGTTGCACTTTCAGCTAACGTAGCAAGTGGTCCCATAAGCATTGCCAAATAGGTTAAGAACATCACGAGATCACCAGCAGTTATTGCTTCAGAAGCCGTGATTTCTCCTGCGGCCATGAGCTCGCGGTCATGTAATACTTGCCATCCGCCAAACCATAGAAGAGCAGCTGTTGAGACAGGGATTAATATAGACCATGCAATGTCAATACCGCGAGATAGCCACCAAGCGAGAAATTCTTTACGAACAAGTAAATGATTCGAGCGAATCCAATTTGCTGCTTCAGTTCGTTGACGCGAAAAACTTCGAACAACTCGTGCTCCGCTGAATGATTCAGTGACCATAGCATCAGTGTGTTGGCGAGTGCCTCTAATACTTCTCCACAAAGGACGAATACGACTAATCCAAGTTCGATGAGTGAAGAAAACAATTGGAAATAGTACAACTGAGAATACAAGCAGCCGCCAATCCACGAAAACCAAAATTATAAGGATTCCGATTAGTTGAATAATTGCTCGCCAAGGGTTGTAGCAAAGACCAAAAACAAGTTCTCCTATTGCGCCGGCGTCTTCACGAACTAAAGAAGCTGCTCCTCCTGCACGTAGTTTGTGAACACGGTGTAATGGCAATGAACTAGCGTGCATAAATGCTTTTCTTCGAATAGCTACTTGGATTCGCTTTGTAGCCCGGGTGGCAATCCAGCGTCCTCGAACACTGAAGGCTAGTGCAACAATTGCAAGCGTAACTGTGCCTATAGCAATGAAAGCAAGCAAAGTGTTTTTGTCAACAAGAGCAGGAAAATTATTGACGATTGAAGGTGGTAGTGCTTCATCACCAAGGATGTTGTCGAACACAATTTTAGTTGCTGCTGGAGGGATGAGGCCAACAGTTGCACCAATGGTTAAAAAGCCAAGTGCCCAAAATATGTCTTTTTTATTTTTACCAACAATTATAAAAAATTGTTTTATCAACTCCGAGAACGATCTCGTTCGCTCTGTTTCAGTTCGGTCTGTGCTAATCGAAGTGTAGTCGCCAGACTTCACAGATTTTTTGAGTCGTTTTTTGAATCGTATAAAACGAGATTTGCTCGAAATGTTATTACGCATAGAGAATGTAATTGTATACCATGTACGCATGTCACCATTACATGAATTTGCAATTGTTTTTGCTGCTCTTATCGTAATTACAAATCCCCTTGGTAATCTTGGGGCTTTTATTTCAATTACTGAAGGCAGTTCGGAATCTTTTAAGAAAAAACAAGCAAAGAAAGCTGCAATTTACTCGTTTTTTCTTTTGTTTGTATTCTTTATTGCTGGCCGATATATTCTTGAATTCTTTGGAATTACAATCGATGGTATTCAAATTGGTGGAGGCATCATCATTGCAAGAATTGGCTTTAGCTTAATGGCTGGAAAGCCATCTCATGCTTCTACAGATAAGGAGCATCAAGCAGCAGTAGAAAAGGAAGACGTTTCATTCTGTCCATTAGCTATGCCTATGGTTGCTGGGCCAGGTGGACTCGCAGTCGTTCTATCGGTTGCAAAAAAGGCTCATATGGAATTTATTGATTACGTTGCAGTCACTAGTGCAATATTAGTCACATGCATTGTTATCTGGCTTGTATTCCGAGAATCTTCGTGGGCTTCCAAGCTGCTTGGTCAAACTGGTATGACGGCGATAACTAAAATTATGGGCTTCATTATTATTTGCATCGCAGTGCAAATGATTGTTACTGGAACTGGAGATATCCTGTCCGATTGGGGCATCGCTACTATTAGCGCAAAGTAAGCGCTTTATGAAGTGTTCCTTGGAATGAACCTGTGATTGCACCGTTTGTGGTAACAAGGTCGCATCCAGCTTCGCGAGCAGCATTGAGTAAATCAGTTGCTACATGCCCACAAAAAGCAATAATAGGAGATTTGGTAATTTCTTGTATTGATTTAACCGTTTGTTGTATGTCATAGTCATCTTTACTCAAATCAAGCAATACTGCAGCTGGCTTAAACTCTTTAATGCGCTTAACTAGTCCAGTAGGTCCTATTGCACCTTTGTACTGATATCCTGCTTCTTCGGCAAGGCCTTTGATTTTTGCACCAAAGAATAGGGTGGCAAGGCAAACAATTGTTTGTTCATGTTGCATTGATGATCTCTTTCATTTGCTGACGTATTCCATCAAAGCCTCTATTTAGATTGACTCCAAGGATTTCTGTGACATCACTAGTGTCAAATGAGTTTTTAGGTTTTTCGGGGCTTGAAAAATCAATGTCTGCATCAATGTTTAATTCCTCTGCTGCGATTTTTGCCCAGTCTGACCATCTCGCGTAGCAGTCCACAAGGTTGTACACGGCAGGGGTAGCCGCAGGGTTATTAATCGCGGCAATAGTTGCTAGTGCAACATCCTCGACGTGTACGAATTTGCCACCGCCTAGTTTTGCAAATGCTTTTCCACTTTCTATTGCTCGAAATATAGGATAACCTATGCTGCGCTTAATACTGGGGTCTATTCCATATACAGCACAGGGTCTAAAAGCAGTAACGGGCTGGCCTTGAGTCGCTCTCGACCAGAGGTGCGCTTCGACCGCAGCTTTGCAAGCGCCATACAGCGATCCTGGTCTTGTAGGGTGCGCTTCATCAATTGTGCCATCCCATTTTTCATGCATATAGTGGTGGACTGCGATACTACTCATATAAATAAAGTGCCTGTTTTCGCTTGCATGTAGTAGTTTGATTGAACCTTCAAGGTTACTTCTAAGATGTTCTGTCAGATCTTCACTTTTTACAGCATTCCAATCAATGCTGTCATGAATGACAATATCAGCTTTAGAAATCAAGGATTGAATCGATTTATTGTCATCTTGTGTGCCAATGACGAAACGATCTACGAATGGTTCGATATGGTCGATTTTGCTTGATTCTCGAACGAGTGCAGTAACGCAATGACCATGTTCGGCTGCGCATTTTGCAATATTTGAACCTATAAATCCAGAAGCGCCAGTAAGTGCGATGTTCATATTTTGCCTTTATTATTTAACCTGAAATGGGAATAGTGAGAACAGGTGCGCCAGAGTTCGATGCGCCAGATTGCATCCCCATTAACACTTGAATGAGTAAGAAAGTTGATTTCGATTGTAAATCATTATCGTGTATGTAAAACCAGCTGTCTTTATATTTAACTGCTACAGACGCATCGTTTGGTGCATGTTTGCTAGAGTGGATTCGGAGTAATTTTTCACCATTAGTGTTATTGAAGTCTGCATATTTTGGCAAAGCTACAGAAGCTAATTCGTCTGGGATATCAACGTCCATTGATGCATAGGTCAATATGTCTTGCATCGAACGTGTTCCGAGGACAATTGTTTTATCATCTTTTGCTTCAAGTCCATACTCAATGGCAAATGATGTGGTTCCCTCCTTGGCTTTTGTTAGTCCAAGGTTACTCAATAAACTATCAACATTCTTTGTAGTTTCTGGGTCCGTATGTTTATTCAATAGTATGGCAGTCTCAACCGTATTTGATTGTTCTGAGTTTTTTCGAACAACTGACCATTCAAGAGTTCTTTGAGCATCTAAATATTGGATGGCATCTGTAATGTCTCCAAAACGTTTAAATTCAGCGGCTGCGCTTGAGCTGGTATTTGGGTTGATAGGATTCCAACTGTTGTTAACATCATTAATTTGGTTAAGAGCAAGGGGTAGAACCATACCGGCAGGCCAGCTTTGAAGGAGTAGCACAATAGTGTCCGCAGGAATCGGAGAAAGCATTTGTGTCACGTACTCAACGCCAGTAAGTTCTTCGTAAGTGATTGTCGGATTATCTTTCCATGTAAATGTTGGAGAAGCACTTGTGGGGAAACTGCTCGATTCAAAAATCCCATTTGTAGTTGTACCTAGTTCACTTTGAAATGAAAGATTTGAAGTCATCGAAGTGACATTTAAAAACACGGCTCTGTCGAGAAAACGCATTTTTACTATGTTTAGTAAGATTTGTTCAGACTCACTTTGTCCGAGGGCGAGATTGTATTCCATACGACCTGCTCGGACGGAATCAGGCCCCATAGATCCGCAGCCAGGTGCAGAAGCAAGGGTTAAAGCAATGAATATATATATATATAGATGAATCTTCATATTTGCATGATATGTTGAGGTGCAGAAGTATGCTTTATGTGCATAGAATATCTTTTAGAATGTCTAATGATCAAAATAGGATTCCAATGCCAGTATTTCCTGAAGTTCAGATGAACCTTGTGAATCCTAAAGAACCAGTTACAGCCAAAGTAGTGAAATCAGAGATTTGTCTCCGCGGTGGTCGAAAATCAGCAGGATTTGTTCGGCATGTCGAGATTGATATCACTGGAACTCCATTGGAAGGCAACTACCAAGCAGGGCAGTCTTTTGGGATTGTTGCGCCAGGTTTAGATGAAGAGGGAAAGCCGCACAAAGTGCGTCTGTATTCACTCGCCTGCCCAAGTTGGGGTGAGGACGGTGAAGGCAAAATTATTTCGACAACGCCAAAGAGAGTAATTGACGAGTACCAGCCTCAAAATGAAGGCGATGATCCAGATCGTCACGAATTATTTCTTGGTGTATGTAGCAATTACATTTGTAATTTAAAAGTTGGTGATGAGGTGCAAGTAACAGGTCCAAGTGGCAAGCGTTTTTTAATTCCAAAAGAACCAGACAAGCACGACTATATCTTTATGGCAACTGGTACAGGGATTGCGCCATTCCGTTCTATGTGCAAGGAATTATTTGAAAATCCAAATGGCCCTACATCAAGTGAAGTTCATCTTATCATGGGAGTTCCATATTCTACGGACTTGCTATACGACGACTTTTTTATAGAACTTTCTTCGAAGTATGAAAATTTTCATTACCACATAGCAGTTAGTCGAGATCGGCAGCCAGATGGTTCAAAAGGCTTGTATGTTGGTCAATTACTTGAACAAAAGTACAATGAATTATTTGGTCCACTTCTTTCTAGTGATCGCGGTCTTATGTATATTTGTGGTTTAGTTGGAATGCAGTTTAATGTCTATCAATTGTTCGCTGACAAAGAAATTGCTGAAAGATATATGACTATTAATGACGAATTAAAAGATGTTCCATTTTTAGAATGGACTCAAGAACAGATGAAGCGGTACATCAAGCCGAATCATCGATTTATGGTGGAGGTTTATTGATGAAGTATTTTTGTTTAGTAATTTTTGGTTCAGCAGCAGCGGCAGTCGTAGCAGTGTTTATTTCAAAGGCTCTTGAAATCAATGGCGCTGCAATAATCGGTGGCGGAGTCGGTGGTGCAGTAGCGGCAATACTTGCTACGAAATTGAAGAAGTGATTATTGGTTTAGTCAGATCGATCTTAGAAGAACATTATGAAGCCCATAAATGACAAAACAATTTTTTGGATAATGGGCACAGCTGCATTCTTATTTATCTGCGCCATAGTAGTGGCCACAGCAATGACTCAAGCTTCTTCATTGTCTCCTTGGAAGGTGATACTTCCAATAGCTATTGCTCTAGCGCTAATCGTTCCAATCGTCGGATTCATTCTGTTGTCGCTGCGTCGCTAACATCATTTTTCAGCAGTCTGTAAAGTGGAATGTCAACGATGAATGGGCCAAATGGAACAACTGCACCGACAAGTCCCCAGATGAACAACTTTGTTGAAAGTGGTATTTTTATTTTGCCAATGATGAGCAGCATGACGAACCCAATGAAAAGGAAACCGTGCACCATACCAGCGATGGTAACGGCCATTGGTTGATCATACATATACTTCATTGGCATTGCGACGAAGAATAAAAACAATGTTGATAGGCCTTCGACGATACCAAACCAAATGAGTATTAGTAAAAGTGTTCTATTGATTTTCATAGGGCGAACATTGTAACAGCCAATATTTGTAAGCGAAAGCTTTAAAAAGGCTTGTGTTAACTTATCTTTTTTATTGTGTTATCATAAAAATATGGCAAAAATATCAGTTCCAGAAGAGCAGCAATCTAAGCCCAATGAACAAGAGCCAAATGCGGTTGCGGCATCATTAGCGCATTGGTCTTTTCTAATGTCATTTATACCCTTCGCTCCGCTGATTGTTCCATTGGCGTTGTATTTCACAACAGGCGAAAAAGATCGGTTTGTGAAAGAGAATGCAAAAGAAGCATTGAACTTGTTTATCTTTGCAGTCATTATTGTTCTAGTTTCGATTCCACTCTGCTTCGTAGTTATTGGTTTTTTCATTATTGGCGTAATGGCGCTTTTCTGCTTAATTATGCCAATCATTGCAGCAATTCAAACTATGAGCGCAGAAATAGGTAGTGAACCTTATCGCTATCCTATTATCTTTCGGATTATTTCTTAGTTGATTAAATGGCCTACTTAATCCAGGAGCCAGTAGTAGTAATATCTGTTTTATCCTGATCGCCAGTATTGATTAATCCTGAAGGTTCAATCAACATTACTGAACATTCATTTTCTGAAACAGGTCGGTGCTCTACGCCTTTTGGCACCACAATCATTTCGCCCTTGCTAAGTTTTACAGATTTATCACGAAACTCCATTGTAAATGAGCCCTCTAGAACAATAAACATTTCGTCAGCGTTGGTATGAGAATGCCAGATGAATGAGCCAGAGAACTTTGCTAGTTTGACTTCATGATCATTTACTGCAGCAATAATTTGAGGTGACCAATGGTCGCTGAATTTAGACAAGTTATTTTGGATATCTATTGCATTCATATGTGTAAGTTCAATTATTCTCTATGGTATGTCCACAATAACATGAAGCGGGAGGCATTACATCTGCGCTTTTCCAAGCAATTTTAAATGCGCTATCGGCTTGTGCAGCTTCTTCATATCGCTCTTGACCACGAAGTGCGTCGCGAAGTCCAAGTAATGCCCACCCATTTGCTGGGAAAATTTCTAAATCTCTTAGAAATACGGCTTCTGCTTTTTTGTACTGTTGGTCAACTATCAAAAGTGCGCCGTATGCATGGCGCGCAGGCATCATCCAAGGGACTGGTTCTGCATATACCAATGTCTCTTCAAATTCAACCGCTTCTTTTAATGCTGCAAGACCTACGCTATGGTTTCCTGCTTTAAATTCAATTTCACCTACAAGTACTAATCGAGCAAGTGGCATGATTTCAGCAGCAGGCTGGTTGCCTAGCCACCAATCTTCCGCAGGAATCTTTTTAACAGCTTCATCAAACAATGCAAGTTCTTCACGCGCTTTCTTGTCTTTGTCCGTATTTGCAAATGCAACCCCTCGGGCATAGTGCCGAAGAGAGTTGCCCACTACTGCCCATTTTGGTGGTGAAGGTTCAGAAAGAATCTCCTCCCACATCCCAAACCGTACAAGTACAGACCACTTGCATGCTGCGACTCCATCACTTCCAAAACCAAAATTTTCTAGAATTTCTGCAGGGACTTCTTTTTCAATTGCCATTGCTGCATTGACGGCTTCTCGTTTGCGGCCTTGCATCATTGCAGCCCATGCTAAAAAGTGCCTGTTATGCGCCATGTACAAACGATATTCACTTCCATTTGGATCAGAGTCAAACCATGCATCATCTAAAGCTGCAGCGCGGCGATTACAGTCAGCCGCATCGTCGTATCGCCCAGTTTGCATCCATATATGTGATGGCATATGGACAAGGTGACCCGAAGCTGGGACTAAATTAATTAGACGGTCGGCGGCTGGTTCTGCAATTTCTGGCCATGGCGAAGATTCCATGGCATGAATATAAAGGTGATTTGCTGCAGGGTGATTTGGATGCATGTGCATTACACTTTCAAGAAGAGCACGAAACTCTGGTGTTCGTTGTAACGGTTCACCTTCTAGTGTCCAGTATTCCCATGGCTGCATCACCATCATTGCTTCAGCAGTCCAAGTGATGATGTCTGGGTCCGTCGAGAATTGTTGACGAACTGATTCCATAGCTTTTAGATATGCAAGGTTTTGTTCCATTAAATCTTTCGGAACTGGGTAGTTGTATCTTTTGACAATTGCATCTATGAGTGCTCGATTTGCTCCAGTTTCATTTGCTCGAAGCTCATATGCTTTTTTTGCAGCAGCATAAGACCATTTATCGTATGGGGGCGCTATTTGAGGGTTGTTTTGATTTGGTCCAGCAGAGTAAGCAATTCCCCACCATGCCATTGCGCAATCTGGATCATGCACAGTGGCTTGTCTGAAGGATGCAATTGCGCCATCAAAGTTGTATCCAAACATTAATGCTAAGCCCTGGTTAAACCACATTCGTGCTTCTTCAGAATCTGTCGTAATGGCTCTTCTATGATCACCAAGACTTTCAAGAATCATTGGTGGTGTCTCACCAACTTCTGGTAATTGAGGGCTAGCTTCTACTGAAGCTATACAAGATAAATTTAATAGGCAAGCTATATATAGGGAACTCATAATTTGATTCTCCATGATTAAATTAGGCATAATACGTTTCATATTTACCTATATGATATGTAATTAATATAATTGCATGGTACTTTCAATGATTTCAAGAACTGTAGAATTAAAAATTTTCTTATTGCCTCTTTTCCTCTTGTCTTGTTCTTCGCAATCTCAAGAAGAATTGATTTTCGATGATTCACTTGATGCTTGGGGTCAAATCACAGATTTAGAACCAGATTTTTTTGCGGCGAATGATGTAACTTCAGAAGCCTTGGCTTTGACAAAAGAATACTATAAAATTGCTTCAGATAATTGGGGAAGTTATGGCCCATTGGAATTTTGGCTCGTTGGAAAAAGTGAGGAATCTGCAAAGCAACTAGATGTTGAATATTGCGCATTACGCACTCTAAAGTCGCCAAGTATTCCAGAAGAGCATTGTCTTGATAGGGAATATAATTTTGTTCAGTATGCTTCTGAAGGTAATGCTGGACTGAATCTTAGAAGAAGTGATTATGAAGAGTGGTCTGGTTTTATTATCACGATGACCTCTAAAAATCCAAGCCCAACGGAAGATGATTATAAGCCCATTCTCTTTCATGAATATTTTCATGTGTATCAACAGGCACATGTTTATACAAGGGATCATGAAAAGCGCCAGGAGATGTGTAAGGAGAACCCGTGGTGGTTAGAAGGTGGAGCGGAGTACATGGGTCAATTTCTATATTCAAAGCAAGAAGGTGTTCGTGATGGTTACTTCAAGGAGGTGATGGGATGGAAGTTGCACTCGATTGCCAATTTGCAAAATAACCAAAGGATTGAAGATATCTCTTATGGTCCAAATGCAAGGCTTGCATATGATTTAGGAGCTTGGTTTATTGCATTTCTAATTCATAAAACTAGCGAAGAAGCTTATCGCGTAGAATTTTTTCGAGATCTCAATGATTTAGGTTTTGAGAAATCATTTGCAAATAATTTCGGGGCTTCCTCAGAATCAATGTTAGATGAATTTCACGATGTCTTTCTGAAACTACCTAAGCAAGAACAGCTAGCAATTCTGCCCGAATAATCTAGAATGGGTTTATGAATAACTCAATATCAAATCATTCGTATCTTATTACCGGTGGCTCACTCTTTACAATTCCATTCGCTCATTCAATTTGCGATGATATAGACCAATCATTATTTGCAGATCGAGTTGGCACTACAATTAATCATCCCGCATTTGTACTTGCGCATACGGCTTATTATGCTGGTGTTTGCGTTCAGTTGCTTGGCGGTTCAATAAATTTTGATGAGGATGAAGCAGTTCTGTATGAATTTGGTTCAGAGTGTCTTGATGATCCTTCAAAGTACTTAAGTAAAGACGCTTGTTTTGAACGATACGAAAGCCGTTTCAAAAATGCGGCAGAGTTTTTGTCGTCATGCAATCCAGCTATCTTAGAAGCATCAGCAGATCACACGCCGTTTGTAGGCCGATTTGGAACTTTGGGTGAAGTGGCCTCATTCATGTTATTAGGTCATCCATGTTTTCATTTAGGGCAGCTGAGTGCATGGAGGCGAGTCGCTGGTTTAGGCCCAACATCTTAATCCATTAATAATCATTTATTTTTGATTGATTTAAATGATATTTGATGTTTAAATAGTATTTATCAGTCTTATGAAAATACTGTATTTCAATATTATTTTACTTACTATTAATTCATCAACATTTTCTGATGTATTTACTGTTCCTATTGATTACCCAACAATAACATCAGCACTAAATTCAGTTAATGATGGCGATACTATTTTAATTGAATCAGGCACTTACCACGAATCTATTTTTGTGGATAAGTCAAATATAACTATAAGAGGAGAAGTGAATGACGAAGGGAATCCACTAGTTACAATTGATGGTGAAAATAAACTTGATATTTTAATAGGAGTAGGAGTTGTGGGGTCTTCTGGCTGCACTATCGAAAACATAGAATTTACCCGATCGCTAGGTAATGCTATTTGGATTTATCATCACTCTCCGACAATTCGAAACTGCACATTTGTAGATAATTCAACTCAATGGCAGGGCGGTGCAATCTGGTCTTCAGATTCTCAGGCTCTAATTGATCGTTGTCTCTTTTTAGATAATGGTGGCAGTTCAAAAGGAAGTGTTGTTTTTGTAAAAAGTATTGGTGGAGACGCTGGTCCTGGAGTCATTTTTCATGATTGTCTCTTTGAAGGTAACGAGGGTTCTAGCGTAGCTTCAGTACAATTTTATGAATCCGCTTTCCAGTACTGCACTTTTAAAAATAATTACAGTAACTCTGTAATTGCTTCTTATTCTGCTATTGCAACAATCTATCAATCTGTTTTTTGTGAAAACAACGGAGATGCTGTGTCGGGTAATTGGGATGATGCTGGTGGCAATAATTTTTATGATATATGTCCAGATGGATGTCTTGGAGATATCGACAATAATATGGAAGTTGGTGTTTCTGATTTATTGGCAACTATTGAATCGTGGGGTTACTGCGAGATTCCAGAAACTTGTACTGCAGATTTAGATAATGATGGGTCAGTCGATGTAAGCGACATACTCATTCTTATTAGTGAGTGGGGAGATTGCCTTTGACTAGCATAAAATATATTGTTTTTGTTCTTCACGTAATATTTATTAGTAATGCTTTTGCATTCGAACTTGATAAAGAGAAAATTCGAGCAATAGATGAAGCTGTTGCTATTGAAATGAAAAAACAAGATGTTGTTGGCCTTGCTATTGGCATTGTTCAAGACGGAAAAGTTGCCTATACCAAAGGTTATGGTTATGCGGATTTAGTCAAAAAAAAGAAAGTTAATGAGTCAACATTATTCCGTTGGGCATCTGTTGCAAAACCTATGACGGCAGTTGCAGCATTGCAGTTAGTAGAGAAGGGTGAGTTAGACTTAGATGAGGATATTCGATCTATAGTGCCAGAGTTTCCAGATAAAGGTGTAGTTATCACAACTCGTCAACTTCTTAGTCACTTAGCTGGAATGCCGCATTATCAGGATGGAATTATCAAATCAAATATTGAGTATAAATCTTCACACCCTTTTGAAGATGTTGTTATTGCACTTGATACTTTTAAGGAAACTCCTCTCGTTTCAAAACCAGGTGAAAAGTATCATTACTCTACACATGGTTTTATACTTGCAAGTGCAGTAATACAAAAAGCAGGGGATAAGAAGTTTGCAAGGCAAATTGAGGCGCGAATCGCAAAGCCGCTAAAAATGTTATCGCTTGAGCCAGATTATCAATGGAAGCCACGATCAAGGCGGGCGAAGGGTTACAGGAAGATAAATGGAAAAGTGGTAGATTCAACAGATACAGATGTGTCTTGGAAGCTCGGTGCTGGAGGCTGGATATCTAACATTGGAGATTTAACAAGATTCGCTGCGGGCTTAATAGGGGACGAAATTCTTTCTGCTGAATCTAAACAACTTATGTGGACTTCTCAGTTAGATGGTGAAGGCAAGAGGACTGGTGGAGGCCTAGGCGTTGGGGTTGGAAAGACTAAATTCTTCAATCAAGAAGAACTTGTTTCAAAAGATACTCTTAGGGTTACGCATAATGGATTTCAAGAAAAGACAAGAACTCGTATGGTGATTCATCCATATGAAAAACATGGTGTTGTAGTGATGTCAAATTCTGAATATGCTGATCCGGGCGCATTTACCAAGCTAATTTATTCCATTTTAATTCCTAGCAAATAGACTTTACTAGGATCAGGCATGGATTTGATTCATCCCATAACTTAGGAAATACTTCCAGAGGTATAAAACCAACTGCTTTATAAAAAGATCTAGTTTTTTCATATGCGCCACATTTGCGATCTTCCGAAATCGTCTTAACTTGTAGTATCTTTACTCCATCACTTCGCAGATATTCCTCAATGGAATCAATCAAAAATCGACCAGCGCCAGTACGATGATAATTAGGAAGTATGGCCATGCAGTGAATTTCAGCAGATGCTGGAAAGTTACGTTTAATTGTAACGAAGCCAATAATATGCTCTTTGTCCTTTAGAAGCATAGTCGGCATCGTGTCAGCGTCTTTTACATATTGCACTAAGGAATCTTCAATTCCAAACCATTCTGGAAGAGCGCGAAGTATAGGCTCACAAGCAGCGCCGCAATTGTTTGTTGGTTGTTGTGTTGTAATATGTTTTTTCATTTTTTTACTTGATGGATGAGATTTTGTAATATCTCTTCGAATCCAACAGTTTGCTCTGGGTGCGGGCTAGCGCAAATAACTTTGCCTTTGCCAAAGTTTCCACGTATTAACGCTGGAGTATTTAGCATGATGCCATCTGGAGCATTGTTTGTATTAATTTCACTTCTGTAATAAGCAAGCACTTCATAGTCTTGCAAATCGATAACATTGGCAGGCGCATAAATAGGGCCATTTGCATAAGAAATTGATTGAAATGGATTAATTGATTTGTAGTGATCCATTTTTGTAGTCCATTCGATTTCAACTTTTCCTCGTCCTCTTTTCCAGTGCGCACGATCAATTACTTTTGCATCAACAATTCCAAGCGACCATTCGTATCCAGTTGATGCAAGATATGCTCCTGCACAGATGCCGACAAAGCCTCCTCCGTTGTCAACAAAATCAATGACCGCTTGTCTTCCTTGAGTATTTAAACTTTTTGCTTGTCCTGAGCCAGAGCCGCCTGGGAAAATTACAACATCAAATTGATTTAATACTCCAGATCGAATATCTGTAGCACAAACTCGACGCAGGTCAAAACCGTTTTCTTCATTTAAAATAGCTTCTAAATTTGATGGTCCTTTTCCAGAGACGCCTGTTGAAACATACATTGCAATAGAAATAGCTCCATCAGTCCGGGCATTTCCAATTAAAACATCAGGTCCATGATCAATCATATTAAGATTTGATAGGACTTGATGAATCATTATTCGGTGCTGTCTGGCTCGAAATGTAGTGGCTTGATCCTTCTTAGTTGTTTCAACAATCATCGCAGGAATGTTTAATTTTTCATGAGCGGCTCGTGCGAGGCTTCCTGCAACAGGGTAGGTTAGAAGTGAAAATTTCTTCGAGTCATCCTCTATAGTGCTATTAATAGTTTTAATAATGGAGTCGCCCATATTGCGTGTATTTTCAGTCTTGTCTGGTATGACTGAGCTGCCTACAGAGTCACTGTTTATTTTGTGAAAGTCATAGCCCTCATGCATGTCGATGAGTAATGAGGGGCGATGTGCATCCACAATTGACCATAGCGCCTTCGCGAGTTCCGTTCTTGGAATATCATCAACGGGGAATTGTCTATTTAAATCGGAATAGGATTTATCAACCTCTGGCGTGTGTCGTTTATTTGCGTCTAAAGCGCGTACATTTGCTCTTGGAATAATTACAAGCTTTCCTCGTGTAATTTTCCAGCCACTAATTTGTTCAGCAGCAAGCGGAGGAGCAGGTTCATTTCCATGCATTCCTGCAACAAGCATAACCGTTGGGCCATCAATTTCTGTATCGATAATAACAACATCAGTTTGCCAATTTGGATTTTCAGACGAAATTGGCTGAGTACTAATTTCAAGTCCGAATAATGCGGACCCAACAAGAAGAAGAAAGTTAGAAATCATTGATCGTTGCTTACCATCTATTTATTTGAACCCACTTAAGATCCATGATCAGTGCGCCATGGTCTGATGGAAAATCTCGTTCAATAACTGGTATCGATTCATCTTCCCAAATAGTAGGCAAGACATGTCCAGCTACCGGCTGAAGCGTCCAGCCAGATTTCAATTGAGATGGATTTTTTAAATACAACCGATCAATACGTTCAAATCCTTGTTCAACTTGATTTTCTCCTTTGCCTTTTGTTCTGTACATTGGTGACCAAGTGATTCCTGGATGTTGTACGGGGTTAGGGTAGATCATTCGAAAAACATCTGTAAAACCAGCTTCGCTCATCGCTGAACTCACAGGAAGATTCATAGCTCGTCTTCTCTTATACACACGTGAAGTGTCAGTGGTCCAGTCAAGATGTGAAGGGCAATTCCAATCCCCGCCAACAAGTAGTGGGATGTTAATAGATAGATGCCCAGATTCTTTTAGATGCTTAATGATTGCTTCTGCTTGTTGTTTTCGATTCGAACCAACTTCTTCACCCGCGAGTAAGTCTTCGTCACTGATATCTGGCTGCGATCGCAATGTATAGGTAATAAAAGATCGATAATCAATCCAGATGCTCCATACGATTAATTCGCGTCCTTTTGAATCTTTCAATTTCGCGCCAACGCCGTGCCATGGATCATGGAAAAAAGTAGTTTCAATGTCAAGTGGAGTCAGAACACAAAGGTGTGTGCTGTCTGCTTGATGTTCATTCCAGCCCAATTCTTCTGCTAGCCAAGCGCCTAGCTTAGGGCGTTCGCCATTAATGTCATAACTCTCTTGAAGTAAGACGATATCCGGTTTTGTTTCTCGAATAATTTTTAATGTTTTTTCAGCTCCTTGGTTTACGTCATTTGCTCCATGTAGAACATTCCATACCATTACTCGTAAGTCATCGCCTTGAGAGTCATCTTGAATGTCTTGTTCTGCGCTGGATACTTGAATACTCAGAAGTGCTCCAAAGAACAACGTAAGGAATTTTGTATGTTTCATTCTTTAAGTATAGCTGTCTGCAGAGGTTCTATTCCACAAATAGAGATATATTAGATTTCTGATTCAAATCTTTAATTTGTTGGCCTGGAAGAGCTTTTTTCATTACTAATTTTCCATTGCCATGCCATCCAATAAAGATACCAAGAGGCCATTCCTCATGAAGTTTGATTTCAAATGTTTCGTCTGGATCTTGAAATTGGTGTTCTATATTTAAATATACATTCTCTCTTGCAGCGTGAGGGCCTCTGTTATATGAACCTCCGCTACGTAACGGTTGCTTTGGATTTTTTCCGTGTTTAACAACTATATTTTGATGTAAGTTTCGAAAAGAACAGGCTCTATGCGAATCCATTGCAAGTGCATTTCCTTCTCCATTCATAAATACATTAAAATGGCTGCCCCATGAAATCGTTGTGCCATGAATGTGAGGTGCATTGAGCGCAAAGTTTTTAACAAGGCAGTGGCTGGAATAACTTAGTGATATTGGATGGTGCATAAATCGTCCATTTGTAAGGACATTCTCAATTGTTACAAAGCCGCAGTTATTGAGAAAGATGCCACTGTCTGCAAATTTCATAGTTATATTTGATACTTTTGATTCAACAGCAGCACTTACAGAAATACAGTTATGGCCACGTTCTTTTAGATGTCCTGGATACTTTGATTCTATAAATTCAAAATCAAAACCATCAATGATGCAATTTTGCAGATGAGGCACATGCATCAGTGTTGGTTTCCAGTCTGGATGAATCGGAAGTGGAAGTGGAGGGTCTAATTCAAGTGCATTTTCATTCACCGAAACTACTTTGAACCACGATCTGATGCGAGCTGTTGTAGCAGTTTGCATTTCTTCACCATATTGATATGGTTTAATTTCATCTCCGTATAGCCACTTGAGTAGAGTGTCATTTCCTATGTCGTTGTACCACCATATTTGAACCCAATCTCCAGGAGTGGGTTTTTGATCTGTCCAGTTTATATCTACGATATTACCGCCATCATTTACAGGAGATGAGATTGTGCCAAGTTTCTTTTGTTTTCCCGTTGGTGATAAAACAATAAAACCACTACTCCAGCTCCAATTCTTGTTTTCACCATATATATCTGCAAGTGGTTTTGGGCAAAATAGAGTTGAGCCATTTCCTTTTAATTGCACATTGTCAGCATTAACTTTGAGGCGCTGCCCTAAGATCCATCGGCCAGGGGGAAAGTTGACAATGCCACCTTCTGTTGGAAGTGACTGTATTGCTTTTTTGATTGCATCGGAATCATCGTTTTCATCATTAGTAATAGCTCCATAGTCTGTAATGTCAATGATGTTAGTTTGTAATTTGTTAGTAATAGTTGGATTGCAT
>Ga0163179_10000220_pt1 | contig 40413 bp, 44 predicted proteins | sample AtlANTMetagenome_FD_109643 | JGI IMG/M metagenome (GOLD analysis project Ga0163179, IMG submission 109643) | Marine eukaryotic phytoplankton communities from the Atlantic Ocean - Atlantic ANT 2 Metagenome | ecosystem: Environmental > Aquatic > Marine > Oceanic | place: North Atlantic Ocean... | reverse complement strand
TAACCCTTGGGAAGTTATTGCTGCTAAAGAACTATTTAGTTGGAATGGGCAAGCAAGAATGCTTACAATGCGTGCTCGTAAAGAATTAGACAAACCTACTAATTTGTTTTTAAACAAAGTTAGAGGAGTCGTTAATAATGAGTTAGGAAACATAAAACCTATTCTTAATGCGTGGAAAACTGAAAATGGTGTTCTTTTGGGGGATTTCCCTACTGCTTACGCATTAAATGACAGTGAAGCTTTTCAACGTCTTTTAATGTCAGCGATAGAAGGCGATCAAGCAGCTATAGAAGTTATGGAACAAGTTGCGTTAAAAACTGGCGTTGACCTTGTTGGCCAAGGAGCAACCTTGATGGAGAGTTTGCGCTTAATGGCAAACAGCATGGCACAAACAGATTTTCTTGCCAAAAGAGCAGGCTATTTCCCTCATCAATTAACTGATGAGTGGAAAGCAGCCATTGTAAGTAAACAAAAAGGCAGGACTGTAGGCCCTGAGCAAAGACGTTTTTATGTTGAGCCTAAAGAATTTGAAACAGAATTTGAAAAATGGTTTGCTGACAATTACACACCTGTGCGTAATCCACAAGGAAAGGTTATTCCTCCTACTGATGCGCAAATGCAAAATTTTCGCAAACAATTTGCCAACTCATCTAGTTCTCCTAGGACCACTTTCTTTGGAGAAGAATTAGGAAACGTTGGACAGCTAAACCCAATAAGCGGTAGAGCGTATGGAACTATCCCTGAGCAAATGTCTGAGATTCTAGAAAATTTAGGCATGAATGGTGAGTTCTTTAGCTTTAATATGCAAAAAGTTTTAGACAACTACAACCAAGGTGTTTCTCAGTTGATTGGAATGAATTGGTTAAATCAGAGAGTTATTAAGGGTGGATGGTCGCCTAATGCTACTGGTTGGGTAACTGGTTTAAAGATGCCTTCTGCTGCTTCGGTTGCAGCAAGCAGGCGTTTAACTCGCATGGTTCAAACAATTAAGAAAAAAGAAGTTGAAATAGATGAAGCAATTATTCGGTCTGCGGAAGCTGAACTAGCTCAAAAACGTTTGATGGATGAAACTATTGTAAATTTGGAAAATCAACACGCTAAGTTGCTTGATGAATATGAAACAGAATTATCTCGTGCAATGGATCGTGAGCAATTACTTAATAGGCGTGAACAAATGTACGGAGAGTCTGTTGATAAAACAGATGAATTGTTTAACAAGTTAATGCAAGTTATGGATGAACAAGAACAGTTCATGTTTGACATTGAAAAATTTAAAGCTGGAGAAATATCAATTGAAGAATTTCCTCAGTTCCAAAAAGCGATAGAAGCGAATGTGGAAATTCAAGAGCTTCAAGAGGTGCTCCAAAAGTTGATGATTGGTGGAGAGGATATAACGGATAACGTTTATTATTATCTGTACGAATCATTAAGTAACGGTGTACAAACTAAAGCAAAAATAGAACAACACCTTATTGAAAAATTTGGAAGCGTAGAACGAGCCAAAGATGCTGCTAATAAATACACTCAAGCGATTGCTGAAGTAATACAAACAAATAGAAATTATGAAGCTCATCGTATGACGAATATGGGTGTTTTTGGTGACGATGTAGATTTAGAGTTGTCTACGTTAAATACTATTTGGAACGACAGCGTTGGTAGAGAAATATGGCAAACAACTGCAGATGACATTATACGAGTAATTAAAGGTATAGATGCAGAAATTGATCCGTCACAAATTACTGATCCTGCGTTAAGAGCAATACGTCAAGACCTTAAACGTGAATTAGAAATGTTTATGCGCAGCATAAATTGGGAAGAGTTTGCTGACGATGCTGGGAACATTCCTAATGTTGCAAGCATGTATGAAAGCTATTTACAAGCAAAAGTGCGTGTTTCTACTGAAGTTAATAAACTTCTTGAAATTACACGAGGTTTAGATGCTGCTAAAGCACACGAATTTATGCCTGAGCTTTTGCAAATGCCCAATTGGCATCACATGACTTCAGAAGAATTGTTGCCAGTTATTATGAGGCAAGTTGAACAAGATCTTCCTGATGCAATGTCTGCGATAACTGCTTTTAATAAACTTGGTTATCAAGAAGTGCAAGGAGTAGCTGGTTCTCAAGGAATTGGTCAAATGGTAGATCGCAAAGTTATAGAATTAACTTTGCGAAGGTGGGAAGACGATATAGCACGAATGACGTTCCCTGATGCTCCGCCTCAAAGAGCGCAAGCTTTAGATGAGCCTGCTTTCCGTGATCCGCTAACAGGAAAAGATGTTACGCCTCTTGAACGAGAGCAAGCTTTAGAGCAAGTTTCTGCAGTTACAGATGATGTCGCTCCTCAGCAAAAAATTACTGCTGAAGAACTAACAGATATTCAGACATTAGAGATTGAAAACACTATTAAGCATCAAAGACAAAGGTGGGAAAACTCTAACGCTAAACGACATCAGGGGCAACGAGAAGGTGAACAAATTGAAGATTACCTAAAGAGAAACTTTGAAGAACGTGGCCAAATATCAGGAGAAGATGAACTAGTTACTCCTATGGGGGCTGCAAGACCTGATGAAGACGTGCTTGCTAGAATGGGTCCTGAACCATCTCCTGCAAAAGTTAGAACTTTTATGACACCTCATCAAGCTGTTAAAGTTCTTAATGACGGTGGTGTTTCTTACAGGCTTATGCCTGATGGAAGTATTTCTCAAATAATTGGACCTAAAACGGTTGTTTTGTCTGATGGGTCAGAAATGACTTTTAAAGAAATTAGTCAATATTTTGATACTGAAATGCTTAGGTTTGATGAAGGCATGGGTCAATGGTTTCAAATAAGCCATCACGATGCAATTGTAAAAGAAAATCCTGCTAATTTGCCTGCGTCAATGCTTAAAACATTGGAAACAATGGATATGGAAATTTCATCTTTAATGGATGAATTAGATCAAATAGCTAAAAAGTTTAGCGATTTAGAAGACCAAGGTCCTATTGCCCAGTTTGGTGTTCCTACTGTAGAAAATGTTGAGCAATGGCGAAACTTAATTAAGTCACACATGCACAATGGTATAGACGAGCAAGCAAAAGTTATTGCAAATCCTGAACTTAGCAGAGAATTAGGCAATGCCATAAGGCAATATTATTTGTTGATGGGGAAAGAATCTTTAGCGACTATTGAAAGTGCTTCTGATTTGGCGTTAAAGATAGGGAAATACAGGGAAGCGGTAGATAGGCGTTTTGCTTCAGTTCAGGAAGAATTGTCAAGAAATCCTTTTGCAAAGCTAGAGGAATACATGAAAGTTGAACTTGATGGCATTCCTGTAACAATGGAAGAAATCGCTAGAGTAGAACGTTATGCTAAAAAGTTTGGGGAAGCAATGGAACAAGGCGTGCAAAGCCCTGTTCCTTTTAAAAAATTTGGTATTGATTTAGATATTTTAAATCCAGAAATGAGAATAGAACCAGAAGTTATTGGTTTTCAGGGAAGTGAAGCTTTTCCTGTTGCTCCAAAGGGTTCTGATCTTTTGGATGGTTTTTACAAGGGCGCTGACGGTGAAACGTATTATGTAAGATCGTTTTCGCAGCATGACAATGCAACTCCGCAGGGAAAGAAAAAGAATTTTCGTGAAAGAGATGAGCAGTTAGCTGCTCAAAAGGTTTACGAAATTTTGGGTGTTGCTGTGCCTCGCATGGAAGCCAGAGTTCAACGTGGTACTGCTTATTCTGTTATGAAAATTAATGAAAGTATAAAGCCGTATACTGTTGGCGGTGAAGCTGGTCCTCAAAGAGCTAGTCGTGGTCGTGCGCCTGTTGATCCTAGAGCAACGCAACAGGCAGGTTACCCTAAGCCTGTTTATGGTGAAGATGATGGTTTGTCTGTGTTTGATCCTAATTTTGTTGAAACAAACCAAGATTTGACTCAAATGGCATTTAGTTTTTGGGGAGTAAAAGTTGAACCACAAGTTCTTAAGATGTCTGACGATTTTATAGCTGATGTTTTGTTGGGAAATTGGTCAGTTAATGGAACAGGTTCTGCTAGAAATTACGGTATTTTGTGGGGAGAGGTAAACCCTACAACTGGTAGACCTAGTGCTCTTGATGCTTGGGGTAATCAAGCTGAAAGGTTTGGTAGATTTAGGACTGTTAGGTATGGAATGGATGATGCTTTCTTTACTTCTAAAGGAACTGAAAAACATCTTCCTGATGGACAACCCTATAAAGCTTTAGAATATGTTGACGGAAGACTGCAGTTGGTTGAAAAGCAACCAACTACTGTTTCTGTGGATGATCAAAATAACATTATAGTTAGCAAAAGCACACCTGAGTCTCTTGCAGATCCTGATGCCAAAGTGCAACAAGTGTATGAAGCTGAAATGATTCAATACAACAAAGAAGTAACCGCTTACAATCAAGATCGTAAAGCTTGGGAAAAATACGACATTGAATTTAAAAATTGGGAAGCTAACAGTGGTAAGTCTACTGTGGCTACTAATGCTGCTTGGGATATGACGGATGATCAAATCCGTCAACAGGCAGCAAATGATTTAGCGGAACAATTAACTAAAGAAACTGGGTTGTATCATTATGCTGCTGATGTCGTAGATACGCACCCTATGGAATTTGATGCAATGGTGGATTCTATTAACGCAAGCGTAATAGACAATGTTAGTTTTGTGCCTGTAGATTCTCCTCCACCGTTAGAGCCACCTAGGCCTCGCCCTACTGTTGAACCTAAACGTCCTAAAACGCCTAAAGGTGTAAAGGAGATTACTCCACGAGATAGGGTAAGTTACACGCAATTAGATGGAACTGTAGTAGAGCGTCAAGCTAGGAAACCTAGCAAAATAGAAATTAAAGAACGCAAGAATTCTTTAACTCAGGAATGGCTTGAGACTAAAGGATTTGGTAAAGGTGACAAAATATTTGGCACTCAATACACGCAATGGCGGACTGCTGGGTTTGCTTCTAGGCGTGCGCAAAGAAAGATTGCGAAACTAGAAGAATTAAAACCTAAAGACATGGAAGCTCAAATAATGCGAGTCAAAGATGATTTAGCAGAAGAGCTAAATAAAGTTTTTGAAGGCGTAGATGACCTTGCAAGGCAAGGAGATCCGCTTACTCCAACTAGAGCTAGTGGACAGCCAAGGGAAGTTGTAGGCGTTAATTACGACATTACAGAAGTTATGGAATTAGGTTTAGGTCCTAAAATGTATGGGGCTATAGATGAAAGTTTGTACTTTCCTAATAATATTCCTGAAGATATTGCTAGAAAATTACCTAGTGGGTTTATGCCTGATTCAATGAATCAGCAAGTAGAACGAATGTTGCATGTGCGTAACTCTGTGGGAGGTTGGAAAAATTATTTAGAGAACGCTGTTCCTGATTTAGATGCAAAAACATTAGATGAACTAGCGCATTTCTTGGAAGTTAGAACAAAATATTTATCTGAATATTTTGGGTTACCTTATTTGACAGACGAAGACGAAATGCTGAAGCAGTTTGCTTCTAACGTTTTGCCAACCAAAGTTGTTTTAGATACGTGGGCAACAGAAGGTAAAACTGGTCTTCTTAGACTTTTGGATAATTCAGGTGGCTACGATGACACAATTGCTAAACCTTTGGGCCTTTCTGATGTCATGGGCCATCAGCAAAGCCCATTTGGGGGTAAGTCTAGGATGACGTTAGCGCCTTACGCTTACAGGGAAGGGGTTAAGTATCAAGGTCTAGCTGTTGATACAAACATGGGAGAAATAAGGTTTTATGGTGTTGATCCTGTTCTTCAAGTTAAAGAACCTGAAGAAATTATGGCAACTTTACTTAAGCTAGATGCAGAAGCTAGAACTATGGGCGATACATCCCTTATTAGTTTTAATGGTTACGAAGAAGGTTTGTACAGATTTTGGACTGAGCTTAGTCCTGCTAACCCTGCTGGCCTTAAGGGTGATGATTTGAGTCAGTTTACTGATCAAATACTTCGTTTGGTTGGCTGGGAAGGACCTACCAAACTTATGCCACAAGACATGATTTCTTTGGGCGAACGAATGGTAGATATTTTAGGAAGACAAGATCCGCTTGTCATGGATGAAATAATACGAGTAGTTACTAAGGACGCTTTAACAGCTAAACAAGCTAAAGAGATGGAGTTGTTGCTTGCTAACAAATACAAAGGGAGTTTAGAGTTACAAGACGCAGATTTAGGATTGCCACAACCTGCTACTGAAGTTGTTCAGGTTACTCCTGCAGGTATTTCCCCTGCAACAGGTGAAGGTAAAGTAATTCTAAACGACATTTACAGAGTTTCTGAAGGGAGTAGTGTTCCTAGCGTAGTTGATACTATGACTGCAGCAACTAGAAGGGATACGATTACTTCTGTAAGAACAATGGGTCGTGTTCGCTCTATAAGAGCTGCTATTAAAACTGATCCTATTATGGCAAATTACTTTAATGAAGGTGGAACCTTCCAAGAAGTACTTGAGTTTCTTTCTTGGAGAGATAACAAATACAGGCAAATAGACGCAGTTAATGGCTATTTGACTAGAGACGGTGATCGGTTTAATAATTTTATGGACGATTTGGGTGAGTATGCGTATGCGACAAGCCCATCTAATCCTCATTTTAAGGATGAAATTCTTAAAGCTAAGATGCAATCTTATGTTCACGTAAATAGGGTAATGCAATTGTTTGCTAACGTTGAGGGCGCTGACAGCCTTTTAGCTAAGAGGATGATAGACGATTGGAAAATGTCTTTAGCTAATGATGGGTATATAGGTGTTTCTCAACCTAGGATGCACGGTCAAGCTACGTATGATCAAAGCTTTAATTCAAACGTTAGAAACGTTAGGTCTAAACTTAGGTCTGGGGGTTACAGGGATCAAGCTCAATACAGCCGTAGTACTGAAAGGGAAATGCGAGAAGTTGCAGGTAGATACGGTGATCAAGATGACGTAATAGATGACGCTTACATTGTCGCTCAACAGGAAACTATAGGGCTTGACGTAGAAGGTATTAATAGAAGAATGAGCAGTAGGCAGGCTTCTCAGCTTGAGAATGAAACTTGGGACGCTATGGCGGACCCAGTAGAACAAGCTCGTAAAGGCACTGTTCAGGCTCCATTTACAATGGATTACACGATTACTAATCCTAATGCGATTGTTGTTGATCCTGAATGGGCTGCTCAAAGGGCGCAACAACAGATTAATGCTGCTATAGACGTGCATCATTTTTTGGCAGCGTCAAATGAGCAAATGCGTACTGGTTTAGTTACAAGAGTTTATACGGCTAAAGGTTTAGCAGATACGTTCAGGGGTGGTGACGACACTGTGAAGCAGTTAATAGCTGAAGGTACTTTGCGTGAAGTTGATGCAGAAACGTATGTTAATAGGTTTAAAGTGTTAGAACGTGATCCAGATGTTCCTCGTAGAGCTATCAGGCAAGATTTTTCAACTGAGCTTGAAGAAGGAGCTACAGGTATTCCTAAGCCATCTGACAACCATCATGTAGTTGCAGGGTTTGATGAACTTTACACAGATCAAAAGATTTATGCTTTTAACGACAATCCTGTACTTGATGAAAAGTGGAAAAAATGGTGGAACGCTGACGAGCAAGAGCTTATTGACGAAATTGTTGCAAGTAAAATACCTACACGAGAATCACTTATTAAACGTTACGATGAGCAAGTAAGAAACTTTTTAAATAATCCAACTCTTGATTTTAAAGGCGCAAGTGTTACTGAAAAAGCTGCTTATGAAGCTTTACAAGCTTCTGGCAGAGGAAACATTTTCCCTATGTTTATTAAAGGTGGAAGACCTAAAGGTAAATTGGTAGAAAGAAAAGGGTTGGCCCAAGCGCTTGATGTTAAAGATCAAGCTGCTTACGATATTGGCCGAGAAAACTACAGTCTGTTAAAGAAAGACGTTTTTGAAAGCATTAATGAGTCTAAGCAAATTAAGTACAATATGGAGAATTTGCAAGCTCATTACATGGACAGACTTAAAGCTTTAGGCGATTTGCATAAGATAAGAACTTCTAGGCCTTATGACACGCAATTGTCTAAAGATGTTGAAAAGTTGAGAAAGTGGATGCCTGATGAAGATATTGAAATAACAGGTTTAGCAAAAGAGTTAGAAGATGTGGAATTGCGTATTCTTCAAGAGAAACAAGCGCTAGATTTTGTTACTCAACGCTTACAGCTTCACGTTGATGCCAGAAACAAATTAAAGAACATGGTAGATGGTATTGCTGAAGATGACTTGTTAGCGATAGGAAGCTTGGAAAATCTTTTAGATTTTTCAGCTTCTTTAAAGCAAATAGGAATTAATGACTTAGATGAAATTGACTATGTTCTTAAGACTTTGAATAATCCTAAACCAGATGTAGACCAGTTATTTGTACCTAATTACTCAGAAATGAGTGAAAAGACGAAAGAACGTCTTTTCACATCATTAATTTATGCACATGATGCTGCTAAGAACCCAGTTGGTTTAGCTAATTCCACTAGAGAAGGAATAACTGAAACAATAATGGGTACGACAAAACTTGGGTTAGAAACTACAGGTAAACCTCCCAAGACTCTTGTTCAGTATTACGACAACGTTCATAACGTTACAAAAGGTTACATGATTTTAAAAGCAGGCTTCTTGGCTAGAAACTTTTACGGAGCGTTATGGATGAATTATTTAGCTGATGTTCCTGTAAGCGCTTATAGCCAATTTTTAAACGCCTTTAAGTATTTAAAATATCAAGACGAAATAGCTGATGCAGCTATATTTGGAGCTTCTAAACCTAAATTACGTAGGCGTGTATTGCGTGACGCACAGCAATTGGCTGATGCAGCACGCAAAAAGACTAATCCTAAAGACATTAACGCAGTTCGTGTAATGATGGACGGTGGTTTAGTAGGTAAAGAAGGGTCTGGTTTTTATGGGCAAGAATTTATTCCTGATTCTAAACGATCAATAAAAATTGGAAACAGGGAAATAGAGACTGTTAAACGATGGAGGGGAAGAGACTGGAACATACGAGCATCAATGCCTTTTAGTTCTCAATTTATTGGTCTTAAAAAATTTAGAGGCGCTAACGCTACTGTAGAAGATGTAGTAAGAGGATCTTTAGGGTTGCACACGTTAAATTCTGGTGGAACTGTAGATGACGCTTGGGATAACATAGTTAAATGGCATTTTGATTATTCTGATTTAAGTCAAACTGAGCGGAAAGTTAAAAGATTAATTCCGTTTTATACGTGGTCACGTCACGCTATTCCTTTAACTATTGGACAATATTTTCAACAGCCAGCTAAATTTCATAGATACGCATTAACAATGCGTGCGTTATCTGACAAGGAAGATAGGGATGTCGGCCCTGTTCCTGACTGGATGCTAAGACAGGGCGGTGTGCGATTGCCTGCAAGTATGGATGTGCAAGGAAACCCTGTTTTCTTTATGCCAGATCTTCCTATTCGTTCTACTTTTGACATGATTAACGATCCTGTTAGCGAATTAGCTCAAGGTGATGTATTAGGCGCAGCAGGGGCCACATTGCGCTCTGGAGCGTCAATGATGACCCCATTAGTCAAAGCTCCTTTGGAGTTGATGATGAATAGGAACATTTGGAAAGACTATTCATTTAAAGACAGATACGAACATGTGCCTTTCTGGTTGGAGAAAGTTCCGTTACTGATGCCAATGTTAGAAACACAAGGTGTTGCAAAGCCTTTACCTAACGGTGGTTATGCTGTAAAATCTAAATGGTTGCACTTTTTAACACAAGTAACGCCTCCTATTAGCGATTTGCGTAGGGTAGCTCCTACTGAGGAGAAATACCAGCAAAGGCATTTTTCCAATATAATGAGTTGGTTCTTTGGAATAGGATTAAGAACACTTAGTCCTTATGAAATAGAACAAGCTGAAGTAGGAAGATATTACGAAAATAGGCAAAAAGTAACTGATGCTAACCGCTTACAGTTGTTGGATGCTATTCATAACAACAATTAGGGACAAGGAGTCTTATAGGTATGAAAATTATTACTCGTAAAGAATGGGGAGCAATTGATTCGGGAAAACGGTTATCTCCGTTTCGTGTTAAACCTGTTGGCATCGTTGTGCATCACACTACTGGCGCTTCATCAATGCCTGCCGAACGTGTAAAAAGCCATGACCGTTATCACACTAAAACTCTTGGTTGGAAATCAATTGGGTACAATTTTTTAATTGGGGAAAATGGGGAAATATTTGAGGGTCGTGGGTGGCATCAAGGCGCAGCTACTAGAGGTTGGAATTGGAGAACTATTTCTTTGTCTTATATAGGCTCAGGTGATGATATTACTGAAAAGGGCAAAGAAGGAATACGCATTGCTATTGAGGGCGTGCGTAAAAAATACGGTGATCATTTATGGATTAAATGTCACCGAGATTTTGCAAAGACCTATTGTCCATCTAACGCTATAGCTAGTTGGATTAAAGCAGGAATGCCAGAAGCTAGTGAAAATCCTAAAAAGATAGATTTTAGTGGCATTAGAAAAACTCTGTTAGAAATAGGTGTAAAACTACAACGTAAACCATTGCGTAAAGGATCTAAAGGTAAATACGTGCAAATGGCTCAAAGCCAGTTAAATGCACGACTTCCTGTTAACCTAGTTGTTGATGGTATTTACGGTAGAAATACTAAGAAAGCGGTGTTACGCTTTCAAAAACAACACCCTATTGCAAATGATGGGGTTATTGGACCAGTGACATGGAGATATTTATGGACAGTGTAAAAGAGTTAAAAAGCGAATTGCTTACAATTGTGGGTGTTTGCGCTGTTGTTGTGCTTGCAGCAGTAGGAACTATTGGTGGAGATGCTGCAATAGCGTTTATTGGTGGTTGCCTTTTTAAGAACCCTGTATCTAAAGCTTTTAACAAAGACAGTTAATCTTCCCATTCAATCCATGCACGAGCGCCACAAGAAAGTGGTTTTTCTGGTTGTATAACCTTAGCTTTTTTAGGGATTTCAAACTCTTGGTGATACTCAGACCCTTTATAGGTTCTGTGTATGATTGCAGGTTTTCCTTGTCGTAAACGTTGTTGATGTATGTGGACTTGATGCTTCATTAATCAATGTCGTCAAGTTGCATGGGGAGCATCCATATTTCATAAGCGTACATGCACGCAATTATGCAGTATCCTACTAGGTCTGCGATGGTGTCAGCTTTTGCTTCGCAAAGTTCATCATCGCCTATGTCGTAAGAACGCATTGTCAGGTTCTCTAAGCGAGCTATCTTGTCGTGCATCCTGACTAGAATGCCGTCTAACCCAAATTTTTGAATATTCATGTGTCCGTAATCATGTTGTTTTGCTGTAAGCAACGGCAACAATGATTCCGCATCAGGAATGTTAATCTCTATGTGTGTTTCGCCTGCGTCTAAAACCAGTGTCGCAAACGCAGTAAACCAATTAGCTACTACTGTTTCGTCAATGTCTTCGTCTAACACCCCATAAAGTTTTATGCACCAAGTGTCGTATTCTTCACGTATAGCTTTAAGCAATGCAAAGAATCCTTCTTCTGCATTTGGGTGTTTTAAACCTCTGCCTCTGGCATCGTCTATTCTAAAAGCCATTAAGCCTGCTGCATCTTCCCAATACCTAGGCATTATGTCGTTATTATTGTCCATCTAGATACTCCTTTACTTGTGGGATGGTTCGTATTTTGTTTCTTAGTTTTTCTAAGATTCTGTCTCGCTTTCTAGCAAGAGTGGTTTTTGGTATTCCTAATATGTGTTGAACTTCTCGTAAGCTTAACTTTTCAAATAGTAAAGCGTTGATGATCCAAAGCTCTATAGGTTCAAGTGTGTCTAATGCGCTAACAAGGATTTCTCTAAGGTCGTGTTGCTCTTCTAAGGAAACTTCAGGCGTTTTGTGAGGTTCCGCAAGCATAAGAGCCTCCATTGCTGTGGCTACTCTGTGTTTCTGTTTGTTGTATGCTTTATCAAATATCCACGATGCTTCAATCGGGTCAATAATAAAGTCACGTTTTGCCATTACCCCATATTAGTTCAGCATGTATGGCATAGTACTTTTTCCCTTCAGGAAATTCTTCAATTTGTGCGTATTTGCACAGTTTTTTTAGGGCTTTCCATTCAAGGGAATGCGCCCGATCATTATGGGAGTCATAAACGAAAAACAAAAGTGGGTGAACTTTATTCCACCACTCTAGCGCTTCGTACTTTTCAAGCTTAAGCTTAAGCGTTTGATCCCTGCCTAAGCCTTGCACTTCTACGAGGTTGTTAGACGTTAGGTAATCGGGCGTGTGCCTGATTACTGGTGGCAAAGCACTCATCTTTAACCTAGGCCTATTTAGCCCAAATCTCTCCCAATTAGTGTGCCATATGGTTTCAAATGCTTGTTCCGCTATGTCACCCATCATCTTAAACCTGTGTTCAAAATCTCTATCCTTAAAACTCATCTCATACCTTAATGGCATCAACGTGGACAACTTGTTTGTCGTTTTTAATAAGTCCTGCACGTTGTATGCCGTCTAAAGCCAATTTAATATAATTGTCCAGATCTCCACGCAAGGGAGATTTCCAATCTCCTGCTGAACAAATCTGAACGTAAGTGTTGTCTTTGCTGAATTTAAGTATCACTGTCACAGGCCCCTCAAATTGTTCGTATTTGTCTGCTATTGTTTCAGCATAAAGTTCTTCAGCTTCTATCGTTTCTATGGGTGTATACACTCTACCCCTACGAGTCATGCGAGGGCGACCCTTTGGCTTGGGTCGGCCCTCAACAATGAACTCAACGCAAGGCTCTTGAGCCTGCGTCATCAACGATTTTTTGGATTTGCTTTTCGGCATCTCGCCTCCCAGAGAATTTAGGTCCTTCACTAAACCATAGACCAAGACGAGCGTCTAGATCTGCAGTCCATGAAACTATATCACCTCTCTGGTACTTTGACTCCCACATTGCTCTAGCAAATCTGTGTAGAAAGCCGTGGCGACCACGACCTGCGCCTTGTCCTGTAAGAAAATACTGAACAGGACCGTCTTCATACATTCGTCTAGAAGCTCCACGAAGTTTACTGCCATCTGCCGTCATCAACGGTTCCTTGGAGTACTCACGTGGAGGTGGCAAGTCAGCCTGTGGCTCTTTATACAGCGTAGACGCTGCCTCTAAAGCCACTTTGCTAGCCTTTCTGTCAATCGCTGTAAACAGAAACGACTCTAAGTCGTATGGTTCGCTTGTGTGGTTTATCATTACCTGACGTTGTTTGGGTCGCTTACAGCCATAAGGAAGCCTCATGTAGTTGCCAACTGGCCCATCAAGAAAATCTTGCTTAGGGTACACGGCATCGTAAGGTATCTTGCCTATTTGCATAACACCTTTTAACACCTTGCGTATCAGCTTGGCAGTAACCCATTCTTCACAAAATACCCACACATGGCATCCTTTGGACCTTGAGAGTTCTACCCAACTAGGTATCTCTAAAGCTCTAAGTATTGTCTGGGCGTTAAAGGCATAGTCTAGCGAGTCATCGCCTTCGTCTATGTCAATAGCACCCCAAATGCAATGCCACATATCTGGTTGCATTTCTGTGTATTTACGCTCAGAGTCGTAGGCTTCTGGGCCTTGCATGTTTAGCTTGCAATGAGGATCGTAAACCATCGGGTATGTGCCAATCATGTCATCTTCCCTATCTCCGAAGAGATGGTTTTCAAAGTTTGGCTTTTCCCATCTACATCCACCTTCATTGGTTCCGTAAGCGTTAGGAAACCCTTTAAAGAGCATTACGAAATCTCGGACTAGTTCTTCATTCATCTAGATCCAACTCCCTCTGCTCCCACGTTACGCCTGCTTCAAGCAGTCGTCCACTTGGGTCTATCGTCAGGTTCGCTTCTGCCTTAGTTCCTTCACCTGCCTTGTTTTTCCATAAGCCAACGCTTATCTCATTCTGGTAGTAGGCACGATCTTCCTCGTCAAGGCTAGTGTCGTCCCACCTGCGCCATGTCTCTATAACGAAATGGCTTTCAGATGTAGAACCGTATCTGCCAGAGTCAATGCCTCCTGCAGTTCCACGAGTACCTGAACCTCGTCCCGACTGATGCAGCATAACGCCTATTATGCGCCAATCGGAAACTAGCTGTTTAAAGGATTCAATCTTGGCTTGCACGCTTTGTGCATCGCCTGTGCCACCCCTTATCAGCTCAAGGTAATCATACACAAGAACATGCGGACGTTCACCGTCCCACAGTTCTGTTGATGCTATTCGCAAGGCTTTATCTAAGTCGTCTACAGACATGCCTGTGGACTCAAAATGTAGGTTCTTTTGGTCTTGGACTATCTGAGATGTGCGCTCCCACGCCATCTCATCCTGTCGCATAAGCCTAGATAGCCAGTCAGATTGGGGAATCTGCAGTTTCATGGCCGAGTATCGGCCCCAGAACATAGTCTCTGTCTCATCTGGACTCACCCATAGAGTACGGTGATTCTTGTTCTTTGCAACCATATTCATAGCTACCATAGTTTTACCTGTATGCGTTTTCCCTATGAGGGTCACAAGCTGTCCTGCTCGTGCGCCTCCTAGAGTTGCTGAGTCAAAAGCCTCAATACCAAAGCGCCACTCTCCGCCTGCACGAAGATCAGAGCGCATACGTTTCATCTGCTCTGTCTTAGGTGTAAATAATCGCTTTAAGTCTGAGTCACTGACCCCTTTAACGTCTTTATGGACTGCTGAGGCAGTTTGTGACTGCCCCAGCAAATCCATTGCATCTGTCATAGACAGACGCTTGTTAGCCACTTATTCCTGCTAACCACCCATTAGGATCAATAGGTGCAGGACGGTCAGGCCAACTAAAAGGCGTGTGGTTAACCAAGCCACCGAAGTAACCTGATTTGTTCGCAAGTGGGTGATTGCCTTCACCATTCCCCAAAATGGGAGTGCCATCAGCACTTACGCTTGTACCCTTTTTGATTTTAAAATCACCAAGAGCACATTTGCCTGTTTTAGTTGTAGGTATTTCTCTGCCACGCATGGATTCCGCCCAGTAGTCTGGTGGGAATTGCCTTGTGCCTTCGGCAAATAGCTTCCTAATAGCTTGGTTATCCATGAATACCGAGTCCTTGGAGGCGTAGGCTATGCCGTTTGCCTTCTCGTGCATGAATAATTTGTTGACCAATGAGTAATCCTCATCGGAGATGTATTGTGATGTTTGCCCAGAGGGAGTGGTTTGCGTTACCGCAGTTGGGAACGCAGCCTTTATGTCTGCCTCTGTAGTCATCGGAACAGGACGAGGTGCGTTTGCAGTTTCACCAACGATGACATCTTTCAAGTCACCAAGTGATTCAGCAAGTGCTAGTGCATTTGCTAAAGCAAGTGACACACCACCTGAACCGCCGTTGCTTATTTCAGCTACGGCCATCTCAACGCCTGCTTTTATACAGACTTGCGCCTCTATGGACGCTCTTTCATAAGGAGTCATGGAGTAAGCCATGTTATTCCTCGCTTTCTGGGCTTTTCTTACCCTTACATTGTGTCCAAGATGGACACCATTTTTCACTACACCACCAACCGTTGTCCCCTAACAGCCAAGGAGCTGTTTGGTTCTCAACATATCGGCAGATACTAGCGACCTTGTTACGCAACCACTCTACATGTGATTCGTTGCGTGTAAATTCCATTGTTCCCCAACCTTTATTGTGCATAACACCAAACCTAAAGGTAGGAACATCTAACGCCCATGTGTAGGCAATACTTTGAACGTCCCATCGGTCATATTGCCAACGGTCACGTGTGTAGTCTGCTTTAGGAAATTTCCAATCCCAAAGAACTCCCTCTTCTACGAGGTCTACAGTGCCACGCAAATACACAACACGTTCATCATCTTCTATAAGCAACTTGTTGAAACCTACTTCTACACCCACAGGATTTTGGATCATGGGCAAAACGTTGTCATACCAACTTTTTAACTTTCCACGTCCGCTATCCCTCGCTTTATTAGCATTTCCGTACGAGTACCAGTTGTCTACCTCTTCGGACATTTCATCCCAATAGTAGTCAAATGCGTCATACATGTCATGCTCTGTCATTTCAGCTTCTTGCTCAATGCGAGAGAGCAACAAATCCTCTACGGCTTGATGGCACGCTGTGCCTAACTCAGCCCCATCGTTCTTGGGTTCTTCACTCAAGTGAAACATGCTATTTCTTAGACGCTCCATACACATGTCGGCTGTTTTTACAGACGATTGCCTAACCCATGTGTGAACGTAACGTCCTTTTTCATCTAAATGAATCGGAAAAAGACTCATCGCTAACAATACCTCCAGTAGTTACTTAGTATCATAATCACCCCCTAAAGGGTGATTATGTACTAAGTACTAGTATAACTTTAGGGTGTGACTTCTAAATCCACAACCTGAAAATATAAATTATCTCCCTGTTGGGCTATCAAAGCTCGCATGTTACGCCTTTTTGCTTGTGTGTAAAGCGATGTACGAGCAGAGTTCATGTCTGAATACGTTTGTAAATCTATGTAATAGTTTAGTTTTCTTGCACGCCCATCAAACCATTCTTCTTGGTATTTTGGGGGTTTACCTTTTATACCTTGTCTCAGGTGTGCAGGAAACTCGTTTAATATTTCAGCCATTAGGCATCAACCTCCTCGGTTATATCTGATTCTATTTCGTCAACAGACCATATATTGTCCATTGTCAGAGCTGCGTGATTCCACGCATAATCTGGTCCAGAGCGCTCGTCTTCCGCTAGCCTTTGAGCTTCACACTCACTGTTAGCGACAACTTCAACTGTCTCTGTGTCTTCATATGTGTACAAGAATGTCACTTCATACTTGTTTAACATGGGACCACCCTTTCTTCATGTGTGTGTAAACACCTGCTATTCCATGCAATTTCGTAGTAGTTATGTCTTCCTCTGTGATCATTTTGTCGTACAGAAAGTCATAGTCCATAGCACGAGTGCATTTACCTAGATACCCAGTCCAATCGTGAGTATGGAGAGTCATTCGCCATTTCCACCTTGTTTTGGGTGTGTGTTTAATGTGATCAGCAAGGTGGGCATACACCCATTTCTTGCCATGTATTCGTGTCATCATTTTTCGCAGACACTCTGTGTGATGGGTCCTTACAAGAACGCCATCGTTATACGGCACGACATCAAACGCACCGTCCGTGTTTATTACTATCATAATTCCCTCTCGTTAGAGAGGTGGAACTGCCATCAGAGAGGGAGGTCATTCACTACACTTTCGTGTCATGGACGGCAGTCCCACCTAGACCTCCACCTATACTAGCGCCTTTTCTGGCGCATCTAGCTCTGCTCGCAAATATTTTTCGCAAGATTCAGCTAGGGGTGTACCACCTTCAAGAGCGTTAAAGATGGATTTCTTTTGACCAGCTTCATAGCCCTTGTCGTCCTCGGCTTTAAAGTTGGCGTTTACACGATGCTGTTCCGCACCTTGGACTGCGTTGTATGCAAGCCACATGTTTTGGTCGTTATACTCTTGGCATTCTTTCCGCCATGTAGTGAACATACTGTTACGAGTACGTTGGTACGTATTGACAGCTCTAGTGCTGGCATCTTTATCAGGAACTTCTAACAGGTTGTCCACTAAACGTGAGAACTCCTGATCTGTAAAGTTTTTACTAGTAAAGACTTTAGCCATTCTCACTAGCGCATCTAACTGAATCTCTGATTTCTCAAACACTTCAGCTTGGAATGAAATTCTAGCGTCATGGTTACGAGTAGCCTTTGACGAGATAATAGCCAACGTTAAACCCAGCGCATTTGTGCAGGAAACCCTGCTTGCTTTGGGTATGGTCATTGTGCGTTTGGTTCCATTCAAGGACATAACGCTGTAAACGTATTGGACAACTTCATCTCCCATAGGCAATTCAACCTCATCACCTATGCGTTGTGTAACAAGGCATAAGCCTCCATTATCCCAAACTTGGACATTCTCGCAAGAATTAGGGAACGCATTCTCCAAGACCTGAAAGTTGTGATGGTACGCATCACGCTTTGGGTACTTGGATGAGTGTTGACCTACCACCTCATTAGTGTCATCACGGACAATGTACATTTGTTTAGGTTTACCTTCATACTCGCCTGAGTCGTAGACAGGAACCGTGAACTCTGGTTCTTGCCACGTTACAGCTTGTTTCAGGAAACCTGCTGGTAAATAGGTGACATCAAAATCTGCCCCTACCTGTTGTGCTTTGAGCATGACGGACGCTGTTGGCGTGTCGTCATCTCCTTTGTTAAACATGAAATCTTTAGCCCATGTCATAATTGTGACCTCCTCTGGTCATTGTTGTATATATTTTATACGAAGGGTGTGACAGGTTTCGGCAAAGAAGGTACTGCCACACCCCAACGCTCTTATGTAAGCTCCACTCCTTGTATGTTATGGATAAGGTGCATTTGACGTTCGTTGATCGCCATTAGGTTAGCAACGTTCTTTTCAAGCTCAAGTACACGTTCCTGAAGACCGTCTATTGTACGGTAATCTTCTTCACTCGTATCTATGCTTAGCTTGTCTTCAATCGTGTCCAAACGATCCCGAATGTCGCCTACGTCAAGCTCTTCAACTCCATGCCTTAAATCTTGAACTTCATCAGGCAAGTAGTGCAAATCACTATTGCTTATCCAGTTCTCAATGTTTGCTTCTGTAGCATTTTCAAAGTCGTAGCTATTAAGAATGTCGTACCGAAGGTCATCGGTATCTTGCACATTCATTATGCCTTTGAGATCAGCTACAAAGCTGGACCTATCGTGAAACACCTGCTCAACAGCGTTACCAAACGCCTCATTGCCAGCTATTTGCTTAAACATCTCCACTAACTGCAACGCAGTAGGGCCATCTAATTGCGCTTTATCTAGCACAAGCTTTACTTCAATTTCATTACTCATTTGAACCTCCCAGTTCTATATATAATTATTACTTCATTAATTCAGTAATAATTATTATACTTTTTCCAATTTGCCTAAAATCCGTTTAACGTCATTAGGCCTGACGTACCTCCACATAGCTTTACCGCCTGTGAACAGTTCTCTATCACGCCACCAAGCGTGAATCTCAATCCGATTAGGGTCGTCCTTATGCGCAAACATGTCCATGACCCTGTAGACCCCTCGTTCTCCCTTTACCTTGAAAAGCCGACCACGTTCCAAAGGGTAACGCTTGCCTTCAACCTTAAGGGTTTTAATAGGTGTCCATAACTCCCTGTAAACCATCTAAGTCAGCGCCCCTGTACACCAGTGGCACACATATGCTGTAAACGTAAGAGTTTTACCAAACCACTCACCACACCCTTGGCACATAAAATCGCCATTGTCTTTGTCCTTCGGACACTCTTCATTTGCGTAATAATCCTTAGGATCTATACGCCTAACTAGCTCTCGTTCGTTGGGTAAAGCAACCCAATCAAATAACCCGTGGTTATCCAAGATTTTCCTAGCCCTGTGGTGTTCGGATTCTAGGTATTCGTAAGAATCTATGTCAATCATCTTCGCCAACCACCTCCACGGTAGCAATGTTAAAGCCATTGAAAATGTCCTCACGGACAGATTCTTCTAAGGCTTCGCCTATCTCTTGAGGGTCTACACGCCACATAGAGCCAATGTCGCTAAGAGCTGCACTAAAGTGTTCGTTGTAATCCGACTCAACCATTTCTTCAGCATAAGCTGACCACTGGTCTATATACTCAGCGCCTAAGTTGCGATGCTCTATCTCTGTCATACCCCTATTACTAAAGTGGCCTTTAGTAGTCTCATAAGGATCTTGGAATATAAGCTGGTCTACAGCTATTTGCGCAGACATCTCACGCATAAGATCGTAAAGAAAAGCGTCACCGCTTTGCCACAGCATAAAAGCCCACGTTTCACGGTTGACCCAACCGTTGTATTCTTGCTCTGCAAGCTTTTTTACTTGCGCTTGGTAAATTTCCTGAACTTCACAAAGTTCACGAAAGTGCAATACGCATCCTATATACAAGCCGACACCAAGTCCGCCTAGAACGCATACAATTAGCCAATCTAAAGTTGTGTACATAATACCTCCCAGTATTTTAGTGGTTTACCCACTACAGGATGCACATGGGGGACGTTACATATGCACCCTGTAGTAGGGCCTCACACGAGGCCCCACCTGTTAAGCTCCGACTATAGCGCCGTGCTTTTTAGCTGACTTTAACACACGTTCTTGTTCGTGTGGCCACACCGTAGGTGTAGAAGCTAGCTTATATGCGCTGTTAAGCGCTTCCACCATTCTCTCAGTTTCACCTGATTTATTAAACTTGGTGGCATTAGCCAACTGTGCATTCAGCTTACGATACCGTAAACGGTTTCTTTCACTATTTTTCATTTGACCTCCTATGGTCACTTACCAATTGTCGTCTTCGTCGTCGTCATCTCCAAAGAGATCACTCCAACAGGTGTCACAATGGTAGTGGTTCCCACCATTACGCAACCCTATCATTTGCTCCCTGTAAGCAGGGGTAGCTTTAGGCCACACCTCTTGCACAAGAGCACCACGCAGATATGCCTGCACGTCTTTGTGTTTAGCTTTAACCGTTTCTTCTTTCCCACAATGGGAACATGGAAGAAATGCGATCAAGTCGCCATGTCCTATGGCAACGGTTACACCGTTAATAGTTCCACTAGGCATCTAATTTTACTCCTATCCTATGAATGGATGCTCTACGAGCAAACACTTTCTCAGCTTCATCACGCCCTATCACATAGTCGCCATGAGCCGTCTCTAGCGCCATTTCGTGATCGTTGGAGCCACAGCTCCACACGACATACTCTTCAGGGTCAATGTTGGCCCATTTGACCAGTACTACACCGTAGTAACGACCATGACCATCATGTTGCAAACAGACCTTAATGATCTGCCTATTCGGATGTGACTTCAAATACATTATCTTTTCTCCAATCTAGCTAAGAGGTTTATCCCCTCAATAAAGAGGGGTAAACCACTAAGACGTTTATGTTAATTCGGCTTCCAAGTTATGTTCCATAACATCTTGGCCGTAGTCCGTGTAAGCGTAACTACTGATACTGGACTGAAACCAGCCAAATCCTCTTTGGCGCATATCTGTAGCGACACCCCTGAAGTAATCGTGTGTGTCGTCTAACAGCCTTTCGGATTCACAAAATCCTTGTAACACAAGGACAGGTTCTTCCTTATTGGTGTCAGTGTCAATGCCCTTACCATTAGCAATGGTAAACACGGTAAACATGGACTGTGCATGAGGACTAGACTGAACGTACCGTCCAATCCAATCGCTATTGTATTCGCCACCAAAATCATCTTCTAACCCAAGGGTTACGGTGAATGTAAACATGTGTGTAGACCTCCCAGTCTAATTAAGCTCCGAGAAAATCTTCCTCGGATATAACGTACTCAAAACCGTCATGTTCCCAATCGGAATCCACGCTAGTTTCATACAGGTATCGGAACTCATTAACCCAATAGTCTTCAGTTACCTGAAAGCCATCTTCCAGCCACACTCCCTGACCTTCACAGAAGACCATATTTAGAGCTTGACTGCCCATTTCAAACGCATCGTCATAATCCAAGGTTCTCCTTGGATCCATGCCAACAGCTTGGAGTAGCTCATACTCACCAAGCGTGTATTTCTCTGGAGAGAAAAGGGCTGGGTTCTTCCAATCTGCCCAGTAAACACGCATCTCAGGATCATCTGTGATCGTGTACAACTTAGGCAATTTACTTTCAGCAGGAACTGCTGGTTCTTCGGACCAACCGAATGAATCTGGCGCTCCTGTTAGTGGGTTTACTGTTTCCATGTTCTGACCTCCCAGTCATCTATATGTTTATTAACTTTCATTAATTCAAGTTAATAAACTATAACCTGAACCAATTTGAAGGGCCAATACGCCTACACCACCCCCATGATGCAAGCGTATCAGCCTCAACTTCAGACTAGCTTAACTAACCTTCGGTTGATGGACTCCATCACACTATCCCAGTCCGCAGGACAAATGTCCAGCGCAGACTGGAGATGTTCAACAGCCACTTCTCTTTCTCCACGACTCAACGCTAACGTTGAGGCACTCTTATGACCATTAATCTTACGATTAAGAATTGACCTAGCATGGCTTTTAGCCGACTTAGAAACTACACGAGGCTTAGCCTCAACACGTGGTTTCTTAGCTGACTTAGGCTTAACCTCGGCCAACCTTTTAAGGTTCTCAGCACGATCTGCCGACATCTTAGGACTCTTGGCCTTAGAAGCCTTTGGCTTAACCGCAGGTGCATCTTCCTTCAGGCCTTCTGCCCTGCTGATTTTTGAGGCCAATCCAAGGATTGCTTTCGCTTCAGCTTTGCTGATTGTGATTTGTGTTGTCATTTGCCGACCTCCCAGTCGTTGTTGTGTAAGGGAATTATCCCCTTCAATTAAGAAGGGGTAATTCACTACTACTTAACGTAGTAGCATGGTTTCCTCTCGTCCTGTTAGCGACCCCTTTTCTCCACCTTTTCAAGGTGCTACGCATACAGGTCACAGGACACAAAAAAAGGTGCGCACAGTGATACTATCACCATGCACACCTTTCTCTTTAGATCTCCGTAGAAGTCCAAGGATCGGATTTCACTATGCCTAACTTTCTAAGGAAAGTCGCAAGCGGTGAATAAAGGAACTCATCGTAGCAGTCCTCTAAGAAGTACATAGGACCATCGCAGAAGACAGGATTGTCCTCAAAATGGTAGCCAAGTTTCACCTTTATTTTCCAAAGGAAAACTGGAAGTTTTGTAAATGATTGTTGTTTTCGCCATTCTCTGTAAGAGTTCATCGCCGAACTCCTTTCTGGTTGGTTGTCGTGGAAGGAAAAAGTACCTTCGTTCCTCAGGTACTTTTTACAACAACTACGTTGTTGCATAGTTTTTGACCAGACTAGATGGGGTTCAGCTCTCTCCAGCAGCACGGTTACCTGCGCAGATCCCCCCACATAACTGCAGGACTGGAGGAGATATAACAGCAGGTCAGGACTAGTTTTCTTCTTGTGCGAAGGAATTGGCGTGAGAAGACTGACCAGTCGGTGCGCATTATGCACAGGGACTGGCGATGCACCCCTACGGCCCCCCCCGTACCTTGTTTCCTATAATAATTATTAATCCATATCCGTTCCGTTTGGTTTTTAGAAGCTCTGGCTATCACAAAGTGCTGTTAGCGATATGAAACTACCCAGTACCAAAATTTCTTTTTACTGAGGTAAACGAAATTTTGTTCTAAGTACTTAGTACCTATTGTGCAAAGTGTCCCAGTATTTTATTAAATTACTTGTAAAGCACGAATGGGACAATTACGCTAACAAGAGAAAGGAACCTATGGGAAAGAACAATTGGAAAACAGATTCTGAGACAGGCCTAAAGGTTATGCCAGACCACTGGCTAAGACTATTAGATTGGCTCTTACAAGGTCCAGAAAGAGAACCCTACACACAACGTGAATGGGCGAAACAAAACGACCTACACGAGGACTCTGTAAGACGAATTAAGAAAGACCCTAGGTTCATTAAAGAATGGGATCGGCGTGCAGCCGAACTCAACATAAACCCTGAAAGGGTTCAGAGCGTCATAGATGCTCTTTGGCAGCGTGCTGCCGATGGTGATGTAAAGGCTGCAAGCCTTTACTTACAGTATATTGATAAATTTACGCCGAAACGTAAAGTGGCTGTAACTGAGGATCGTGATGTAGCTTCTATGTCTGATAATGAGTTGGCTGATGCGCTTGAGGCTACAATTGGAACATTAAGGTTGGTGGAAAATGCCTAAAGGTAAAGGTGGATATAGCGGTATGAAGAGTAAGTCTTCTAAAGCTAAAAAGAAGTCCAAAAGCAAGTCTAAAGGTATGGGGCGAGCTAGAGGTTACTAGTGGCTCGTATTACGGAGCTTCGTCAAGAAGCCGAGTGGAGGAACTGTGTCAAGAGCGAGGAGTATTTTCTTCAAAACTATTGGAGCATTGCTCACCCTGCTCATGGTCGCATACTTTTTGGATTACGTGAGGCTCAAAAAGAAGCTCTTAACAGATGGCGAGATGAAAGATATTCGCTAACACTCAAAGCTAGGCAGATAGGTTGGACTACGTTAGTAGCTGCTCATCAGTTCTGGTTGGCATATTTCCATGATGACCAAAATATTATTGACCTTTCACGTACTGAACGTGAGGCGGTCTTGTTGTTAAGGAAAACTAAGTATGGATTTAAGCATTTGCCAAAGTGGATGGTTGAACGTGGTCCTAAATCGGAAATTGAGCACCAGCAAAGAATGGGGTTTTCTAACGGTTCGCAGATTACTAGTATGCCTTCCGCTTCTGATCCTGCTCGTGGAGAGTCTGCAACACTTATTGTTGTGGATGAGTGGGCGTTTTTACCTAACCCAGAGGAGGCTTGGGCCTCTATTGAGCCTGTTGCTGATGTGGGGGGTCGTATTATTGGACTTTCTACAGCAAACGGTTCGGGTAACTTTTTCCACAATCTATGGACAGGTGCGGTAACTGGCAATAATAACTTTGATTCTATGTTTTTTCCTTGGTCTGCATCTGAGGATAGAGATGATTCGTGGTATGAAGGTAAAAAAGACGCTATGTTGCCTTGGCAACTTGCACAAGAATACCCAACTTCCCCTGAAGAGGCATTTGTTCGCTCTGGTAACCCTGTATTTGATCTTGACGCTTTGGAATCTATTGAGCATCATGTTAGAGCTGGCCGAGAAGGCCATTTGCATGAGCCGCATCCGAGAGTTGTGGAGTTTAGATGTTAACTGTTTGGCAAAACCCAAAAAATTTTAGCGGATACGTTTTAGGAGTAGATACTGCTGAGGGTTTAAAGCATGGTGATTATTCGTGTGTGCAGGTTTTAGATGTGCGCACAGGGGAACAGGTGGCGATATGGCATGGGCGCATACCGCCAGATGAACTAGCGCATGAAGTTTTAAAAATTGGGTTGTGGTATGGGGATGCTTTGTGCTGTGTTGAAGCAAACAATCATGGCCTTACGACTATTACTCAGCTTAGACAGATTGGTTATCCGAATCTTTTTAGAAAAAGGTCGTTAAATCAGGTTGACCAAAGAATTACTCAAGAATATGGGTGGAAAACTACACGTACTTCTAAACCGTTGATGATTGATGATTTAGGCATGGCTCTTAAAAACTATGAGTTAACGTTGTATGATAAGAACACGATTGCTGAGTTAAGGACATATACACGAAATGACAGGGGTCAAATGTCTGGTTCGCCTTATGATGACCGTGTAATGGCGTTAGCGCTAGCAAATCAAATGCGCAAATACGCATTTGTGCCAGAATTTGTTGAAGAAGTTGATGATACGTTTACTTTTGATTGGTGGCTGCGTCAAATACCTAAATACGCTGAATTTGGTGATAACGTTATAGGAAAGTATTTAGATCGTGGGACAGCGTAAGCTAATACTAGGATATTTAATTTAAGGAGATCCAATGGCACATAATGCCAAATACAATGAAGTAGGAGCTGGTGCAAAACCTGTGCTTGGTAACACTTCCATGCTGTATAACGGTCCTGCTCGCCCTGCGAGTGGACGAGGTGCTGGTCAATCAGCCCACAAAAACGCTGAAGCTTCTGGCTCAGGCGTTGGTGAAGGCGGAAATCACAAAACACCTCGTGTAACACCTAAGAATCAGCATGGTCTTGGTGGCAAAGTAGAACCTTCTGCCAAACAACCTAGCGGAGCTGTATAGTTTCTATGGCAATGTTGCCACACGATGCAACCTTTGAGGAATACTGCATAGATAAGAGATCAAGGGAACCCGATGTCTCTGAACAGGTACTCAAAGAAGGTTGGGCTTTTCGTGAGAAAACATTAAGCCTCCAAATGTACTCTTTTGAGGGCGAACGTTCAATTTTGCCTAAAGAAGAACAAGATATGACGCTCAAAGAGCGTGAACGTAAGGTAATATCTGATGCTAAGGCAGCAGGTAAAAAAATAGAGTACGTAGGAAACCGTTGGACATAACATGGCATATAAAGCAGATGAATACGATCAGGTAAAACAACGCTTACGCATGGCTCAAAAGTGGCGTACCGATGAAGGGTACGATGCTAAGTGGAGGCGCATGATTGACTTGTATCGTGGTAAAACATATTGGGATAATAACCAATACGGTATTACTAGTGATCGTATATCTGTCAATCTTGCTTTTAGCACTGTTAATGTTATTGCTCCTTCAGTAGCTGTTAATCATCCTAAAATTACGGTTGCTGCTACAAAAGAAACTGATGAAGACAGGGCTATATTTGTTGAATCTGTTATTAATTATCTTTGGCGACACCATGACTACCGTAAACCGTTTCGTAGAATGGTTAAAGATTTTTTAATCTTTGGGCATGGTTGGTTAAAAGTAGGTTGGAAGTTTGTTGAAGAAGAGCGCCCTATGAGCGCTGAGGAAATGCAAAAGGAATACGACACTTCTGTAGAAGAAATCCGTAATGTGGCTATTACTAATCCTGAAATGACTGGAGAATTGCCTTCTGATCAAGATATTTTGGACACTTTACCTAGTACAACTATGGTTGTAGTTGAAGATCAGCCTTTTGTTGAGCGTATTTCGCCATTTGATATGTTGATTGATCCTGAAGCTACTTGCATAGAGGACGCAAAATGGATAGCGCAAAGGATTGTAAGACCAGTTTCTGAAGTCAAAAAAGACAAAAGGTTCAAATCAGGCGCTCGTAGAAAAGTTGAAGCAGATAGTGGAATTAAGTCTCGTTGGGATAATGACGATGAACGTGACCGATATTCTGATCTTGTAGATCGTGTAACTTTATACGAATTTTATGATTTAGAAAATGGCACAATTTCGGTTTGTACTGACACAGGTGATGATTATTTGCTTGACCCTACTCCGATGCCTTACAGCTTTGGACATCCTTTTGTAATGTTGCGGAATTATGACATTCCTGACATTTTTTATCCTATGAGTGACTTAGAAGCTATTGAGTCACTTCAAGAAGAACTTAATAAAACTCGTACGCAGATGGTTAACCACAGGAAACGATATGCACGTAAATACCTATACCATGAGCGATCTTTTGGTCCTGAGGGGCGTGAGGCGCTGGAATCAGATGAAGATGGTAGGTTTGTGCCTGTTGTTGATGAAAATAGAAACCTTGGTGAAGTGGTTGTGCCATTGGCGCAAGTACCGCTTGCTCCTGAAATGTATAACCATTCAGGTATTATTGAAAACGACATAAACACTGTTAGCGGTGTATCTGAGTATTCTCGTGGGCAAATGCCTGAAATTAGGCGTACTGCAACAGAAGCTAGCATTATCGCTGATGCTGGCAATGCCAGAGCAGCAGATAAGCTTGCAATGGTTGAATTAAACATTGGTGAAGTTGCTCGGTTAGTACTGCAATTAATGCAACAATTTATGACTCGTCCACAAATGGTAAGAATTACAGGCAAAGACGATGAAAAGTATTTTGTCGCTTACAGTAGAGATGACATTTTAGGAGAATACGATTTTACTGTAGAAGGTGGATCTACACAACCACTAAACGAAACCGCACGAAGACAGCAAGCTATTTCTTTAATGAACGCTGTTGGCCCTTTGGTGGGAACAGTTATTGATCCTGCTGAATTAGCTAAATACGTGCTTTCTTACGGATTTGGGGTTAAAAACCCTGAAAAGTTCATGGCTCAACAGGCTCCGCCTGCTGGACCTGAAGGTGCTGCCACTTCTCCTGAAGGCGCTGCCCCTCCACCATCAATAGCTGGTGGAATGGGCGGTCCGCCTGCTGCAGGTGCTGGTGGTGGTGCTTTTGAAGCTACTGGAGGTGTCCCCCCTGAGCTTCTAAGTCAATTACAAGGCCAAATGGGCGTTGAATTGCCTAATATGTAATGGGACACATTTTTATTATTTATAGGAACAACCGAAAGGATTCCAAACATGGAAGCAGAACTGGGAAATACCAGCAACTCTAGCAACCCTAACTACACTGTCAAAATAGATGGTGTAGAACAAGAAGTTTCTTTACAGGAACTTCAAAATGGTTACCAACGTCAGGCTGATTACACACGTAAGACGCAGGAATTGGCAACCGAGCGTGAGAGATTGGCTCAAGGAGAGGCAATCGTCCAAGCTTTAGAGAGTGATCCCGAAGGGGCCATATCGGCTCTAGGAAACGCATTTGGGATTTCTCTGGGCAACCAATATACCGAAACACCAGAAGATGTTGAGGATTTGGACCCCGAAGAAGTTCGCTTGCGACGACTTGAATCTGCCATTGAACAACAAAATCGGGCGCAAAGACAACAAAATATGCAACGTGAAATAGCGCAATTAGGCGAAGAGTACGGTGTTGAAATAGATCAACAGCAGCTTTTTGCTCATGCTATTAAACACAATATTCCTAATTTGAAGGCAGCTTACAAGGACATGACTTATGACCAATTTGTTAAGACTGAATCTGATGTTCCGAATCCTACGGATTCTGCAACAGCAGATATTGTGCAAGAAAAGCGTGATGCTCAAATCATAGATTCTTCAGTAGGAACTCCTGCTGGAAATATTGATAAAGCAGTAACTGCGGTTAGTTCAATACGTGACGCATACGAGTTGGCTTTACAAGAAAATAATTAACCAACTAACAATATAAAGGAAATAGTATGACTGCTGGAAATACAGCTTTTGATCAGATTCTATCAACGACTCTGAAAAACTATGTTCCCAAGTTGACGGATAACATTTTTTCTGCACGACCATTGTTCTACGCATTAACGAACGGTCAAACCGTTCGGCGTGTAAGTGGCGGTGCAAAGATTGTTGTTCCCATCATCTATGGGAAAAACTCAACTGCTGCTTCGTACAGTGGTTCTGACAATATTGCTACAACTGCTCAGGACGGTATAACCGCTGCTGAGTACGACTGGAAACAGTATGCAGTAACTGTCACAATCACGGGTATTGAAGAAGCTAAAAACAATGGCGAAGCTGCAATCATTGACCTCTTAGAGGGCAAGATTATGCAAGCTGAAGAAACCGTTATTGAAAACATGAACACTATGTTTTGGAGCAACGGTGCTGGAAACGGCGGAAAAGACTGGCTAGGACTTAACGGTCTAGTTGGAACTGGAAATGATTCAGGTAGCGCTATTGGTGGTATTGATGCCACAGACAGTGATAACTCATGGTGGAGATCAACTCTAACCAACCAAGGCGGTGCTCTTACACTTGCAGCTATGTCTACAATGTATAACGGCGTTTCTGTTGGTAACGATCAACCAACTATGGTTATTACTGACCAAGATGAATATGAAAAGTACGAATCTCTTCTACAGCCACAGCTTCGGTACACCGATGCAACAGTTGCAGATGCAGGATTCCAGAACCTTCTCTTCAAAGGCGCACCTGTGACCTATGATGCTGGTTCTGATGTTGCTGGCAAAATGTTCTTCTTGAACACAAAGTACCTCCGTCTAGTTGCACACAACGATGTTTGGTTTAAGCCAACACCGTTTGTACGTCCAACTAATCAAGATGCACGCTATGCGCAAATCTTGTGTTACGGAAACCTAACAATCAGTAACCGAGCACGCCAAGGTATGCTCTACGGTCTAACTGACTAATAAATCCGATTGGTGGGGGGGCAGATTGTTCCCCCACTAGTCAGATCGGAGCATGATGAGAGCAAGCGCCTTAGCATACAATTCAAACGCAAGACCTGCTGGCCAAGAAGGCAGAGCAGTTGGGGGAACAACACACGGTAAATCTGGCAATATACGTATGGTTGCAGGTGTTTCTGAGTTTGCTGAAATGCCTTTAGAGCCTGCTTCATGTTCGGGAAAAACTAAAGCTGGAAAAGATTGTAAAGCTCATCCAGTTAAAGGAACGCAGTTGTGTGCAGGTCACACACAACAATTTGAAAAATTTTTAAACGAGGCTGAGTAATGCCTGCAATGACCCTAGATGACATACGCAATCAAACTCGTGACGTTATAGATATAGATTCAAGCGACATTAGTGACACTGTACTTAATCGTATTATAGGACAAGGGTATGACACTATTGCTTACAGTGAAAAACGTTGGCCGTTTTATGAAACGGAAACAACGTTTCAAACTGTTGTTGGCACTTCTGATTATACGTTAGCGACAATTGGAGCAAGTGTTACGCAAGGAATCCGTGATTTAATTTCTATAAGGGACGATGACCACGTTATGACTTATGTGGGGCGTGACGAAGCTGATCGTGGCAACCCACTAAATGTTGCAACAAGCGGTGACGCTTGGGAATGGAGTTTTTGGAATGACACTGTTAGATTCTATCCCACTCCTGATTCGGTGGAAACTATTTATGTTCGTTGTGTGCGTTTTCCTACAGATTTTCCTAGTAGCGCAGCAAGTGCTGCAGGGACTGAAACGCCTGATCTTCCTAATCCATTTCACCCTGTTTTGACAACGTACACAATTGCTAAAGCTTATTTGCAGCAAGAAGACCCTGTTATGTCTAATCAGTACATGCAGCAATATGCAATGGAGTTAGATAATGTTGCTAGGCGTTACGCTGACGCTCCTGCTCCGCAACCGATGATAGCTAATTCACGTACCTCTACTAGGTACATGATTGGAACTGGTCAATTGCGCTATGCAAGTACTGGTGGGGTTAGATGGTGATTTAGATGTCTAAACGTGATTTCCAACTTCAAATGTTGGAATCTTTTTCTGGCGGTCTAAATTTTCGTGCTGATCAATTTGATTTAGCTGATGATGAATCTCCTGATTTGTTTAATGTTACTGTGGACCCTCGTGGGGGTGTGCAGTTGCGCAACGGCGTTATTCGCCGTAATGGAACTGCATTAAGCGCAGACATTAAAGGCATTTGGGGGTTTCATACTGATGGTGGCACTAACCGTGTAATGGTTAATTACGGAACTAAAGTTGCTCATTCAGCTTCTGGAAATTTTACTGATTTCACAAACATTACTGACAGGACAGATGGTTCTAGAGTTTATGGGATAACATTTAATAACGTTACGTATGGGGTTTCTTATGACAAAGTTTCTTTTAAATGGGATGGAAGCACTGATGCGGATTTGGGTACGACACTCAATGGTTCCGCAGGTCAGTTTCCACAAGCGCAATATGTTGCCCAATGGAATAACCATGTTTGGGTTGGAAACACGTACGAAGGCGGAAACACAAAATATCGGTTAAGGTGGTCTAACCTTAACGAAGCAGAAAAATGGGCAGCAGCAGATTATGTGGACGTGGATAAAGGAGAAGCAGGGGATTACATTACTGGGATCGTACCTGCTGGCGATAGGCTTGTCGTTTTTAAGTCTAATTCTATTTATGCTATGTATGGGTTTGATAGTGATAGTTTTCAACTGGTTAACTTAACTAAAACAGTTGGTTCAATACCTTTATCTAGCCCTGTTGCTTCACCTTATGGTGTTTTCTTTTGGCATGATCGTTCAGGTGTGCATGTACTTGGACAAAATGGAACTGCTTACATTTTTGATAAACTTCGCCCTGCTATAGATGATGGGCGTATAACGTTTACTAATCCACCACAATTGGCGTGGGCTAATGAAAAGCTTTATGTAACTGTTGATTGGACTGGGGAAGGTTCAACTACTAGAAGAACATTTGTTTATGATCCTTCTTTGGGGCAGCAAGGTGCTTGGATTATGTCAGATATAGATGCTGGTCCGCTGTTTGCGTATCAACCTCCTAATACTGAGCATTTGCTAGTTGGTGGTTGTGTGACTAATACTGGGCGTTTAATTCACATAGATGATGATGATTCTAGAGTGTTTGACAAATACGTTACAAATGAAGAAAATATTCCTTCGCATTTTGTTACTCCTTGGCTATCTACACGAAATCCTGTAGTTAAAAAACGTTGGGGTAAGCCTCAAATGGTGACTTTGGCTAAATCTTCGCTTCAAATGACTGTAGAAGTCTATAAAGATTACGATTTTGCTGATTATGCTAAGACTTTTCCTGTAGATATTACTGGTCGTACTAGTGCTTCTGTGTGGGGTACTGCTACTTGGCAGAACGCTGATGGAAGTTTAGGTGACGGTGTTTGGTCGTCAGAAGATCAATCTAAGGTCACGGATGTTAAAAGATTGCCTACTTTAGGGACAGCTAGGGCTATAAGTATGAAGATTATTGGACCCACAGCTACTAATTCCGATTGGCAGGTAAATGCGATAGGGTTTACGTATGTACCTAGAAGGATGAGATAATGGCTTTAGGATCATTTACAAGTTTTACGGCAGGAACAACAATAGTTGCTTCTCAAATGAATGCTAACTTTGCAGCAGTTACTAGCTGGTCAAGCGAAGTAGCTCGCTTGGACGGCGCTGCATTTACTGGCGCTTGCACATGGACAAATACTATAACCGTGGGTTCCGATGGAACAGGTTATGATGTCAAGTTTTTTGGAGATTCTGCTGGTCATTATATGCTTTGGGATCAATCAGCAGATGAGCTAGTTTTAACTAGCGATTCTAAACTTTCTTTTCATGATGCTGCTGGTGGTGAAAACATTGTAGCTTCTGCTGATGGGCATTTAGAAATTAATGCTGGTACAACATTAGATATTACAGCGCCAACAGTGGATATTAATGGAGTCGTAGACGTTTCTGGCAATTTTACTGCTACTGGTGGTACTACTACGTTAGGAACTACAAATATAACTGGGATAGTAAATGTTGGTTCAGATGGTTCAGGGCATGATGTCATATTTCATTCTGCTACAGGATCAGATTATTTCTTTTGGGATGCGTCTGAAGAAATACTTAAAATAACTGGTACTGCTGGCGCAAACGCTTTATCTGTTTTAGACGGCAATGTTTATATTGCTGATACGTTAGATGTTGATGGTACGACTAACTTAGATGTTGTTGATATTGATGGCGCTGTGGACATTGCTGCTGATTTAACGTTTGCTGGCGCTGTTTCGGGCGCTAACTCAATTACTCGTATAGCGTATAGCCACAGCGGTGCTGCTACTGTTGCAAGTAATCAAGTTGATACTACGCCTACGATTTTTGTGTGTACTTCGGAACCTACTGCCACTAGCAATGGTGACATTTGGTTTGATATAAGCTAATGGCACAGATTAAAGCTCGCAAGAATGGTGCTTGGGTTTCTGTGCCTAATGGTACAACTATTAAAGCTGAGAAGGATGGCTCTTTAGTTAATCCTACGAAGATTCAGGCTCGTAAAAATGGAGCTTGGTACACGGTTTGGAACAAGTCTGATCCTTTAACGCTTGCATTTACATGCAATGATTCAGAAGGTTGGCGTAATAACGCTTGGAGAACAGATACTAAAGTTCGCTTTGGAGCGTTTTTAGATTTTGGTGATAACTTAACTGTTCTTGAATTTAGTGCTGATTCAACTACTGGTGGGCATACAAGCACATCATTAGCTGAAGCTCTTGCCGTAAGACCTAACGTTACTAGCGCAACATTGACTTTATATAGGGGTACTGGTGGTACTAATCCTATTAGCGGTTCTACAAGTGAAACGTTATTGGTTGGGCAATTAAACAAAACGAATGGAACTTCTATGTCTAGCTACAACGCTGGTTCGTATGTGCAAACTACTAACATGCAAACCGTTGCTGCTTCTAATTTGCAAAGTTGGGCGCAAAGCGCTTCTAAAGTATTGACCTTGCCTTCTTCTGGTTTAACTGGCTTTATTACTCATGTATCTACTAAACAAATGTGGGTATCTGAGAAATCAAGTGGGTGGATAGCTAGTGGTGGCGGTACAAGTTCTTCAGATATTTATTCTGTGTGCGATGGTTCAGCGGATACTAACAAACCTGTTTTAACTGTGACACTGGATTACTAATGAATGCGCCACTAACCGAAGATAACGTCAAAAACTTCCGAGTATCTTCAATGACACTTGGTTTCTTAATGACAGTTATCGTGATAGTGGCAACAATTGTATGGTCAGTGTCTAGCTACTCAAACAAAATAAATCGTGTAAGCGACCAAGTTGAATCACTCATTGCAAACAGTGTTACTCAATCTGAATTGCAGCAATTGCAATTTCAGATTAATTCGTTAAATGAGCAAGTTACGACAATGGACGAAATAATTCAAGAGATTTGTAACGAAGAGGAGTAGCTATGGCATATAAGCCTTCTCGTAAATTTGTAACTGAAGACGCTATTGCTATTGAATATGAATTGCGTAAAATAGCTCAAAAAATGCCTACTGGTGGTAGTGGAACAATAACAGGTGTTACTGCAGGAGATGCTATCTCAGGCGGTGGGACCACTGGTACTGTCACTGTCAATTTTGCTCCATCTGAGTTAAGTTCAGTAACTGTAGCCTCAGACGATAAAGTAATTATTGCAGACACAAGCGATAGTGATAATCCTAAAACGGTAACCGCTTCGTCTATAGCTGCTTTAGCTCCGCAGGGAGACATAACAGAAGTTGTAGCTGGAACAGCTTTATCAGGTGGAGGTTCTTCAGGTAGCGTAACTCTTAACGTTGCCGATGTTGCAGTTGCACAGCTTGCTGATGCTGCTGTGCAAACAAGCTCAGAATCTTTTGCAGATAACGACACTAGTTTAATGACTAGTGCTGCGATACAAGACAAAATACTTTCTTATGGGTATATAACAGGAGTGACTAATATAAGCGGTAACGCTGGTACTGCAACTGCGTTACAAACTGCACGCACTATAGGTGGCGTGTCGTTTGATGGCACAGCAAATATTAATTTAGCTGGAGTAAATACTGCAGGTAACCAAAATACGTCTGGTAATGCTGCTACAGCGACTTTAGCTGCTACAACAACTGCATTAGCTACTGCTAGAGCTATTAATGGCGTTGATTTTGATGGTACAGCACCTATTACTGTAACTGCTGCTGCAGGCACATTAACTGGAACTGAGTTAAAATCTACTGTCGTTACTTCTTCATTAACTAGCGTTGGTACTCTTGGCTCGTTAACTGTAAGCGGTGCTTTTACTCCTGCTACCGTAACTGCGTCAACAGTTACAGTAGCTGCAGATGATCTTGTGTTAATTACTGACACTTCGGATAGCGCTAACGTTAAAAAAGTTACGGCTCAATCTATAGCTGATTTGGGTGGTGGCGGAGCAGTTACATTTGCTGATGGTAGTGCTGGAGCGCCTAGCATTAAATTTACTGATGATACAGATACTGGTATTTACAGAACTACTGAAACAAATTCAGGAGGTTCAACTGTTGCAGTTGTGGGTATTACTACTGATGGTACTGTAAGGGCAACATTTGGTGATGATATAGCTGATTTTAAAAGCGCTAAAATTACTACTACTGACATTATTGACGCTAATGAGCTTAGAGCTGACGATGGTTCTGCTGGTGATCCTTCGTTTACGTTTAGTTCTGATGGCAATACTGGCTGGTATCGTTATGCTGCTGATTCGCTAGCATGTTCAGTTGGTGGAAATGAAGTTTGGTATGTTACTGATGCTGGTAACAACGTGTGGAAAACCCACTCTAACGCCACTATGTATAATTATATGCTTGGGGCTTCTAATTCTATCCTTTACATGGGTAGTCACAGCTCTACAAGCATGGGCGGTATTTATGTAACAGCTTCAGGGTATTTGTACACTAGGGCTGGTAATGCGTGGAGGACAAGGCAATCATCTAGCGAATTTAGGCCGTATTATGACAGTCAGATGAAATTGGGGTCATCGTCTGCTAGGTGGACGCAATTGTATGCGGATACTTCAACAATTAGCACTTCAGACGTTAATCTTAAAACAGATATTGTTGATACTCCTTTGGGCTTGGATTTTATTAAATCCTTGCGCCCAATCCAATACAAATGGAAAAAAACTGATGGAGGGAAAGATGGTGTTAGAGATCACCAAGGTTTAATAGCGCAAGAAGTTAAAGCTATTCTTGATGCAAGAAGCGAAACTAATGCTAGCGAGCAAGCTATGTGGTGTGATTTTTCTGTTGATGGTGTAGAAGATGAAATAGTTGATCAAGATGATCCTGAAAAAACAGTTAAAGTACCTGCGCCTACGGACCAAGCATTGCGCTATAGTGAGCTTATTGGACCTATAATTAAAGCAGTCCAAGAATTATCTATTCAAATAGAGGAGAATAAATGTCAATGCCAGATGAACACGAACAGCCAGTAGAGGAAAATATAGTAACTTTAGAGGCTGTTCTTAAACAATTAAGCTCTAGAGGCCAAGCTGAATGGGATTTAGCTATGAAAAAAGCTGAAATTGCAGCTATTGAAACAGCTCTTAATAACGAAGAAGTGGGACAAACAGACTAAGTTATGATATGAGTTCTACGTATACAGGATCTAATGCCAGTAATTCTTCTAACAGAATAGTTAGCTACGGTTATGGCATGAGTGACATAACTTCTGCTAGGCAGGCGCACAAACGTCAAAATGCGCTTCAAAGGTTTAATTTGAATCGCAGATTTGACGATATGGCTAAAAGTCAGCGTGGAAACATGAATCAACGTGGAATGATAGATTCTGGTGTAGCTAAAAAAGCTGCCGAAAGGTTAGCTGGAGATAAACAGTTAGAATCGTGGAACGTAGAAGGTCAGCAAATGGAAGCTCAAGCTCAGTTGGATCGCCAACAAGCTCTTTTGGAAGACCAATTCGGTGGGGCTGGCATGGATCAGGCGATAGCTGATGCTATGCGTAGATTTGGGGTAGCTCAAAGTATTCAAGGGTTAGCATCGTGACAATAGAAAACCAATACAGTTCAGATGATCTTGTTACAGCTAACATAGATCAAATAGGTAAAAAATTAGCTGGCTATGGGCCACCTCCTCCGTCAGATTCTATTGATTGGAGCAATATAGGTGGATTTGGAGGCAATCAAGCTACTCCAGATAGTCAAAAAATTAATCCTGCGTTTCAAAATCCTGATGGAAGTATAAACAGGGGTTCTCCTCATTTAAGAGCTAATCAAATGGAGTCTCTTGGAAACACAGGCACAGGCGGTGGCGGTGGTGGCAGCAATTTTTTTGCAGACATTTACGACAACTTAGCGCAATCTACGAGAGATCTGTTTGGTGAAATTGAACACAAAGATTTTACTTCCGAAATTCAATCATTAGCTGAACAAGGCCGTATAGACATAGAAGAAATGAACGAAGAACAATTGACATTTTTGCAAGATGCTTTTGATAGGCGAATTAGTCAAATAAACGAAATAGGTTCAGATTTAACTAGTGAACTTCGTGTATTAGATACTGCAGGTTCGCAAGAATTAGATTCAATTGCTCAAGCAGGCGTAGACCGTAGAGGGCAAGCAGCTATAGATGAAGCTTCTCGTGTGTCAGCTCAAAGAGCAGAATTAGGGCAACAAGTTTCTTCCGAATTTGAAGAAGTCGTAGCTTTAACCGAAGGTTTACGTTCTAGCACAGCGGAATCTAGTGCTGCTGCTATGGACAGGCTTAGGACTGTTTCTCGTATGGCTTCGCAAGAACGTCTTGCTATGCCAGCTAAATTAATGGCACAAGCACAAATGGCTGTAGGCGATGAAAAATTTCGTTTAGAAAATCAGATTAAGCAAACAACGTCAGATGCTTTGCGTCAGTTAAATGCTAGGGAACGTGAGCAAGTTTTGGGAGAAGCCCAAAGGCTTGCTCAACAGGGTTATGCTCAAGATATGGCTATGGCGCAAGCTTTGATGCAGATAGAAGGGCAACGTACTCAGACGTATATACAAGAAGAGCAACGTAGACGTGCTCAAGCTGCTGCTGCTGCTGCAGCACGAGCTAAAGCTGAGTCAAAGCAACGTGATGATCAATTGGCTGCAAGCTTGTTAGGTATTCCGCCTGAAATGTACAAAGTTATGCCTAGCGAGTTAAAGACTGAAATGTGGGAAAATGCGTATTCTCCTGAAAAAGCTCAAGAACAAATGAATCAGATGAGATCAGATCAAATGAACTCTACTATTGCAGGTGTTTCTATATCAACGTGGCAAGCTATGGAAGATTGGCAACAGCAAGACTTGTTGAAAGAAGTTACTGAGTCATCTGAATATCAACCTTCTGCTTCAGTTAATACTTTGGAAGGTTTAACTGATTTGGGTTGGAGTAGTTCAGATGCTTCATTAGCACTTGCAAAGAGAGCTAAAAAAGACGCTTACACTGAAGCTCTTGCAAGGTATGGTGACAATGAACATGCTGAAGTTGTAAAAGCAAAAGCAGATTTAGATAGGTTTGATCTTGAAAGAGGGTTAACTCAAGCAGATGCTGCTGGTAATTCAAGCGTAACTTCTAGTGGCCAAAGAATTATGTCTGCAGTTGATTATTTAGATCAAATTGCTCCGTACCAAGCAGGATCTATGCAGAATACTATGATTGAAGGTTTAAACGTACCCTCGTGGCAAGAGGGTGGAACAATGCTTCCACCACCTCAAATGAATTACCCATTTGGAAATCAGCAGGTCTATCAAGGTTTTGACCAATACATGCAAAGTTTAGCTGCTCAGCAAATAGCCAACATGGAATAGGAAATGTATGCAAATACAAGACCCGAACAGGCTAAAAGCCTTTAAGGCATTAAATCAAGCTTCTTTAGATACTGTTGATAAACCTGAAATAGGAACTAGAGCGCAAATATCTCAAGCTTTAAAAACTGTTGATATTCAACCTAGTGCTTTTCAGCAATACGTTTTAAAAAACCATAATCTTGCTCCTATTACTTGGCATTTGTCTACTGATGATTACAGGCCTAATCCAATTATGGATAATGTGTGGAAAACTACTATTGATCCTGATTACGACTTTTTTAAAGAACAACGTGATGCTGCGGAAAAAGCAGCAAGAGATGCTATGCCTTGGTGGCAAAAAGCATTAGGCACTTTTATGGAAACTCCTTCTGGGAGTCTTTTAAAATCATTGGGAATTGGTTTAGGTTTAGTATCTACTGGAGTTTCAGACACTGTAGACATTGTTCAAATGGGTGTTGCTACACTTCGTGGGCAAGACCCTAATTGGGATGAAAATAATCCTTATAGTTGGGAAAGACTTAAATCAAAAGGAAACATTCTCATAGGTGAAGAATATTTTTCTTTTGGTGAATGGTTGCATAAAGAAAACTGGTTGCAAGACAGTTGGTCTACTAGCATTCCATTAAATCCTTTGTATTATGCAGGTATTGGACCTAGATTTGGTATGACTGTTTCTGCGTCTGGTTTAACTGCTTTGCCTGCAGATTTAATTCTTGATCCTTTAAACTGGTTTGGTGGGTTAGGCGCTTATCGTTCTATAGGCCTTGCTGCAATAAGAAACGCTAATCAAATTGTTCGTGCAAGTACAAAAGAAATGCTTGAAACTGCTTTTACAAGAAACGTAGTTCGTCAAGGAGGGCAACAAGCAGATGAAATAGTTAGTGCGCAAATACGTGCTCTTGTTCCTGATGAAGCTATAGATGATTTATCTAATCAAGTTCAAAAATCTCTTGCAGAGCTAGGACCTAAAGCTACTACTGCTGAATACAGGCAAGTTATTGGCAAAATCTTAGACGATTTTGCAATAGAGCAAAGCGCTAAAGGCGGTTTTATTCCAGCTCAAGCAACTCCTGTAGGGGGCATGTTTCCTGTTGGCGTTAGTCCTCAATTAGGTGCTTCTTCAAGCAGATTGTTTTTTAAAGGTGCTGATGACTTAATAGAAGAATATATAGAAATAGCTGCACTTACCTTAAAAGCTAAAAGATTTGGAAGGTCAGCGCTAACAATAGACGACATTCGGAAATTAGGTAATTACGCACAGCGAAAAGGTTTAAATGAAGATTTGCTTACGCCTCAACAATGGATAGAAGCAGGTGGCGCAAAGTTAGATGATGCTGGAAACGTAATAGATGGTCAATGGAATAGAACTCTTGATAGTTTTACTCCTTTTGCAGATGATTTAGAAAAAATTGCATACGGAATTAAAATTCCTTTTACTGGCGAAATAGCTAGAAACACGACTGTTCCTTTTTCTAGGCATGTAGGTAAAAAACAAGGAATTACTTTTGCTGAAGGAGCAAGAAATATTTTTCCAGCAGAAACTATTAATAAGCTTGCTTACCGTACAAGATTAACTCCAACTTTAGGCATTGCAGATCGTCAATACGGAATAGCAATGTTTAAGTTTTCTAGTCCTGCTATGGATAAAACTTTTAGAGCTTTGCCTCAAGCATTTCGTGGCACATGGGGGCGCTATGCAACCCGAATGGGCGTAAAAGAACTAGGAAAACTTTCAGGTGGTTTGCCTACAGCTAAGTCTATTATGCGTGGCTCTAATAACCCTTGGGAAGTTATTGCTGCTAAAGAACTATTTAGTTGGAATGGGCAAGCAAGAATGCTTACAATGCGTGCTCGTAAAGAATTAGACAAACCTACTAATTTGTTTTTAAACAAAGTTAG